>JAAUYJ010093222.1_pt1 | contig 15307 bp, 4 predicted proteins | sample 7278031 | NCBI WGS metagenome assembly JAAUYJ01 (sample SAMN14350222, study PRJNA611818) | marine sediment metagenome | isolation source: surface marine sediment (1.8m) | place: French Polynesia: Moorea | collected 2018-08 | reverse complement strand
GGAATGCTCAAAAAGCGGTGCGACCCCGCGACGACGACAGCTCGCTTGCGGAACGCGCACCAAGAGATCATAAACTAGCAAGCGCTATAGCAGACTGTGGGTTTTATGAGTTTAAGCGTCAGCTTACATACAAGTGTGAATGGTATGGCAGTGAGCTAATAATAGCTCCGAGATTTTCTCCAAGTTCTCAGATATGTTCTGAGTGCGGACATCAACAGAAAATGCCGTTGAATGTCAGACTATATGAATGTGAGAACTGCGGTTTCAAGGCAGACAGAGATTTTAATGCTGCTGTGAACTTAGAAAATTATGCACGTTAGTAGGTGGAGTTCTCACCGATTTTAAGCCTGTGGAGAAGATAAGTTACAGACTGCGGTCAGTGGTATATGCGTGAAACAGGAAGCTAGCTCCAAAGCTCATGCAATTCCGGCATGGGTAAGTTTGGGTAAGTTTAGTAGAACGGCGCGGACATTAGTAATATCATGTGCCCCCTCCGGAGGAGCTACGCTATCGGTAGAACAATTATAATTAGGCTCGTAGTTGGGCTTTAGCCCTTACGATACTTACTATTAGGGTTCTTGCCCTACTACAAACAAAAATTTTATTGTAAGTAATTATCCGAACATAATATAAATTCTGTTTGTGGAGCATTTCCGCACTGATATCAAATCCAGATAACTACTATACCCAAGTCCGCAGCGACTGGAACGGAATGGAAGGAAGCAATCTCAGAGGTTGAAGAGATTGCTTCCTATCGTCGCAATGACGACTGCTCAACCGGATTCTATATGAAAAGTCAGTCAGACTTTATTGTTCTACTGCACCCAAAGTTTTTAACATCTCCAAATGAGCGTCAGTTAATCCTTTGACGCCAGTAATGTTCATACCCTCATAAGGTCTAGGTACTCGCAAAGTTTTCAAACATTCACCACTCTCAACATCCCAACATTTAATAGTTTCATCCAAACTACCAGTAATAACCATTCGACTATCCCTACTACAGTCTACTGATGAGATATGATTGTTATGCGCCTCCAAAGTCTTGAGGCATTTTTCAGTCAAAGCATCCCAAAACCTTAAAGTGCCATCATGACCACCACTGATAACAAATTTATCTACCTTTCTTCATTGTTAAATGGATAAATAGGTAATAATTGTACATAATTCCTACATTTTAAAGTTTTAATAATTAATTAGGCATTGGTGATTTTAGCTATGATTGTACCTTAATGAGGATCGCAATCCGCGATCACCAAACTACTAACTGGACTTTTAGATTTTTTACACTGAAAATGGCTTTAAACCAAGTATTAGCAAGGGAAATACCTGAATTTGCTTAAAATGGCTGAAACCTAGATATACCAAGAAAACCTTTGATTTCAGGTAAAAACATTACTGTATAAAGGTTTTACCTTATTTTTAACCTGTTTTTTCCTAAAGTCCAGCTAACTGAAAAGCATTTTAGATTTAGCAAAATTTAGGTTTCATAGCTTGATTCACTAAAGCCAGTATTTATACATAAAAATTAAAATGTAAAAAATCTAAAATTCAGTATTCTTACTCTTGATTGAAAAAAAAATACTTGAGATAATAAAAATATAATTAAGAAAATATTTGATTGTAATTGAAGAATTAGTTAAGAGGAACATGAATGTACAGGGATCAACAATAACAAGTCCCATAGCTGTTGTTGGACTAGGCTGCCATTATCCTGGTGCTGATGAATTATCAGCACTTTGGGAAAATATATTAGCTAAACGTTGCCAATTTCGAGAAATGCCAGATCGACGCTTACCTCTGGCTGACTATTACGATAGCGATTGCTATGCGCCTGATAAAACCTATGGTAGTCAAGCTGCTGTTATAGAAGGTTTTGAGTTTGATTGGGTAAAGCGACGAGTTCCTCAATCAACTGTTGCTTCGGCTGATATTGTTCATTGGCTAGCCTTGGAAGTTGCTTTAAAAGCCATCCAAAATGCAGGTTACAAAAGTGACAACATACCAATTCACAAATCTGGTGTTATTTTAGGCAATACCCTAACAGGAGAACACACCCGGTCTCATACCATGCGTTTGCGCTGGCCTTTTGTGAAAAAAGTTTTGTATGCTGCTGCTACAGCTAAAGGTTTACCTCCTAAAGCAGTCGAAGAATTAAGCTACACTATGGAACAATTATATAAATCTGTCTTTCCCGAGATTAATGAAGACTCATTAGCAGGAGGTCTTTCTAATACCATCAGTGGCAGAATTTGCAATTTTTTCAATTTTGATGGAGGAGGATATACTGTAGATGGTGCTTGTTCTTCTTCATTAATTGCCGTCGCAACAGCCGCTACTGCTTTAGCCAATGGGGATCTAGATCTGGCGTTAGCTGGTGGTGTTGATATTAGTTTAGATACCTTTGAGTTGATTGGCTTTGCTAAAACAGGTGCTTTAACAGCTCAAGATATGAATGTTTATGACCGTCGCGGTAGCGGTTTTATTCCTGGAGAAGGCTGTGGTTTTGCAGTTCTCAAACGCCTAGAAGATGCTCGTGCAGCAGGTAACTATATCTATGCGGTTATCAATGGTTGGGGAATTTCATCCGATGGCAAAGGAGGTATTACTGCTCCCTCAAAAACTGGACAGGCAAAAGCTTTAGGTCGTGCTTATGAAAAAGCAGGATATAGTCCTCAACAACTTCATTTTGTCGAGGGACATGGCACGGGAACAAAAGTGGGCGATCGGACTGAATTGGAAGGAGTAGCATTAGCTATGAGTGCTGATGGGGAAGTGAAACCTCGCTCCTGTGGCATGACTTCTTTTAAATCTATTGTCGGACATACCAAAGCTGCTGCTGGTATAGGTGGATTTATTAAAGCTGTCATGGCTGTAAATCAAAGAATTTTACCCCCAACGGCTAACTGTGAAGAACCAAATCCTGTATTTGATGAGGTAGGTAAATGCCTCTATCCGATTTTACAAGGAGAAATTTATTCTCCGACAGAAACTATTTATGCAGGGGTTTCTGCTATGGGTTTTGGTGGAATTAATTCTCATGTTACCTTGTCTTCGGGTGATGCTCCGGCAGTTTCTTTAAAACCTTCTTTGGATGAAAGAGCTTTACTGGTTTCTAATCAAGATACAGAAGTATTTGTTTTGAGTGCTGCTTCGGTTGCTGCACTATTGGAACGGACTCAGCAAGTGACCCAACAAGCTAAAGGAATGAGTATAGCGGAACTGGTCGATCTAGCAGCAGAACTCTCTAGTCAAGTGAATCCAGAGTTGCCCTGGCGAGCAGCGATAGTAGCTGGAACTCCAAAAGACTTATTAGAATCTCTGAGACAGTTAGAGCAAATGCTCAATGATCGCCCTCCTGCTCCCAATGAAGTAAAAGTTACTCCCCAAAGAAATATTTGGGTTTCTCATCAAGTTAAGCGTAGTCGCGTGGCTTTTCTGTTCCCCGGTCAAGGGTCGCAAAAATTGAACATGGCTCGGACTTTGGTACAACGCTACTCTTGGGCACGAGAATTTTTAGAACAGAGCGATCGCTGGCTAGAAGAAATGGAATTTTCACCCATTAGTAAGTATATTGATCGTCCTCTTGACAGGGCAGCTGATAAGGGACAAGTACAGAAATGGTTTCAAGAACTGACGCTAGTTGCGCCAACTGCAATTTGTTTTGTTTCTTTACTCTGGAAGCGTTACTTAGAACGTCTGGGGATTAAACCTGCGGCTGTTGGGGGTCACAGTCTGGGAGAATTGGTAGCTTTTCATGTTGCTGGTGCTTATGATGAAAAAGCATTACTCAGGTTTGCTGCCATGAGGGGAAAATTAATGACAGCAGAAAACACTCAAGCAGGAACTATGGCAAGTTTAGGCTGCGATTGTCAAACAGCTCAACAACTTTTGTCTGGAGTTCCTGGTTATGTTGCGGTTGCAAACATTAATAGTCCGGTACAAACAGTAATTTCTGGTGAAAAAACAAGTGTGGAATTAGTATTGCAAGAAGCAGCTACCCAGAATATTCAATTTCGGAAGTTGGCTGTTGCTAACGGGTTTCATTCCCGAATGATGTCAAAAGCAGGTAAAAATTTACGCAACCATGCACCTATTCCTGAAAAACTGGAAGTGCCTAAAGTTCCATTATTTTCTAGTATTGATGGTCAGTTAATTGAATCTGGAGTTAACCTAAAAGAACATTTTGCTCGCCAAGTAACTGCTCAAGTCAATTTTATTGAGCTGGTGAAAGCGATCGCTCCTCAATGCGATATTATGGTTGAAGTAGGACCTGGCAAGGTACTTTCAGGATTAGTAAATGGTATCACAGACTCGCCTTTATGTCTGCCATTGGAATCTAAACCAGGAAAAGCAAGAGACCTTAATCTAGTTCTAGCTAGCTTTTTTGCTCACGGCGGTAAAATCAACTGGTCAACTGTTTATGAAGATCGTCTAGTTCGCCCCTTTATCCCTGCCTCACAACGGCTATTTATTGATAATCCTTGCGAACGACCTTTCTCAGTTTCCCCAGAATATCTCTCTCCAATGAATTTATCTTTCTCTGGCGATCGGGAACAGGAGGCAGAGTCAAACACACCATTCAATGATAATGCTATTATTGAAACCCTATCAAATTACTTTGTCGAACGAGGCTCATTTTTAGCAGATTTAATTCGAGCAGATATTGAAAACTTTCCTCCCACTGTGTAAAATCTACCAACCATCTATATTCTTCCTATGTCTTACTCTAACGATACAAATAACGAAGAACTGGTTAAGCTTCTTTCGGCTTATTTCAGTCAGCGAGGTTCTTTTTTAGCTCAAGTTATTCGTGCGGATCTTCAGAATTTACCTCACCTAACTAAACCTACTCAAACGACTACCAAGAATGAGTATCAGCATCAGAATATTTTGCCTTCTCTCAATGGAGTTACCACGAACCACAAAGGTAACGGGGAGCATTCTGTTATTTCGGGAACTTCCTCTGTTCAACAAATTATCCCGCTCCCAAAACCAGCATCTAAATCTCAAGAAGCAACTTTAGATGTGGAGTCAATTTTAATCAATCTAGTTGTCGAACAAACAGGTTATCCAGCAGATAGTATTTCCCTTGATGCCAAACTTCTTGATGACCTAAATATGGATTCCATCAAAGCTAGCGAATTAATTGCTTCCGTGACCAAAGCTTGCAACATTGCAGGTGTCATAGAACCCTCAAGTATAGCTAACGCCAGTCTCAAAGAAATCATCCAAGTTATTGACTCAACTCTGGGAGGAATGACTCAGACAACACCATCAATAGAACACAACAGTGAAATTAGACCAGGATTTTTCCCTACTACAGAAGCGGATAAGGATGTTAAATCCTTACTTTTAAGCTTGGTAGAAGAGCAGACAGGATTTCCCCAAAATACTCTCAGTTTAGACTTGCGTTTGTTAGACGATCTAAATCTTGACTCCATTAAAGCAGCGGAATTAATTGCTATGGCTGCCCAACAAACTGGTGTCAGCGGAAAAATCGATCCGTCTACCTTAGCCAACTCCACTCTGGGAGAGCTAGTAATAGCACTCCAGCAAAACCAACCTGCCTCACAACCAGAGGAAAAATCTGTTTACCAACCTCAAAAAACAACAGCTAAGAAAAATCATTCTAGTTGGGTGCGTAATTTTGCCATTGAATATATTCCTCAAGAAATTTCTGGGGTACAAACTAATTGGTCTCAAGCTCGTGTCTTGATTGTTAGTGAAGAAAGCGAACGGCATTTTTGCCAAGTGTTAAAGGGTAAACTACAACAACATCAAGCTCAAGTTGAAATTATTACTTATGACCAAGTTAACTCCCCCGAAAATTCTTGCCAAAGCAGTTTTACCCACTACTTAGCGATTTTACCCCAAACAGCATCATCGCAGGATGTTATTCCTATAGCACGGATGACTACTCGCCTAAAGAGTATTGCCACTTTGCCCCTAGCAAACACAAATTCTTGTCTGACTTATGTGCAATTTGGTGGTGGATACTTTGGCACTCAAGGAGCGGCTATTTCTCCTGAATTGTGTTGTGCAGGTGCTTTTGCTCGCAGTCTTCATTTAGAACGTCCTCACTGTCGGGTACGAGCGATCGATTTACCTCAAAATATTGAAAACTCAAAAGCCACCGAACTGCTTATCCAAGAAATCAGTACAACAGAAGCGATCGCCACAGTAGGTTATAATGAGCAATTATTGCGCTTAGTGCCACAAAGTCGTCTCCAACAACCAGCAACCTATAAACCTCGCTCCCTATCTTGGTCAGCAGAGGACGTGATTATTGTTACCGGAGGTGCAAAAGGTATTACGGCTGAATGTGCCCTAGCTTTGGCAAAAACCACTGGTGTCAAAATGGCTTTAGTTGGTCGCAGTCAAAGGGAGAACCTAGAAGTAATGCAAACCTTAAAACGCTTCCAAGATGAGGGGCTAATTTGTCAGTATTATGCTGCCAATATTACTAATTCCCAAGCTGTTGTTGAGTTGGTGCAGCAGATTACCTCTGAACTTGGTTTGATTACAGGTTTTATTCATGGAGCAGGGTTAAATATACCCCGTCGTGTAGAACAAGTAACTCTAGAAGCAGCGCAAAAAGAAGTATCTCCGAAAGTATTGGGCGCTCATCATCTTTTACAAGCTCTCGCCACCACACCTCCTAAACTTGTGATGGCATTTAGCTCTATTATTGGCGTTACCGGAATGCCTGGCAATGCTTGGTATGCTTTTGCTAACGAATCTCTCACCCTTTTACTGCGTCAGTTTCAAGGTCAAAATCCTCACACCCAAGTGTTATCGGTAGCTTACAGCGTTTGGGATGAAGTCGGTATGGGTGCGCGGATGGGCAGCGTCAAAACTTTAGAAAAAATGGGAATTGGAGCAATTTCACTCAAGGAAGGGGTAGACCGTTTTCTCAAGCTATTTGAGTACGACCCAGGAGTTTTGCAAGTTATTATTAGCGCTCGTTTAGGAGGTCTTGATACTTGGTCGCCAGTTCAGCTAGGCAAAACCAATCAATATCGTTTTATCGAACGGGTGCTTCATGTTGAACCTCATGTTGAGTTAACGGTACGAACCCATCTGAGTCTAGACAAAGATTTGTACGTTAAAGATCATGTCTGGCGAGGTTCTTATTTGTTCCCGACTGTATTTGGTTTAGAAGCAATGGCGCAAGCAACTGCTTATGTTACTGGGGAAAGAGACAATAAAATTGCCAGAATTGAAAATATCTCTTTGCATCGCCCCATCGTCGTTAACCCAACTGATGGAGTAGAAATTGAAATTCATGCTGAGGTAATGGAAGCTTTGTCTAACGGAGAACTAGCAGTTAAAGTAGGTATTCGCACCGAACAAACAGCATTTACAACAGATCATTTTGCTGCAACCTTTATTATAGGAGACATCAAACCTGGTGTCACAAAAAATCTTAAGTTAGGAGAACCTTTCGCAATTAACCCTCAAACAGATCTTTATGGAGACTTGTTATTTCAAGGAGAACGCTTCCAACGTATGGGTGCAATATATTCTCTTAGCCGACAAAAGAGCGTTTTTCGTTCCTACGCCATTAGTTCTGAAACTGAGTTAGTTCAAGAAAGCTTTGCTACAGACATGGAAAGCTATATACTACTAAGCGATCCTTATTTGAGGGATGTTTTACTACAGTCATTACAGTTAAATATTTTCCCACATATTGGTTTACCAATCTCAATAGGTAAAATAGTATTTTTCCAAAATCCTCATTTTCAGGGAGATGACAGAATAGTAACTTCTTTGTTGATAGAGCAAAGAGAGAAGGAATGCATTGGTGAAGTATTTGTAAGCGATAAACAGGGGAATATCCTGGAAAAAATCACAGATTATCGCGTGCGGATCATGGAAGAAAATCTTTCTAATCCCACCCCTGAAGAATTGGCAAATCCTGAAAAACGCGATGCTAAAAACCTGCAAGATAAATTAAATACTACTTTTGCGGCCTTGGAATTAAAACAACCAGGAGTAGGGCTAGGATATGCTCCCAATTTACAAGTTTTGCCCAAAGAACTGCGACGACTGCAAGAAAAGCTAATTATTGCCAAAGCTATTCAAGCTCAGTTAGGGTTATCCCCAGAACATCCTTTAGAATTTGAAATTACTACCCTAGAATCAGGGAAACCCCAATTAGTAGGAGCTAGTGTAGCTGGACTCCATGTATCCTTATCTCACTGCGATCGCTATTGTCTGACTACTATCGGCAATACCCCACAGGGTGTAGATATTGAACTCATCACTCATCGTAGTTCAGAAGACTGGGTTGCTCTTCTAAGTTTTAAACACAGTGCCATCCTGAATCAATTAGTAGAGCAAGGTGATAGTATGGATGTAGCTGGAACTCGTATCTGGTCATCTGTAGAAGCAGTTCGTAAAGCATTTAATGGAACTCATCCAGAATTCTCAATTGTTAAACATCATCAGGATAGCGTTTTATTACAAGCCACGACTCTCAAAGGGAATTATTTAGTAGTTACACAGCCAATAAAACTAACCCGTCATCCAGAAAGGATGATTGCTATTCTAGTGCCTCAAGAACAACCTGTTTCACTTCCTTCCTCATCTGATTCTAAAGTAGAAGTATTTACAGATGATAGCAATAACCCCCGTATCCAAGAAGACTATCTTGGACGAGTAGTTTACGAAAAACGATTTCAACTCAGTTTTAAAGACAGTGGCAGTCTCAGCCGACGAATCTATTTTTCCCAATATTTCAGTTGGATAGGGAAAATCCGAGAATTTGCCCTAGAAAGTATTGCACCACAAATGTTATCTGACTTCTTTACAGGAGATTTTGGCATGGTAACGAATGCAGTCAGTCTGCGAATATTAGGAGAAGCAACCTCCTATGACACCATTCAAGCAAGAGTGTGGTTAGGAGATGTAGTCGGCTCTACCTTTGATGCTTATATAGAATTCTGCAAAGTTTTACCAGACGAATCTCTAGAAAGAATAGCCCTTGCAGATGTCAAATCTACATGGGTGCGTTTGGTGAGTTATGGGATTCCAGCACAGGTGCCTTTACCTCCTTATTTCCAACAATTCCTCGACCAATTTACTTCTAAAGAACCACTTACTCTCGATCTCAGAAAGCCTCAAACTTTTTCCTTGCCACCATTACCTGCATCTCTTGCTAATATAGAGACAGGATCAATAGTTTACCAATCCCCTCCTGAAAATCGTTATGGTAAGTTACTGTACTCAGAAACTTATCAAACAACATTAGAAGAGTCAAACCTAGTCGGCAATGTTTACTACGGTAATTACTTCATCTGGCAAGGGCGAACTCTAGATTTATTCCTCTATTCAGTTGCTCCCGAATACCTACGAGTCTCTAACTCTCAAGGAGAATTAATTTGTCTCTATACTCGCATGGACTTCCTACAAGAAGCAATGCCTTTTGACAAAATTCTTGTTCTTCTCTATGTAAAATCTATTTCAGAATGTGGGGCTGTTTTCAACTTTGAATTCTTCCGACAAGAGCCTGACGGTAAGCGGAAAAAACTTCATGTTGGTCAACAAGAGGCAATGTGGGCTTGTCGAGGTAAAGATGGAAACTTGGTGCCGACTCCATGGCCAAAAGTCATTTTAGAAGCTTTGATCGATACTGTCGATCGCCAGTACAAATATTGTGTCCTTGATTTAGTACCTGCTCGTGAGTCAACATAGACTATTCATTGACTTTCGAGTTTAACTATTTGAGAAGAGAGAATAGGGTTCTTAGGAATAAGTAGTTTAAAGCTTCATCCCTAAAACCCTTCACAAAGACGCCGATCGCTTTCTTTGATATCAGAACTACTCTGCAAATAATCGTGAACAACATCACAACCCCGCCCCAACAAATTCTCTAAATCAAAATTCCACAACATCCCCACCTTATCCCTACCAACAGCACCAAGCATTTTACCATCAGGACTAAAGCTAACATCCATCACCCCTTCCCGAATACCATCTAAACTCACCAACTCTTTCCCATCAAGATTCCAAATTTTCACCGTACCGTCATCGCTACCAGTCGCAATTATTTTGCCGTCAGGAGTAAAACTCAGACTATTCACCGCTCCCTGGTGACCTCTGAGAATTCCCACCACTTGACCTTTAGGAGTTATTAATTTCACTGTATTATCAGAACAAGTGGCAGCAATAATCTTTCCATCTGCACTAAAACTAATCTTCCTCATAACACTACACAACCCTTCAACCTTTCCTAGTTCCTCACCCTTGAGGTTCCATATTTTTAGCACAACCTGACTTTCACCACCAAAACCAGCAGCAGCGATCGCCTTTCCATCAGGACGAAAAGTTACAGTTCTGAGGTCATCAATACCCCCTGGAATAGTCAGCAGTTGTTGACCCCGAGTATTCCACAATTTAATCGTCTTATCCAAGCTAGCAGTAGCCAACATCTTACCATCAGGACTATAACTAATACTATAAATCTGATCCTGATGTCCGGTCAGAGTCGCATTTCCTAAACCTGCTAAATTCCAAACAATACCAGTTCCATCAGCACTAGCAGAAGCGACAGTTTTACCATCAGGACTAAAACTCAAACTATAAATACCGCGCTGATGTCCTTTGAGAGTTGCCAACTCCTCCCCTTCCCGACTCCAAATTTTCACGGTATTATCATAACCCCCAGTGGCGATAGCATCTTTGCTCAAACTAATAGCTGTGATATAACTGGTATGTCCTCTAAGAGCAGGCAGCTTTTGTTCTTGCAGACTCCAAAGTTTAATCGTCTTGTCTGCACTAGCAGAAGCGAGGGTCAACCCATCATTACTAAAACTGAGACTACTAACCCAAGTACCATGACCTTTGAGAGTTGCTATTTCTCGACCGTAATTAGTCCAGAGTTTAATCTCTCCATCAGAACTTCCTGAAGCAATAGTCTTACCATCCACACTAAAATTAACGCTAACAACTGGACTTTTATGCCCCCTCAAAGTACCTATTTCTTTGCCATCCATACCCCAGACTTTCACGGTATTATCCCAACTAGCAGTGGCAATAGTTTTACCATCAGGACTCACACTAACGCTCAAAACTTTTTCTTTGTGACCTTTGAGAGTAGCTAATTGTTTTCCTTTAGCATTCCATAACTTCACGGTTTTGTCTTCACCCGCAGATGCTAATACTTTACCATAACTAACGCTATAAATTTTATCTTGATTAGCTTTAATAGAAACAAGTTGCTTTCCCTGAAGATTCCACAATTTGATCGTGCCATCTACGCCACCAGAAGCAATAGTCTTGCCATCCCCACTAAAAGTGACACTATTAACTGATCCCTGGTGTCCTTTCATTGTGGTTAAGATTTTACCCTCCCGACTCCAGAGTTTCACGGTACCATCTTGACTACCAGAAGCTAATACTTTACCATTCTTACTGAAACTTAGACTGTAAACTGCCCCCTCATGTCCTTTCAAGGTGGCAATTTCTTGACCATAGCTAGTCCATAGTTTGATTGTACTATCATCACTAGCAGAAGCAAGAATTTCTCCATCTTTGCTCAAACTGATGCTATTAACAGGTTGTGTATGTTCTACTATGGTTCTGCGTTTACTCACACCATAAACAGTTTTTTGCAGAGCTATCAAAACTCCCATTCTCACATCTGCTGCTACTTCAGAAGCATCATGTAATTGTTTGCCTGCTTTAATAGCGGTAAGTAAAGCATCAAAACGTTGGTTAGCAGTAAACTGATTTTCTGCTGACAAACTCAACGCATTAAGTTGGGCATTTAATTTATCTTTTTCCGCCACTCGCCAATTAATTAAGGAAAACCCACTTAAACACCCTAAGACTATAATTAATCCTACTATACTCCTGATGCGAAATTTGCTTTGAAATCGTTTGCGGTTAATACTTTTTTCTAGAAATTCTTTGGCTACTACAGACACAAAAGCACTCTCAGTATCGCTCTCTAATAAATTTTCAGCTAAACTTAACTTGCGCCCACTTAGCAAGTATTTATCTGATTTATCTTTTTTCAGCCATCGTTGAGCATCAGCTTCCATTCCGGGTTTTTGTTTAATTGCTTCCCTATTTGACTCTACCCAAAAATTTAACTGAGACCAATTATTAATAATTGTGTTATGAGCTAATTCTACTATTGTTACTGTTTGATTACTATTTTGATAATTTGTGAATTTAGTAGTTAATATTAATCTGGCTTTTACTAATTTTTTCAGTACCTTACTGACAACTGCTAATGATTGTTGAGGAGTAATTAAATCTGTTTTCAAGACTTGTTTACAACTTGCTACTGTATCTTCATTAATTTGCACAAGTTTGAGAAATATCTGCTTTGCTACCTGACGCTCTCTAGCATTAAAGGAGTGATAAATTGCATAAGCTTGTTTTTCTAGACAACCTTTGACTCCACCTAAATTAATATATTGAGTTAGACTAAACTGATCTGCTCGGCGCTGTTGCCATAGTTCTGTTAGAGTATATTGTAAGAGTGGTAAACTACCATAATTTTCTGTATCAATAATCATTTGTTCGACTAATTCTGGCTGTATTTCTATACCTACTTGTTTTGCCGGTTCGGCGATCGCTTGTTCCAATTCCAGTCTAGTCATGGGTGTTACTGTGACTAAATGGGATTGAATTTGCCTAGCTAACCCGGAATATTCTTGTTCAAAACATTTACCTAAAAATTCTGCTCCCATAGTGATAATTAATAGCAACCCAGTAGCGTTAGAGTTAGCTTGGTAACTTCTATCTATTCCTCCCATCAAACATTCAAAAAATTGTTCTCTTTCTATTTTGTCCGAACACAGGGTAAAAACTTCCTCAAACTGATCTATTACCATAACTATTCGAGATGCTTGAGTATTTTGTAGCACTTGTCTAAACCCACTAGCACCTTGATTAATTAATTCTTCAATTTCTATAGGGGAATGAATTATGCGCTCAATGTTAATATTTTCTATCCCTTCCTCTAGGTTGTCACTACCAGAATTTTTGGTTGTCGGGGGTGGCGTTACAGATGATTTTCTAGGGGTTTGTTTTGTTTTTTGTGTAGGTGGTGGAGGTGGATGGGGAATTGATGAATTTGGCGATCGCTTTATTTCTTGTTCTTCCTGTTGAGAAGTTGGTGATAATTCTGTTGCAGGTGTTAGTAAAGTCTGTAGTTGATAATCTACAAATGCTGCTGCTAAATTTTTTAAAGGATGTTCTCCTGGTCTAATAATTAATATTGGCCAAGTATTACTGCCTGACAATCTTTGCCCTAATTTCAGTTGATATAATAATCCGGCTTTAACAACACTTGATTTACCAATTCCACTTGCTCCTACTACTGCTAAGAAATTCCGAGAGCGAACCTTTTCTAAAAGTAAATTTACTAAAGTTTTTCTACCATAAAAATATTTGTAATCTTTATCGTTAAACTCAAATGCAGCTAATCCTTTATAAGGACAAACTCCGGCTGTTAAATCGGTATTTTCTGTATTTTCTTTTTCCCCTGTAAAGATAATTTCATTTCCAGAATTATGAAATACTGGGGTCTGAATTGAAAGATTTAGCTTTTTATTGAGATAGTCTATTAAACTATAATTTGTCACCCAACCATTGGGATTATTTTCTGGTTCTAATGCTTCTAATAAACAATTTGTCAAAAAACTATGTTCTGAATTTATTTGTGTTGTAGTTACTTCTGCTGTTTGAGAAACAAAAATAAAACATCTATCATTATCAGTTGATTCTAGATTACCCAGAGCTGTTTGTAAGAAGTTAATCTGTTTTTCTTGATGGTAACAATCTAACCATACTATTTGTTGTTTAACCGGAGATTTTTGTAATAGTTGACTTAACCAATGTAGAGAAATGCCCCATTTTCCCTTTTCAGGATTAGTATCACTGGTAGCTAAAAATCCTTCTTGTACTCCCCCTTCTTCATCTAATAAACTATTTCCTACAAAAAATAATAAAGCAGTTTCAGGAATGTTATTTGGGGGATTAAATAATTTAGAAATAGCTTCTTTTAAAGGATTTATGGAACTGTTTTTCGTATTTGGATGAGGATCTACTTGCCAATAACCCTCTATTTTAACACCTGGAAAGCGCTGCACATCAAAATTGCCAGAAGTCTCTAATAGTTGAGCGATCGCTTCTGCATCTGCTGCTGGTTTAATTAGGTTTTGGGGTTGAGCAGAGCCATCTCTGAGTAAAGGATAATGATTGATACCTACTACTAATGCTTCTCGGTTCATGCAAGGTAGCCCATTTTAGTTAATAACTGGCCAATTTCTTATAATACCAATTTTATCAAAATAATTGGGTCTAAAATCCCGCCTTTTAAGGCGAAATATTTTTGGAGGGTTGCTCAAATCCCCGTTATACCATTTCTCAAAAAGAATGCTATGTCTAATTGGATGGGGAAGTGTGGGGAGTGTGGGAGGTGGGGGGAGAAATAAAAGTAGGAATAATCAATACTGACCGATGAATAATTGTCAAAAAAAGACTTTAAACCTTGGTAACTATTTAATTTTTGAAGTATAGCTGAAGTGTAGCATTACTTTTAGTAATTGGTATAGCGCTACTTGAATCGGGAATAGGGAATAGGGAATAGGGAATAGTAGACTAATAAAGGGTTTCAGGATTTAGAAATGTCAAGAGCCTTAATGCGTAGCGCTATATTAGAAAAATAACTTCTGTAGGGGCGAATGGCCATTCGCCCCTACTTCCCCTCCTGCTCCCCTCCTGCTCCCCTCCTCGGAGGGGTTGGGGGTGGGTTGAGCTGGGGGTGGGTTGGGTTAGGAGTGGGTTGACTTCTGACTTCGTTAAGTTAGGCTGCACAAAATTATCAAATTCACGATCGCTACTCTAGTTCCTTATATCAAATCCGGATAATTACTATAACCTGCGTCCGCAGCGACGGTCACTCCGTGGAAGGAAGCAATCTCATGGCTGTGCGGAGATTGCAACAATCGTCGCAATGACCATTGTTCAACCGGATTCTATTTCTCCTGACTTCTAACTCCTCAGCAATACGATAACTAATTACCCGGATTCTATATTATATCAAATCCGGATAATTACTATCACCCTAGTCATTGCGACGGTCACTCCGTGGAAGGAAGCAATGTCAAGGATGCGCGGAGATTGCAACAATCGTCGCAATGACCATTGTTCAACCGGATTCTATATTACAACCTATTTAGGATTGCTATATCTAGTAGACAATATTAGCGATCGCCTCCTATATCTTCTTTCCGTTCTACTAAACTTACCCAAACTTACCCAAGCATGATGGCATGAGCTTTGGAGC
>JAAUYJ010171970.1_pt1 | contig 15317 bp, 23 predicted proteins | sample 7278031 | NCBI WGS metagenome assembly JAAUYJ01 (sample SAMN14350222, study PRJNA611818) | marine sediment metagenome | isolation source: surface marine sediment (1.8m) | place: French Polynesia: Moorea | collected 2018-08 | reverse complement strand
TTGCTGTATTACAAGCGATCGCGCTTAAACAAGTGAAGCTGGTAATTAGAGAGCGTTTTAAGAAATTGATTCTAGAAGTTTTGAATACATGAAATGACATCTGATGACTATACAATGAGCATTTGTTTTATAATAATGATTGTCATTTTAAGTGACTAGCTCTCAACTCGGCTTTATGACTTCTACTACTCAACCTCTCTCTCTACTCCATCGCCTTCGTCCTACAGCATCTTTGCAACGCTTTTTAATTACTGCCTTCACTTGTTTGAGTGCGATCGCTTGTAATACAGCAACTACCCCCCCAACAAATTCCAGTTCCAAGATTGTCACTACTTTTCTACCAGTTCATTTGTTTACTAAAGCTGTGGTAGGAGATACAGGACAAGTAGATATTTTGATTTCCCCTGGTATGGAGGTACATGACTATCAAGCTACCCCAGACGATGCCAAACTGTTAGCAGAAGCAGATGTATTAGTTGAAAACGGCTTGGGTATGGAAGAGTTTTTATCGGGTTTAGTAGCCAATGCAGGTAACTCCAAGCTTCAGCAAATTAATGCTAGTGAAGGGATCGAAGTAATAGAAGAAGAACATGACGAACATGAAGGGGAAGAACATGGACATGATGAACACGAACATGAAGAGGAAGAACACGGACATCACCATGAAGAGGGAAATCCTCACGTTTGGTTAGATCCAGTATTGGCACAACAACAGGTAGAGACTATTAGAGATGGTTTAATCGCGATTTACCCCAATAATGCAGATAGGTATCGTACCAATGCCGAGGCTTATATCCAACAACTACAACAGCTAGATAATGAATTTCAACAAAGATTAGCACCAGTCAAAGGCTGCAATTTTATTACTTTTCATGATGCTTTTCCTTATTTAGCCCAACGCTACGGACTTCAACAAGAAGCGATCGTAGAAATTCCTGAAGATAGTATTACTCCCCAAGATATTCAACGAGTACAACAAGTAGCTAATCGATATCAGGTTAAAGCTTTACTCACCGAACCTGGAATTCAAGACAAACGCATCCAACAGATATCCAGTGACTTAAATCTGTCATTGGAAGCGATCGACCCTCTAGAGTCGGGAGAAACCGATCCTCAGTATTATTTTCAAGTCATGCGGGGGAATTTAGAGGCATTGGAAAGAGCTTGCAGCTAGGGGCGATTCGCGCGATGCGAAGCGAGTCCTTTAGGGAATCGCCCCTACATAAGTAATAAGTTTTTCTTCTTCCTCTGGATCCTTTTTGAATCAATTTAGTAAATTCAATGCACCAAAATTTATCTGTCAGCCAATCCATTGTTACAGTTAGAAATCTATCGCTGATGCGTGGGGAATACTTAGCGGTAGATAATGTCTCTTTTGAACTATTATCAGGTACTCATACAGCGATTATTGGTCCAAATGGTGCGGGGAAGAGTACCTTGATTAAATCTATCTTAGGCTTGGTTGAAGCGCACTCAGGTAAAATTAGATTGTTTGATGGTACTGGTAAACAGTTAACGGGATTAAAACAAGAAGTTGGCTATATTCCCCAAAAATTTCCCTTTGAACGCACTTTTCCTTTAACCGTATCGGAGTTAGTTGGTTTGGGCTTAAATAACAAACAGTGGTGGTACTCTAGTAAACGTAAACGAAAGAGAATCGATCAAGCCTTAGAACAAGTTCATCTAACCAAACAAGCCCAGCAAAAAATCGGCACTCTTAGCGGAGGAGAATTAAAACGAGTTCTACTGGCTTATTGTTTAGTCGTTCCCCGTCGGCTTTTAGTTCTCGATGAAGCCTTAGCGGGAGTGGATGCTACAGGAGAAATGGAATTTGCTGCTTTACTCAATAATCTCAAACAAGAACAAAACTGGACGATCTTGGAAGTTTCCCACGATTTAGATTTAGTCAGTAAATATTGCGACTCAGTAATCTGTATGAACCGTCGCTTACTCTACCACGGTTCGCCCCAAACTACTCTCACTCCAGAAAATCTCTTAAAAATATACGGTTCTCTAGTTAGTCCTACTTGTCATCATCATGAACCTAGCAAACGTACTGAGTCTTTTTAGTTTGCCCTTTATGCAACGGGCAGTAATGGGAGGGGTGCTGCTTGGTATTTTAGGGGGAATTTTGGGTAGCTTTTTAATCCTACGTCGTCTTTCTTTATTTGGGGATACGGTGGGACATTCGGCAATGCTAGGAGTAGTTTTAGCTGCATTGTTAGAACTTCCTTCTAGTTGGACGCTAATTGGTTTTACCGTTGCTTTTGGTTTGGGAGTTATTTATTTAATCGATAGAACCGATTTGGGTAGCGATACAGTTTTGTGCATTTCCCTATCGGGTTCGATCGCTTTAGGCACGATTGGCTTTAGTTATCTAAAAGGATATCGGGGTAATTTATTATCGATTTTGTTTGGCGATATATTGGCAATTAGTAATACAGATTTAATTTTATTATTTTTACTCTTAGCCGTAACTTTAGCTTGGATAATTATCAGTTTACCAGAACAAATATTACTCACCCTCAACAGGGATTTAGCCCTAGTCAAAGGAGTACCCGTTCGCAAACATCGTTATTTTTTTATCTTGCTTTTAGCAATCACTATTGCCCTGACTATTCGGGCAGTTGGCATCTTATTAGTTAATGGTTTTCTAGTTATTCCTGCTGCTAGTGCCAGATTAATTTGTCAGCAATTTGTCCCGTTTTTAGCCACTGCTGCGGCGATAGGTGCAACCAGTGGAGTAATGGGAATGGTCATCTCTGGCGCGATCGATCTCCCTAGTGGTCCGAGTATTGTTTTGGTTCAGTTGTTTGGGTTTTTGGCAGTGGCTTTATGGTGTCGGCAAAATTAAAGTTTATTTCATTTAAAGCCTAATTTTGAGTAGGTGCAGCTACATTTTCCTTTACTGCCAAATTAGTCAGAAATTCTTCAATTTCTTTTCCACCCATTTCTTTGGGATGCCGTTTATTATGGAACAAGATGTAATCCCTCCTTTGTAACTTTGGGGCAATAAGCAGGAACAATAGGGAAAATACATATCAATCAAAGTTACTCAAATGCTTGATGCTTGGTACCTGAATCCCTATAGTCATAAAAGAGGGAATATAACGAAAATTTCGTGATATCATGCTATTGAGGCTAGATATACCGACAAATTCTCTAATTTATCCCATACAAGGTGAATATCCAGAAAGTTTCCGTATAATAAATAGTTACGCAGCTTGCAGGGAGGCAATGCACATCTGCCACTATGACCTGTTTTAACACTCTCTAAAAACCTTGATCTTTTGCATAAAGAAGTCGAGCTTTACTAAAATTTTAACGCGAATCCTAGTTAGGGAAGGAGAAAGTTCATGTGGAAAATAGTAGAAAAGTACTCGTTAGGTTGGAGGGCAACTACAAATACAGGAATTATTTATTTGTTTTTTGGTGATGGCTCTTCTGAGTCAATAAACCCTGACTCTATTCAGGAATTAGCCGCATTGGGTGACATACTTAGGAATGAAAAGCCGATATGGTTTAACTCTAACTCGAAAGATTTAAGTACAGGCAGAGAGCCAATTGGTGAACTTGAAATTTAGATGACTAATGATGAGAATAGCGTTGAGACAATACAAAAAAGGCAATAGTATTTCCTTCCGCAAGGATTAATGAATGAACATTATTTATTGCCGAATTGATCACCGAATTCGTGCGACTATGAAATGTTGCAAAAGATTCAGCTACAAATGGAGAGAGTACAGTGTCAAACCAAACAGCGCTAAGATTTAATCGTGGACTCTACAATAATCTTCGGACTGTAGAACAAGCAGACAAAGTCCGTAAGAGTACTAGCAGTTTTGATATTTTCTTGAAGAAAGCAGCAGAACTGATTCGAGAAGCAGGTCTTGAGCTTGATGTAGGAGTGTTTCTTCTTCATCATCATTTTGTTCTGGAACCCCAAGAAGTCATGCTTGAATCAAGCAATTTGGTTGAGAATAAAATTGTTACCACTCCTCATAGAGCGGATGAATTGCGACATTTTTCTCCTTGCCGTTGGGCATGTCGTGACTGCATTTGTGAGCCCATTGAATTTTCTACAGATCCCTGTGTTAGTGAGGTTTCAAAACAACTTGAACTTTCTAACTTTTTTGAAGAGTATGCTAACCTTGTTTCACAGTTTCGACTAAACAATTTGGCAGGACTTACAGTTGTTCGCAGAAAAAACTTACCCGCTAACACTGGGCAGATTTATGTCGAGAGATCCTACAGTAGGGATAGATCCTCTGTAGTAACTATCGAAAACGAGAGATCGTTTGCGGACGACCTCATTGAGACTACGTGGACATACTCTAGAATCATCGCAGGCTGCCAAAAAACATACAATTGCGTAACGCAATATGGCTGTGTACCTGCCCCCGAGCCTGGTGGACTGCACGCACCTGTTCCTAGTGGCCATACTGATATGGGTTCACATGTGTATGTTCCTTTGTGTAGACCTCATGGATGTGTTTGATTGCTTTAAGCGAGTTCTGGTATGATATTAGATCAAGTAGTTTGGTTTGATTTGGGCGATAAGTTATTTCTCTTTTTGTAGAACTATAACTATTTCCTCTAAGTTGTTACCGCATAACACTTCGTTGGAGCTGACCATTTTGTAGTGATTTGTGAGAGTCGAAGTTCATCTGTGGCAGCTCAACGCAACCGTTAAGAAAAAAAATGTAATCTTATTAAGTTAAGGAATTTATAAAAAACTCGTTCTCGGCGATCGCGTGAAATTTGCAAAGCAGTAAAAAAAGCGATTATATTAGGTTTATATAACAGTTAGGAATAACGATCGCTCTTTACCTAAATAACCGAATCAAAAAATACCATGACAAAGCTATAATCTAACAAAATCAAAGATGTAACAATCAAATTATGAGCTTTAGCGATGTAGTTGAAACAATTAAAAACCTTTCATTAGAAGAAAAGCAAGAAATTCAAGCTTTATTGTCTCAATATGTCCGTGAAGAACGACGAGAAGAAATATATAACAATTATCAAAAAAGTATCAGTGAAGAGCAAAAAGGGGAATTAAACTTTTCTTCAAATATTGATGAATTAAAGCAACTAATAGAAGATTAATGATTAAAGTTAGCTTTAGTTCATCCTTTTGACGAGCATTTAAAAAGAGAATTAAAGGCAATACAAAGTTAGAATCTAGATTTTGGGCAAAACTAGAGGTATTTACTAATAATCCTTTGGATCCAAGCCTTAGAACTCATAAGTTATCGGGAAAACTGAAAGACTTATGGAGCTTTAGCGTGGAGTATGACCAACGAGTTATATTTTACTTTACAGATACTGTTTGATGAAAACTTATCGCCTAAATTGCCGAACCGTTTAAGCGATCTTTTTCCAAACTCGCTTCATGTTCGAGATGTAGGCATGAAAGCAACAATCGATCCAATAGTCTGGGATTATGCAAAAGACAATGATTTGATGATTGTCTCGAAAGATGCTGATATGCACGATCTGAGCTTAGTGTTTGGCAATCCACCAAAAGTCATTTGGCTTCGACTGGGAAACTGTTCAACATTACAAATTGAGAATTTGCTGCGTCGGGAGTTTGGCGCGATCGAACTATTTTATGAAGATGAAAATTTATCCCTGCTTGCCTTATCATAATGCACCAACAGCTTGGGATTTCTTTCCTAGTTTTTAACAAGAGAAAAAAATGTGGCGATCGCCTGAAATCTTCTTACAGTTATATAGCGCGATCGCTCTAGTTAAAATAACAAAATACAGAGAATTAAAAAAGAATCTATGACTGAATTATTAGAACAAGCATTTAAAAAAGCACAAAAGCTCTCAAACGATCTTCAAGATAAGCTTGCACAACAATTACTTGAAGATATTGGGAATGAGTTGAAGTGGCAAGAAAGCTTATCTAGTTCAGATGTAGAGCTAGGTATTCTCGAAGACATGGCTCAAAGGGCATTGATTGAAGATCTAGAAGGTAAAATTGAAAAAAAAGGCTTTGGTGAGGAATAGTGCGATTATCCAGAACCAAAGATTTCGAGAAGCTATTTATAGGATTACCCAAACGGGTAAAAGAAACTGCCAAGAAAAATTATGAACTCTGGAAAGAAAATCCATTTCATCCCAGTCTAGAATTTAAAGAAATTAAATCGAAAGAAAATATCTGGTCAGTCAGAGTAGGAATTGGATGGCGGACTTTGGGAGTAGTAAAAGCCAATCAAGATAAAATAGTGTGGTTTTGGATTGGCTCTCACGCTGAATACGATAAGATGCTTAGAAAGAAATGAAAGAAGTTTAGAAAGTAATTGCGATCGCATAAGTTTGTAAAGCAATTTAAAAGAACGATCGCAGTTGCTTTAACCAAAAAACTAAGCTGATAAACTGAATACAACAGTAAATTAGATTGGTAAAAAACTTCCTATGTCTGCCACAGCTTTGTCTCGTTACGTAGCTCGAAATCCTGAGATTTTAAGCGGAGAGCCAATTATTAAAGGTACTCGGACATCTGTACGTGCTATTGTTGGCTTGTGGCGGTTGGGCATAATGCCAGAAGAAATACTGCACCATTTACCTCATCTCACTTTGGCACAAGTATTTGATGCTTTGAGTTTTTATTTAGATCATCAGACAGAAATAAATGAATATATCGAGCGCAATCAAGTTCCCGATGATTTAGTTCATCCTGCGGTGAAAGCCAGCTTAGGTTGATTTTGGCTATGCCAGCAGCACTTTACACCGATGAGGATATGTCCGCTTTGGTTGCTACCCTTTTAAAATCTCGTGGCTTAGATGTTACAACCGTTCCCGAACAAGCAACTCTTGCTAAAACTGATAGCGAACAACTGAAAATTGCCAGTTCTTTGAGTCGATGTCTCGTAACTCATAACCGTGTTGACTTTGAAAGATTGCATCTTCAATATATCGACGAAAATAAACAACATTCTGGAATTATTATTGTTCCTCAAAAAAATGCCTATGAAGTCGCGAGGCGTATTGGTATTTTAGTAAGTGCGTTAACGGTTGAGGAAATTAATAATCAATTATTGTATGCCTAATTGTTTTGTTGTAAGGCGATCGCCTGAAATTTTCAAACAGTTACATAGTGCTATCGCAATTTAAGTTAGGCAGAAGTTTTCATAAGTGAATAAGGTTTAATTAATATTTCTGCTGGAATTCCTAAATTTTGATTTAAACGTCGAATGATATCTAAAGTTAAAGGTTGTTGTTTATTTAAAATTGCAGTTACCTGTTCTCTAGTACCAATATAAGCTACTAAATCCTGTTCGGACAATCCACGAGCTTCTAAGTAATATAATATTGCTGAAATAGCATCTGGAGCTTCAACAGGATAATGTTTTTGTTCGTAAGCTTCAACTAATGTAACTAAAATATCTAAGCGATCGCATTCTACTGAATTTGGTTCGACATCAAAGAGTTGTTCGATCTCTTTAAGTGCATTTTGATAATCTAATTCGGTTTTGATCGGACGTAATTCCATAGCTATAACTTTTCAAATAGTTGCTGCATCTATTTTGTCGTATTCTTTATGTGTTCCAATAAAGCGAATAAAGATAATACTGACATCATATCTAACATGAACAATTAAACGGTAGTCATTACCTTTAATGTTAAAAACAACGCGGTTGTTAGCAATGATACTGGCATTGCGATAAAGACTTTTGATGTCTGATGGACTTTGCCATTGGGCGCGAGATGCTTCATAAAACCATGCTTTTATAGATTGTTCGGAGTCAGGATATTTTTCCCAGAAATCCCGTAAAGTGCTACGGGCAATAATTCGCATGATGTAAAATTGCGTCCCGATTCTATATCTTATTAACTGAACAATATTACTACAAGCTTTAACAGTATTTTTCTGAAATAATGATATTTTCTCCAAACGCCAATCAACCAAAACCTTTACCCCGCTTAGACTCCGACCAAACAATTAACTCCCCATCCTGACCCCCCGCAGCCAACTGTTGACCATCTTGACTCCAAGCTAAACAGGAAAAACCACCCTTCGCACCTTCTAATATTTGCCCTACTTGTTTGGCTTTTGTCCACAAACACAACCAACCATCATCCGCAGCAGAAGCGAGTAGTAAACTATGGGGGTGAAACTCTAAAGCTTTAATTTTACTCTCGTGTAAAGTTAAAACGCGAGCATTCCAACCATCTTTGTCGTCAGCTTCTTTTTTCCAAACCGCAATACCTTCTATACTCGATACTGCCAATAAAGGCGCATTATTTGATAATGGTTGCGACCAAGCTAGATTGGAAATCTTACCAGGAAACCCTCGCATTACCCAAGGATAGGGGCTGCCATATTCTAGAACTGTGATGGTATTGTCGAAATTACCAGAAGCAATATATTTACTGTCTCCAGACCAAGCCGTAACAATACTAGCTGAGGGCATATCGATAAGATAGGGTTCATCATCCCAATCTATAGTAGACCATACTTTCACTCCTCCGTTCCCCGCGAGCGCGATACTTTCCCCATTCGGTCGCCAAGCTAAATCTAAAACAGAAGAGTTAGCAAAGGGCAGGGTAGTTATAACTGTTTGGCTATCGGCATCCCAGATTTGTACGTAACGCCCCAAACTAAAAGCTAAGTGGTTACAAATAGGACTCCAAGCTAGTTGATCGACCCATGAGGGCGCATTATCTAGGGTATGAATCTCCCCTAGCCTCCCTTGCGAAAGGGGGGATTCAAGAATCGACCAAACTCTAACCTTGCCATCCTGTCCGCCAGCAGCTAAAAACTTGCCATCAGAAGAAAAAGCCAAGCAGTCAACCGATACTAAACCCGCAGGTAATAAACTAACCAGGCTGCCATCTTGCCATAAAACTACTTCCCCCGCAGCCGAACTAGCAGCTAATAGACCATCAGGCGACCAGGCTACTGAGGTAACATATTCTAAAAGACTACCCTGCCACTGTTGTTGAAATAAGACTTTCCCCTTTGTCCTTACACCAAACATTGCTTAAAGTCCTCTCTCAGTTGTGCCTCATCCAAATTGCGACCGATAAAGACTAATTCATTCTTACGGGTTTCTTCTTCCTTCCAAGGGCGATCTGGTTTTCCATCAAACAACATATGAACCCCTTGGAACACAAAGCGATCGCTTTCCCCAGCAATATTTAAAATACCTTTCATGCGGAAGAGATCCACCCCTTTAGTTTGTAGCAGGTTACTCAACCAGTTATTTAGTTTTTGTCCGTCTAGATCTCCAGATTCCACTATGGCAAAAGATTTAACTGTCTCGTCGTGTTCGTGGGCAGTTTCGTTTAGAAATTCGGGGTCAATTTCCAAAGCACGGTCTAAATCGAATGCCTGTACTCCCAACAACGCATCCATTCCTAGTTCAGAATTTTGAGTGCGATAGATTTTTGCCATCCCATTCATGGCTTTGATTTTGATTTCCAATTCATCTAACTCTTGGGGACTGACGAGATCGGTTTTAGTGAGGAGAATCACATCGGCAAAAGCAATTTGTTCTTGTGCTTCATCTGCTGACCAATGTTGCTGAATATGTTTGGTATCAACTACCGTAACCACTGCATCTAAAGCAATCTTGTCTTTCATATCTTCATCGACAAAAAAGGTTTGAATTACAGGGGCAGGATCCGCTAACCCAGTGGTTTCAATGACCAAATGATCGAATTTGTTACGACGCTTCATTAAATTGCCGATAATGCGAATCAAGTCACCCCGCACTGTACAGCAAATACAGCCGTTATTCATTTCAAAGATTTCTTCATCGGCATCAATTATCAGTTGATTATCAATCCCCACTTCCCCAAACTCATTAACGATGACTGCTACTTTTTTACCGTGTTCGTAGGTGAGGATGCGATTGAGAAGGGTAGTTTTCCCCGCACCAAGATAACCAGTTAGTACGGTGACGGGAACGGTGTTGGTGGTTGTCGCTACCATAATCTAATTCCTAAGCTCTTTTAGATAATGATAATCGATCTCATTCTTAAGAAAATGGTTTTTAGTATAAAGAATGGAAAATGAGCATAACGGGACTTTGGCAAAAAACTAGGTTCAAAAAGGGGTGAAAGCCTGATATATCAATTGTTTAACCTCAAAATACCTAAATCCTTAATATATCTGAGTTTCAGGCGAATTTACCTCTTCGAGGTAAATTCGCCGTCTGGTGAGGCTTTCACCCCTTTTTGATAGGGAAAAATTGTCAAAGTCCCGCTAATGATTGACAAACATCAATAACTATAACTGTATTCAAAATATCAGATAGATAAAAAGCGATCGCCGTTATCTTCGGAATATATCAAAATAAAATACTGTTAGACGAGATAAAATAGACTTAGTCAATAGCTTAGTTTATATATTGCGATATGGCACAGGTTAACATTCACGAAGCCAAAACTCATTTATCTCAACTCCTTTCTCGCGCTATTCTAGGGGAAGATATTGTTATTGCCAAAGCTGGTAAACCTATCGTGCGTCTCGTTCCTGTGGAAGAACCACCTCAAGACCGCATTTTAGGGCAAGATGAAGGATTATTTACCGTTCCCGAAGATTTTAACGACCCTTTACCAGAAGATATTTTGTCGGCTTTTGAAGGTAATTCAGATTGAATATTTTACTAGATACACAGATTTTTCTTTGGGCATTAGCAGAACCAAAACGCTTAGGAGAAAAGGCTAAATCTTTATTAAAAAGCAAGAAAAATCAACTTTATCTTTCGGCTGCTAGTTCTTGGGAGATTGCGATTAAAGCAGGTTTAGGAAAACTCCCATTACCCGAACCGCCTGATAAGTATATCTCTAGCAGAATGGCGAGTCTTAAGATTGCGCCTCTTGATGTTAAACACTATCATACCTTCATCGTTTATCAACTCCCTTTGTATCATCGCGATCCCTTTGACCGTATTTTGATTGCTAGTGCGATCGCGGAAAACCTTCATCTCATGAGTGCTGACGAACAGTTTCGTCGTTACGATGTAGATTTAATTTGGGGATTAGATTAAGCAACCAAAAATTGCCGAATCGCTTCTGTCACCGCTTCAGGATACTCTTCATAAATCCCCAACGTCCCTCTTAATCTAACTGTTTGCACTTTTTCCAACTCTGCCATCGCCTCCATTTCCGCTTTTGATTTCGGGGGTGCATTTTCTGCCAGGATAATTAATATGGGTATCGATATAGAATCTAAAAGTTGCAAGAATTCTTCTCTATCTGCTACAGGATCGATCGCGCCAGTAACAAAAGCAGCAGGGGCATATCTCGCACCAGGTTTTGAGGTGATTTGGTGTTTTCGGGCGATAAATTCAGGGGTTAGTTTGGTTTCATTCACATAGACGTGACGTTTGTACATTAAGCGGAGAAAGGAAGGAGTAGTGTTGAGATAGTATAACCCTTGTCCGATAACAGGCAATCTCACTAAATTTTTAACTCCATTCCTGACACCATCAGGTAAACCCATAACTCTCAAAGGTCCTTGCCAAGTGGGAGCGATTAAAATTAGTTGATAAATAATATCTGGGTAATCCTGGGAAAGTTTTAAAGCGTATCCCGAAGCATGACCCGCAGCAATGACAATAATCGGGCTATTAAAAATAAATTTAACAAAATCTCCCAATAACTGCTGAAATAATGCAGGATTATAATCCACAGAGGGACATTGAGACTCGCCAAAACCCAACCAATCTAGAACTGTCACTCGATATTGTGTAGCCAGTAGATTGGCAATACCTTTCATTTCTGTGCGACTGGAAACCGTACTAAAAGCAGGAAGTAACAGTACAGGGTTTCCCTCTCCGATGGTTTCGTAAATGACTCGATATTGTTTGTCTAAAAAATTCCAGTTGTAAACATTCTTTGTCCCGCCAATACTAGAGTTGAGTTGAGTCTGATTGGGTGCTGTAGTCATAGCTATTAGTTAAGGAAAATCTATCTATAACGGGATCTTAGTCAGATATTTAATTAACTTTGCAGTTGTCTTAAAGCATTGATACACACGGGACAATCACAACCATATAAAGTTATAGCAGCATCACTTTCTGCTTCGGTAAATTCATACATAGGATAATCCTCATCCGAACCTTGGGGAATATTAATTAATGGCGATGAATCGCGATTGTTCGTCTGACGGACGCAGGTTAGGTTATTAAAACGAGAATTGGTAGAACAAGTCTCTTTTGGAGCTTCGGGTGCAGTAAAGACTAATTCCCTAGCATGAACTGGAGTTAGCAAAACAGTAGTAAATAAAGGAACAATAACTAGTAAGGTAAGGCTAATTTTATTCATAGTAAGTTATTGGTATGATAATCATTATCATTTTATCCTGTTTCAGTTTTAATTTAATTCTGCTCTTGCTTGAGTGAGAACTTTTCCCGCAGATTGAGCAAAAACTACAGTGAGTAATAGCCCTAAAATGAAATCTGGCAAAAACGAACCAGTTAGAAATACCAATCCAGCAGTAACCAACACGGAAGTATTGGCAATAATGTCATTACGGGAACACAGCCAAACCGAAGACATATTGATATTGTCGTTACGGTGACGGGCGACACAAGCTCTTGAACCAAGTTCAAGAGACGCGCCCTTACGAATCAACAGTAAAAAGCAGATTAGATTAGCTGCTATAGCTAAAATACCAATCTCGCCCATTAATTGCACTGTGGGGACAGTTTGAGCAAATAATTGATAGGTCGCTCTGGCAAATACAGCGATCACTGTATAAAATCGGTAGTATTGTAAAAACCTGAAATAAGGATGCAGCAATATTTAAGTAATTTAATTTACCTCTCGCAAACATGAGTGGGATCGTCAGCTTTTTCGGCAAATTCTAAACCCCTAGCCAAACGCCAAGCAAAAATCGGCGGTAAGCCAGCATCTAAGATGGCAGCGCAGGTTGTTTGATAGTCATACTCCACTTCCCGCAAGTTTACTGCTTCTGTCTCCGTGTCATAGATAACATAGGTAGCATTAGGACGACCGTGACGGGGTTCGCCTACTGAACCGACATTGATAATTCGCTTCAAGGGAGTATTAAAACTAACGGCAGGTTGTTCGTGTTTGTTGGGTTGACGAACTTTAACCTGTAATTGTCCAGAATCTAAGGTGCGAACATAGGGAACGTGGGTATGTCCGCAAAATAATATATCTGCATCACTGGAGAGGACTCTTTCTAAAGCAGTAAAAGCATCTATTTCGGGTAACAAATATTCGTGGTTGCTATTAGGGCTACCATGTACAAAACAAAGATTATCTTCTTTATAAGTATGGGGTAGTTGGGCTAAATATTCCCTTACTTCAGGGTTTACTTGTTTATTTGTCCATTCGTGGGCAATTTTGCCTCTTTTTTCTGCTAAAAGGGAAGGATAACTACACTCACAGGCGTTCAATCCTTCCACAATATCTTCATCCCAACAACCCTGTACGGTAGGAATATCTAAAGAACGAATTTGCTCCACTACTGCATTGGGATAAGGACCATAACCCACTAAATCCCCCAGACAATAAATCTTTTCTGCTTTTTGGCGGTCTAGATCGAGTAAAACTGCATCTAAAGCTGCATAATTACCATGAATGCAGGACATCACTGCTATTTTCATACTACCTCTACTTCTAGTTCACTTTCTAAAGATTCTTTTACTTGTTGTTGGTAATAATTAATGGCGGATTCGGGAACACAGCAATCTCGCACGGTTTGGGCAATTTCAGCTTTGTCTAAATCATTACCCACTATTTCAAAACCGCTAAAACGATTTGGTTTACCATTTAACCAACGGGGTAAATTTAAGGGTTTAAATTCTAATTCGGGTTTCCCTGGTATAAAGTCACCGTAATAAATTTGTCCGTCCACTAAATCGAAGATTCCCTTTGCCCGAACTACTTTACCATAAGCACCTTGAGTAAGTTCTAGCCAAAAAGTAGCTAAACTATCCATATCTAAAATTTCCCCTGTCAAAACCCCGCGATGAATCTGTAAGGCTGTGGTTAGCTTAGTGATGTTATTTCCTGGAATAATTTCATCCGCCCAAGTCTTTAATTCTGTACTATCTGTATCGTCTGGAATTATGGCTACTCGATGAGAGTTAAAAGTTTGCAGTAAAGGTTCAATTCCTGCTAAATCTAAATACCAAGGAATTTCAAGATAAGTGATGGTGTTATCTAATTCTGCTTCTTCCCCTGTCTGATAAAGCTTCAGTTGGGGATATTGACTTTGGAGATAAATTGCATCGATGGGTACGGAATCAGTCTGGGGACTGAAATAACCTACAGGTTGGTTGGCTTGAGCTATTTGTTGGCTAATCCAGTGGGTTTTACCCGCACCAGGGGGACTGGCGATCGCAATAATCATAAGAAGATTTTTTGATAACGATAATCATTATATCTAAAAAAAGAGATGAGTTCAGACCCATCTCTAACAGTGACACGCATATCGATCAACGCAACCCAGGATTGTGGCGAATTAAACTCATAAACTCCTGACGGGTTTTTGCATCATTAGCAAATACACCTCTAAGCGCACTGGTAGAAGTCCAAGAACCAGGTTTTTGTACTCCCCGCATGACCATACACATATGGCTGGCTTCTACTACTACCGCTACACCTTTTGGTTGTAATAATCCTTGAAGTGCATCAGCGATTTGGACGGTTAATCTTTCCTGTACCTGCAAACGCCGTCCGTACATTTCACAAATACGAGCAATTTTTGACAGTCCGATTACCTTACCATCGGGAATATAAGCTACGTGAGCGCGACCGAGAATAGGTAGGATATGGTGTTCGCAGGAGCTAAACAGGTCAATATCTCTAACCAAGACCATTTCATCAGTATTTTCGTGAAATACTGCTCCATTGAGGAGTTCGTCTAAAGATTGATGATAGCCAGAAGTTAGAAACTTGAGGGCTTTGACCACTCTTTTGGGCGTATCTCTCAAGCCTTCGCGGTCTGGGTCTTCTCCCAATCCTAAGAGTAAAGTCCGTACCGCTTGGTGCATCTCTTCTTCAGAAACGGGAGGCTGTTGGGTAGTAGTTAGTAATGGTAATTTATTATCGATTTTGTCAACCTGATTAGGTTCGGACTTAGCTAAGGTCATGAATTTGAATGAGATTAAATTAAACAGTAACGGAAGTAGCCAAGCAGTCATTTAACTGTTGGCGGAGTTTATCGGTATCTAAATGACGACCGATAAAGACTAGCTGGTTAACAGGAGGAGTAGACCAAGGTTCGGACTTGATATCGCTACGCTGTCCGCAGAGTTGGAAAATGTGACGTAATTGGCTTCCTGCAAACCAAACAATTCCTTTAGCACGAAATACTTCTA
>JAAUYJ010027839.1_pt1 | contig 15329 bp, 17 predicted proteins | sample 7278031 | NCBI WGS metagenome assembly JAAUYJ01 (sample SAMN14350222, study PRJNA611818) | marine sediment metagenome | isolation source: surface marine sediment (1.8m) | place: French Polynesia: Moorea | collected 2018-08 | reverse complement strand
CCTCTGCGTTACAGGCAACGAGAGTCCCGCACTAGCCCAGAGCCGGAGGAGGCGATGGAGGCGTCAGAGTCGGGCGGAGTCGCGGCTGCTGCTGCTGCTGCCGCCGTCGCGACGACGGTTTCTGTTGCCACCGCGGAGGAGGTCGCCACTGCGCTCCTGGCGGACGGAGACAACGACGACGAGGATGAGGACGAGGAGGACGACAACGCCGCGGGGGCCAACGGTAAAGGCGACGGAAAAGACTCGGACGACGACGACGACGACGAAGGGGAGGAGGAGGAAGTGGATAAGTGAGCTACCAGAGCGAATGAGAAGACTGCAGTGGCCTACAATGGTGGTACTAAATTGTACTTACGTACCTACACACTACGGAAAACCCGAAGAATGGGAAGAAAGAAAAAGACACAACACAATGAACATTCAGTTTTGACCATGCTTCTGTTTCTGGAGAAGGGGGGAAAAAGAGTCGTCGGTGACCAGGCTAAGGTGTACAATGTGATCATATCTTCTCCCGGATCATTACAACACTGTGTTAAGTTTTGTTACCTTTTCGCATTTGTTTACTCCCCTTCCCCCCCCGTTTCCCCTCTCCAAATTTTCCGTAGAGAGCTACGGCGGCAATGGAAGGATAATCTTCCCTCAACCAGCACAAAGTCAGATGGAGCAGTTTGCTTTTTTCGCGAAAATCAAAGAAGAAAAAAAGTTTTATTCCTTTTTGGGCAAAAAGGGGCGCAGCCGCCTCTCAGTATTTTACTAAGTTCCACACGGTGATCAAAAACACTGCATTTCTTAATCTGCGCATTGGATTCTCTTTCGAAAGTGACCGCATGAGCCACTGGCCAACTCTTTCACTCCCTCTTATCCATCCCTGTGAACTTGCCACCTCTGGCCTGTCTTTGATCCATTCCTTTTCAGGGAGAGACGTTTTAGTTATCTTTCAGCGTCCGCATTAAAACCCTATTTTTTCCCGTTTTGTTACGTCCTGTCACTTAATGATTATGATCGATCTGATATAGCACAAGAAATATAGACCTGATTTACGGAAATATGACTTGTTTATTCAGTATTAGGTGCTAGCCTTACTGTATAATTACTGACAGCAACAAGATGAACTTGCCAGAAAAACTTCATAAGGTACTTGAAGCGCGATGTTCCGCGCATTTATAATTCGCTTGAAACTGAGACCACGGTTTTGAGCTCTTCGGTACTCGAAAAGGCAACAACAACGATGCCAAGCTGTTCTTCAACAACCTCGTCTACATATACACAGCCTAGTTTTCCTAATCTTTCTTGTCGGAGAGGAGGGGGAAGTGGACGAGCCTGAGCTGCCTGCCGAAGTTGCATGCCACCGTGTCTCCCAGGTGTCTCATGACTGTGACCTGCTGCGCGCTTAGGGGAGAGTCTCCCACCCTGATGACCTTGACGGGGTCCGGCAGGCGAGCGTCCCACACCACCAGGCTGTCCCTGCCGCACGTCACCAGCAGGTTATGGGTCAGCATAACCAGGTCGCTGCACCTGCGCCCGTCGCCGCCGGTGCCTTCCTCCTGCTGCTGCTCGCCGGCGCCAAGGGCCAGCAGGGTGTTGATCAGGTGTCCCTGGCAGCGCTCCCAGACGCAGATCTTGCCGTCGGCGCCCAGGCTGACCACGTAGGACGGCGAGTGCGCCAACGACAGGACCGCGCCGTCGTGGGCCAGGATGCTGTAGAGGCAGGCGCCGGTCAGCAGGTCCCAGACACAGATCATGCCGTCCTGGGATCCAGAGCCGGCCACCGTCGGGGCGGCGGAGGCGTCGACGAAGGCGGTGGTGACGGGGCCGCAATGCCCGTGCAGGGTGAAGACGTTGAAGTGGTCGTCCAGGCGGAACACGCGGAGGGTGTGGTCCATAGATCCGGTTATGACAACTCCGCCGCCGGACTCCAGGCAATTCACGGGCTGCTGGTGGGCCCTTGCCATCTGGAAATACGGCAAAAGCATGATACAAGCATACTCAAGATGCAAGAACGCCTCAAAAAGATATTATGAATTTGTTTCTAATTCTGCGTCGTCAATTTGTTAGTGGACAACACTTGCCCTAAAGTAAGCAAATGAAATTGTTGAAGTAAAAAAAAAACAAATTTAAATCCCGGTAAGCTTTGTTTTTGTCTAAAATTTGAAGTAGCTGGGTTTACCAAATGTAAAAATAAAAAGTTTGAACAATTGTTTCAAATTCAAATAAATTTTATAAAAAATAAACACTTTTGTGTGAAAATGACTTTTATAATCAGTTACGATAAAAATGCGCGACGGAAAGACATCGCTCTGAAAGCTTGAAGATAATTTGTTATCGCGTGTCAAAGAAGAACGGCAAGTTGCCGAATTGGATTAACAGTGACCTGGATAAGATCTGTCACGTACAAGAACGCAGGTGCCTGTGATACTATGGCTACGCAAGGCCAAGAGGAGAAGTGCATGCTAAACAATCCAAGTGTATCAGACGGCAGATGTATCAAGATGTAAGGCATATTAACTTTCAAAACAGGACAAAAGTCAGCAAGAACATCCTATACTGTTTCCTTCCCCAAAAGTAATATTTGCCAAGATTCAAGAAGCCACTACTCCATACCACTACTCAGCTTCAAAGTTAATATCCACGCAAACCTCCTCTACTCTTGTACGTGTTAGCGTATGACAGAAACTTTAAAGAGCGTGCGTTTTTGCGGTGAAAATGTTACTTTATGTGCCCAAGTTTGTGCTAATAAACTAAACTGGTGTAAGTCTTGGTAGCTAGGTGAGTGCCGCAAAACGAAGATCTCTGGTCTCGTCGGCCTGTTGATGATTTCACTGCTGCTGAATGTTGTTGGTTGCTGACAGAAATTTGCCTAGGCTGGGGGCTACGCACGCCAATTTTTTTCTGTCCCACAACCCATAGTGACATAATAAAAATAGTGGAAAGAGAATTGCCCTATAATTCATTCCTACCTGAAGCCATCGCAATGAGACAGGTCCGTTGTTCGGCATGCTCAGGGCCGCCAGGGCCTCGTCGCTCGGCGAACGCATGTGACCACCGATCCGGCCCAGCTCCTGCCAACTTCTCTGCTGAGAAAGGCGGGACAACGACGAAGACAGGGAAGGCGACGAAGCCTGAAACCATAATGCACATTGGTCACAGTCACAAATACAAGTTCAACTGATGATTATCAGTCTACCTCCTGTCCGTCGAAGCTATTTTCTTTGACCAACCGTCCCTTCCCACCCTCGCCGCTGCCAAGGGCGAAGAACTCGATGTACCCCGACAGCCTGGCCGCCACCACCTTGCAGCCGCCCGAGACGATGCGGAGGTGCGTCACCCCGACGCTGCCGCCGTCGTTGTACGTGGACTGGAAAAGGAAAGAAAAAGGCATTGCCATTTAGATCTTTCATTCAATTCAAGTGCAACAGTCCTTCAAATGCCAAAATTGGAAACTTTTTTTCGTCGCCCGAACTGAAAGCGAAAACCACGAACCGCAAATTGCGCAATATTTCGCTCTTCGCGAAAAAAAGGGAAAGGGTGCAACTAACGGCACGGAGATGGAAGAAAGACGTTCCTTTGTCTCCTCTCTCTCACCTGCATTCTTCCAGTCCACGCGTCCCAAACCTCCATGGAGCCGTCGGCGCACCCGAGGACGAGGTCCCTCCCGCAGCAGTCCATGGACCAGACCGGGGAGGGGGAGGAAGGCGGGCGCGGCCGGTCTCCCTTGCGGGCCGCGGGGGAGGCCAGGGAGGACGGGGACATGGGAGGGGAGGAGGGAGAATGAGGGGAGACCGGGGCCGGAGGCAAGTCGTCAGAGACCGCGGCGGCTTGGAAGGAGGCGGAGGCGGAGGCGGAGGCGGCGCTGCTGGTGCTGATCTTGGGGGAGCGCACCCTCCTGCTGACGCCGCCGTCGCCGTTAACCAAGGCGGAAGAGGAAGAGTTGGAGAAGGAGGCGTACTGCTGCTTCATCATGCCGAAGAAGTTGGTGTTGACTTTGAAGGAGGAGGAGAGGGAGGCGGAGGCGGACGGGGGCAGGGGCGGCAGGCGGGGCGGGGACTCCAGGGAGGAAGTTCGGCTGTGGCCCTTCCTGTAAATGGAACTAAATCGTCGTCATTCTGTCAAGGCGCGACATACTGCGCAACACTCCATTGTTGAACATTGGTCACGTACAACATGATCCCATTAAAAAAAGCTAGGGAAAGGGGAAACCACTAAAGAGCGAAAGGGTGGGATGGAATGAAAGGATGGGGAGATGAAAGCTCAATCCCAGCGGCACCGCACGGGCCATTTCGAGAAAAGAGAGTGTATGACGATCCGCGTCGCTACTCCCTATCCCTTCTTCTCCCCCCCCCCTTGGTGCCGGCACCAACCACGCATGATCTGTCATCATTTACCTCCTTGCTCCGCCTCCACCTTGGCTTGGAAGCGGGGGGAGGAGGGCAGCAGCGGAGGAGGCGCCCCCCGTTAGGACAGGAGACCGAAGGTGGTAACGGGGGTGCTGGAGGAGGAGGAGGAGCTGGTGGTCAGTAGAGTGGGTGTCTCCGCTCCGGTTGGCGGCGGTGGCGGGGGGAAGGCTTCCCCCTCCTCCTTCCACAGTCTCGTCCTCTTCCTCCTCCTCCTCCTCCTCTTTGGCCGCTCTCCTGCAAAGGAAGGGGGGGAAATCCGGTGAACGAACGCAGGAGGGATTTTCTGACCTAAATACTCGCGCTCCATAGGATAGGGTCTCAAAAGTTTAAATGCTTTAGCCGAAAATCATTTTGACATTCCAATAAATAAGAGCTTTAGAGAAAATGACACAATAATTCAGAACCAATCCTACGCATACTATAAACTTTGCCAGCATTTTCTGCGGTCCAAGTGTGAATTTTTTTTAAAGCAGGGGCTCGTGCGTGCCAAAAGAGAAAGACGGGACGTCCGTGTCTCTCTGTGTGTGAGTGTGTGATGGCAACAGGAGGGGAAAAGTGAAAACCTCCCCGCCACCAAAAAGCAGACAAGACGGACAAGAGGAGAAAAGGCGGAGGAGAAGAAACGTAAATTGAAAAATGTCCTAAGCTTCTTGTTTTTTCGAACCGTGGATGCACGCAATGTCGTGATGTCAAATTTCAATTGGAGATCTTGTGCGGGACGCAGTGAACAGCAATGTCAGAAACGCTAAAAATCAACCTCTGGCAGTAGTTTTAAAAGACAAGCGCCGCCTTTGTAAAAAAAAAGCTAAGCCATGAAGTTCAATTATTTGGTGCCGCTCCTCCTCGCCCTCCTCGCGGACTCCTCCTCCGGCTACCATGTCTTCCACGACGACGGGAGCTGCTCCTGCGAACAGGTGGAGGTTGTCTCCAGCAACGCCGAGGTGGCCAAGAAGCACGGCCAGCTGCTCGGCACCTACCGGAGGAGGCAGGACAAGGTCAACAGCAGGTTCAGCTACGAGCACTTCTCAGGTACTAAGCATAGGGAAACGGCAAAGACACAATGAAATGAAGAGAAAGTTGAAACTTGTCTTTTCCAACATATTGCAGGCAACTTCTTCCTGTTCTACAACGTGCACTCCCAGGGCTTCTGGGCCGTTGGCGAGCGCCTCAACACGGACGTGGTCCGCCTGGAGAACCAGGGCGACGCCCTCTGCCCGTACAGGATGAAGTCGACCTGGCGCTTCGCCGACGGGAACCTGGCGGCGCTAGTCTATGACCTGAGCCTGAAGGTGGTGTGCCTGGACGACCCCTGCTCCATGGCGCACTGCGGCCACCAGGCCAGGTGCGTGCAGGAGGAGGTCCCCGTCGTCAATGGCGAAGGGGACGGCACCCTGAGCAACGTGACCAAGTGCGACTGCAACCCCGGATTCTACGGCGACCCCTACGACCGGTGCTACCCTGCGGCCTCCGAAGAAGTTGAGTGCCAGTGCCGGAGGCTCATCTTCTCCTCGCGCAGCTCCGTCGCCACCGCCAAGCACAGGAACAGCTACGGCGAGTACTTCCTCTTCGGGGAGTACGACCTCAGTCCGGTCTACCAGCACTTTGCGGGAGTGGAGTACCTCTACAAGAGGGACGGTAACTGGCTCATCTCTGACGAGGTCGGACTGAGGGAGGCTGGGCTGCAGAACCAGGGGGACGTGGCGCAGTGCCCGTACAGGTACAGCGTGCAGCTACAAAAATGAAGATCTTGGCGAATTGCACAGCTTTTTCCCCCTCCTTTTAGGTTCCGCACGACCTGGGAGTACGCCGACATCGAGCAGCCGGGCTGGCAGTGGGTGTACGACTACACTGCTCGCCTGGTGTGCCCGACCGACCCCTGCAGCCTGACCAAGTGCGGCTTCCACGCCACCTGCCGCCGGGCGGGAGACGGGCAGAGCGACCAGGGCGGCGGCACCTGCCAGTGCGACGAGGGATACGAGGGCAACGCCTACATCAGGTGCTTCCCCGTGGAGCACTCGGACCCGGAGGGCTGCCCCTGCCGGGAGCTGACCCTCTCCAGCCTGGGCGCGTCGGCGCTGGCACAAGCGGACAAGATGGGCGAGTACTACCACTTCGCCACGTACAACGGTCGCCCGGCCTACCAGCACAGGAGCGGGCTGGACTTCCTCTACTACGCGGAGGGCAACGCCTGGGTGATCGGGGCGAGGTTCGGCGGGTCCCGCGTCGGAGTCGTCAACTTCGACCGCGGCCGCTGCCCGTACAAGCTGGAGGACAGCTGGAAGCACTCTGTCGGAGGGAAGCTGGAGGTGGACGCCAGTCTGTCGGTGGTCTGCAGCGAGGGGCTCGGGTACGGGGGGCAGCAGCAGCACCATCAGGGGGGGCCTGGGCAGATCGGTGGTCCGTCGCCGACGATACTACAGGGACAACAGGTCTTGCCGTCTCAGACGCAGAGCCCGGTCCCAGTCTACGTCTCCTCAACCACCGCCACTCCCAGCTTCCAGAACGCGTCAATATCCACTACCCAACCTGTAACTCCGGCGGAGGAAGTTAAGACTTCCGCAGCTACTCCACCTCCTCCCTCGCAGCCGCAGCCGCCGGCTACTGCCGATCCGACGACAAACCCTCCTCCTCCTTCTCCTCCAACTTCGACCACAACGAATTCCCCCGTTGGAAACAGGAGGGCGGACGACGGCGAGGACGATTTTTCCGCCTCCCTGCCAGAGGCCTCCACCGCCCCGCCCTACTCCGCCTCCATCGTCACTCCGAAGTTCACCGCCAGCACCACACAAGATCCCAAAAAGCCTACAGCGCCGACCTCAACCCCGTCCAAGTCTCCGTCTTCTCCCCGACCGAACGATGTAAAGAAGGTAGAAGAGAAGGAGAAGGCTCCGGTGACGGTGCTGCCGGTGTCGGTGGTCGTGGCGGAGAAGGCCACGGAGAAGGCCAAGGACGAGGTCACAATTAACAGGACTGTGACCACCACCACCACCACAACTACAACCACAACCACTACGTCTACAACTACTACAGAGGAGCCCAAGATAAACCTTCCCTGCCCCTGCGAGGAGATATTCGTCAACAGCACCCACCCTCCAACCATCGAGAAGCACGGGGCGCAGCTGGGAAGGTGAGCCATGGCAAATTATGATCGATTTTCAAAGTGACAAAACCATTCGAAAACATCGGCATTGGCAGGTACCTCCTGTACGACCTCCGCGCCGAGCGTCCGGTGTACAAGCACGCTGACAGGGAGCAGTACCTCTACTACCACCCTTACAGCGGCGGCAACTGGCTCATCAACTACGAGGTGGGGCTGCTCTACGGCGGGATACAGAACTCCAAGGACCTCCCAGTCTGCCCATACCTGGTCAACACAGTCTGGCAGTACGGGGACAGCGAGCTGGGAGGGTGAGTGCTTTAGGAAAGAGTCTTGACGAGGACCTTGTCTTATTTCTCTTATCCGAAGGTGGGTCTACGACCAAAGTCTCACCGTCACTTGTCCAACTGATCAGTGCTCGGTGCTGAAATGCGGATTCAGGGCACAGTGCGTGCACGACGATCAGGCAAGCAAACAATATTTTTGAAACAATGCTATTTCCTACCGAACCAACTACTACGACCAACTGAATTGGATATTTGTAGGGCAAGGCCAGGTGTCTCTGCAGAAAAGGGTTCGAGGGGGATCCTTCCACTCGCTGCCTTCCCAAAGCAATCGATTCACGCTGCCCGTGCAAGTAAGGGATATAAAGTGACGCATAAAACAAAATAATGTGCAAATGGAAATATATTTTCAGGAGGCTCAAGTTCAGCTCAAGCGGGCTGGCCCGCGACCACCAGAGGGACAAGATGGGCGAGTACTTCCTGTGGGGCTACTACAACGCCAGGCCCGTCTACCAGCACTTTAGTGGACTGGACTTCCTCTACTTCCACAAGAACAACGTGTGGGGTGTGGGGCCAAAGATCGGCGGCAACAGCGCCGGGCTGCTCAACTTTGGCGGCCTGCACTGCCCGTACGCGCTGAGGACGCCATGGGAGTTCGGCACAAAGGACAAGGTTATGCGGAGGCAGATCGACAGCTCGCTCAAGGTGGAGTGCTTGGACCAACAACAACAGCAGGCGCCCAAGCAGCCACAGCAACCTCTGCAGCAGAGGTCCCAGCTTCCGCCTCCTCCTCCTTCGCCACAGAGGCGCCCTCCCCCTTACCAGGTCCCCCACCAGGTGGTCAGCTACTCCAGCCGCCGCTCCTCCGCCTCCTCGTCCATTTCTGCAGGAGGGAACAAGTTGCCGCACGGCCACCACCGCCACATGCAGCAGCAGCAGGTGCACCGCGGCTCGATTGCTCAGTGCGGCGTGCGGACCATCCTGCCCGACCCTGAGCGCCTGATGGACCCTCCTGGCGGGGACAGGAGCGCCGCCTACGGATCCTTCCCCTGGCAGGCGCGAGTGGCCCTCTCCGAGCGGGACCCTACGACAGGAGAGGCCAATCTGCGGCACCTCTGCTCTGGCGCCATCGTCAGCGACCGCTTCATCCTGACGGCGGCCAGCTGCCTCACCGCCCACCCCATGTTCAAGTACCGCGTCGTCTCCGGCGACGACTCCTTGTCCGAAGAGGGCGCCGCTGATTCGCGCGAGGCCGTGCACGCACTCCAGTCGCTCTACCTGCACGACCTCTACGACGAGTCTTCCGGCCGACACGATTTGGCCCTGGCCAAGGTGCGGGCCTCGGCCGGGGGCACCGGGGGCTTCTTCAAGATAGGGCAGTTCGTGATGCCCGCGTGCCTGCCGCCGCCGGGGTCAAGGTACACCAAGGACGTTCTCTGCGAGGCCTCCTCCTGGGGGCGGGAAGGCGGCGGGAGTCTGAAGGCGGCGGCGGTGCCCGTGGTCAGGAACACTGTCGGCAGCGGAGAGACTCGGCACTGCGGGCCGAGGGGCTCCCTCTGCGTGGGCCCGGCCGCCGGGGACAGGGACGGGTCGGACTTCAACTGCGATTCTGACGCCGGGACGCCGCTGGTGTGCCAGACCAGGAGGGGAGGGACGCTCATTGGCATCCTGGGCGGGAGGCCGGACTGCCAGGACAAGAAGAACAAGGGCGGGAAAGAGTCTCCTGCCCCTGCGGTCCTGGAGTACGTCCGAGTGAGCGACTACGTTGAGTGGATCGAGGAGAGACTGAAACTGTGATGATGACACTTTTTTTTGCCACTGCCAACTCTTCTTTGCCTGGAGGTAAAGATATTCCCCTGTCTGGTAGCTTTCATAAAAAATAATCTGAAAATATCATATTGTGCGGAAACCCAGTGTTTCGTCCTACCTTTTTGCGTGCTCCTCCTGCCTGTCTACGATGGCCAGCATCTCCCCCGTGTAAGAGTCCCAAGTCCTGACTGTCCCCTGGAGGCAGAGGCTGGCCACGAGGCCGCCAGACTCACAGGCGACCAGGCACTCAACTTCATTGTCGTGGCCCTCCATCAGGATGGGAACGGACTCTTGGACAATCTGATGAAAGATGACGATGAGGCGGATTAGTTTCTGGGAAAACATAATGAAATAATCTTCCTTACCTGAGTGTAGAGGTCTCCTCTCCCCTGCTGCTGCGCTCTCTGCTGCTGGTGCCAGGAGGCCCGCCACTCTGCGTAGTTCCTGGAGCAGACGCAGCGGTAGAAGACGAAGGCGAGGTAGAGGAGGAAGGCCAGGGTGGGGAGAACGAAGACGGCGGCCAGGAAGAGCTCGCCGGGGGTGTTGGGGACGAAGGGGGAGAGCTCACCAGAGGCCGCCAGGTAGTAGGAGTAGTCGAGGCGGCCCTTGCCGCCGGCCGCCGCGAGGGACATGTCTTCCTCGGCTGGAAAGTGAAAGGAGAAAGGAAAAATATGTATTGTGCATTCCTTAAGCACCACTTGGAAAGTCATATGAGCCTCCTGCTCTCGTGACTGCACTGTACAGATGGGGTCGACCATCACCAAAGAAGACACTTGTTCTATTATCCCTTTCCTATCCCCAAGCAAAGCAAGCCGCTCACAAATCGCCTTACATACCCCTGTCCAGCAATTCCTCGTCGTCGTCCCCCTCTCCCAGCTCGAGCGCCGCCCTCAGCCCCTCCACGGAGTGCACCTCCGCCTCCTCCCTGACCCTCGCCTCCTCCCGCGGGTGTCTCAGCTGCCTGGCGGCGTCCGGGGCGATGGCCACCGAGAGGTGCACGGGAGGGAGGATGGAGACGTAGCCGCCGGAGACGCTCACGTTGTACAGGGCAAAGAGCGCGGGCCAGTGCGTGTGAGGGAGGCGCTTCCACGAGTCCCGGTCGGAGGCAGAGTGGAGCAGCCGAGGAAGGAGGAAGGAGGGGGAGGAGGAAGAAGTCGGAGTCTGTCGAGAGTGGTCTTCTTCCATGCTGCTTCCCTGGGTCGGTCGTCCTTCTAGGTCAGAGATGAGCGAAGTCAGATTGACTTGGGGGAGGTCCTTCGCGAAATTCTTTGCCGCGGCCTTGGAGACTGAGTCGTTCTCTGTCTCTCTCTCCACGACCACACCAAAAGCAGGCTCGTGGCGATTGTTTCTGAAATGACGCAAAGTGCATAGTTGAAAATTATCCCATCATTTAAAATACAATATTTCAAAACCCCTACCTGAACAGAGTTTCAAGAAGTGATGTCTGGTAAACCAGCATGGACAGCCACACCACCATGGAGAGGACGAATAGGCGCTGGATGATCCTGCGCTTGGCGAAGAAGTTCATCAGCCTGACCCTCTTGGCCTCCTTTTCTTCCTCTGCTTGAATCTGGGGTGCCAAGACGTTGCTGGTCTCCTTCTGCTGCCCTTCAGCCGAGGTCAGCGTGGAGGAGCTGATCATGCCGGGTCCGGAGATCGGGTGCTGGAAGTGCTTCCTCCTCCTCTTGGCCGCGGCGTCGCCCCCGTTGTTAAGTGTCCCGTCCCCGCCGGGCCCTCCGGACAGCCCGTCGGCGCGGTGGTGGGAGCGGCGGGCGCGAGCGGCGTCGCGAAGCTCGATGTTGTTCATGTCGACGGAGAGCACGGTGGCGAAGAAGAAGGTCTGGAGGAAGAAGTCTGAGAGGAGGCCCATGACGGCCAAGAGGCAGAACTCCTGGATGGAGGAGTCGAGGATGCCGATGAAGAAGCCGAAGGTGAGGCAGGTGATCTCTGCGAAGAGGTTCTTGGTGATGTTCCACCCTTCCCGGCTAAGTCCCTGAGCGATCCGGATGCGGACGTCGAGATGGGTCTGGGTGGAGACGACGCTGCGGGTGACCACCATGACGTTCTCCAGGCTGATGAAGGTGACGAGGTAGGGGATGACGCACAGCTTGGTGTCCATGTTGAGGGTGAGGCCGGAGAGGCCCAGGGACATGAGGATGGAGCAGACAACGGTGACGACGGCGCAGAAGGCCACTCCGGACTTGGAGTGCACCGGGTCGATCTTCTTGCACGAGAAGTACACGTACAGGTAGAGGCAGAACAGGGTGATGAAGAAGGGTAGGAGCTCGCTCAGGTAAGACCTGGACGGGAAGAAGACATGGACAACCTCTTGGGAGCCAAAGTCTTCTTGGTCTCCTGCGGCGGAGGCGGAGGAGTTGCCGCCGGCTGTCGCCCCCTCAGGCAGAGAGGTAGGCAGGGGGTAAAGTTCCTTTAGATGCTTCCTCAGTGCCGCAGGGAAAGCAGGATCGTGGTTGGCCCCCAGGGCGACGGTGGCGGCGTAAGTGACGACGCGCTGCCGGTTTCGGATCGGGTATCGCGCCAGCCCGGTGTCCCGCTGCCGCACGCCGAAGAGCAGCTCCGCCAGGCTGGAGTGGGCGGCGCTGGCCGAGCGGTGGTAGCCGAAGAAGGTGCCGACAATGTCGGGGTCCATCTGGAAGGCCGCCGGGTCTCGGCGCCAAAGGTTGGCAGGGGAGAGGACGAGGCAGCCGAACTCTGGGAGGACAGAAGCGGCGGCGGAAGACGCGCGGTACTGGGGGGACAGGCCGTCCGTGCGCAGGCAGTTGTCGTCCATCCCGAGGTTCCTGTAGTTGGGGGATAGAAATTGTTAAACTGAAAAGAAACTCTGAGTTATTCAGCTCTCACAGCTCAGGATCGTGGAATCCGACTAGGTCCTCCAGGTGTAGCTTGAAGGCGCTGGCGATGGGTGCGCGGAAGGCGTCGGTGCGAATCAGCTCGTCGTGGCGGTAAGGGTGCACCATGGCCTTCACCACAACCTGGCAGGAAAGGAGGAAAACAAGGAGTAATTTCTATCGACCTTGCACTGTCTCAAGACACTCCTCACCTGCTGTACATAGGCCACCGGCTTCCGCCTCTCGCCCTCCTCCAGGGAGGCCTTGTCGGGAGGCCCCTCCGCCCCGTCCTCGCCCTCCTCCAGCGGCCTCATCCAGTATGGGACCGCCGAGAGGCCGCCCTCCCCTCGGAGGTCCCTCACCCTCTCGGTGAACACCTTGACCTCCCCGCCGAAGAAGGGGAGCGAGAAGAGCGGCCAGCAGGCCCACAGGACCCCGGCGGCGGCCAGGACGAGGACCAGCCTGGGGTGGGAGGCGCAGAAGAGGCCGTGGCGGTAGTACTGGCGGGCCACGAAGTCCTGCACGGTGGACCCGGTGGAGGGCGGGGAGTCCGAGCGGGGCCGCGGGCGTGGGGCCGACGGGCGCATGGCGGAAGCGGATCAGGCCATGTCAATGCGGGAATGACGAAGGACAGGCCCCTGTCGGGTTACGTCACAATCTCCGGGCGCCAGGGGTGAAGGTCACGGAGCGAGGAGACATAAACACTTCAGTTTCCCGTTGCCAACACCACAAAGCAAATCAGTTTCTTTGGCAATCCTTGCCTGTTTTTCCGCTTTTCTTTCTTTCTTTTTGCGCCTTCTTGTTCCGAGATGCGATTGCGCGACAGCTGAAAATGGAAATGGGCCCATTCTGCCATGCGCAAACACAAAAGACGGAAAGATGCGCAAAACCTTTTTGGGGACAAAATAATAAACTTGTCTAGGAGTGCTTATTTAGAATTTTAGAGTCTTAAGCACTCTGTCATGAATACTGTTCATGTATATTTCAAAGTAACTGCTGCTGTAAATATTAAAAACTCTCCTTAAAACTGGTGGATCTCTTTGAAAGAGCAGGGGATTCCCGTGATGGCGTGACTAGCATCAGTAATATTTAGCAGTAAATGGATCAGTTTTACAATTTAATGACTTTTACATTTTAAAAACTCCAACAAATATGACAAATAAGAACTTATCAGAAATTTATACAGTTAAAAAACAAAAAATATGGAGTTTGTCCAGAAGGACTCCAGCCTTCTTCGTATTCTTCAAGTTTAAGATTTAGCTACCAATATTTTTTATTGATACATGTGAACGTCCTGGAACTAGAAAAATTATTTTATTTGAAAAGAATAAATAACGACCACTCGATTTTTTCTCCTGCTTGGAACTTAAATATATTTCTTATTTGCAGCATGTAGCCAAAACAAAATTAGTTCTTGTTTTCCCCTCTGGTTTTCGGCCACAGTCCACACATGCGCACAACAGCCCAAACACTGCAAACAGGCAGGAAAGGAAGGGGGAAGGGGCACCAGCTGGCAAAGGAAAAAAGGGAAGGGGAAGAAAAAGACACTTGACGCTGGCGGCTGACGGCTGACGGCTTGACCTCCGCTGAAATTGAGCCTGACCTCGCTCATCAATTGGTAGCATCTCTTCAACCTTGAGGTCAAAAGGACATTAACACCTCTGCAACATGTTCTCCGCCATCAAGAAGCTCACCTCCTCCTCTTCCTCCAACGGGACCTCGCCGGGCGCCCACCCGGCCTCGGCGCCCGGGGGCGGGGGCGGGGGTTCCGGCGGCGCTGGCGACCACTCCGGCGGCTTCCAGACCATGTCCTCCGCGCTGCAGAAGAAGTTTTCCCAGGGCGTGCACTACAACATGAAGCTGCTGGTGCGCGGGGACAGGTCCACCGGCAAGACGGCCCTGTTCCACAGGTTGCAGGGGGGGCCATTCAAGGAGGATTACGCGCCCACGGAGGAGATACAGGTGACGACGACGGGCGGAGAAAAGAGCATGCTACAATGTTATTGTTGCACAAGTTTTCTTGGCGGCTTCATTGTTTATTTTAACGCTTTTTAAAGGTCGCGGCCATCCACTGGAACTACAAGGCGACGGACGACATCGTCAAGGTGGAGGTGTGGGACGTGGTCGACAAGGGCAAGAAGCGGATCAAGCTGGAGGGGCTCAAGCTGCACGAGGCGGCGGCTTCTCCGGATCGTCCCCCTCCCCCCTCTGGCGGCGTGGGCGTGGGCGGCGGGACCCCCGTGGCCGAGGCCTCCCTCGACGCCGAGTTCGTGGACGTGTACAAGGGCGCCCACGGCGTCGTCTTCCTCTTCGACGTCACCAAGCAGTGGACCTTTGACTACGTGCGGAGGGAGATCGGAAAGGTAAGAGGGCGAAGGATTATTTGTCTGGACTTATGGCTAAGCGGCTCAACAGGTGGTGTGGACACTGTGGAGGTTTTCGTTCTGCATTGTTTCATGTGGAAAGAGTGGGCTTACCGCTGGTTCTTGCCTGGAAAGGGATTGTGGTCTTTTGTGTCTTTTACTTTGTCTACAGTGAATGTTTGGTGTCGAAGTGGCGTTTCTTTACAATAGGTGTGTGAGGGCTTTTCTACAATCGGCTTTGCACTGCAGCTGATTTGCACACTATTGGACCTGTTCTTACAGAGCCTCGTCTCCCTCTCCGGTGGGATCACCGTCGGTCCAGCCCCTTGCCATTTGCGCCCCGGCGGAGGGCGGGGTGGGGCAGGAAACGGCTGCAGAGAAAAATCGTTCGTGACAAAGAAGGGTATTGCTCTTTATGCCTCTTGTCTTTTCTCACTGTTGTTTGGGCAGTTTGCAGAGCAAATCGTCCTCCTGGTGGAGGTGCACGGGTGGTCGTCCAGCTTCTGGTTCGTTCCGCTCTTGTACCAGATCTT
>JAAUYJ010100881.1_pt1 | contig 15330 bp, 10 predicted proteins | sample 7278031 | NCBI WGS metagenome assembly JAAUYJ01 (sample SAMN14350222, study PRJNA611818) | marine sediment metagenome | isolation source: surface marine sediment (1.8m) | place: French Polynesia: Moorea | collected 2018-08 | reverse complement strand
TATGACTATCTTAGCATCAATGCCAGCTTTAGCAGATTATGCCGCGATCGCTTATTCTCGTTCCACAGGTTATTCTGGCTATTCCTGGAAACACTATTCTGCAAGTTCAGCGAGAGACGTTGCAATTAGAAGTTGCAATAGTCGCGGTTGTACAGTGGAGGTATTAGTACAAAATCAATGTGCTGCTTTAGCAAGAAAGCGGAATAGTTATAGCTTTGTGACGACAGGAGTACATCCTAACAGTCGAAGTGCAGCAGGAAACAAAGCAATGGCAGCTTGTGGTAATAACTGTCAATTAGTTGTTAGCGTTTGCTCCAATGTAGATAATTAATCAGTTATCAGCAAGAATGTAGGGGCGAATCGCTTTTGCGGAGCATTCCGGAACGGAAATCGCCCCTACGGGGTTTAGGTTGTGACGATGTGGTTCATCAATCATAAAAGCGCTGTAAACGGCTTTCTCCAGAATTAATTAAAGCAAAATTACCCAGAGATTCCCTGGCGAAGAATTGCCGGTTTTCGAGATGTCTTGATTAATAACTATTCTGGAATAGACTTAGATGAAGTTGGGAATGTGATAGAATATAATTTACCAGCAAAAAAATCAAAAATTGTACAAATTTTATCAGAAATAAGTAATGAGACTTAAAAGCACAAGCTTATTATTGAGTTAAATATCCCATCATTTCATTCATTACTGTATTCTATCAATAGTCCGATACTGAATTGCCTCAGCAACATAAGCAGGTTTCAACTCCTCATCCCCCGCTAAATCAGCAATAGTTCTTGCCACCTTCAAAATCCGATCGCTCGCCCTCGCTGACAAGCCTAATTTTCTAATTGCTCCCTCCAATAAATTCCGAATACTATCATCCAACTGACACCACTTGCGAAAATGACGACTTTGCATCTGAGCATTACAACTTAAACCAGGTTCATCCCGAAACCGAAACCGAGCGCGAGCGCGTGCAACTTTCACCCTCTCCCTAACATTCTCCGATGCTTCCCCAAATTCCTGCCTCGTAATTTCCTCCGGTTTCAATCTATTAACCATCACTTGCAAATCTATTCTATCCATCAACGGTCCCGAAAGTTTTCCCCAATATTGCTCCCGTTGGCGAGGAGAACAGGTACATTGTTGAATCGAATCCCCATAATAACCGCACGGACAAGGGTTTGTACTAGCAACCAAAGTAAACTGAGCCGGAAATTCTACCGAGAGTCTGGTGCGCGATATCGTCACAACCCCATCTTCCAAAGGTTGACGCAAATATTCCAAAACATTGCGATTGAATTCCGTTAACTCATCTAAAAATAATACCCCTCGGTGAGCTAACGAAATTTCCCCCGGTCGCGGAAAACTTCCCCCACCCACCAAAGACGGACCCGATGCAGAATGGTGGGGACTCCGAAACGGGCGATCGCTCACCAAACTCCCCCGATCTTTCAACAACCCTGCCACCGAATGAATTTGAGTTACTTCTAATGCTTCCTCAAAACTCAACGGTGGCAAAATTCCAGGTAAACGTCGCGCTAACATTGTTTTTCCACTGCCAGGAGGTCCAATAAAAATTAAATTATGTCCGCCTGCAGCAGCTATTTCTAAAGCACGACGAGCATGATTTTGTCCTTTTACTTCTTTTAAATCTAAACCTGTAAATTGTTTGTTTGCAAATATTTCAGCAGTATTTATTTCCAGTGGGGAATAGCGGGCGGGATTATTCAAAAAATCAGTGACATCAAATATCGTTTCAAAACCATAAACTGATAACCCTTTAACTACAGCGGCTTCCTTTGCATTGGCAGCAGGTACAACTAAGCCACTGATTCCCATTTTTTTGGCGGCAGCAGCAATGGGTAATATTCCGGCTATTGGTCGTAATGTTCCGTCCAGGGAAAGTTCTCCTAGAAATAGATGGTCTCCAAGTAAGTCGGCGCTAATTTGCTCTGAGGCTGCTAAAATGCCCATACTGATAGGTAGGTCAAAACTGGGGCCTTCTTTGCGCAAATCTGCTGGGGTGAGGTTGACGAGGATTTTCCGCATCGGGAAAGCATAGCCACAATTTTTGAGGGTAGCTTTGACTCTTTCTTTTGATTCTTGAACTGCTGCATCTGGCAATCCTACAACGACAACTTTTGGCAGTCCCCCCGATACATCGACTTCGACACCTACTTTTATGGCTTCGATACCAACTATTGATGCACTCCAAACTCTAGCTAGCATATTACTTTAGTAGTTTTAAATAGACTTTTAATCAAAACAATTAGATTTTAATATAGGAAATAGTCTTCTGAGGGTAAAGACCACAGTCCGAGAATGGACTAAGTTGGTAAATTTACCTGTTTGGCTTTTTTTCTGTTTTTCAGACTTGCTGTTTAACTTGACCTTATATTCTTAAAACTTAGCCTGAACTTCTGGTCTAGCGATGTCAGAAAATTATGGAACAGCAGGAATTTGTTCAGAGGTTAACCTGTTTTCATTGGTGGCCGAAAACAAGGACTGCTTAATTATCACTAATCATCCGGACATGATATTACTAGGGATTTATTCTATACAGCGCTTTTCAAATTGATCAACCACATAGCTATAACCAAAACCTTCTAGGGAGGTTGCATGGAACGTCCCTACTGTGGTCTACTGAAGTAAAAACCGCTGTAACCAAACCTCTATAAATCAACATCCATATCCCGGCTTTTCGAGCTAATTTCAAGACCTGGCCTTTGAGGGCCTACCCATTAGCTATAAGTATTAGAAGTTTTGCAGAATGGGGGGTGTGAGAAGTGTGGGAACCATGAGGAGACAAAAGGGCCGGGACATATCAAAAGGCTAAAACCTACACAAAGTAAGCTTTGTCGTTTTGCCTTCTGACTTTTGCTATACTTTTTGCTTCTGCTTGAAAGGTGAAATTGCTAACAAACTTACACCTAATCCTAAAAAAGTGAGGATGGAAGTATACTCTGGAACTGTCTTATATTCAGATTGAAGAGTATTTATAGCTGCATCGGCAAAAATCTGATGACCTGCTGCTGTAGGATGCAGTATATCCCAAAATACATATTCATCTGGGTCTGGAACATCGACATCACAGGATGCTACCGAACCATCAGTGGCTAAAAAGGCATCCGGGCAAAAATATTTAACTGTATTTGACCAACTACCTGTGAAATTGGAAAAACCAAACTGAGCTGGATTTTCAATGATTCCATCTAGGATAGAGTTAATGTCAAGTAGGGTGATTTTCGCTCCCGATAAAGATTGATTTAACTCGGCGATCGCTAATTCTAGTTTCTGGTTATGAGCATCCGTTAACTCATTAAGCCAATCAGATGTACCTGTAAATGTTGCCAAAGGTGTTTGACCTAGTGCTGGCAAGTTAGGAATTAAGAAGTCACGAGCCCCTACATTATACAAAGACTCAATAGCGTTAGAAATATTATTAACTGTTTGATTTGGATTAGGAGGTGTTTCTGGTTCTATTGCTAAGTCTAGAAGAGATAAGGGATATATAAGATAATCATTTGCTCCTGTAAATACAGTATATAATGCGTCAGAATTAGCTGATTGATTTGTTGTTAATAAAGGATAAATAAAAGTTTCTAGTTGTTGCTGCAAACCTATAGACAAGCCTAGAAAAGAGACTATATTCTCGTCTCCACTTAGGGAACCACTTACAGCATAATTAGCTCCATCGGCAGACTCAGAAAAATTAGCATAAAAAGCAGTAGGATTTAAGTCCAAAAAAGATGCCAAAGATTCTATCCAAATCGGTCCGTTAGAAAATCTTCCTTGAAAATGCAAAGATGTAGAACCGTCTGGAAATAGTCCCCTTGTTAGATAAAAAGCATTTCCTGGGTCAGAAAGACTATCCCCAAAAACAAACATTTGGGATAAATTAAAACTAGAGTCTTGGGGGTTAAAAGTTGCGGCGTAGGCAGGAATACTCCCTAGAGAAGCAGTTACAGCAATGGTAGCTGAAACAATGTAATTCATTTGTTAAACCGTGATTGGAAAATTAATTGATTTACACCTACTATTATTGGCATTTTTTTTTGAGAATGTCAATCAAAGACTTATATTATACATAATTTATGAAATTAGATGCGGATGTATGCAGACATTGGTAATTATATTTATTTTCCTTTTCAGTTAATTATAGAATTGTCAAAAGTATTTATATATAACTGTTATGTATTGGATGTATATATAGAAATTCCCATACTGATGAAGTACAAAATTTGTAGGTTTTAGGTGGTAGGTGGTAGGTGAACATCATTTTTTTTCATAGCAGTTCCTGTATAATAAAATTCAAGTCTAATAAAATTCAAGTCTAATAAAATTCAAGGACTGACAGTACCAAAGAAATACTGAAATTACAGCGCTTTCCTCCTTTCTTTCCTCCTGACTCCTATACGGGTGATTCGCGAATCCACCCCTACTAACTCCTGACTCCTCGCAACATTTATTTATAAGTATTCAACCGAACATGATATTAATAAAATTATGAATAAAAATATTTGCAAAAAGTACCTTTGCAAATATTCTCTAATAATCTTTGTACTGGACTGAGACATCTAAAATGGTGAGTTACGACGGATTGCTAAATCTATTTCATAATCTAATAATCTAAATTTATGCCGTAAGTACGCACCCTACAATTTTGCTACAATTTTGCACAAAATTAGCTGTGTCAATCCACTACAATTTTGCTGATGATGTACCAGGTGTGAATTGAATATTTGGCATTGCATAATTGCGGGATGATTTTGTCGCCCGAGCAGAAACCATCATCCCTGTGTCAGGCGAAATCATCCCAGTATTCAGCCACGCCGAATATTTTGTAGTGCGGGCAAGATGCCCGCAATGGGTGTAGCTCATAACATCGCGAAGCGCTGTAATTTTCTACTCAGATATCACCCGCCAATACCTAATCTACCAGCCAAAGCAGGAGTTAAAGGTAATAACGTGACGATCGTTAAAAACAAAGCTAACAAACACAAAGCGGCTCGCGCATCATCAGGTTCGGTTAATTCATTCAAACAAGGGCGTTCTAAATTTCGCTGTAATACCAAAATAATAATTGCCCAATACAACGCTAGCGGATTTACCAGAGAAGCGATCGCCAAAACTATGAAGGTGAAAAATGTGGCTCTACCTGCTACTTTCCTCCCATAAATCGCTTGAATCATTCTGCCACCATCCAACTGACCCGCAGGCATCAGATTAATAGCCGTAATCACTAACCCCAACCAACCGATAATTGCTAGTGGGTGAACATCAACAATATTTTGATGTACAGCCGTCCCTAAAATCACCCGTGCTAAACTACCCACTAAAACAGATGCTTTAAAAAATTCTGAAGGCATCTGAAAGAGACTACCTTCGTGGGAAAGCAACAAACCAACTAATAACATTCCTAGAGAAATTATGCCTCCAGCAGCGGGGCCTGCAAAGGCAACATCAAATAGCACTTTTCGGCTAGGTAAAAGTGACTCAAAACGGTTAAAAGAACCAAAACTACCAATTTGCCAAGCTGGTAGAAAAAACGGCCAACTAAAGCTAACATTATGACGTTTTGCTAGGACTTGGTGAGCTATTTCGTGTGCGCCTAAAACACCCCATAAACCGAGTGCAATGGGTAATGCTTCTTGGTATCGCATAACTTCGTTAAAAAAGTCAAACCCTAACAATAAGCCTCCTGCTTCTAAAGTGGTGGCAATGGTAGCAATAAATAGAACTACTGCCAGAATTTTTTGAGATGTGGTGGCAGGTTGAGGGTCTTTTGTGCTTGGTAAAATAACTACTACTGGTTTACCTTCGGGACTCTCGATTAAAAATAGTCGGTAGCGATCGCCTAGTTTTGCTGCTAAACTAGCTGATAATTGACTATGAACTGTTTCTGTCTCTCCCCGTAAATTACCTTTGAAAATTGCTCCCTCTTGATAGGGTATTGTTTCAGTAGAGAAAAAGGTATCGATACCAAAAATATCTTTAATTTTTTGGAGGTCTTCTCCAGGAATGGGAATAAATTCTGATATCTGTTCTTTTTTGGGATCAATATTTTCGGTTTTTTCTGTTTCCTGCTGATGTTCCTCCTGCTCTCCTGATGTGGTTACTTTTTCATTGGGAGACGGTGGTGAGGAATTAGGGAACTGGTTTGTATCAGGGTTATTTTGTGTTTCTTTGGCTGCTGTTGCTCGCAGTTGTCGTCCCAAAAAGATGTACAATCCTGTACAGGCTACTAATAGAAATAGGATTGATACTAAGTTGAGATAAATTCCGAGAGCAAATAGACCAAAAAACAATAGCCAAGGGGCCATTAACACTAATGATTGCAACCAGGCCAGAATACCTGCTTTGCCATAAGGTCTAGCTCTGTAGTATCCCCAGCCGAGAATTCCTAAAGCAATTAAGGCTACTATGATTGTGGTTGTGTTTTCGGATGTGGTATACATAATTTGTCAGATTCAAAAGTTAACAGTCAAAAAGTAAGCATTTCTTACGGAATGCTGCGCAAACAGCGCTGCAGCAAATCAGCTAGCCTCCTGCGGAGGAACTACGTTAACAGCTTTTTCAATCTTTATACTTCTGAATACAAACCAGGGAAAGTTACTAAAAAAAATTATTAGTTTCACTTATTTTTAACAGAAGTATTTGAGCTACCTAATTTGAGAGTGCTGTATTTCTTTTTGGCTGACTGCTTGATTATTTAGTTATAATTTTTGCAGTCAATCACAAGTTATTATTGATTGATTTGGTTTAGTAACTTTGCCTTACTCTTGAAGCAATGTTTCTGTACCACTAACATCGGCATGAAAATGACTACTATTTTTGGCAGATACATAATTTGGATTAAGTCGAATTGCTTGATTATAATCAGCGATCGCTCCCCAATTATCTCCCACTTTTCGGAGTACATTTCCCCGTCTGTAATAAGCTTTGGGATGAGTTGCGTCGATATTAATTGCCTGATTATAATCTGCAATTGCTCCGTGATTATCTTCTAATTTTTCTTTAACATCACCTCTATAAATATAAGCATCTGCATTACCAGGTTCTATCTCTAATGCTTGGTTAAATTCTGCTAGAGCAGCTTTATAATTTTGTTGTTCATATTTTGTCACTCCTTGGTGAAAAAAACTCTGAAAATCTGATTCTTGATCTTCTGTTTCTGTTGATGCTTCAGATTCTAAATTGTCTTGTTTTAAATTGTCTTGTTTTAAATTCTCTGCTTCTACATCTGTTTGCTCATCATCAAAATTTACTACATTCAAATGAGTCAAAGAATTACTAACTATTAAACTTCCTGCTATAGCTTCTGCTCTTGCCCATTTATCTGCTACTAAAATATCATCTAGTTGTGGATTTTCCTGATAATCTGATTTATGCTTTTCACATACATATTCAATCAACTTAGGAATATCTAAAAAGGGAATTTTTTCGTCTAAAAATAGAGCGACAGCTTGTTCATTTGCAGCATTTAAAACAGCAGACATAGAACCACCAATTCGACCCGCAGCATAAGCCAATTGAATGCAAGGATATTTCAAATGATCGGGTTCTTTGAAAGTCAAACTACCAGCTTTAACTAAATCTAACTGTTGCCAATCTGTATAAATTCTTTCCGGCCAAGATAAAGCATAAAGTAAAGGTAAACGCATATCCGGCCAACCTAATTGAGCTAAAACTGAAGTATCTTGTAACTCAATTAAAGAGTGAATTATACTCTGAGGATGAATCACAATATCAATATTGTCATAATCTAATCCAAACAAATAATGAGCTTCAATAACTTCTAAACCTTTATTCATCATTGTGGCAGAATCAACGGTGATTTTGCGACCCATTGACCAGTTAGGATGTTTAATAGCATCCGCCACTTTTACTTTTGATAATTTATCAATTGGCCAGTCTCGAAAAGCACCACCAGAAGCAGTTAAAATAATTCTGCGTAAACCATCTTTAGGTGTTCCTTGAAGACATTGAAAAATTGCTGAATGTTCGGAGTCTGCGGGCAGTAATTTTACTCCATGTTTTTCAATCAAAGGATTAACAACTGGGCCTCCTGCTATGAGTGTTTCTTTATTTGCTAAAGCAATATCTTTGCCTGCTTCGATAGCAGCAATAGTAGGCAATAAACCAGCGCAACCGACTATACCCGTTACGACTGCTTCAGAGTTGCCATGTCTAGCTACCTCACATACCCCTTCTTCTCCAGCAAGTAATATAGGTTGAGGCTTGATATCAGCAATGGCCTCTTGTAATTGATTAAATTTGGACTTATCGTCAATGGCAACAATTTGAGGGCGAAACTGTCGCACTTGTTGGGCCAGCATTTCGACGTTACGGCCAGCAGCCAATCCAATAACTCTAAATTTGTCTGGGTGATGGGTAACGATGTCTAGGGTTTGAGTACCAATGGACCCAGTAGATCCCAATATTGTAATTGCTTTCATAATTTTTTTAGGAATTTGTCCACCATTCCACTATACGATTCTATTGTTATTTTTTGTTATAGCTTTAAGCATTCAGGTATCAGCTTATGAGATCAAGTAAAAACTATTTGTAGTGCTATAAGAGGCCGTTTGCTAAAGCCATAGGTAATACGAAATCCAGTTATGAAAAGCTAATGTCCAAATCCTTTTAAGCTTTCTGTCTTCTGCGCTCTGATTTCTGTCCTAGCTTCACAATAAACCTTCTTTCCCTCACCGGATTTAATATAATCTGTTCTTGTTATTTAGATTTTTTTTGAGCTTTAATAAGATTAATTATGTAGAAATCCAATTACCATGAAAACCAGTAGGTACTCGTACAGGTAAATGAATTTTTGCCAGAGGTTCCTCTCCAAAATTAGCAGCATCAATAATAACTAAATCGCTAGTTCCTGTATCTTCATTACTAACAAAAGTCATCACATAACCATCTGACTCAGACTCTCCCCCTTTTCTCGAAACAAAGGTTGCCTCTCCACAATAATTTCCTGGTTTAAAGCGATGTACTTTACTTGTCTTATTCACCAAATTATACTGAATTAATTCAGGAAAATAATTAGGAATCCCTTTACTAGCCATTAACTCTAAATCAACATGAGGCATATAACCAAAGCGGTAAGGTTGTCCAGTTTTTCTCTGGTCAAAAATAGGAAAATCTACCATACGATCATCAATAATTTCTTGCTTGACCTTACCTGTAGTAGGTTCAACAATAATCCTCCTAAAACTAGATTTATTACTAAGGACACTGGCAATATTATCATCCAAAATTAAAGTAGGATAATGAGGAAAATCAATAATTACTTGATTATTATCTTCAAAAGCATTCATAAAATGCCACATCCAGAAAGATTCTGTTTTCAACCAGAAATTAATTTCTTTTCCTTGATGACGATTCATTAAACTAATTTTTGTTCCCTTCTCAGGTTTCCAAACAAAAGGACTTCCTCCTACCAATGCCTTAATTATGTTAAAAACCAAAGGACAATGAAAGAATATCACATAATTTTCTGTAATTATAAAATCATGTAAAAGAGCAGGTTCAGGCAAGTCTATAGGTACTTCTTTAACAACTTTTCCTTGATTATTTGCCACATAATAAATTAAATAAGGAGGAGCAATAAATGAATACCGAAAGAAATGTAACTCTCCAGTTTTCGGATCAAAACGTGGATGAGCAGTCATAGCCTCTTGTACTTTTCCACCAAAATTATATTCACCTAATGTTTCCAACTCTGGAGTGATTTTATAAGGTAATCCAACTTCAAATAAAGCCAGAATATTGTCACCACAAGAAATAACATTTGTATTAGCATAATTTCTCATTTTAAACCCTAGAGAAATTGGTTTTTATCCCTTCATCTCCTGAAGTAAACTATCGGTTAAAATCCAGCGATTTCGATAATTAACTTTACCATCTTTAAAATAAACAGCATGAATCATCCCATCACCTTCCAAGGGATAATTATAATTAGAAGGTTTGAGAAAAGGATTTGGACCATTCCTCATATAAATTCCAGATAAATCTGATGGTATTTCCCCAGTAATCTTTAAATTATTCAAATCAACTTCTTTAAAAACTGGAGCATTAATTCCTTGTAAAAATAAATGATTACTACTCCATTCTTCCGTATAATTTAATTCTTTCCTAACAGCAGGGGGTGTGAAAATATAATGACTACTTATAGAGGCAAAAAAGGAAGCTAAAGCTGTTGTTTTAAGGAAATTTCTACGAGATAATTTCAGGTTTTGGTGGTTCATAGTTGAGATTATTAAAGTTGAGATTATAAAAATGAAGTTTTTAATTTAGCAATCAGCGCTTATAATGCTTTAGAGTTGCTTTATTGAAACCTTCCTATTTGAGTAGGGGAGCCTATTAACTGATAACTGAAATGACCTTGAAAGTAATTTAGCTTTTTTCAAATGATGCAACTTGATATAATTCCTCAATTTATGATAAATATTCAATAAAATTGTCAATATTGATTTTACATTGAATAATACTAAAAAAACAAAACTCAAAAGTCTAATTCTACTCCCACCACCTATTATCAGTGGTATGATTTTAGTGGCAACCCTGGTTTTCTTTCTTTGTAGTAGTTTACGCCACAGTTTATTTCATTCGACAGGGTTTGACTTGGGTATTTATGACCAGGTTGTATATTTGATTAGTCAAGGGGAGGCTCCCATTTCTTCATTTCTGGGATACCATCATTTGGGCAATCATGGGGCTTGGTCAGTTTATCCTTTGGGATTATTATATAGAATTTATGCTGATGTTCATTGGTTACTCCTAGTGCAAGCTGTTTGTTTAGCTTTGGGAACTTGGCCTAGTTGGAGTTTGGCCAGGCTAGCAGGGTTGAATAGAGGACAAGCAGTGGCGATCGCTATTTCTTATCTATTCTACCCGGTAGTTTTTAATGTTAATTTATTTGATTTTCATCCGGAGGTAATGGCACTTCCGGCTATTTTAGCAGCTATTTTAGCAGCTCGACTTAAACATATTTTCTGGTTTTGTTTTGCAGTTATTTGGGTGTTGGGTTGTAAGGCTGTTTTATCTTTGACTGTGGCAGCTATGGGTTTTTGGTTACTAACTTTTGAAAGGCGAAAGTTTTGTGGTCTTATTGCTCTTTTTTTAGGTATTTTCTGGTTTATATTTGTAACTCAGGGAATGATTCCTTTTTTCAGTGGTGAAGAGGTGGCTGGAGTTGGGCGTTATAGTTATTTGGGAGATTCTGTTGTCGGCATTATTATTAATATGTTGCTCCAACCTGGTTTGGTTTTAGTAAAGATATTTTCTGTTGATACTATCAGATATATTTTTTTGCTATTTCTGCCTGTAATTTGGGGAATTTTTCTACTAATTAGTAGAAATAAGTTGGTTTTATCTTCCCTAATTCCACTAATTCCAGCTATGCCAACAATTTTGTTAAATGTGCTTTCTGAAGTTTCTTTTCAACGGAGTTTTAACTATCAGTATTCATTGCCAGCAATGCCATTTTTATTATTGGCTCTAATTTCAGCTTTAGCAACAGCATCAACCACAGAAAATTCTCAGAAGTCGCAAAAAAAATCATGGATAGTAAGATTAAATATTCCTCAATTCCAGATGCAATTACCAATACCTAATTTTCAACTGCCTCAAATCATAATTTGCTGGTCGGTTTTAATCTTCTTGTTTTTAGGAAACTTAGAAGATTTATCCTTATATTTCCAAACTATTGATAATTGGCAACCAACAAAAGCAGCTATTAGTCAAGTAAAAACTAAAGGAGGTGTACTTACAGATAATAGATTAGCTCCCCATTTTACTCACCGCCCAATGGTAAAATTACTAAATCAAACAGAACCAGATAATTTGGATGAATTTGATTATGTAGTTCTGAATTTACGTCATCCCTGGCCTGATACTCAGGAAGCTGGTATTATTTTGTCTAAAAATCTCCCTAATAACCAAGAATGGCAATTAAATTATCAGCAGGATGATGTATTGGTATTTCAAAGAGTTATTCCTGTAATAATTAACAATTAATAATTAATAGTTATTTCCTATAGTAATCCTATTTTATTTGTGTATAAAAATGTTAACGCTTTTAGGGGAGAGGGGATAAGCGGAATTTTCAGTTTTTTTATCTACTTTTTGATTTGTCATAACTTAGAAAGTATCTGTAAAATAAATATAAAAAATCCCTCAAATTCTAACTATTTGCTGGGTTACGGCGGTCAGGAATATTATTATTTGATTTTCTGAAATTATTCCCGCCTAACCCACCCTAAATTAAGGCTGATATTTATTTGAATTTGAGAAAAAAGCTTGGCTTTGTTGAGGTAAATTGAATCTTACTATCAAAGCTGACTTTAATAAGGTATCCGTAAAATAAATATAAAAAATCCCTCAAATTCTAACTATTTGGTGGGTTACGGCGGTCAAGAATATATTATTTGATTTTCTGAAATTATTTCCGCCTAACCCACCCTACATTAAGGCTTAATTTTTTATTTTTGTATACAGCATATTTCAGGTTGGGGGAGGTAAAAATATAAATGGTAAAATGTTTATCGTCTGCCCATATTCCACGGGAATGCTGTACCTCACTAATCTGGAATGCCCTATATAGCATTTCTCAAGCTAATGAGGTACAGTTGTTTTTCTGATTTTATCCTCCCTATTGTCCCTTCTTCTCTACTCCCTACTCCCTACTCCCTACTCCCTAAAACAAAGGATTTTTTTACCTCACCAATATGGGAAATTCTATAATACAATACTTTCTGAAATTAAATTTGTTTAATTAATTAATTAATTCATATTCTACTTAAATGTTAATTTTAAAACGTTTACAATCTACTCCTGTTACTGTAATAACTATCATTAGTGCAACCATATTATTTGTGTGTAGCACTGTGCGTCATCTCCTATTTCAATCTACTGCTTTTGAGATGGGAATTTATGACCAAGTTACTTATTTAATCAGTCAAGGTTTACCTCCCTTTTCAACCTTTTTAGAAGTACATCATTTGGGAAATCATGCCGCTTGGTCAATCTACCCAGTGGCATTATTTTATAAAATTTATCCTTCCGTTTATTGGCTATTATTAATACAAGCAATTTGTTTAGCAATAGGCGCTTTACCTACCTGGAGTTTAGCCCGTCATACTGGATTAAATAAAAAACAATCTTTTGCCATAGCAATGGTTTATTTATTGTACCCAGTAGTGTTTAATCTAAATTTATTTGATTTTCATCCAGAAGTAATGGCATTGCCAGCAATATTAGGGGCAATATTAGCAGCTAAATTAGATAAAACAGTCTGGTTTTCTATTGCTATTATTTGGGTTTTAGGTTGCAAAGCTGTTTTATCATTACCTATTGCTGCTATGGGTTTTTGGTTATATTTCTTTGAAAAAAAACGGTTATGTGGAGCCATAGCTTTGTTTGTTGGCTCGGCTTGGTTTATCATTGCAGCTCAGGTAATGATACCTTTTTTTAGGGGAGGTGAAGGTCCTGGTGGTCTTGGACGTTATGAATATTTAGGCGACTCCATACCAGGAATTTTATTGAATATGTTTTTAAGACCTGAACTCGTAATCGGTAGAGTCATATCACTCAAAACTTTAGAATATTTATTATTATTAATATTGCCAATATTTTGGTGGATTTCTCCTAAATATTTAACTCCATTACTGGCTGCTTCTCCAGTTTTAACACTTAATATTTTGTCTGATATTGATGCCCAAAGAGATTTAATTCATCAGTATTCTTTGCCAATTTTGCCGTTTTTATTGATGAGTATAATTTATACTATTGCTGATGGTAAATCTGGGCTGTGGTATCGGGTATGGAATTTCCGAAAAAAACAGCAACAAGAAAATAAAAGTATATCTAAATTTATTAGCGATCGCTTACCAAAGTTTATGGTTATTTGGTCTTTAATTGGTTTTTTAGCTTTGGCTAAGTATGGTTATTTTTGGTCGATTTATTTAGATTATTTGGATACTTGGCAGGCAGCAGGCTCTGCCGTAGCTTTAGTTAATACAAAAGGCGGAGTTTTAACTACTTCTGAAATTGCACCTCACTTGACTCATCGTCAGTTTATTAAGTTGATTATTGAGGAAGAAGAATTGCCAATAACAGAGGAATTAGTAGAGTTTGATTATGTGTTGTTAAATGTGCGTCATCCTGGCTGGAAAAGTAGTCGGGAATATTCTCTCAGACTTTTGGAAAAACTAAAAAATACTTCAGAATTTGAGCTGAGTTATCAACAGGATGATGTTTATTTATTTCAGATACTTAATTTACAAAATATTCTAAATAGCAGAGAATGAAAATATTTTTTGATACTGAATTTACGGGATTACCGAATTATTAATTATTAATTATTAATTATTAAATAATTCTGGTTGAAAGCCGACCCTTTTAAGGGAAAAAAGCGGTCGATATTCGGAGCTTCCCGGAGGGCGGGATGGCGTTTGCGCTCCGCAAAGCTCAGAAGTGCGCGTTTGCGGAGCATTCCGTAGGAAAGCGTCCCGGAGGGAAAGGTTTCCCGAAGAGTGCAGAGCCGCTCCGAAGCATCGCCATATCCAATCGACCAAGAAAAGAAATAATATTTCCTGATATTCAATTCCGTAACGGTTTTAACCAGAGGTAATTATCAATTATCCCTGAACAATTATCAATTAATGAAATCGTCATACTACTCTAATTAGCATTGGTATTATATCGGAAAATAAACGCACATTTTACGCTGAATTTAATGACTACAATCACAATCAAATTAATGATTTGCTAAGACATAATGTGCTGCAACACCTTCTATTTCTAGATATAAATTGTATTGTAAAAGAACTAGATTTAGAGAATTATACAATGAAATCTACACGCCAATAAGTGACAAAAATAATGTCTCAGTGGTTGGCAAAATTTGAGTCTATTGAGATGTGGGCTGACTATCTAGCTGATGATTGGATTTGGTTTTGTGATTTATTTGGAAGCTCATTTAATTTACCAAAAAATATTTACTTTAACTCATTTGATGTGACAACTTTAATGAAAGTAGCTGGAGTTAATCATGATATTAATAGAGATGAATTTGTCGGATTTTCAGATGTAAATAGACACAATGCTTTAGACTATGCGAAATTAGCAAAAGCCTGTTATGAAAAATTAGCAGTAACGTTAAATATATGAATATCGGAATGTTTGGTCATTTCAGTTAATAGTTAATAGTTATCAGTACCCAGGGTCATTTCATTCTAGATTTTGAGCATGAATTTACTTACTTTCAGGTAGGGAAAGATAAATTTTATAAAGCTCAAAATAAGGTATTTTCGTAAATACACAAAATG
>JAAUYJ010014739.1_pt1 | contig 15343 bp, 14 predicted proteins | sample 7278031 | NCBI WGS metagenome assembly JAAUYJ01 (sample SAMN14350222, study PRJNA611818) | marine sediment metagenome | isolation source: surface marine sediment (1.8m) | place: French Polynesia: Moorea | collected 2018-08 | reverse complement strand
TTTGTTTTCATTCCTCTTGCTTTTTGCCCAACCCTCTTTTTTATAGGGGAAAGTATCGCCCCCTTGAGTTTGGACACCTTCTCCCCTACTTCACTGTGTTTTTTCTCCCCCGCTTCAATTACGACAAATGGCGGCATCGGCTTAACCCACCTTCTTCTTCTTTCCCCTCCCGGTGGGAGAGGGAGGAGGGGAGAGGCAATGAGAGGTAAAATAGCAAAGGATTTTGTGGGAAAAGAGCTGCTTTTCTTCCCCTTTCATCCGACTTATTTTCCAGCAGTCTTCTCACCCAACTCTCACTCTGGCTATAGGCTGACCCCAATTTTAGCAGGAACTGAAAATTGGCAACACTAGATTGGCTATTAAAAACGGACAAGTTTTGTTGTAGGAAGAACTGGAATCGTAGATAGTGAATAGTGCGGGTGGGAAGTATGAGCGGTACTCTAGTAAATTATTTCTCCCTTGTACTGTGTTGTGAAAGCTTTCGAAGAGAAAACGTTGATGCGGGTCAGCGAGAAAAACAGCCGCAAAGTTGGACCAAAACTGACCAGGAAGGAAAAGTCTCAAAGGCGGCTTTCTTCTCCCGTCCTCCCTCCTTCCCCGGCCTCTTCCTCCCTCCCTCCCTCTCCCCCTTATTTCAAAAGATTGTCAATCTTCCCTTCCTCCCTTCTCCTCCCGAACTGCATGGGTTTCATCCAGTCGCCAAATTATCTTCAAGATAGCCTTGCTTTCTTCCGAGATAAGTAGGTATAAAATGTCATTTTTGCTAATCAGATTGTAATTTCAAACATCTTTTGCTCCATGAAACCGTCCGCACTTCTCTGTGTGTACGGATACATGTGCAGGGGAGGAGGAAAGGTGCACAACACATAAAAGGAGGGAGAAAACGCAGGAAGTGTCGAGGAGGGGGAGGGGATGGGGGAGGAGGGCTTTCTCTCCTTGCGCTCGTTCGGCGTTGAGTGAAGCCGCCTCTTGCTCTCCTCCCTCCCCAGAGTCAAGTCAAACTTCTCCTCCCTTCGTCCATCCGTGTCAGTCAACTATGTGAGGAGATGGAGTCAAAATAGACTTCCCGGCCGGTAAGACATTCGCCCAGGAGGTCGGAAATTTTCCTCTCTCTCCAAGTTCTGGCAAGAGTAGAAAACCGTCCTGGTAATTGTTTTCATACTTTTGGGAAAGTATGTAGGGTCACTTGGTGAATTCTTTCCCCTGGACTCGTGTCTCTCCTTTTGAAAGCCGTCGCTGTGTCTCTTTCCTCCTTCCTCCCTCCCTCTCCTCCTTTCCATACACTTCCTATTGTCTCCCGAGAAAAAAAAGAGGAGGGAGGTGACTTTTACTGTACACAGGCTTTTTAAAAAGGGGAGAAAAAGGAGACGGCGAAGAGACGGGAAACGTCTCCGACAATAAAGTTTCCTGTTAAGGAACTCTCAGCTCTTTTACCTCTTTTGCCCGTTCGTAACAAGTGTCTAGCAAGCACTTTAAATCCGCAAAACCGGTTTTACTTTTTCGTCTTATTTGTACGTACGGCGGTGAACTACCGTGCAAGGTATTTTCTGCAGAATTCAATGCTGATCTCTCTCTCTCTCTCTGTGTGTGTGTGTGTGATGGCACTCAATAATTGCCCTCCTCTTTCCGCACTAAAGATGCCAGATAGCATTGACGACACGAGATGGTGTTCCATTCCTCCTTTGAAGTGTAGCATCCTTTGAAAAGGGTCAATTGAGTCATTTTCCGTAGCTGTTACAGCTCACGGGGAAAGAGAGAGAGAGAGGAGGCGACGTTTACGACGGTGTTTTTCCCCCTCAACGAACGGAGGGAGAGAGTTGTTGGGCAATTTTCCTTCGATTGAATGGAGGAGGAAAAAAGCAAGGACACTCCGTGCTATGCCGTCACAATGGAAGAAAGAAAGAAAGCAGCTGGAAGTCCTACGATGTTTTCGCATATATAAGAATGGTGATTGGGAGATATTTTTTTGAATGGGAAGAAGGGGAGGGAAGGGACGCGCGTCCGTTTCAATTGTAGATGATGTTTTTGTTCAGACGCCGCCGCTACCGGTCTACTCGCTTCCATCTCAGCTTGTGTTTACGCGAGAAAAAGGAGGCTAATTCCTTTCTCTCCCAATAATATTCGCCCCCTAAATGAAAATCCAGGCCGGCACAATATTTTGCCACATATCGTCTGCGATCCGTTCCGCGCACCTCTTTTTCTTCCTTTCTGTCGTCAGCATAATCAGGGCTTGAAAAAGCGACCGTGAACGAACGGACATTTGGTCTGACGGAAAAGAGGAGGGGAGGGGGGGGAGCCGTTGAAGTAAGTTGGCATTGGCGTTACGTCAAAAGAGGCGTCGGGCGAAGGGACGGACGACGGCGTTTCCTTTTTCTCCATACCGGCGGACAGCGTTTCTCCCACTCTCTTTTCCTCCATCTGCTCATACTTCCTCCTGGTATAGAATTTGCCAAAGGAACGTATCATGAGTGGACAAAAATATGTTGATTTACCGCCTAGACTTGCCTAGCATGGATTGAACAGTGAAGTCAAACAAGTAAGACATGGTTGAATGCGGCACCTCAACACGCCCCCATCCATGGTATAGTGGCGGGTTAAGCCCTGATTTGCGATATACCTCTCCTCCCTTTCCCGTACGTACGTACGTTCCCTATTTTTTCCAGTCCCAAGCCCTGGATTCCCATCTCTCCCTCTCTCGCAGCTGCCTTTTTCCTCCTCTCTCGTGTCTGGGAAAACAGAGAATGGATCTAGGGAGGGGACGAGACAGAAAAAAAAGCTGCCGCTACAAGCTGCCTGCTTCCCCCCCCCCCAAAAAAAAATACGCGTCGGTCTCTAGGTCAATGGCTGATGATTTTCGAGGGCGTCTCACTTTTGTGTCTATCGCTCCGGTTAGATCTCGAGGGGATATTTTCCCCTGGTTTTGAAGCACACTTACTGTTTTGGGCTACACCATAGATGAGGGAGGGTTCAATGATCCTCTCCTCGCCAAGCCAAAATATCTGTACTTTAGGGACGAAGAAAAAAAAGATTCCCCTCCTGAGCTCGCGAAAAATTTCGAAACCTCCCCGTTTCATTTTTTGTTTCGTCCCGTGATCCATCAAGACAACACCTCCCTCTCTTCCTCTCTCTCCGTCCGTTCTAGCGAAGGCACCCCGCGGATTTCTTGGCAAAGGAGAAAAGGGAATTGAGGGGAAGGGGAAGGAAGGGAATCGACGACTGCTACAAATTCCTCTCCATTCAAACCTTCTTTTCCGTTTCCTGGCGAATCTCGTGCCTCTTCCTACGTACCTATACCTCGGAGCACAACTGTTGCTCACTTTTCCTCTTCCCTCCCTTCACATGTGTGTGTGTGCTTTGGTGGTGGTCTCATTACCATGGGAGGCGGGTGGGAAGGGAGAAGACGAAAACGGGGTCACATTGGCGCGCCAGCTCTGCATGGAGGAAGAAGGGCTGGGCTTGGTTAGGGGAGGGGGGGCTTGCGCCATACGTACATGGTCGGAGGAGGAGGTGTTCAATCTTGGTGGGTGTCTCACCAACCTAAACATGTAACGCTTTCACTCGTTTCATCGCGCGCCCATGTATGCGAATGCCGCGTACATTCGTCCTTTTTTGGCGGGCTGCAGGAATATAATAATCCTTCCATTCTTCTCCACCTTTTGTCCTCCTGCCCTGTCCTGCGATCGAGGGAGAGCGTGGGATTAATTCTCCCCGCCTCGCTCCCTCAGACGGAGACCAAGCCCAAGCCGGCGGGCGGATGTGGTCGAGTCGTCTGTCTATCTTTTCTCCCCCATGACGAGAGAGAGGGGAAAAATCTCGATCGTCGCCGAGGGATTGATGCTTCTCTGCTGTCCCAGTTACCCACTTTTTTTTCTCTTACAATAACTTTGATCGGTTTCCCATATAACTCTTTTTCTCTCCTCCTCCTCCCTCCACGACACACAGCTGCTCACTTTCCCCGCCCATCTTTTTCAGATCGCCGTCATCTATATATCCCCCTTACTACTGCCACTTTGGGGGTGGGGGTTAAGCAACAAGCTGTCTTTTTCGGGTAATCTTCCCAGGAGTCCGTTAATTTCTAGTTCAAAAACAGTTATCATCCCGGTTGAGAAAAACCTTCAGACAATGGCAATTTTCAAAAGTCGGTAAAACCCATCCCTGTCTGTCTCACTCTTTTCCCAGTGCAACACCCCAAAAAGCGTCGCAACCCATGCAGCTGTCACTAGAAGCTGCCTCCTCCACCTCTGACAGACAGACATGAGTAAAGCGCCGTTTGTCGTCCTCCGTTGCTTAGGGCAATTTTCTTCAAAAAAATCCCCTTAAAAAGATGGCAGTGAAAGGGTTCTGCGCAACAACAAAAGGTTTTCCCCTTTCGCTTTTTCTATTGTTGGACTGTCCCAAGGCGAAGTAAATTCCTGCAGCAGCGACACATATTTTTGGGTAGTGGAGATCCCTCCCCCTTTGGCGAAGAAAGCCCTAATCGTACGAACGTACCCCAAACCGGCTGCAATGTCCTGGAAGCGGCTTCGCACAGATTTATTTTGGGTATGTGTGTATTCCAATGGACGACGAAGGCGACGCCCCAGACCCGATTGCCCACTCAGGCATGAACTAAAAGCGGGGCTATGCTGGCTTCTGCCCGTTGAATGAAAGGGGGGACATATATTCTCATTTCGTCCATGTAATGGAAAAAAGGGGGCGGGGGACAGACGTCAATTTCCCTCTCGGCAAAAGGAGGAAAAATTCGGGTAGGACGTGTGTGAGTAAAAGTTTTGGGAAACGCAACAATGGGAATCGAGAGAGAGCGAAAGCGTCCCTTTCCCCTTTTCGATAGGATTATGGGAGGGTTGAATTCAGGTGCGGATTTGGAGAATTATATCGGAAGAGAAGAGAGAGGGAAAAAAGGGAGTACTGGATTAAAAAAGACTGTTCTTATTCTCCTCCTCCCCACTTTCAATTGTGTGCCTGCATTGCCGTGAGAGAGGAAGGCGTCTGCGGCGACAAGTTGAGTGTTATTGTGGCGGGGAGGGGGGATTGTTGAGCTGGTATAAGTGGGGGATGCCGGCTGAATTTCAAATGAGGCTGTAGTAGGTGCATATGTGTGCGGAGACACAAAAAAGACCTTTTCCAACAACAACATTGGGGGGAAAGAGCATTCTTCTTTGGTCCTTTTGTCGACCGGCGACCGACCGTCCAACCAAACTTTTACGGGGATCCGCCAACAGGTGTGAAAACGCGCCGAAATTTTTCCACTTTGTATTTTGATCCGCACGGAAAAGAGGAGGGGGAGCCAGGCAGCAAAGGAAGCACAAACAACATCAATCGCCCCCGAATTTCTTTTTTTCCCGACAGCAACATTTCTATCAAAGCTAACTCTCTCTTCAATTCGCCTTTTTGCGCCAAAACGCAGCCGGAGTCTTTCTCTCCATTCGCGAGGGATTGGAGGCAGTCTCTTGATGGATGGGGTGGTAATGAACGACAATTTTCCAAACGCCAACCAACCAACCAACGCAGTCGCCGACCACGGAGGAGGGAGAAGAAAGAGGAGGAGCAACAGTGCAATTCCCTTTGCGCTTTGTGCAACAATCGCCAATGGATACGGTTGAAGTCCATTCCAACCATGTTAAGACTCCTAAAATGCCCAAGGTTTGTCAATTTCCTCCCAGGCAGGGGTAGGCTTCCTTCCTCTCGCCCTCCGCAAAGGTAAAAGCACAATAGGCGGTTTTTCCAGACGGTTTTTCTCTCCTCCGCCTACAAGCGATATAGGGAGCAAGGAAGGCAAACAGAAAGTGATTGGTAGTGGGCGGATCAGAAGGAATTGAAGCCCCAACGGTCACTGGTATTCCGGGGGGGAAAGAGGAGAATCGTGTACATGAGGTCAGCAATGAGACACCATCAATAAATAATAAATCCTCGGGAATTTAGGTTCTTTTTGTTGCGCGGCTTTCCCTTTGCTCAGGCGGGCGGAAGAGGCATCTTGATTTCTTCATCTACCAAGATCGAGCTAGGGAAAGCCCCTCCCCTCCATCCATCTAACCCGCCACCGCCGCCGCAGAAAACATCCAAGAAGAACCAGACTCGTCTCCTCTAGAACCAACCAACCCTGGCATCTCTCTTGAAGGAGAGCGGCTCAAAGTGTCATCTAGTTAGTGTTGGGGTTTGATGGATCCGTCTGAATTGCCCTGACCGCTGCCCCCGGCCAAAACCCAAACGAACCACTGGTCCAATGCAATGGATGGATGGATTCGGTCAGGGAAAACACACCAAAAAATCCAATAAGCATAAATATTTTGACAATGAAAGTACGTCACTCCGACGTATGGCTTGATATCTCGATAACTTTGCAAATTAGATAGTAAAGATTTAATTTGTGCCAAATAGGATTATGTCTATTAAAAATGCACCGGTGGGGCATTGCATCCAGAAAGGGGGGACTGAACTGTCTCCTCCCCCCAAGAAACGAGAATCGTATAAAAAGTATCTCTTTTCCTTTTCCTCCTCCTGCGATGATAAGGATGGATTGCCGCCCTTCGCATCAATCTCTGTCGGTCGAATCGGAGAAAAGAGAAGAAGTGGAATTCCAACTTTATTGGTCACCGGAGAACGATGCTCCTTGTTATCCCCCTTCTTTTTTGACGCCTCCGGGCCATCCCCATCAAAGTAGTAATGATAGGCTCTCTTTCCCCCTCCCTCATCCAAATGCATTTCCCACTCCTCCACATATTTTCGAGAAGAATTTTTTCTCCTCCTCTTCGAACTCTTTCCTTAAAGAGGCCGCTCGTCCTCACCCTCTCGTTTCCCAAATCTGGATTCCTCCTACCTCTATTTTTTCTTTTCTTTTTTGGTCATCAACCTCTTCTCCTGACTGACAGCCAAAGAAGACGAAGAGAGGGAGAGAGGAGACGTTGGTCAGAAAAGAACTGGTTCTGATCTCCTTTCCTCAATTTCTCTCCGTCTCTCGTTCGTTTCCTTCGTACGAACATCGTTTTCCCGAAGACTCTCCTCTTATTTCTACCTGCTGTTTTGTGGGCAAAAGTACAACAAAAACTGACGTTCCAATCTCTTCTTCTGTTTCTCTCCTCCGCGCCATTCATTAACAAGTCTAGATATTTTTCTTCCTTTTCTTCGAGATAATAGGACTTGATGACTTAATTGTCAAGCCGTGCATATAATAAAGACGATGGCCGCAGACGTGTCCGCAACATACTAAAAAAAGCCTCCTCCTCCTCCTCCTCCTCTCCCTTAAATGGTCAATTTTCCCCTCTTCCTCCTCCTCCTTGCTGTTGTTGCGGGGCCGTTTGTTTTATATCTGGGAAAAGCCCTAAAAAGTGATGTGTTTTTCCCTCCTCCCTCCTCCGGTTTTCTTTGGGGGAAGCCATCTGTTGCTGCTGCTGCCGCCGCCGCTGCTGCCCACAGTGGCGGTGGTACACACCATCTCCGTGTTTTCCTTCTTTTTTTATCGTCTGGGATCTCCTCTTCTTCCTTCTCTGTTGGCGAAGTGTCAGTTGGTCCCAAGCCCAAGCCAAGCCTAAAAGGGGAAGAGGAGAGTCCCACAACCTTGAAATGCCCCCTAAAGACTGGAGAAGAGAGGGGAAAGGGAAACGGAGAGACTCGGCTACTCACACACGGGCAAAAAACGTATTCTCTCTTTCTCCCTCTTCCACCACCGTTTCTTCATTCAACACCCAGGCAAGGGAAAACCTTCTCCCCCCGAGGGAACTTTTTTGTCGAGCTGGGATGCAATCTCACCCTCCCGTGTGGATGAGGGAACGAGAATTTTTTTACCTTATTTCATTTCGTCTTTATTTTTTCTCTCCGTATTGCCCGAGGGAGAGGGGGGAAAGCTTATTCCACTTCTGTCAAACTGCTGCACTCTGCTGGTGATGTCGACGCCAGCAGGGGGGGAAAGGCGAACTAAGGAGAGGAACAGTTTCCCGGAAAATTGGAAGAGAGGAGAAAAAGCTTCAACGAATTTGTACCTCCTCGATGCCAGCAAACTTCAGCGGCGGCTGCCGAAAGTAGGTATTTATAGCCACGGGGGGATCGCGGCGACCAAACAACCCGGGAGCATTTCCCTTCCTGGAATCCCAACATTGGGGGACGCCAAACCGAGGGTGATTCTCTCTCTCCTCTTTTCCTTTTGTACCTGCGTCGCTCGGGCGTCGGTGGAAGGCGGCTCTCTTGAGCTCTCCCCATTCTCTTCTCTCCGCGGACGGCTGGAATAAAAGTTTTGGCAGGAGGAGGAGGAACATCCCCACCAAAAAATACACTTCCACATTTTCGACGGCCGATGACCGTTTGACAGTTTTTGGAGTGAGGAAGAAAGAGAAATAGAGGAGGAGGAAGGGGAGGGGCCTTTTCTTCGCCTCCGCCACTCATCTCGTTTCTGTTCTTGGATGTACAAAGACAGGTCAAGGAATGCGCGGCGTTCTTGTCGGCTGGTTGCTCTTCAAACGGCGGAAATTATAGCTTTTTTTGTGTTCGTGCTGTAGGAAAGTTTGTGTGCACAATATCTGGACTCCTCTCTTCCTTTTTATTGATTTTTCCGCCTACTATGTGATCGAGAGGGGAGGAGAGACCCGGCGATAGAGAGAGACCTCATCAAGCACAAATATTGACTTCTTCTTCGGAGGGGCATAAAAGAGGGAGGAGCCCACCGACCGACCGACAGACTGAGGGCCGATCGCTATATAGGGTTTCAAAACACTCTTCCCGATTTCCTCGTTTTATCTTCGGATTTAAAGGGCAGATAGAACTAGAGAATGAAATAGAGAATGAAATCCACACTTCGGGATCCCTTTGGTTACTTTTAAAGTACATACTTTGGCACGATATATGAGTTACTTTCTGTTCGATATATCACACATTTCCTCTGTATTTGCCAAATTCTTTTCTTCTCCCTCCTCCTTTTCCAGGCCCATCAAGAAGAGGCGAAGACGAAAACTGCCTTTTTAGCGCTCCCCCCTCTTCATCCCATTTGGTGCAGCAGCAGCAAAAGCATCCGCTCCCTTCCCTTCTCCCGGAAATTTCACCTCTCAACTTTGGCATTTAAATCCCCTCTCTCTCCCCGCGCGCGATCTCCTAAGGAGGAGGAGGAGGAAGGCCCTGCTCCAAGAGAGTGAGGGAGGCACCGCCCATAATACCAAGAAAAGAACCTAGATGCAGCTCACTGGGGGGAGGGGGAGGAGGAAAATCCGTACCACTACATAGGGGAGGGAGGAGGGAGGAAGAAAATTAAAAATGATGGTTGTTCGAGTTCGCTGCGACCGATACATGGGTGCATCTCCCAAAATGGAAAACCTGGTTTTTTAAGGCCCACTACCACAGCGGCCCCTTTCTTATTGGGTCGGTCTGTCGGTCGGCGACCCGAGACCCTAATTTTTTATCCGTCAGTCCACCTCTCTCTCTCTCCGCGGCCCGCTTATGGCACACTCTGAACAAAGTATGATATTTGCCAATACACCAAAAAATGTCGCCAAGAAAAAATTCCTTTGGGCTCACAATTTACAGAAAGGAGACTTTGAAGAGATAGCGTATCTCCCAGATAAGGATTTGCTATTTATCTTTGGCAAATTCCTTACCTCCACCTTTTCTTTTTTGAAAGGAACCTGTCTGATTAGGCTTCATCGGTGGCAGAGTTGGAGGGGGAGAAGGGGGAGGGGGCAGCAGCAATGGAAAGGGAAGGGGGACGGACGACAGAAGAGACAGAAAATGCACAGCCCCGAACTGGGAAGGAATGAGGGTACTGACTCGTATACGGAGAAGGAGGAGGAGGAGGAGAGGGCCATTTCGGAGATCGGTATCAGATGCAGGGAGGGGGAGAGAAAGGGGGGGGGAGAATTTCTTCCATCCGCAGCAGAGGGAAAGAGAAACGGGTTTTGTGGGTTCTGGCCCCGGACGGAGGGGAGGGATTCGCCAAAGGAGATCTTTGATAAAGAGTAGTTTTGGGTGGAAGACGGAGATAATTGTCGGTTTCAATACTCCTCTCGAGGCGGGAGAGTGAGAAAAGGGGAGGGGAGGGGTTGTTTCGGTTGTGGCGGCGGTAGCGCAATAAACTGGTTGATGAAGTGCTGTGGTCTCACGTTCCATCCTCCATGACTTCCTTCTTGGCTTCATCCGTGTCTCTCTCTCCGCGAATACGAAGGTTTCATTAAATACCTCCCTCCTGAAATTGTGTTTTTGTCTATTGAAAGTAGATCTGAAAAATCAATTGTGTATGAAAAAGAGGGCAAGATTTCTTGCATTCCCCCCCAGGAGCTACGCATGTATTAAACTGCTTCGTTTGGCTTTAGCCAATGGTCTTCTTCTTCCATGCATGACAAAGTGTCTCCTCACTCCTTTTCCTTCTCCTCCTCCCGGAACTTTCAGAAACTCTTTTCTTCTTCTTCTTTTCTTTCTCGTCCATCTTTTGTTCTCCCCCGTGAATACATTTTTGGGCTCTCTCACTCCCTTTTGTACTATGGCTTTGGGTGGCGAGGAGACAAAATGGAAGAAGAAAAGTGTTTTCTCCCTTGTTTCTTCTGCTGTAGTAGCAGCAGTTAGAAAAGAAAGGGATTAAGAAAACTGTTTTTGCGGGTGGCCGTGGGTTGGGTTGGATTTGGATGGCTGCGCGTGGGTATTTATTCGGAAAAGTGAGGAGGAGGAGGAGGCGTCGCCAGAAATCCGTCCGGCTACTGTAGTGATAATTCCTTTGAGACAAGAGGAGAATTTTCCCTGCCTTCAGCTATTTAGCAGCAGTAAAAGAAAGCTGAAGAGTCGGACGAGATTGATCCTGAGATCTCCTCTTTCCCCTGACGAGAGACGATAAAGCGAACCAGCCATTTGACCCTTTCTTCTTCTATGGAGTCGAGTTTTTCGGAATGCGAACTCTCTCTCTCTCTCTCTCTCTCTCTCTCTCTCTCTTGTCTCTCTTTCCCCCTCCCCATAGTTTCTAAACGCCGATGCAGCTTAATGTTGGTGGCATCCGACTTTTCTCTTCTTCTTTTGTTATTTTTGGGGAGACGGTTGTAGCTGGACACTGGCCAAGAGAGGTCCATAAAGAGGAGTTGCCCCATTTCGACCAATTGTTGGTCAAAAGGCTTTGTTGGGTTTGGAGTAGGAGGGGGCAGTGCACTCCTCCCTCCCGTGTGATATCATGACTCTCTGGTTGGTGGCTTCTTCCGCCAGATCCAACTCATTGTCATTCTGCTGTCGAGCTTGGTCCTGGACTTGGGCCATTGTTGCAGAGTCACCTCGCTCGCGAAAATGCTAAAAGTCGCCGCTGTCTGTTCATGTCTGGCCAGAAGAAAAAGTTTGCGGAGGGGCCAGTTTGGAGAGGAAAAATGTTGGGAGGTAGAAGTGAGTGAAGAGGAAGCTTCTTTTTTTGCACATAGGTATACTACTATGGGGTAATTAGGGAAAGGAGGAGAGAGAGGAGGAGGAATTTTCGCGAAAAAAGAGGGGAGAGATAGCTGTGATGGAACGGAGAGGGGAAAAGAACTGAGCAACAGCTTGCGATTCTTATCTGCTGACGCCCTTCTTCCTCTATTCCCGAACGACCGGAGGAGGATTTTTTTAGTAGAAGTCGCGGACTGGAATTTGCCAAAAAGGAGATGCTAAAACACACAGCGGGAGGGAGGGCTTAAAGTGTTTTCTCCACCACTGCGAAACGACTGTGGGGTCACATACAGTGGGATCTGAAAAAGCATATCGAGAGTGGTAGAATAAACGCAAATTAGAAGCACCGATTTCGGAGGGAACTTGGCGTGTGACTTGGCTGCCTTTGGCTCCGCTTTGTGACGGATGCCGACAAAAGGGGAAAAAGGTACTCTCGCTCAGACGAAATGCCCCAAATTAGTTCATTGCCCCTCCGTGACTGAGCTGATGGTGTGAGCTTGAGAGGAAGGAGAACTGCCACAAATTCCCTGTCACTCTCCTCCTTTTCTGCCACACACCGACATAAAAAGGAGACGGTTATTTCCCACAAGTGAAAAGCAAAATAATGTCTACAGGTTTCTTCATAGAAAAAACATGCCTTTAGAAGGGATATAGTTGAGTTTTATGGGTATATGCCTTGTGCCAATATATATGCATTATTGAGTTGTTTGCTCTTATAATTTGGGAATGCAGCGACAAACGCACTCTGAAAAAAGGAGGTAGGAAGCGATGTGAGGGAGGGGCCCCTCCTCTTTCTACCTGCGTCGTCCGAGTTTTTGGGCAATGTGCAGGGCAAGGCGGAGGGGAGAGAGAGAATCCAGGAAAAGTGCCCATCTTCCTCGATCCGTGTTGGCAGAGTGTGGTGGGCAGTGTTTTAGGGGGAATTCCTGCATGGGCGGAGGTGGGTTTTTCCTGGCGGCGGCGTTTGGTCATCTTTTATTTGCCCTCGGAGGTCCGAGAAATTGACGCCCTGGTGCAAGTTCAAGAGAAATGGAAGAAGTGGGAATAATGCAACGTACGGGAAATGGGGAAAAAGTGAGCTTCGTGTCGTGCGTTTTCGTGTAATAATGGGCGGTGGAAGAAGATGAGGAGGAAAGAAGCCGCCTCTTCCACTTTGCATTCTTGGCCCTCGGGGGTCGGTTGGAGGAAGGAGGAAGACGCCTTTCTCTCTCCTCTTGCCCAAAATCAAGTTGTTGCATTGGCATGGACTCGTGCCTCATTCCCTCCCTCCCTCGTTCGTTCGTTCGTTTCGTCAGTGGTTTCCCCCCCAGGGCAACAAAAGGAGGAGAGAGAACGCCGCTTCTCCTCCTTTCCCCCCTTTCTCCCCCGTTCGGTCATCATCACAGCTCTCTTGGTCAAGAAGGAATGGGGAGGGGGGCAGCTCAGCTTCTTGTTTCTTGTTTCAGGAGGGGTTCACCGAAGATGTAGTACGTTGAACTATAAGTAAATTCATCGTATACCATGTGCAACATGTAGAAAAGTGTATGTTTCTCAAAATTATGCCATTTCTTTGTTGAATCCCTCCCCCAAAATGGAATGGTCGTTAGCTCGGCGTCTTTCCCCCTCCCCTCCCCTCTTCCCCTTCATTGCACTTGCAGTTTGACTCTCTCTCCCCCCTTGGCTACCTGTTCCAACAACCTCTGTCAATCAGGTTTTTTGAGACCCCGAGGCGGAAAAGAGAGAGGAGGGAAAGAGGGGGAAAATTGGCAGTAATTAAATAAGTAAGCCAACAAAGCAATTTTGGAGGAATGCAGTTACACAAGGGGGAAATCGGTGGTTGTGGGTGGCATCGCTTTGGGAGGAAGAATAAATACGGCGCGGCGGGAGGGTTTATATAAAGAGAGACAGAGATGTTTCCCGCGGCGGACAATAGCGCCAAAACCGACTTCAATTTCGAGTCAGAAACACAAAAGAGAAGAGGACAGAAAAAAGGGGGAGAAATTTCACAATTAATGTAATGGTCTCTCTCTCTCTCTCTCTCTCTCCACCGCCTGCCCAAAAGTCTTGGGCGAAGCGGCGGCGGCGGAGGAAAAGAAACGACCAAGGGAAAAGGGGGAGAGGAAGACTCGATTTCCCCCATTTTCCGGCGCAGGTTGGAAAAAAAGTCGGGGTAAAAATCATTAATCAAAGGTGTTTGTACACAACCCACTCTCTTCCGCCGGCGCTGTTGTACCTGTCTGCCAGGTCCAAGCAAAGGGACTGCGGCATTCCCCTCCCTCCCTTGTGAATATTCCTCCTTTCATTTTCCCCCTCTCTTGGCAACAGAAGAAAAGGAATTTTTTCCTCCGTTCCTTTTTTTTCTTTATTCCGTTTCGGGGAAGCATCTCAATTTCCTCTTCTCCTTCTTCTGGGGACAAATTTTGACACTTGTCCATTAATCAGAAGCGTCCTTCCTCTCACATTATACGATCGAAGGGGATCCCCCACCGCGCCACCGCGATATTCCCCACATTTAGTTTATTTATTCGAAACCCTCTCGCAGCTGCATCGAAATATGCGCGAATCCGAAAAGAGATTCGGAGGAAGTGAGATAAGGAAGAAGGACGAACTGTTGCTGATTCCCACATCTGCCAGCGCCGACGACGACTCTTGTTTTTTCACTGTTTCTTTTTTTGGGGGGAAAACTTCTCAGACTTGGATTCATGTTGTGGAAAACGCAAGTAGAGTCAGCGACAAGGGATGCAAGCATGTGAAGTGAATGAAAAAACTACGTGCCTGCATATGATGTTAAAAAGACTGTCAAAAATTGCAGAACTGTTTCGTTGTTTTTTTGCAATGGCCATTTCTTTTTTCAGATTCCTTTTTTTGTGAGAAGTGAAATCATCCGTGATCCTACCCGCAAAACACGCCATGTACCAAACAAGGCTTGTAAAAACCCGAGGAAGAGGAGCGGGATTTTTTACGACTCCGCAAAACTTCTTTTTTCCCCAATCGCGAAAAAAAGAAATAAAGAAACACACACCTTCTCCCTTCTTCCCCTCGAGGAATAGGAAGAAGCTTTTCGGAAAGGAAAGGAACCTATCGCCTTCTTCCCGTAATTTTGCGGTCTGGAGAGAGGGAGAAAGAAGAAAAAAGCCGTCTCCTACCTCCTTCCCTTTCCCGAATAACAATGATAAAATTTGGTTTTCTGTTTGTATACTTGGCCGCCGCCGTGAGTGGGCTTCCCCTCGAACGTCCGCCGCCAAACGTCACGCCTCAATGGGGGCTTGATCGCCACTCTCGGTTTCCCGCAGCGAAGAGGGAAAGAAGGAAAATGCCTTCTTAATTACGGCAAATAGAGGGAAGGAGGAGAAGGAGAAGGAGTGCCAGAACGCCTCTCTCCTCTCTCCCACCTGTAATTGCAGTTCGGACAGAGGCCCTCTCTTGCTTCCCCTTTTCTTCCCCTCTCTCATTAATGTCTTTTTGCCACCTTTGGGCTCTCTCGTTCGAGGGAGGAAATTCGCCCACTCTCGTCAAGAAAAACGCAAAATTGTACTACAGTACTACCAGCATTGCTCCCGCAGCTGCAGGTGATTATTGATCAACATACTTTGCTGAATCCCGCACCGCAAAAAGACCAACAACGACTGTGTTGTCTAGCCTTCTTCTTCCTCTTGTTCTTAGGCGGACGCTTCTCCTCCTCTTCCTCCTCCTTCTTCTGTAGACAGATGGGTCCAAGTCACGCGAGGGGGAAGGGAAGAGAGACAGGAGGAAGGGAGGAAGCTGTACTGGGCATTCATTTTTATTGAGTCCCCCCCCCACATCAAAATAATCAACAAGAACATTCCGGTGGTACGTTGTCTTCAAAGCACCTAATAACCTTTAATACCTGCCACAAGAAATTATGTATGCGACGATCATAGCAATAGGACCTTTTCAAAGGAATCAAATCCGATCCCGACTCTCTTTCAGATTTATTTCCGGTCTCCCGAAAGCCCAACATTTGATCAGA
>JAAUYJ010213083.1_pt1 | contig 15361 bp, 12 predicted proteins | sample 7278031 | NCBI WGS metagenome assembly JAAUYJ01 (sample SAMN14350222, study PRJNA611818) | marine sediment metagenome | isolation source: surface marine sediment (1.8m) | place: French Polynesia: Moorea | collected 2018-08 | reverse complement strand
CTTTTCCGCACTCTACTCTTTCTGGAAAATTTTAATGACCGCTCCTTTTTTCCCGCAGACTCTCTCTGCATATTTATTTTCAAAGGGAAAAGGATTTTTTTTGCAGAATAATATTATTTTTCCTCTCTCACCGTCGCTGTGAGTTGCACAGGTGACGATGGGAGAGAACTTTCCGTCTCCCGCCGCGGTGAAAGCAAGGACCTTCAATTGGAGAAATAAACAATACCACCTGACAAATGTTTTTAAGGCAGCTCAGGTAAATGTTTCACCTGTATTGTGTAGTTTGTGAACTTCCGAAGATTCTCTAGCACTGTTGTGACGGTGGATAGGCGGGATATCTTGGGCATTGGCAGGTCGGAGCGGGGGATGCGGTCGGGCTTGGGAGCGTAAAGAACCTGGAGAAGAACTCAATTATAAGGGGCAACATTAGCGATAGTGGTTTAATTCTTACCTTGTATCCCTTTACGATCCCGTTCCTGAGATGTGGCGATGGCGGGTGCCAGCTCACCTGGATGGTGGAGGAGGTCAGGGCGACGCAGTGGACCTTGTCAGGGGGGCCGTCGGGGGCTACGAATACGGAGGAACATTAAATCAATTCCCAGAAAAGATATTACTAATTCTCACCATCCTCCATGGTCCTCCCGAGGGAAGGCCTTGATAGCGGCCCCTCCCCGTATATGTTGATGGCCTGCACCACCACCTCGTACTGGCAGTGCTTCCTCAGCCTGGATAAGACGAAGGATCCGCCGGCGGAGGAAGAGCTGTGATCGAACTTGTCGACGTCCAGGAAGCGGAATGAAGGGGCACTGGAAAGGAATAGACAATTTAAGATACCATTTTCCCATATTCCACTTTCCCATATTTTGTTAACGTTTTTCTCTTTCTTTTGCTTGTCGTTTTGGCTATGCCAAAATAAGGCGGGGAAAGGGGATAGGGCCAAAAGTTGGCATAGGCATAAAAGAAGAGGGAGAGAGGGAGGGAAAGATGGGGGGATCGCCTCTTGAATGGAGGAGGAGCAAGGGAAAAGGGCTCTATCAAGTGCAGCGTTGTAAAAAGGGGAAGAAGAAACCCTCATAGGAGTTTTGGTATATCGTGTATTTTTACGATATCCCACGACATTGGTGGCGGCAGCGATTTTTTTCTTTCGACTTTTCAAGGACAGCCTCTCGCGACACCCCATTTGTCCATCAATCTTTCGCTGTGTTGCGGTTGGAGACGAACAAAAGTTTCCGCTGCATACTCGATCCTTTTCTCGCGGAAAAAATCCCGCAAGTCACTATACTCTGCCGCAAAAAAAGAACTCTTTCGCCTTTCCAACAAGGGAGAAACTTTTCCTTTGCTGCTGCTGCTGCGACTAAGGCGACGGCGCCAACCAACGAGTGCTCAACTTTTGCAAAAGCCCGATACTGCTCGGGACGAACGAACGGACAAACGCGCTACTGCGTAAACTGTGTATTGCAAAACGCGGCACATTGGGTACAGGAGTGGATATGTGAAGCTCGGGGGTAGTTTGTAGCGCAAAATCAGGAAATGAACAGTGGAAGGGAGGGGGGGAGGGAAGGAGGGAGGATGCAGCCAGCTATAGCTACTCCGGAAGAGGGGTCGCAAGAATGAGGAAGGATCCTCCTCCCCTCTTCCTCATTTGAATTTATCTCGCCCTGAAAATGATTTCCATTTCCCCCTTCCTCCTCCTCCCTCCCTTTGCCCCCGCCCGCCCCGGACACGGGGGCGGGATTCAACGAGGAAGATGGAGGAATATGAAAATGAACAAAATTTCCTACCGATTCACTTTAGCATGTCTTTGCTTGTTCGATTGGTGAATTCCTCCCCCCGGAAGGTAGACGACGAAAGGGAAAGGAGAATGGATGGGGGGCGGAGAAAGAGGGAGGAGGGGTTTCCATTTTCTGGCGACGTTGGTTAACCTGGTCGTGACTTAAAAGGGGGAAGAGAGGAGAAGGGCTTATTCCTCTCTCCCCCTTTTCCTTCCCCCGTCCGTCGCCGGCGGCGGCAGAAAGATAAATTGAGTCGCTCTCTCTCCCCTCCCTCGGTGGCGACGCCGCTCTTTCGTCGGAGGGAGGGGAGGGGAGGGAGAAGCGAGAAAGCTCTTACGGAATACACAGCACAACGCTGCTACAATATATCCCACGCTTGGGGTCGCTCTCTCTCTCTCTCTCTCTCTCTCTCTCTCGGGCGAAGGGGTTTTTGGAACGAACGCGGGGATATTTCGAAAGCGACGATGGATAGTCGAAAGAGGAGGAGGAATCATTGTTGCTGCTCGGATGAGGATGGAGGGTGGGGTTGTGAATCATTCCTGGCATTCCCTAGGAGAAGAATCCCTCTTCCACAACAAATAGGTATGAAAAGGCTGGCTAAATTTGAAAATCAAGAACCCATGTGCACGGCCCCCTTTTTTTTTGTCCTTGCTTTCAAAAACCTTTCCAGTTCCATTCAAACGGGATGGAGGCTTTTGGCACCTGTTGGAGAGATTGGAAAGAGGCCTCCGCGTTTAAGTTTGACGGACGGGCTTCAATTTATATGCCAAAAGGCTACTCCGCTCAATGCTCAGTGGGGCGAGAGAGAAAACCGTTTTTGAAAAGACGTCGTTCGTACGTCACACCTACGTCCATTTCCCGTCAATTCATGCGTGTGCAAAACCCCGAAATGCAAAACACCTTTTTTGTTCGACTGACTGACTGCTGCAAGGCATTTTTCTATTTCAAGATAGGAGCCGTTCCTTTCCTTCCTTAGTGCCCACTGCCACTCACAAAAGAGGAAGAGGAGGGGAATTTCATCTGAGCCGAAAATCCACACACCCCAAGCTGTGCAAATGCACACCAGCCGCAAAAAGGGGGGAGGGATCCAGAGAGGGAGTGTGGTCAGAGGATTAAGAGAGTGCTGAGCAGAGAGTGGAAGAGAGCATTGGGCGAGAATCCCACTTTTATTAGGGCGTAAAGAGAGACAGAGCCACCGCCCAATATTGCGTAGAGAGAGAGATACTTAGAGATCTTTTCACTCACTTGTACGCCCTGTATCCGATGTTGTAGCGGACGACCGGCCCGTGCAAGAGCCTCTTCTCGGGGTCGTCCCAGGTGAGCTCGAGCGAGGTGGGCGAGAGAGCGGTCAGCCGGACGTTGCGAGGGGATCCGCCGGGCTTCTCACCGTTCGTCACGAACTGGAGAACTTTGCCCTCCTTGCTCTTGCCGAGCTGGAAGAAGAATTCGCACTTTAGGTATATATCACAATGCCTTCTTTGTTTTATTGTAATCACTTGTTTCCTTTCAATTACATTTCAAATTTTGAATTCTTCCTCTTCTTTACCTGGTTCTCGGCAAACACCCTGAGGTGGTATACCGTCCACGGCCTGAGCCCTGATACGACCGTGTCGGAGGAGGGCCCAGGGAGGACGTTCTGCTTCCCCTCCGGGTACCAGTTCTCCGCCTGCTCCTTCCACTGAACCACGAGTCTCTCCACCCTAGGGGAGGCAGACTCGATAGACCAGCCAACCTTCACGCTGCGACTGGAGATCTCCAGGATGGACAGGTTGCCGGGGGTCGGAGGGGGCTCTGAAGGGCAAAGAGGAGGGAGGTTGATTAGTACGACTGATTGGAAAACAGGAAGAGGGGGAACTAATTAACTTTTGTTTTTCCCGGGAAAGCGTGGTCTGCAGGGGTCGAAAAACATATCTTTGAAAAAGGAACTCACCCCATATAGTGACGTCTATGCTGAAGTGGGACTTGCCGAAAGCGTTCTCGGCCTGGCAGGAGTACCTCCCGGCGTCGTCCTGAGAGGAGTCGGCGATCCTCAGCTTGGATGTGACCCTGTCCAGCTCGCGGATTTCGGTCGTGCTGGACTTGCCGGGGAGGGTCAGGTAGTCGCGACCGTCCTTGCGCCACTTGATGCTATCAAAAGAAAAGGAACATTAGTTATTGTTGGGTAAAGCTTAGTGTGTGCGCAGAGGGCGACAAAATTAATGTGGCCTGTTGGTTTTTCCTCCCTCGGAGGGAGGGGGTGAGGCCCTGCCTGCTCTGATGATGGTAGGAGGCGGAGAGGGCAAACATTGCGCGATCGCCCGTGGGAAGAAGGAAGGAAATCCCCCGAATCGCATTCAGCACCAAAAGCTGTGGCGTGCAATAAAGATGAGTCCCACTCTCTTTCCCTTAGCTTAATCTCTGCTCCTACTGATTCCTCCCTCTCTCAGGGGAAGGGAGAAAGAGCAGAAATGAATTCCCGGCCTCACCCCTGGTTCGCACGACATTCACCACAGCTCTCCCAAGGGCCTCTCTTTGGTGTACTTGCCATTGCAATTCTGGGCAAAAACCCTCCCAACGGTGTTTGCTCAGGCGGAGGGTCGGTGGGCAGATTAATCTTTCTTTTCTGTGGTGGGTGGAGGGCGGCTTTTGGGTTTGGTCTTGCCCACCAACGAAAGGCCTCTGGGGGATCGGCCCTCGCCGCGACCGCCAAAGGGGGTTCGGGGTTCGCTTCCGGTCTATAGTAATATGGCAAACTGTTGATTGTTATGGAAGAGGCGTGGGAGGGTGGGAAAGAAAAGTGTGGGGTTTGTTTTGTGGGCCTTTGGGGGTAAGCCAAGGCCAATGAAAGGAGGTCGGACGTGACAAACATTCTTCCAAGGAGCATTGCTTCCTTCCTCTCTCACCTGATGTGGTCGTCCCCCTTCGCCTCGCATACGAGCTCCATTGCCTCCCCTGTCCTACCGGTGACGGGGCCGGCGTGGGCAACGTCGAACTTGGGAGGGGCTGGAAAATAGAACAAGAAAGTGTTAAAACATGGAAATTCAGGGCGATCGAAGTGGAGCGAAGCCATGGGTATGTACGGACACGGAGGAGAAGGGGGGAAGGGGACGGTCGTTCGCCCCCTCGTTCGCAGCGACGTACAGAGGCGGAAAGGGAGAGACAGTTTTTGCCTTTTTATGATCGACTGAAAGAGGGGAGGGAGGGGGAAAGGGGGACTTTATGGTAGAATGAGTAAAGTCAGCAGAGAGAAAAAAGGGGGGAGGGGTTGGACCGAGTGAATGGGTGTCTGTCCTGTGACAGTCGTAGGTCCAGGGGAAAAAAGGCGGCGCTGCAAAACTTTCCCTATTTTTCTTTTCTCTCCCTTTCTCTTTCAAAAAAATATTCCTCCTATGGGTGGGGACGAAGAGTCAGCGAAATAATGTCGGAAGAAGAAAGGGGAAGGAAATGCTAGCTGTCTCTCGAATAAGAGGATTCGTCCAAACCCCCATCTTCTCCTACCCCCCCTTGGCGGAAGTATATGTAGCCACCACGGCGGCTTCCTCTTCGCCGCCCTTCTAAATATTTTATTGTGTTGACATTCGCCTCCCTCCCACCCTTTTCCTCTTCCTTCCTTTTATGTCAAAAGCCGTGAATGAAAGGGGGGATGGTTGGCGAAGGAAGAGTGAAAAAATCCCATTTGAATTCATGGGATCTCCCTCTCCCCTTTTCCCTTTGGCAGGGATGGTGGTGGAAAACCAGCGAAAAACACCACCACCAAAGGCTGAAAAACCAACACCCCAAAAAGTGAACTTTCCCATAGACACCCGTATTCTGCTTTTTCCGTGTTCACTCTTGTTTGACAAGTGTCCCCTCTCTTCTCTTTCCCCTCCTTTTAATTAGTGGGGCGACCCCCCTCTACTCCCCATATCTCATTTGCCCTTTGTTACTGGGGACAAAAAAGCCAGTGCGGGGGTGGGTGGTAGTGGGGGGGGGACTAGCTGTTACACTTTTTGTTATCACTCAGTGAGATTGGCTTTAGGGTTGGTTGGGGGAGCATGAAGAGGAAGGGGGATTTCTGCGCTCACAATTGGGTCACACACGCACCCACAGCGGCGGAAGCCAAATCCGACTTTTTCCACCCCCTCAAAAACCAACCCCCACCAAACCCTCTTTCTCTTTGGATAATTAGGCTAGCAGATCCCTACGCCAGGAAAAAAAGAAGCTACATTTGTTCAACAAGTGTAATTGTATCGATACGTACATTAATCATGGTTGCCAAATTGGTATTTTTATTTTTTGGGCACTTTTTTGGGAATGGGCGACATTTTTGGCTACTAAAAATGCAATAGAAAGTGGCCAAAGGCCATGATTCAGGTCATTTGACATATTTTACAACTGCTTGTCTAGGCTGCATTAACTTACCGTTGACTTTGAGTTTGACGACCTGCCCTAGTGGCTCGTTGACCCCGTTGTCAGCCTCGCATAGGTACCTCCCCTCCTCCGCCTCAGAGGCCTTCTGAACCAGCAGGGTCCCGTTCATCAGGAGGCGGTAGTTTCGGTACACGGGCCGCTGGAGGCTCAGCTCGAGCAGGGGGTGGCGGCTGTTGGAGTCTGCAAGGGAAAAAACATGTCTATTTTAAGAGAGTCTGACGTTATTTGAAATCTTCTCGTGTCTGTAGGGGATTCGTACACATTGCATGCACAGGAAGGTGCTTCAAAACTTTGTTTCCTCCCCGAGGAATTGGTTACTTATGAGCAATGAAGGGGGGTTTCTTGTCTGCTTTCTAATTCCAAAACAGTGAATCGAAGGCGTACAAAGAATGGTCCGACAGTTCTCGTCTGGGTTTTTGAAATATCTTGCCATTTTGATTCGGTTTTTGGTCGAATTTTCGCTTTCGGAGAAAAAAAACTTTCTCCCCCCCTCTCTTCTCATCGGAGAGGGGAGGGCAGAGGCAGACTTGTTTTTGTCCTTGGAGATTGATGGTTCATTTTATTTTCATTGGCTTCCGCCGCCGAATTCGAGAAAAATACTCCGAGAAGGAAGAAGCAGAAAAAATGCCAAAACTTTGGAAATGTCCGGGGGAGGGGGGGGCTAATTGGATGGAAAGTAGTGGAATAAGGAGGGGGGTTGGGGTGGGGGGTTCGGGGGGTTGGTTGAATGGAAGGGGGTGGGTTTGGAAGCTAGAGGGGAAATTAAAATGTTCTTTGCTCTCTTCCCCTCCCCTCCTTTCTCTTTTCAGTTCCCGCTTTTAAAGTTTCTGATCGAAGAGAAGAACTTCCTCAGTTGAACATCGTGGAATTTTGTTCGAATAAGGGGGGAAGGGGTGGATCGAAGAAAACTCAATTATTTTTTCCCTTCTTCTTTCCTCATGCCAAATCCCCCCTCCTACTTTGGTGTTTTCCACCATCCCTAGACTTTCCTGAGCTGATCCCATGCAGCCACGTAGACAAAAAAGTCCCAAAGTCGGGAATTATCCAACTTTGAAAAAAGTCTCTTAGAATTTCGAACTCTTCTGCTCACCTGCCAGCTTCCTCCAGGTGATCATTGGCTCGGGGACTCCCGACACCCTGCAGGGGAAGAAGACGTCCTGGCCCTCCACCGCCTCCAGGTCCTTGGGCTTCGATATCCACTCAGGAGGGACTGGAAATTAAAGCACGTCATTGTCACAAGGTACTACCAGGTATTTTCTATCAAATATTTTTCAGTGCTTGGTGCTTCCGTGAGGAACGTAAAAGGTGCGCCGTACTTTTACAGTGTTTGCTCTTATTGTGCGTATAAAGGAAAACACCACATGTGCTTAATAAGGCATGCAAAGGGAAAGACGATCCTCCCTCTTCCTCCTCTTCTTTTGGCGCCTTGTTCCGGTGGTGAAAGAGGAGGAAAAAGAAAGGAGCCTCTCCGCACTTCCTCCTCCTCCACTTCCGGTGTCGGCTGACGAAGGAAGGAGATTCGACGGAGAGTTTACTCAAAGTCCTTGTTTCTTAAAGGCATTCGTTGGCGGATTTCCGTCTTGCTCTTTTGTCGCCGCAAAGTTCCAATGTCGTCGCGGCTTCCTCCTCCTCCTCCTCCTCCTCCTCCTCCTCTCGCTCCACTTCTGCGCAAATCGACCTCCAAAAAAGTTGTTTTTCCTCTTGACGTCCGGCATTGTTGACATCCAGTTTTGGGGTCTGGATGATGCAAATATTTTCCCTCTCGTCCTATGCATGTCTCCAGCTTGTGGTTTTGCGACAGACTCTCCTTCTTCTCAGCAAATTTCTTCGCGGCCTCTCTTCCACAAAAAATTGGCTCCGAGAGAGAGAGAGACGGAGGATTTTGATTAACAAAGTTTGCCTTTGGTTGCTGCGCCGGCGCCTCTCCAGTCTCCACCACCCCAAAAACTCATCCCATCTTTTCTCCTCCTCCTTTCTCTCGATAGCAGCGACAGCCATGTTGGTTTCCTCCTCCGCCTCTTTTCCTCCACCAAAGTTCCAGTTTTCTTCCTCACTTTGCCTCTCAGCCTGGTATGCAGCAGAATTGGTGGGAAGGAAAAACAGCTTTTTCTCAAAACGAGGAAACGGATATTTTTCATAGAACTCAGTTTTCTCTTCTCCAGAAAGAGGCTCCCTCTCCTCTCTTCTTTTGCTCTCTCCTTCAAAACTTTGATTGACCCAGTTTCGAAAGCAAAACGTCTTCATTGAAGAGGAAGATAGAAGAAGGAGAACAGTCGGACTGTGGATCCTTCCCAAAACACAAAGTTGCTATCCTAGTTTTCTGTACCACAGTATGAACACAGCCCATCTCTCTGAGAGGCAAAACCACAACAACATCCTCCTCCTCCGTCTTTCTGCTGGGTGGGATCTCTCCTCGCCCCCTTCCTCCTCCTCCTCCTTCCAAACCGTCGCCGCCGGCAGCAAAGACGCCGAAACTTGCGCCCCCCAGGCAAAACTGAGGGTGTCTTTCCAGCCATCCAACCAAGAAAGTTATCTTCTTTACCCCTTGAGCAAGAGATCGGAGCAGGAGCAGCAACAGCCACCGAATTTTTGGAATGAGAGAGAGAGCTTCGATTACACTTCAGCGGAAAAACCAAAACACCTTTTTGCTATTTTTGCATTCCGTTCATTGCCTTTCTGGGCTTTGCTCGTTCGCAGGTACTTTTTTGAACATTCCAGACCTGATGAAATTTGAGCTTTCCTCCTCCTCTTTCCACCTCGTCGTCGTTGTCGCCCTCTTCCAGCTCCATGCCATAAGTTTGGTGAGACCCATGGGTGCCAGAGCAGAGCAGCAGTGCCATGCAGGGGAAAAGAGAAAACTGCGAATTCGCCAATTGAGCCCCCCCAAAAGTATCATTCTTTATACCAAAAGTATGTGCAAGAACAGACAGTTAAATAGTCGCTGCAGAAAAAACTTGTCAGCAAATGGTGAGTTCTATTCAACTCTTCCTCTCTCCTACGGCAGGGAAATTTGCATGGAAAGGGTGGAAACGGAAAAAGAGAGGAGGAGGAGAAAGACGAGTATGAGAAAGAGAAGGAAGAGAGGACCCTTTTCGCACTAAAGACAAAGTGCCCTGTAAAGAGTAATGATATTTGCCAAAAAGCAGTGAGCGGAGAAGAAAGAGGAGGAGGAGGAGGTGAAAATTGAGGCACCATTTTTCTTCTTCCTCCCCCTTCCCACGCGCCTCCTCCTCCGTTCAAGGTCGCAACAGAGTCACACGAACCAACGCATCTTGTACCAACGAAGTGTAGTACCATAGGACTCAAAGGTAGGAGAGCTGAATTCCGATTTCACCAATTCTGAAGCAAAAAGTTAGAAGAGCCTACTTTTTCCTTTGTTGCATGGAAACCAAAGCATGTCGAAAAGTATTAGTCGAATCCCGTACCAGGTGACTTCCCCGACTCCCTTTACGAGGACGAGGGAGAGAGAGAGAGAGAGAGCGGCTTAAAAGGGGGGAAACTGTCTTTTCCTTCTCCTGTTTCCTCTGTTTTATTGGCTTCTCCCCTCCCTTTCCTCCTACGCCTGTGTCGTTCGTTCGGAGGCGGCATGCTTGGTGGTATGAGGGAAGGGGAGAGGCTCAAGCCAAGCGCGAAAGTGGAAGGAGGAGGAGGAGACGCCAATTTCCAAGAAAGTTTTTCTCCTTCTTCTTCTTTTGGCGGTTGCGCGACTGGTCTTCTTGGGTGGGCCTTATTGAAGCAAACGACGTACTGAGCGCTACATGATTGCAATTTGGTGGGAGGCAGACTGCCCCTTTGGGAGTAAGCATGGCGAGGGCCGCGAGACCTTACACACATTTTAAATTGAAATGGATGGGCAATTTCTCCGGCACTACAGTGGGGCAATGACATGCCCGAAATTCCCATTAGCTTTTCTCTATACTCACCCCTGATGGTTAGCACTGCCGACCTGGCGAAAGTGGCAACCTGGTTGGAGGCGACGCAGCTGTAGTTCCCCGCGTGGCTCGTCTCAAGGAAGGAGACGGCCAGCAAGGAGGTGAACTCGTCAATGCGCCGGACGGTGAGTGCGCCGCCGTTGGCGTGCGCCATTAGGATTGGCGCCCCGTCCTTGCGCCACTGCAGGTCTATGGGTCGGTCGCCCTCAGTCACGGTGCACACCGCGCGGAGGCGCTTGCCACGGGTCAGGTTCTTGGGGAAGCTGAATTGCTCAACCAGGGGAGCGACTTTTTTGGCGGAGGGGGTGGGGAAAGAAACGAAAGGAAAATGTGCAATTGGTGCGTTCATGGTGCGGTTAACAGAACTCAAAACACAAAATGTGCTGGTGCTCCTACATGGCTAAGTGCGAAATACGATACAGTGCGAGTGCGAATATTTCCTGCAAAAAAGTGCTTCTTTTGTTAGGTGCTGCAAGAGAAGTATTATGTGCTTGAGTGATAGGACACGAAGTGCAGACACAAAAGCTCTCATTTCCATCTCAGCCCTCTTTCCCCATTCTTTTTGCATCCAGACGGGAGGAACATGTGGGATCCAGGGTGGGTGCGGCCAATTTGTGCACCCTTGGGGTTAGAAAAGATGTGTCTGCGGGGGGTCTTCCATCAAAACGCCACTTTCGGGGGTTGCAACAATGGAGGGTCTGGATCCTGTGTGCAACATTTTTCACACGGTGCAATGCGCAGCTTTCCCACTAAAAAGAAAGGAACTGAGATGGTCATTTCGACACTCTAGGTGCTTCTTTGGTGCTGCTGGTGCTGGACAAAGATCCTGGACTTTGACTGACCCTTGACTCTCAAAGCCTGTGAGTGGGCCGCCTCCCCGGCCTGGTTCTCTGCCCTGCAGGTGAAGTTTGCGTTGTGCTCCGGCCTCAGGTTGTCAATCCTCAGCACCGACTCGAAGTTGCCGATCTGTGCCACTGAGACCCCTCCCTGCAGCCCTGGCCTGAGGAGCCGCCCGTCTCTGAACCAGGATAGGGTGAGCGGGAGGTCCCCGTCCACAACAGAGCAGAGCATGGAAACGCGTTGGCCCAGTCGGAGGGACTCGCCAACGGTGAACTTGTTCAGCGTTGGAGGCACTGGGACGAATTTGACATTATTTACAACCCACGGTACATATTCCCGCAAAAATGCTGTCATCCGTGTCTGTGTGCGAATTTTGCGAATGGGAAAAGGTTTTTTTCTTCTTTTTGGTGTCACTCTCGGGCGTTGTGTAACAATATTAGCCCGGAGGAGGGGCGTCGCCACAGCTAGAGATGCCGAAAACCGAGCCGAGCAAATTCAATTACCGAAAGGGAGAAAGAGAGGCGAAAAGCAACATGAGAGTGTTTGTTTTGGGAAAATGCATTCTTGGGTTTCTTTCTCTTTCCTTTTGATCAATCCCCCTTTCACTTTCAGGGGCAGAAACCGGGTCAGCGGGCCAAATAACCATTCTACCTCGTGTGTAGGTGCACCTCTCTGTTTTTGCCGGTGGGAGATGAAGTGAGTCGGATTCTCCCTCTTCTCCTTTCTGATATGGCCGGAAGCGGACGGTTTCCTTCTTCCTCCTCTTTCCCATCCATCAAATTAACCTTTCATCCCCTAAATAAAAAAATCCTTTTCCCCCATAAGAAATGCAGCACTGACCCTTCTCCCTCTTTCTGTTTCTCCTCTTCTTCCTCCTCTTTCCCAATCTGTTCCGGGGAGATGATAACTGCCAGAAAAGAGGAGGAGGAGGAGGAGGAGAAAAAAGCATTCCCCTGCTTTGGTACAAAACCTCTCTCTTTTTTACTCCATCATAAATCTCTGGACCGTCCTGCTGCGCCTGTGCCTCCCTTCCCTCCTCTTCTCTTTTGGCCAGAGCAGCAAAGCAGATCCCCCTTCCCCTTGAGGGCCCGGTTGCACTACATTTGGCCAAACCTCTGTTTCTTCTCTCTCAAGTGGACTTTTGTGCCTTAGTGCGACCGCGGCCTCTTGTTGTTTCCTCCCTCCCGTTCGGTGCCCACGTCAGTAGATCGCGGGAGGGAGGAGGGGAAGAAAATGGGTCAGGCGGACCGTTAAGGAAAAGAGAGAGGGGCGGAATTCGACAATCTTGAATCTCAATTTCATTTACGCTACGAGGCCTCCCACAAAATGGATGTATTGAGGGACAATTTTTCCGAGCTAGCATTGTCGAATTTTAATGCCCAGGGGGATCTCTCTCTCTTTTATTTTTCGTGGCAGCAACAACTCCTGATGTCGCTTTTGCCTGCCTCACCGTACGGCGGCCTCAGCCAGCCAGACGCACACACACAACACCCAAATCCCCCCTTCATCCGTCCTCGCCCAAGCCAAGAGGAAGAAGAGCCTTAAATCCAATTTAGCCACGACACACACCTTGACTTCCCGATCTGGACTCTGGTTATTTGCTTGATATAAATCTGCCTTTCCTGTGCAGACGTATTCTCGGTCGACGTCGTCGTCTTTCTCTCCGCGGTGGGATCAGACAGGAAAAGGGGGAGGAAGGGCTGGAAGTGCCCACTGGGGGAGGCAGAAATGGGGGAGCAGATAATGCAGAGATCAATTTGTAGTTTGCAAAAAAGCAACTTTAAGAATACACTCTCTGGGGCTTTTCCAAGGTGTGAGAGCAAACTTGACCTGACAAAAACTGGCCTCCCATTTTCTATGCCGCTACCGTTTTCTATTCTTCCTCTTCCCCTTCCTCCTAGCCCACAAATTGAGAAGGTCAGCAGGGCGTTCGTTCAGCCCAGCCCAGCTCAGGGGTCGATCCCAGGAGGGAAAGGAAAGAGGAAAAAGGAATTGCCCAGATGGGGGATTCGGGTTTTCCGAGGGAGAGGAGAGGACTGAGATTCGACATTTCTAAAGGTAAAGTATTGGGGGAAGATTTTGGTAAGTGTGTTTTGATGAAAGCTTTGTTACCCACGAGCGTACGGGAGAAAAAAAAAGAAAAAAATGGGGGCGTGAGAGATTTTTTCCCTTTTTCCCGCCGCAGTGAAGAGAAAAGCAGTAGCAAGACCTCTTAACTTTCACTTTTTTTGGTGGGTGGGTGGGATAAACACCGCTTGCTTTTTGGGAGGGGCGGAAAAGGCGGTCAAACCGGCATTTCGTATTCAGACCGGGTTTGTTGGCTGGCGACATTTTTCGACTGCCTTTTGCCCTCACTTTCTCTTTTTCGTGTGTGTCACAACGGGTAAAAAAGAAACGTTGGCTCCATAATTTCCCCCCTTTTGGCCTTTGCACGGTCACACAGAAGGGATTTTTCCCCTTCCCTCTCTTGGGACAGCCCGTGGGAGCAAGAAACTTTTTCTCAGACTTTTTTCTCAGTAAAAACAACAGACGCGGATGACAGCAACGATTCAGTTGGGAAAAAGAAAAAAAAGGTCATGGGAACAACCTTTGCTTATCTAGCAAAAGGTCAACAGTAAATATCGTAATATTTTTTTGAAAGTTATGTGGGAAACTTTTCTCACCGATGACTTTAAGCACCCCCCTCTGCTGCGCGACTGTGCCCTGCCTGTTCTCTGCCGCGCATGCGTACTCTCCCGCGTCCTTCCTGGAGACCTTGGTGATGAGCAGGGTGCCGTTGTGGAACACCTGGTGGCGACGGTCCAACGGGAGACGCTTCTTGTCTGTGAAAAGAGGGAGAAATAATGTTTCACACGCGACAACTCTTCGTTTCCCTTCTCCTCCCCCTCAAAAGGCCAAAAAGGACTTTCTATACCGTGACAACTTTTGTCCTTCCTTCTTCCTCTTTCGACGCTTCCGGCCCCAAAAGGAAAGAGGAAGGAGGAAGGGAAACCGGTGAAAGAAAGAAGAAGAAAGAAGAGTATTTTTTCCTCCCACTGTTTCCTGGATCTTGGATATATAGTAGTACCCTGTTCCCCTTTGAGCTGTGTGGGAGATTCACCAAAGGACAAGAACAAAGTTTTCAATATTATCTTTCTTAAAAAGTTTTTGTCTCAAAACGGTTGAAAAGGATGAGAGCCTTTACAGCCGCTGTTGAATGCCTTCCGGCTTCGTTTTGACTTTAGGACCCCCGCTGAGACGCCACGCTTGCACAAAAGGCGAACCTCGTGCGGGAAAAAACGGATTCGCAAAACAAGGCATACCGCGCGAAAAAAAGGATAGACTGCCTCTGCTATCCCTGAAACCAAAAAAAGAAATGCGGATCACGGCCGGAGGAAATAAAAAGAAGTAGAAATTTTGTGGGAAAAGAAGGAAACGTGGTGTAGAAATAGAGGTGGCAAAGAAAGAGAGAGAAAAAAGTGCTGAAGCGGTGGAAGTCAATTAAGAGGAAAGAGGAAGAAGAAAAGGGGTGAATCGTGTTCGCTCGTCTTCTCTGCTAATCGTGGCTTAAGGACCAAGGAAGGAAGGTTCTCTTGTTCTCACGGGAGAAAGATCGGAGGAGGGCGAAATTAGCTTCACGGACAAGGGAGGATCGGAGGGAGGGAGGGAAGGAGGGGCCTTTGTGGAAAATTAATCGTTTGAAGGCGGATAGGACAGGGAGGGGAAGGGGGAGGAGGGCAAATTGTTCCTGGCAGCCGATGCAAGGAGAGAGCTCAAAGGAGTGGGTGGGCGGGTGGCTCATTTGCAAACGCCGAGGTGGGGGGCAGTGTTGATTGCTCTCTCTAGGAAAGAGGGATTTTTGCACATATTTTGCAACAAAATATCAAAAACGTTTCATTGTTAGTGTTATCTCCTTCTGAGCCAGACGTCAGAGCTAGGGAAATCGTCTTGGTTGTCTAGTCTGGCCTTGTGTGGCCTTGTCTAGCGAAGCAACGATTCTTTTCTTCTTTTTCACACTTCTTTTCTCACTCAATGAATGAGTCCATTATGAAGACAGAGCAGAAGAAAAGAAGAAGGAGAAACAGAAAGAAAGACCAAAAAAGAGCGGCAATGATGGTGAAAAGGCTAGACGGGAAAAGAAAGGAATGGAGGCTTTGGGACTCTGACTGAAGAGATTTCCTACTCCTCATCCCTCCTCAAGGGGAGAGAGAAGAAGAAGAGAGCAACAACAACAATCCCTCTCTTCTATCCCTCCCTTGCTTTTTGCTGATATTGCCATATGAGTCACACAAAAAGAAAAATGTTTGGACAGAGGGAAGGGGGGGGGGAGGCGAAAGAGGGGGGAGAGGCGGCTTGATGATATTGAATGTGGAGGGGGATTCTCCTACACTTTTTCGGAGGCTATAAAACTACTTACTAGTGTGAAAGAATTGGCAAAACCCAAAACGT
>JAAUYJ010073144.1_pt1 | contig 15373 bp, 13 predicted proteins | sample 7278031 | NCBI WGS metagenome assembly JAAUYJ01 (sample SAMN14350222, study PRJNA611818) | marine sediment metagenome | isolation source: surface marine sediment (1.8m) | place: French Polynesia: Moorea | collected 2018-08 | reverse complement strand
ATGCTTTTTGATAAGAGGTAATTGCCTGTTCAATATTCTTAGCTTTATTTCCTTCAATTCTACGAATATAAGCATGACCAAGATTATTTTGAGTCATTGCCCAATCTAGAGGACTTTCTTCGTGATAAATAAATTTCAATGCTTGTTGATAAATTTCTATTCCCTGTTCGATATTTACAGATTTTTCTCCATAAATTCTGTTTATGTAAGCAGTGCCAAGATTGTTTTTAACCCTTGCCCATTGATGGGTTTTAGAAGCACTATTGTAAACAGTTAATGCTGTTTTATAACCAGTAATAGCTATTTCTAAATTATCTGCTTTGTTTCCCAGAGTAAATTCTTGTATCCGGTTACTAAAGTTGATTATATCTGCAGCAATACTATGAGCTGCTTCTGGTTTTACTTGTACTAATATAGAAGTACCCCAAGCTTGCAAAGTTTCTGCTAAACTCGAATCTAGTTTGTTTAAGTTTTCTTCCAGAATGGAGTTGATAATTTTAGGGTCGTTTTTGCTTTCGTGAGTTGCTTGTAATATTTGAATTAAGAATTTTAAATATTCTATAGGGGGTGCTGTTGCTGAGATATTTTCTGTGATCGAAACTTCCAATTTTTCTGAAAGTTGTACTGCTAAAGTGAGTAAAAATTCATTAGCTTCTTGGTTACCATTTTCTGCTGATGTTTGTGCCACCATTATTATTGTTTGTAATAATCCCGCATCTAGTAATTCTTGGTTAGCTGCTAGAATCTGATGTGTTTTTTCTGTCGGGGTTATCAATAGTTCTTGAATTATATTGATATAAGTTTGAATCCGTTGTTGGTTGATAATCATAAATGCTTTTTCTCTAGCTAGTAATACTTAGGTAATACAGTTAACTAGCTCAGAAATCCGTAATCCGTAGAATCTATGGTTATGCTTTCAGCTCTTGACCCAGAGTTTGTGGTGATATGGGATTCTTGATTGATTAATTAGTCAAGTTTGTGAATATACTCGAACTAATAACTTCTACTTCTAAGTAGAATATCATTTTTTTGTTCTTTTTCCAAGAACTCTATTTTCTTAAGTGCCTAAACAAAATTATTTGCAATATATATAGATAGGTGGTACTTATAAATTTTCTCGGCTATAAAGTTCCTGAAAGGTTATACCATTTTCATAAAATATTGATACAGTGGTTGATAGAGAGGTGTTAGGGGTTAGGGGTTAGGGATTAGGTGGGAAGAATTTATAATTTGATTTTTTATGATAGTAAAACAGTTCTATTTTTGACTAAAATTAAAATATAGTCTGATTACTACAATAAATTGTTTTTTATTCAGGAATAATTTAATTTTTCCTGGCAACACCAAAACCAAATTTCCTAACAAAAGGAATGCTCAGAAGATAATTCTTATTGCCAATGATAAATAGAATCATCGAATCAAGAGGAACAATACTGACACAAACTATTAATCTTACTTCAATTAGATACTTCAGGAATTTACTAGGCTTAATTAGCCTAATACTTACAAAAATCACCCTGTAATTACTTGCACTCAGAATCGTATTATTGACTTGTTTCGCAACAGTCAGTGATTAATACTAAAATACTTTTTCAGCAAATCAAAAAAAGCTAAATTATACTGCTGTAGCAAAACTAAAATATAACTTTGTCGATTCTGGTAAAATGGTATTAAATAAATTCACTCCTTCCATATTTGCGCCGATAAAAGTTGCTTCACTTAAATCAGCTTCACTAAAGTTAGCTTCACAAAGTTTAGACCAGTTGAAATTGGCTCTAACTAGATAAGCTTCTGTAAAATTTGCTCCTGTTAAATCAGCACTACTTAATCTAATACTGCGCATCAAAGCTCTACTAAAATTAGTCGCTAATAAATTTGCACCTTCGAGGTTTGCTCCATTGAGTTTAGCTTCACTAAAATTAACTCCATTTAAGTCAGCTCCACTTAAATCAATTCCACTTAGGTAAGCTCTTCTCAAATTAACTCCTGTCAACTGGGCCCCAAATAGTCTGGCGGCCATTAATTTTGCTTCGTACATATTGGCCCAGTTGAGCTTGACTCCTGTCAAATTAGATTCTCGCAAGTTACTAAATTCTAAAATGGCGCTACATAAATTAGCACTCCATAAATTACACCCACGAAGATTAGCACCTGTAAGATTCGCACCACTTAAGTTGGTCCGGGGGAGTTTTGCCTTGACTAAAAAAGCTCCACTTAGATTGGCTTTTGTTAAATCAGCATCAGCAATTCTAGTTTCACCCATTTTGGCAAAAGCAAGATTGACCCTGTGTAATATTGCTCCGTTTAGTTGGGTTTTTGTGAGGAAACTTCTACTGAGGTTAGCTCCTGTCAAATTAGCATTAGAGAGGTTGACCCCTATGAGAATTGCTCCTGTGAGATCTACACCACTTAAATCAATGCCACTAAAGTCTCTTTGTCCTTGCTCGTATAGCTTCAAAAATTGTTGTTCTTTCATTTATCAATATCCCCATAGTCACGCCAGTATGTTTGGCAATATCAATGCTTAAAGCTTAAATCTTAAATTAATGTCTTAATTATAACTTAATAACTTAATAAATTAAGAATAGGTGAATTGTCTTAATTTTTTTTAATAGTGTTCAGTATTGCTCAATATCTATTCCTGTAAATATGGTGCTGAGAGGATAGAAAGACTATTTTCTTAATAATTTTCTGGTTGTTATTTAGATACTGAAATAGTAGTTCTTTTTTAAAAGACGGATTTACTGTAGGTTTTACTGATTTATTGATAGAGATGAGATACAACAAATAACAAACATTCAGCATAAACCACATTGATTTGAGATAGTTTATTTCTAGAGTATTTTGTTTATAAGTAGTTTTACTACTAAATTAGTATTTTTTTTTGCTCATCTTACAGGCAAAAATCAACCAGAGATTTGAACAAGATTTTCTAGATATCTTTCAATTAAGATTATGGCGACAATATCATCTACTGGTCTAGGTGGTATCCTCATTCCTTGAGGAATAAGACGAAAAAATCCCTGTGCAGGATAAATTTGCCAGTAGCGATCGCGAGCTTCTAAACTACTATAACGTTCATCAATGCTAATAATTGGCACTGTTGATGAGATAATTTTTGTGAGATTTCCTTGCCAAATATTAGAAGTCGTTTGATCTCCTATCACAACTAAATCAATATGATTGTTCTGAAATAATTCTGTAATTTTTGTTTCAACTTCTGAGGATTTGACAATTTTATGGTAGTAGAGTTGCTTATTTTCATCCATCAGCGCCACACCACATTTATCGCGACCTGGATCAAATCCTAAAATCATGGGCTTTAATATTTTATATTAGTTACTAAATTAAAAATTTTATTAATAAAGCTATACCATCCATATTTTGGTTGTGAAAAAAATCTCCTAGAAACAGGAAACAGGGATAAGAGTTTCAGGATTTTTATCTATTTTTTGATTTGTTACAAATAATTTAGGATTGCTATATTAGATAAATATCAATAGTGTTTTAGTTGGAACAAACACTATTGATATCAAGTTTTTCTCAGTGAGATTAGTTTTGTTTCAGTCGTTGACGTTCAATTTGTAATTGTTCAATCTCTTGCTGAAGAGCTTCCTTTTGTTTTAGGATATTTTTCAATTGATTTTGAGTTAAATTAAGTTGAGATTCTGTCCTAGCTTTTGCCTCTTGAACTCGCTTTAGTTCTTCTTGAGTGCGTGCTTTAATAGTTTCAACTTCACTTAGTTGCTCTTGGGTTCTTTTTAATTTTGCCTCAGTTTTTGTTTGTTTAACTAAAGCTTTTTCTAAAGTCTGGTTGACTTGCTCCAAATTAGTTAAAGCTGATGCTAATTCAGCTCTAGCTTCCTCTAATTCATTTTTGATTAGGGTTGTTTCAAGTTCAGATTTTGTTAGATCCTTGCGAGTTTCATTCAGTTTTGTCTGAATTTCATCTATTCTAAAAACACCATTTCTTAGTGGTTTACTAGTGGCAAATAAGATACCCAAAGTTAAGGCAGAAAGAATACTACCTGTAACTATGGTAGCTAGAGCTGCTGTATCGCGAGGTCTAAGATTAAATAGTCTAAGCCTTGCTTTGCCTACTTTTGTACCCAGGCGATCGCTAATATTAGCGATGACACCTCCTAAAAGTAAAATTGATAATACGAGGATAATACCAGCGGTCATTAATGGCTGCAGGTAGTGGTTTCAGTTTTATATTGCACTATCCATCTTGTTTCAGGCCAAGTGCCTCAACCCAAGAGTAGAAATAAGAAAGTTATTAACTATTATTATGTATGTTAGTTTTGGTTTTTAGCAGCTACTATACTATAAATTCAAAATTAAATTGCTGGAAGCCAAGATAGTATGGATAAAACTATACTAGTAAACTTTTGATGAAAGCTTATCCAACTAGTTTGTTTCCTCAGACCTTCAATCTAAATTGCCTTAAAGATTTAGCCCTACTGTGTAGGGAAATTGGGTATTTCAACTAACTAAAATTATAACATTTTGGGGATTGATCATCTCGCTATAATCGTTTGATTTAGCGAGATTCTACTCGCCATATTTCTCAGTATACTTTTAGATCAGGTGAATTGCTGACTTAAAGCCACTGGGTTATGGACTGTAATTTTTTTCTTATGGATAGATATCATCTGATCTTGTCTAAGGTCTCCAAGGAGACGAGTAACTGTCACCCTTGTTGATCCAATTGCTTCTGCAATTGCCTGGTGAGATAATTTAAGGTCTATAGTAATCCCATCCTTGCTAGGCATACCAAAGTCTCGACACAAAATCAACAAAAAACTAACCAGTCTAGAACCCATATCTCGGTGTGCCAAAGTTTCAATCATCATCTCTGTTTGTAATATTCGAGATGATAACCCACGTAACATGACCACCGAAAGTTCTGGATCTTCTCTAAGAGCTTTCTCAACCTGTTCAATTGGCACAGATATTAACTCTACTGGCGTAAAAGCTACTGCGTGGTAGAAACGATCCGACTTATGGCCTGTAATTAGAGACAGTACCCCAAATACGCTATTTTCCCGCAGTAGGGCCACGGTAATTTCGTCTCCTGCTTCATAAACCCTGGACAGCTTAACGGCACCTTTGATTAAAACATAAACCCGCTCTGCTGGGTCTCCTGGGAAAAAAATTGTCTTGCCCCGTTCAAAAGTTTCTATTACTGGCGGATAAGCACCTCCAGATATATTACGGAAAACACCTGCTAGCGGTCTATCATGCGTCACGACCAATTTCCTTCTATAAGCAACTAATATCCCCTAATCTTAATAACTTCATACGTAAGACGAAGCTATACTATCAAATTACAACGTATTGCTATATATTTTTACTTACTTTCAAACTTGTAAAAGCTTGAAATAGATAATGATAGTAAAACCAAAAAATTTAATTCAATTTTCTGGCCTTAGAGTCTTCTGGTTTATATTTTGCCATTAGACAAAGATGCAATGTATTATAGCGCCATCGTAAACAATTAAATTTTAGAGTTTTTATTTGATTTCGGCTCATACTACAGTTTATTTATAAATCAAGGTACTATGTTGGATTTAACAGGAAAAAATGCTCTAGTAACTGGTATTGCGAATAATCGTTCTATTGCTTGGGGTATTGCTCAACAGCTTGATCAAGCTGGGGCAAATCTGGGAATCACTTATCTACCGGACGATAAGGGCAGATTTGAAAAGAAGGTGTGGGAGGTGGTAGAACCTTTAAATCCTTCTTTATACTTACCTTGTAATGTGCAGAATGATGCTCAAGTTCAAGCTCTGTTTGAGACTATTGGCCAAAAATGGGGTAAATTAGATATTTTGATCCATTGCTTGGCCTTTGCTGGTAAGGACGAATTGTCAGGAGATTTCAGCAATACTAGCCGTGAGGGATTTACCAGGGCCCTAGATATTAGCTCTTATTCTCTAGTTGATTTGAGTTCTAAGGCGAAAGATTTGATGACTGAAGGGGGGAGTATTTTAACCCTAACTTACTTAGGAGGTGTAAAAGTCGTTCCTAATTACAATGTTATGGGTATCGCTAAAGCTGCTTTAGAAATGAACGTCCGTTATTTAGCATCGGAACTTGGCAAAAAAAATATTCGGGTAAATGCTATTTCTTCTGGCCCAATTAGAACTTTGGCCTCGTCGGCTGTGGGTGGAATTTTAGATATGATTCATCATGTGGAACAAGTAGCACCACTGGGTCGGACTGTGACTCAGACTGAAGTGGGTAATACGGCAGCGTTTTTGTGTAGTGATTTGGCCAGTGGCATAACTGGTCAGATTATTTATGTGGATGCTGGTTATGAAATTATGGGAATGTAGATGAAATCCAGAAGTCAGAATTCAGAAGTGAAGAAAGTAATTTAGATAGTTCTAAAATTTCCTGAGAGACTTAAGTTAAAGTTTGCTTTGGTGGGTTGAGGTCAAAGTTTAATATTTTTTGTGATTTTCAACTCACCTGTGAAAAATGAAAATATAAATATTGATATACTTGAGAATTTGATAATTATGCAAATCAGCGATCGCCCTTCTCAATCTACTATTACAGAAAAACTTGATTTGCCTGCGAGAGTTGCTTCGGTGAAACGAACTACTGGGGAAACTGATGTAACAGTCAGTCTTAATCTTGATGGTGTAGGTACTTGCAAGGCAAATACTGGTATTCCATTTTTGGATCATATGTTGCATCAAATTTCCTCCCATGGACTAATTGATTTGGATGTCCATGCAGTGGGGGATATTGAAATTGATGACCATCATACTAATGAGGATGTGGGGATAACTTTGGGCCAGGCTTTGAAGCAGGCTTTGGGCGATCGCAAGGGAATTGTCCGTTTTGGTCATTTTCTAGCCCCTCTAGATGAAGCGTTAGTTCAGGTAGCTTTGGACTTTTCTGGTCGTCCTCATTTAAGCTATGGTTTGGAAATGCCTACTCAACGGGTGGGTACTTATGATACTCAGTTAGTTAGGGAATTTTTTGTGGCTGTGGCGAATAATAGTTTGATGACTTTGCATATTCGGCAGTTGGCTGGAATTAATTCTCATCATATTATTGAAGCGGGGTTTAAGGCTTTTGCTCGTTCTCTACGCATGGCAACGGAAATTGACCCTCGGCGAGTAGGAGAAATTCCTAGTTCTAAGGGTGTTTTGTAATGCCGTTTCACGGAAGTCAGAAGGCGGTTTAAGACTTCTATTTTACAGTAATTCAGGTTGTTATTTTACATAATTATAGATACAGCATATTTCGGGCTGATGATGTACAATGCATAAATTGAATATGTTACAGTTCGCGCATCTTGCCCGTAATTATAGCTGACTGAATAAAGCTAAAAGTTAGGATAGCTAAGGCTTTTAGAGCTTTTTATATTCAATTTATCTGCTAGTTATTGGCTCTTATTGGCCTCAAAATACTCAAATTTGCTGCTGAAATTCAAGAAAATTTCTGCACAGAAAATGGCCGAAACCGTTGCCTGTTCCCCCCATCTCCGCGTCACCGCGTCACCGTATCCCCGTGTCCTACCCCTACCAACCAATTTTTTCAGCAGACCCTAAATTAATTTTAAATTAATTTTTAATCCCCTTAAACCGCTCTTTTGCCGACTCAAAAGCCTCCTGCATTACTGCCTGAATTTTCTGTGGATCTGGTTTTTTGCCACCCATTAAGTCACCGAAATAAACACAAGCACCTTCACCTAACCCCCAGGTATAAGCAGCAGCCCAAGAAGCTGCGATCGCGCTACCAAAGCCAGGCACAAACTTAATCAACTCTCGCGCCACTGCTTGAGCAACAAAACCACCACCTATAGCACTCACAACCCCTCCTGCTTGAGATGGGGATAGGGTTTTTCCATATAAATTTCCCAGTAAACCGACCATAGATACTTGTAACGCCGTTAATACTGGCATTGTGGCGAAAGGTAGGGGCACTGCAGCAACGGTAGCAGCCATAATAGTAAATGATAAAATGTAGCGCCTTCCCACATCCCGGTAAATATTCCCTAGTTGTTTACTTGCTTGTTCGTCTAATAACTGATGAATTGTTCGCGCTTCTGCTTCTGGGAGCAATTCTGCTAAAGTATCTCTAAATGCTTCTAAACCAAAAAATACTGGGTTATAGCCATCTTCTTCTAGGGTAAAGTCGATTAATACAGAGCTATCATACAACTTGCTAAAATCTTCTTCAATAGCAACAAGCGCGCGGTTTAGTTCCTCGTACTCTGGTGGATAGTCAGGATGGTCATCAGTAGGGTTAGGGTAAACTTCGTGGAGACAAGTCACTGCCAACAAACAAGGAATATTGGGATACTGGTCTCGTAATTTTCGCGCTACCAGTCGTAACGTATCGGTAGCAAAATCATTAATTTTTACGGTCAGAATTAAAATTCTGGCACGGTTGCTTTCCTGCTGCAACTCTCCCAGGAGTTCGTCAATAATAACTGATGTTTCCTGCTTCACATCTCCCAACCCTACGGTATCGGTAAAAATTAATAATGGTAAATCATCAGAGGGATAAGCATAACGTTCGGTGTGTTGAGTGTGGGGGCGAAAACCTTGACCGACTACTTCCTCGGAAACCCCTGTTAAAGCGCGAACAATAGAACTTTTGCCCGCTTGTGGTTTGCCAATTAATACTGCTTCAGTAGTTGGCAACTCTGAGCGTACTTTTGCCAATATTTCGGCAATTTGAGCCTCATCGACGCTAAACCATTGCATTACTGTATTTGCTGCGCGATCAACGGGCAACAGTTTCTGCAAACGTGAGGTTGTATCATTCCAAACCCCACCAATGCGATTTTTCCAAGAGTCAAAATTAGACTGTGTTTTTACTTTATCTATATCTATAGGTTGATCAGACTCTTGAGAATTAGTTGATGGCGTGTTAACATCATTTTGCTCAGTCATCTTTGAAGTTGCCCTGAATACTTAATATTTTTTGCTTCTGTTTAAATTTATCACGTTTTGTTTCTTGATTTAAACTGATTTAAACTATTGATTTAAACTGCTTGATCGCTTCTTTATATAGATAGACTTTTTTATTAGGTACAAATTTGATTTATAGCATTTGTTTTAGTTCGATACAGACCTTTGTCAGCGATGGCAATCATATCTTTTATTTCTTTTATTTCTTTCATTTCTTTCACATAACTTGCCACCCCAATACTAACAGGAATTTGAATAAATTCTTTTCCCAATGTAATTTTTATCTCTTTGGTATGTTTATGTATTCTTTGTGCTACTTATAGGGAGTTTTGCAAATTAGTTTCTGGTAGAAAAATCATAAATTCATCCCCTCCAAAACGCCCAAAAGCATCCATATTTCGGATTTGATCGGATATTTCCTTGGTTACTTTGATAATCACTTCATCACCTATTTGATGTCCGTAACTATCATTAATTATTTTGAATTTATCTATGTCGATCATTAATATTGAAAAAGGATTTTGATAACGAACAGACCTAGCAAACTCTTGTTCAGCTATTTCCAAAATGCGACGACGGTTATAAATATTTGTCAATGTATCTGTTGTCGCTAAACTTTCTAACTCTGCAGATAATTCTTTTTGTTCCTCCAGAGAAATTGCTAATTCTTTCATAGCGTGTTGGCGATCGCTAATATCTCTTAAAGAGACAATATCAACAACTTCTCCTTGCCACTATGTTTCTGACACAGTTATTTCTGCTACTCCTACTTGACCATTAGCACGAATAATATCTAATTCTGCTATCTCATCAGCTAAAATTGGTTTACCTAGAGTATGATTTAAGATTGCTTCTAAAGGTTGATTAAACATTCTTGCTGCTGCCGGATTAGCAAATTTCACTACACCATCTTGATCTATAATTAAAATACCATCATAAAGATGAGTAACTATTGTATTTAAATTTGCTTCACTTTGCTTTAATTTTTCTGCTTGCTTTTTAATAGTTAAATCAGTTTTTACCCTAGCTAAAACTTCTTGATGTTGAAAGGGTTTATTCACATAATCAAGGGATCCTAATTGAAAAGCCTACATTAAATCTTCGGGTTCTTTACTTACAGTAATAAAAATGATGGGAATATCTTGATACATTATTGATTGATTGTAAACCTGGGGCACCATCACTGCCACTCCCTGATAAAACAACACCTATCGCTTTATCTGCATAATCTTTTGCCAGAGAATCGAAAAAAAGACTAATAGGATAGTTGGGGTGGAGTCGAGGGTTAAGATCTTGTTCTGTTAGACGTAAACACCGGTTATTAACAACTAAATTTTTTCTTGGAGGAATCAAATAAACATTGTTAGGTTCTAGTTTCATTACCTCTTCTACTCTGTGTACTTCCATTTGTGTAAGTCTTTCGAGTAGTTCTTTCATCAAACTTTTAAAATCGGGAGAAAGGTGTTGCACTACTACAAATGCAGCTCCACTATCTCTTGGCATATTGTCGAAAAATTCTTCGATCACTCGGAGACCTCCTGCTGATGCTCCGATTCCTACCACAAAAAAGTCATTTAGCTTAGGATTAATCATTTTAGTCAAGCGATTTTATTTTACTAGCACTAACATAAAATATTAATTTTATTTAGTTTAAAGTTACTGGTTTAACAATAAATGAAATAATTCCTAATTCATAAGTATTATAAATATCTTATGCTTCTTTATAAGTAGTCAAAACCACAATAGGAATTAAGCGGAAATAGGCATCTTTTTTGATTTCCTTCAGGACTTCTAAACCATTTTTTTTAAGCATATTTAAGTCTAACAAAATTATTCCTGGTCTAGGGAAAGTTTTCGGGTCTACATAGACACCTCGACGATACAAAAAATCTAATAGTTATTCTCCATCCTCAACAATATATAAGTCATTAATTAAATTATTTTATGCAATAGCTTCGCTGACTAAAAAGCGATATTCTTCATCATCTTCAGCTATCAAAATTGATAGTATTTTTTTCTTCGGGCTAACTACACTCATCCTACTGCTACTCCAGTACAATCTTGTTTTGTTGGCAAGGGAATCATAAATATTTCCCGTAGTGAAGGTATCATAATTGATAATATTACTATTATTACTACAATCAAATTCTACTATCTTATCTTAAATAGGTTAATGTTACGAAAATATCGTAACATTCTGTTTTCTGGCTTGGTTTAATCTCAAAAACTATCTAAAAATTCTCCCACTATCCGATTAAACTTTTCTGGTTCCACCAAAAACGCCCAATGATTCCCAGGCACTTTTTCCATTTTCAAATTCCTTAAATACTTGCGATAAGGCTTGATTTGAATTTCACTTCTATTCACACCTTTTTCCGGTTGAATAAATAAACTCGGCACATCAATATATTCTGTCAAACCAGCAACCTGCATCACTTCATCAAATATTTCATCCCGCGCCGGAATCACAAATTTACTTCCCCACTTACCATCAGCTTTTTTCTCAATTCCCTCGGCAAATACCATCTGTTGTAACTGACTCCAACCAGCATATTTTCCTAACTGTTTTGCCAGAGTTTCTGCCTGTTCATAACTATCAAACGGCCCCATACCTTTCAAAGTTTCTAAAGTCCGATAAAGTATGGGAAAAGTAAGTTTAATTAAGCCAGGCATTTTGCCAATAAAAATTGGGTCTACCAAAACTATACTTTTAAATCTTTCTGAATTTTTAATTGCCCAAATACAAGCTAATTTTGCCGTCCAAGAATGCCCTAAAATATGAGCAGACGACCAGTTTAAATGCTCCATCAACGCTTCTAAATCGGCAATTGTTGTCTCAAAGCTGTAACCACTTTCTGGTTTTCCACTTTCTCCATGACCCCGCATATCTGGTGCGATAATATGATATTTATCTGCTAAATATTCTCCTAAACTTGACCAAACCAAAGCTAAATCTGCTAAACCATGTAATAACAAAAGTGGTTGTTTTTGCTCATTACTTTCCTCTATCTGCGATTCTAGATAAGAAATTTGAATGTCGGATAAATTTAACGTTTTGCGAGTATAAACCATAATCAAATATAAGGATTGAATATTCGGCGACACAATATTATAGCAAATCTCCGTAACACAGGCATCTTGCCTGTCTAGATATAATACAATTTTAATAAAGTTATGGCAGAAGCCTAAATTATTGAGCAACCTTTTTTAATTCCCCCGCTCCCCTAGAAAGAGGGGGGAGTAAGAGGAATAAATTTGATTTTTTCCGAGGGATTTGAGGGGATTAAACTCTTTCATATCTTTAACAAATTGGTATAATCAAAATATTATTTAACGATAGAATCAATATGAACAATTTATTTGATAATTTGCCAATTCAAGATATGGATATTAGTGACAATTCTGGCTGACTTAATAACGATGACTTATCCTCAACTCTGGATGACATAAATCAAGACTTAAATCATAATTTGACCGATAGTTTCCATCAGCAGCAGCAATTCAACTATCAAAATTTAAGTATGGATTTAGGGGAAAATTCAGACTTTGCTCAAAATGATTTTTCATTGGATAATTTGGCAAATTAAGATAGGAGTATTAGTGACAGTTCTGGTTTCCTTAAAAATGATGATTTTTCCTCAACGCTAGATGGGATAAATCAAGATTTTGGCATAGATTTTTCTGGAGTAAATTCTCAATCTCCATTACCATAAATTTCTAACTTTCAGCATGAGCAAAATAATTATAATTTAAGTTTAAGTTCTCAGACTTTTGAAAGTCAAAATATTGGTTTATCTAGTCATCATTTTGAATTCAATATACCCACTGTTGCTGCATATAATTATTCTGACCATCAATATCCTTATACAACTATAGATAATGCAGGTAATATTGACCTACATACAAAAAATGGGTGGTGGTGCATAGTAATGGTAAACGAAGGACCGGGAGTGTGGGGAGATGGGGGGATGGGGAATGTGGAAGAAATTAAAAAATATATATCCTCACCATTACCATGCAGGACTACCAAAAAATGATATTAATGGTCATTATGTAGGTTATTTAAAAGGTCGTGAAGTTTATAATTCTGGTAATTATTATCTAGGATATGCAGGTACAGATAGTCAGGTTTATGATAATCATAATCATGTAGTTGGTTGGGTAGATAATAATGGAGGTTGTAAAGTATACCATACTAATAAAGGAGTAGTTGGTGCTGCTGCCTATTTATTGTGTTCTCATTACAGAGGAGCAAATTAATTTTTTTAGTAAGATTTTTTGCCTTAACTAGACATTTAATTTAACCTAGTCAGTAGTAGGTGCGTTATTAACGCACCCGACAAAATTACTAATAGCTGAAAAAATGATTCAATCCATATCTAAAACCTATAGTTTTGCCGAATATTCGCAATACCAAGATAGTACAAATAATAAATATGAATTAGTGAATGGAGAGCTAAAACTATTGACACCTGCTAGTGGCATTCATGCTTTAATTTTGACTTTTTTATTTCAGGAATTTTATAGAGAAATTATCAGAATAAATGCTCCTTGGCAGGTAATGCCAGGAAATGTGGGAATTAGAACTGCTATTAATAAATCTCGCATTCCTGACTTAACAATTATTACTGCCGAACAAACAGAATTACTCAAAAATATGACTACTGCTATTTTAGATTCTGCTCCTATTTTAGTCGTAGAAATTGTTAGTCCTGGTAATAGGGATGATGATTATCGTTTTAAGCGCTCGGAATATGCTGTGAGAGAAATTCCTGAGTATTGGATAGTTGATTTTGAGGCACAAAAAATATCTGTTCTTAGTTTGGTAAATGGGTTTTATGAAGTTGAGGAATTTAGGAATGAGGATATTATTATTTCTGGTACTTTTTCTGAGTTAAAATTAACTGTAGATCAGATTTTATCAGTTTAACCGGAGGTCTCTAGAGGCAAATAAAACTCAACATTAGAAAAGTCATCTCTGGGAAAATAAGATTGCTTCGGGGCTACTTTCAATAATCATCAGAAATTATTCGGAAATATCCCCCTCGCAATGACAGCTAGACCTCTACTTTCACGGCGAGGAATGTTTGCGAAGCATTCCCTAGAAAAATCATCTCTGGGAAAATAAGATTGCTTCGGGGGTACTGTTAATAATCATCAGAAATTATCCATAAATTTACCCCCTTGCAATGACAAATAATCTAGGTTAAGCTGACGCAAGAAACTAAACATTTATGCAACTTTTTGACCTTACGAAAAATTTCAAATTACAGGAGGAAAAAATTTATGGTTTTACATTTACTTCCCGCAGTTTTTGGCGGAGGTGTGATGGCATGGAATGGAATAGTAAATGCCTTTAATGGTGCCTCCGGTAGAACAATGCCAAAAAATTTAGAAGGGCAACTACTAGCTCATCAAAAAGAATTACAAGAAAAACAAAAAGTCGCTCAACTTGAGATTGAATATATGCGTAGTATGTCTCAGATTAAGTTGCAGCAGAATCATCAACAATTTCAACAACAACTAGAAATTGCTCGTCAAGAATTTCAAGCAAAAACAGTCGAATATCAATGCCTAGAAAATCGCAAACTTCAAGAATTTATTAAAGCAGTAGATATGCAAATAGCTAAAAGTAATCAAGAATTTCAAACCTGGCTATTTCAACAAAACAAACAAGTACAAATAGAACTAGCTCAATATAACCGAGAAACTCATTTTCTTCTGGCAGCATATCAACGAGAAGTTGCCCTAGAAATGAAAGAATTAGAAAACTGGCCAATCAAAAATCATCCCCGGCAAATGCTCGAATCTCATCAAGATAGAAATCCTGTTCCCATACAAATAATCCTCGCACCTCCAGAAATAAACTATGACCGTTTTGAACATCTTAATAAAACCTCAACTTCTACATTTCCTAAAGTAGAAAAACGTCTTTCCCAATCCTTAAAAAGCTTCCAACAAAAATACTATCCCCTAGAAAACGAACAACGACCGACAAAACTAATAGACCAAGGTTGGGAGAGTAATCGTTTTGCCGGAGGTAGCGCAGTTACCGCTATATTTAGTCGCTTAAAATCTGAACCAATAATATTAATAGAATCAGAAGTAGATGGAGATTTGATTAATATCCAAGTTGCCTATTGGAGTGGCGGACAAGAAAATTTTCCTTTCTACAAAACCATAATTTATCATCTACATTATCCAAAAATTCTCTACGAATTTGCTATTCAACGCGCCTTACATTGGGAAACGAATGTTAAACAGAAACTCTTGGCAAAAGGTAAAACTGAACAAGAGATAAATCAAATATTTGGTGGAGATAATCCTTTAAACCTGAACATTTATAGAGAAAATCAAGAATTAGCAGCAGATGGAATAGAAATCGAATGTCACTACAAAACTAATAGCGAAGACTTTGGCAAATTATCAGATTT
>JAAUYJ010042427.1_pt1 | contig 15376 bp, 24 predicted proteins | sample 7278031 | NCBI WGS metagenome assembly JAAUYJ01 (sample SAMN14350222, study PRJNA611818) | marine sediment metagenome | isolation source: surface marine sediment (1.8m) | place: French Polynesia: Moorea | collected 2018-08 | reverse complement strand
CATATTTTTAAGTTTTAATTTGGAGGACCAAACTAACCATGTATGATAGAGTTAGGCGATGGGGTGGAGAGTCTACAGGACCAGCGAAGCGGGCTCGGACAGCTAGTTAGAGATAATTCTTTTTTTGATGAGGTGTTATTTCACGTATTTAGGAACAATTATCATACTTTCTTCTTTTGTTGCATCTCTGTCTTTTGCTGAAGAAGAGTTTTGGCGGGGGGCGGTCTCTGTCCTGGCTTTGTCGCGGACGTTGCTCCTGGTGCTGATGCTGGCTTAGTTCCCGTAGACATAGGCTTTTGTGCAGGTGCTCCAGCCTTCTGAGCCTGTCGAGCAGGAGATAGTGCCTGAACCTTTCGTGCCCGAGCAGCAGGCGCCGTAGGTTTTCCGGCGACCTTTGAAGTCGGGAGCCCTTTGACTTCAGGCGCTCTTTGACGGAGACCACCAGCTTGCTTAAGCGCTCCCGATCTCCCTCCTCCTGCGGCGAGACTGCTGCCACCCGTCGCCTGGCCATGCCCGAGATCTGGCTTCTCCACCGACTTTTGCTGCTCAGCCTCTGCGTCTGGCAGGACGTCCCTCCCCCCAATCTGTGCCATCCCTGGGACAGTCTTGTCGTCGATGACGGGCTCCGCCGAAAATTTCCCCGGGGGAGAACCCGATCGCCTCTCGCTTCTCCACGGGGCTTCGGCCGGCTCGTTTGGCTTCTTCGAACTGTTGTCCCATGGGAGATCCGGCAGATTGCTTCGCTCTCGCTCGCTTGGGGTAGCAGATATGCCGAGCTGAGTAATTATTCCTCTTCTCCGCCGCACAAGTTGGAAGCGAACTTGGGGAACCAGAACCATTACGGAAACGAAAAATCCTGCGCACGCGTAGACAATAAAAATGACAATGGATGCGCCGGACAGGTCTTGGACTTTGTCCACCTTGCCGCAAAATTTCTGCTCGGCTTCCTTCTTTTCTGCAGATTTTTCCATGGAACCAAGCAAGCGTATGGTGAAGTTGACAAGTATGCCGTTGTAGTCCTGGTATTCGGTGTTTCTTTGGGCTTGGCTTGCTGACTGATACTCGCAAGATCCTGATGCAACTGTGTTTATAGTATTCAGAAGAGTACCCGAGTGTGTCTGTCGGATCTCCTCTTTAATGTGGCACAGTTCTTTCGTTTTGCCAAGGTCTTCCATTACTTGGAAGATGAGGGAATAAATACCTTTCCTGTAGTATAGCGGACTTGAAAAGACAGGTAGACAAGCCAGTAAAAAGACCACAATCAAACGCCGTCCCATGTTAGAGTTTTCCTTGCGAAACGCCCATTTCTTACAACTACATGTTTCCCAGCAGTAATTTTCATATTCGTAAATAGCAAAAAGGGGGGAATTTAGTTTCAATATATAAATATAGAGGTGTGCTGAGCCGGCTGTTTTGACCAAACAATTAAGCCAGGCCAACCTTTTTTAGCCTTTTTTTCTGAGTAATATGTGGATCTATATCTATATATATAAAAGAGAGCTGTTTGTTTGTTTGTTTGTTACCATTTGGAGCCCAAACTACTGGATGGATCTCCACCAAAGTTGGCATGAACCTTAGAAAGTCCTCCCAAAACTTTTTTGGCGGTATCCCCACCCAGAGGGAGTATAATTTAAAAAACTAAAAAAAAGAAACTTTCCCCTATTGCTTTGAATGAAATAATTTTAACATTCAAATTAAAATTCAAATGAAAATATTGGCAAAAAAGCCATGTTTTCAAGGAAAATTGTAGGAATAGGATGAAAACTTAAAAAATCATGGTGTGGTGAGAAAAAAATAAATTTGAATTGAAAGGGTGGGAAACCAACAAAATTGTGAAATCAAGCTGCCGGGAAGGAAAAAAATTGAATTTGAATTTGATTTAAAAGAGTTGGAAATCATTAAACTTGGGAAATCAAGGTGTGGGGAGGCAAAATAATTTGAATTTGAATTAAAAGGGCTGGAAATCAATGAAATTGGGAAATCAAGGTGTAGGGAGGCAAAATAATTTGAATTTGAATTAAAAGGCCCATTTTGTGCAATTTTTTTGTGGAAATTTGGATACTTTTCAATGGGTTGAGCAGAGCGAGGCCAGCCAACGGGATGGCCAGCCAACGGGTTTATAGGGCCCCGAAGCGGCCCACACCCAGCTAGTTGTATTGAAAGCAAAGCTACAATTTTATATGGTGTGTAGGCTAAGTACCCAGAGCCAGAGAGGGCTGTGAACCCTGCAAGCTGTTCCGTACAAAAACCAACAACCGTGGTCTCCGCTTGAGTACACCTCTAACAAAGGTCTATGTAACTGTGGGGAAGTGTAATGTTTTGCATGGTTTAAATTACTTGAATATGGTTTTTACATGCAGATCTATCTCATGGTTCCCCGGAAAGATAAATCTGCGGCAAAATGACATCATTGAAAGTTAATAATCTGTAGGGAAGAGTAATATTTTTTTGAACCCCTAAAAGTGAATTTGGGAAGCCTTGGTGCTAACTTGAAATTTTTTTATCAGCATGGTGGATTCCGAGTCTAATCTGGATAAGTCCGAATGTATGGACTGCAAAAATGTACCCAAGGGCTGCAGTTTTGCCGTGTCGAACGCGCCTATCAAAGACCACGAAAACAACTGCAAGTTCAAGGGGGTCAAGGGTGTGGCAATTCCCAAGGACCAGTTCCACTGCCAGTTTGCTGAAGATGGCTGTGACTTCCACATTGACAAGACTGTCCTCCTGGACCACCAGACCGAGTGCGCCTACCGCACCGTCCCCTGCCCGGACGGCCTGTGTGAGGAGAAGGTGCGCCTGGTAGACCTGGAGAGCCACATCAAGCGTGTGCACAGCGACGCCGTCTGGGAGGACGACCCCGGCCCAACCCTTGGCAGGATCTGGTTCATTGACTCCAACGTCCACTACAACACTGCCTCCAACAACTGGATCCTCAACATGTGGACGCACGACGACCACACCTTCATTGCCCGCTTCAGGAAGCTGCACGGCATCTGGTACTCTTGGGTGTACGTCATCGGCGGGGCCCGCACAGCGGGGCGGTTCATGAGCGAAATAGCCACCGAGAACCCGGACGGGAACGCCGACTGTGCCCTTCTCTACCTGGGGCGGGTCCACCCGGTTGATGAGCCTGAGTCGGAAATCACAAAGTCTGGCGACTGCTTCGTGATGACCAACGAGGTTGTCAACAACCACATCACCCAAGTGAAGAAAGTGGGGATGTTCAAGGAGGGGTACGACATGAGGCTGGGGATGGACTACACCATCATGAGGACGGAGCAGGAGAACCGTTGAATAGGCACAATATATGATTGCCCGTGCACATGTAGCCCTGTGTGTTCCCTTACACTGTTCAGTTCTGTCCCTATTTACGAGCTATCTGCCAAGCACTGCTGTATCAATTCGGTAGGAAAAGATCATATTACTTTACATTTTCAGGTTATGCACGGGGACGAGCTTCGCATTCGCCAGATAGCCTCGTCCTCTGTCCTCATCCCTGAGGGGGACCGAAACAACAACACAGATGCCAAGGGACCCTGGATGGGATCCGGCAACGTCGTCGCCATCGACACCATCTCGGACGAGGTTTGCTTCTGACATTTGTCTCCATATGCCATATGCAAAGTTTGCAAACTGCTCGTCATCTGCACGCAGATCACGGTGGAGATGAAGTCCTGCTTCGGCGTGCCCACCCACCAGAGCTACGGCTTCTCCGTGGAGTTCGTGTGGAAGTCCACCGGCTTCGACCGTATGCAGAACGCCCTTCGCAAGTTCGCGGTGGACGAGAACTGCGTCTCGGACTACATCTTCCACCGCCTGCTCGGGCACGATGTGGAGGACGTCCTCTTTCGGGTGACCCCGCCCAGGCAGTTCTCCGCCCCAAACCTGCCCAGGCTAAACAGGTCTCAGGTCTACGCGGTGAGGCACGCGCTGCAGAGGCCGCTATCGCTCATACAGGGACCACCGGGAACAGGCGAGACTCTAAATGATACTACAATCAACCAAAACCCTACAGTGCTTATCCTCTACTCATGCAGGAAAGACGGTGACTTCCGCCACGATCGTCTATCAACTGGCTAAAATGTACGGCGGCCCCGTGCTGGTCTGCGCACCCTCCAACACGGCCGTGGACCACCTCACAGAGAAGATACACCAGGCCGGACTCAGGCACTGCTTTTTCCTTACAATCACCACGAATTTTTCGCATTTCTATATTTCTCCAGGTGCGTTCGCGTGTGCGCCAAGTCCCGCGAGGCGATTGCCTCCCGCGTAGGTCACCTGAGCCTGCACGAGCAGGTGCGCAACCTTGACTCCTTCCCGGAGCTGAGGAAGCTGCAGCAGCTGCTGAGCGAGACGGGGGAGCTCTCATCCGCAGACGAGAAGAGGTACCAGAAGCTGCACGCGGAGGCGGAGGCAATCGTCCTGTCCAACGCGGAGGTCATCTGCTGCACCTGTATCACAGCTGGTTCGCCAAGGATTTCCAGGCGGTCCTTCCAGGCCATTCTGGTACGAACAAAACGATCATTTCACATACTTTTTTATATGGAAAAAACCATTTATCCTCTAGGTGGACGAGGCGATGCAGGCTGCCGAGCCCGAGTGCATGGTCCCTATCGTGCTCGGCGCCCGGCAATTGATCCTTGTCGGCGACCACTGCCAGCTGGGTCCGGTGGTGATGAGCAAGCGCGCGGCGGAGGGAGGGCTGGGACAGTCGCTCTTCGAGAGGCTTGTCGTGCTGGGGTGCGCCCCCTTCCGCCTGGAGGTGCAGTACAGGATGCACCCGGAGCTTGCGCAGTTCCCGTCAAACCACTTCTACGAGGGATCGCTGCAGAACGGGGTGAGCGACATAGACCGGTTTCGCAAATTATTGTACTTTCTTTTTATAATATTTTCAAAAACCAGGTCAGCGGCGATGAGAGGCGCCTGAGGGTTGACTTGCCCTGGCCGGACGAGGCGATACCAATGATGTTTTACGTCACAATAGGACAGGAGGAGATCGCTGGTATTCAATTCAATTTCGTTGCAATTGCAAGGGAAGAAAGAAGTAGTTTTCAGGCTCTGGCACCTCTTACCTGAACCGGTCTGAGGCCTCCAACGTCGAGCGCCTTGTGACTCGCTTCCTCCGCTCTGGTGTCCGCCCCTGCCAGATCGGCGTCATCACCCCGTACGAGGGGCAGAGGGCGCATCTAGTGCAGATCATGCAGCAGGCGCAGCATGGACAGGGGGCGGCGGCGGCGGCGGCGGCGGCGGCGGCGGCGGCCGCAGAGGCACCCGAAGAGGCAGCCTCTCCCGCCGCCGTCTATCAGGTGAGCCAAGGGAATTTCTTTGGCGTACGATAGTTTTGCGGAAATTATCTTGTGCTGCTCTCCTTGTCTTGGCAGGAAGTTGAGGTGGCCAGCGTGGACGCTTTCCAGGTTTGTCCAACTTTTCCAAAGGGAAAAGCTGTTTTTCCTTGTCGCCTCAACCTGTTTGATCTGTCAGGGCCGCGAGAAGGACATCATCATCATCTCCTGCGTCCGCTCCAACGACCACCAGGGGATAGGGTTCCTAGCAGATCCAAGGAGGCTAAACGTGGCGCTAACCAGGGCAAAGTAATTACATTTCCCTCTTAACCCTTTACGTTTTCAAATTATATTTGTTTTTTACAGGTTCGCCAACATAATAGTGGGTAACGCCAAGGTGTTGTGCCGCCAGAGCCTCTGGAACCACCTCCTGCACCACTACAAGGACAAGCGCGTGTTGGTCGAGGGGCCAGTCTCCAACATGAGGGAGTCGAGGGTGGCGCTGCCCAGGTTGAGGAGGGCGGACGGAGAACACATATACAGGCTCAGAATGAGGTTGAGGAAGGAGTTTTGAGACTTTCGAATAGTACAAAACTGTATTTCAGATTCGCTTGCAACGCGTCCGTCTCCAATAGCTCCGAGTCAAAAGACCTATCTCTCCCCTACGTTGGGGTGCCTCCTCCCCCTAGACACGACGGGATAAACATCATCCCAGCCGCCGCCTCCGCCTCCGATCCCGCCTCCGATCCCGCCTCCGTCGCCGCAGCGGTCGCAGCCGCCAATAACATGGCCGTGCCCATTGGGATGTTCATGAACATGGCGCACGTACCGCCGAGGTAATTAATTTGACAAAACTCATTTGACAAACGGGTAATTTTTTAATTCTTTTTTATAAAAAAAATTCAAGGTTCCAGGCACACTATCACCACCAGCAGAGCTCCGGCCGCCTTTTGACCAGCAGCGAATCCACGTCCTCGCTAGCCTCCAATGCCTCCATTTGTAACGGTGGAAACGGAAACAGCCAAATGAATTCCTCATTCGCATCCTACTACGAGGGAGGATCATTCACGCAGCAGCAGCAACAGCAGCAGCACCCTGGCTACACGCAGAACAGCAACAACAACTTCTGTTTCGGAGCCAACGCAGTAGACGCTGGAGACATGGTCAACCACAGGTATGAATAATTTTTTTTTTTTGGACTTTGTGGGATTTAGATGTTTTCTAAATTTTTCTAAATTAATTTCCAGATACGCCAACGGCTGGCTGTCCCAGAGCTGGTCTTCGCAGCAGGACAGCGCGCAGTCAGACTTCGCCGCCGCAGGTGGAGGGAGGCAGGTGCCAGGAGAGCATCAGGGGCAGGGGCACCTGTCGCAGGACTCGACCTATCAAGGCGGCAGGCAAGGATAGAGCCAATAAATGAGTAATAATTTATTTTCCCGAAAAAATGATGTATATTCCTCCGAAAATTCACCGTATTTATTGTTTGTAACTGCACGCTTACGGGTAACTCCAGAGCTTGCCAAAGATGCCTTTAAAAAAAGTTTCTATCCAGCAATTCACGTTTTTGTCAAAAACTGTTGTCCGTTAACGAAAAGAGAAGAAATGCTATGCACGGTATTTATTTTTTTGCGATTCTGTATTGTTCTTTTTTTTTATTACTCTACCTCATTTCTCGATCAATTTACCATCAAACACACGACGCAATGGGAAAAAAGGGGAGAGCTAAAATAAACAGGTTTTTCCTGTCTTCTGGGGAATCGATCAACTCTGGGAAAATGGAAATGGGAAAATGCCTCTTTTTCCCCCCATAAAAACAGGTAGTGCATGTGGTAGTTGTAGAAACTGACAACCTCTCTCATCATTTCATAATCGTTAGGTCAGTAATGCTTACTTTACAAAATTTCAATCAAATGCCTCCATTTCCCTCATGTTTTTTCAGGAAATTATTCTTCTTTGGCCGTGATTCTTCGTTTCATGTCTCTCGGACTAGCCCTTTCAAAAAAAAAAGTGAGAGCTGCACAGCAGCGTGATTTTTCCCCCCTCAAATTTCAACGACCGCGATTTCCCGCGTCAAGAAATAAAAAAATGTTAAGAAATTAACTGCTGTGGCTACCTACTGCTCTACCCAGGAGGGGGCGGCCGAGTTGGGGCTCTTCATGTTCACGGAGAACTGGGTCATCGTTTCCTTGAAATGAAGTTAACAACTTTTACATGGCGAAACAAGGTCAAACATTTAAATATTCGAATTGCGAACCTGCAGCGCCTTTTGGTTTCCCGAAAAGTATGCCGATACAGCGTTGTGGAAGAGGAGGAGCTGCTTGTGCATAACCTTAACCTGCGATTTATTGAGTTCAAATGACTTTACTAGCTATTTTGATGGGACTTTGTTTTGTCAACGACGCTTACCCTGTTCTCGTCCAGGAACTTGAGCTTGATTTGCACGTCCGACCGAAGCTTCTCGAACTCCTGCTTCTGGCGCTCAAAGGACGACTGGAAAAGAACACGACCTCATTTCCCCGCACAATTCATAGACTTTTTTAAATTTCATCCTGCCCACTCACCTGCGTTTCCCTCTGCTTAGCCGCATTTACGTCCGTCTTTGGGGCGGAAGCGTAAAAGTCGAGGTCGCTACGGTACGCGTCGTACTCAAGCCTACATAGTTAAAGAAAATCAAATTTGCCAGCATCCAATTTCCTTCAAAATGTCTACTCTAAAAAAAAATATTTTGCATTAACGTTTGCCGACACCCAAATTCCTTCAAATGTGTAAGCTTTACTTTAGATGTTTTCGAATTCAACTTTCGCCCACCTCGCCGTTTCGTAGCTCCTGATGGTGGCGATGGTGTCCTCAATGGTCTTGTGGCAGAGGGTGTTGACCGAGGAGACGAAGAAGTTCAATGCGGCCACGAGGGCCTCCCCGTTCTTGACAAGGCTCTTCTGGGTGTCGGCGTTGTACAGGAACTCCTCCTGGAGCTCGGGAGAGCGGTTAGCAAGGTCGCCAAAGGCATCACCGAGGGCGCTCTAGAGGGGGAAAGTCAAAGTGTAGTATTATTTTTATATAAAAAAAATTCGACCTATTTTTGTGCCAAAAAGAGTGATTTTACTTTTTTTAAAAAAATAATAAAGCCCCCTTCCCGCCTTGTTCACCTGCGTCTGCACCACGTGGTAAAAGTGTGAAGTGAGCGCCCTCGCCAACCTGAGTATGTTTGCGTACTTCCTCTGTGTGTCCCTCAGAGCCTCGATCTGGCCTTCCAGTTCAACGTCCACAGTGCGGGACGTCTTGCCAAGCTTCTCCATCAAGGTCTGGCGGGAGCACTGAAGGGAACAAAGGAAGGGAAGCGAGAGGAACGTATTTTTGGTCGGCTGCTTCGGTGACAGCAGGAGGAGCTGCAGCAAGAGCAGCAGGAGCAGCAGGAGCAGGAAGGACAGGAAGAGCAACAGCAACAATAAGAGAAGCAGCAGCAGCAATAATTATGCGCTCTGAGTTATTTCGCCTTTTCTCACCTTGTACGTTGAAATGGTCCAGCTCTTGATTGTTTCCAGCTTGTTTGCGGATGCGCTTCTTGGCACTCCGTTCGACCCTCCCCCTCCCCCTCCTGGGGTGGTGGCGGCGGAGAGGGCCGCCCCAGGGCTGCTCAGGGGAACGGAAGTCGTGGCTGGAGGGAAAGGGAAATATATACATTTGTTAAACGTGTCGTCTCCCTTACATGGATAAAATAGTCACATTTCTTTTTGACGGCGGAGGAGGAAGAGGGGCGCTGAAGGGGGGTTATGGGGACCATTTTTGGTCCTTGTATGTATCTTTTTTAATATTTGAGCAGAGTTTCAAGACAGGTAAGCTGACAGTTACAACTAGGGAGGACACCTCGACAGCAGAAAAGGAAAGGCCTAGGTACACTCATTATTGGCATGTTGTTGAGCTATGTAAGAGAACTTCATTAAATATTCAGGAGAGAAAAAGGAGAAGTTGCCTTCGAAGCTTTATTACGAAGAGTATACACACTTTAGAAACACTCTTCATCACATAAATTGTGGAGGGAAATGCAGTGCGGCACTTGGGCGGTATTACAGTACCAACTGCAGAGTGTAACAACTGAACAACATGGTTTAAGACTTGGCAGAGATCCACGCAACCAATCTATCCCCACACAAAATCCCCGATATACGTCAGCACCTGCGGTATACACCACACACAAATTAGTAAAAAGTACTACCGCCCCCTTAATGGTTCAAAATCCAATTGACGAAAAATAAAAAAAACCCTCCTCATTTTTAATCGAAATCACCTGTCGTTTCGTTGTTCCTGAACACGGCCGCGCATCCGTGGCTCAACCCCCCCGTCCAAGATGTGGTGGAGGATGCGGATACGGAGGGGGCAGTGCTCCCACCGAGGACCTTGGAGGGGGACTCCAATCGGTCGTGGTCGTCGACGGAGGAGGAGGGGTCATGGAGGCCGCGGAAGCCAACTCCAGACTCGCCGCCGCCGCCGTTGTTGGTGCCGAAGATGTGGTCTTTTTTTCGTTGTTCGAGGAGAGGGAAATACAGAGTGCAGATAAAATTTAAATACAGAGAGGTGCGATATAGGAAAGAAATACTTCTTCTTGTTTATTTACAGTGCCCCTTCTCAGTTGTTGCAGTAGTACAGAGTGCGAAGGATTCGATTAATTTATCCAAGCAGACAAAGAATACCACGACATTGAGACCCCCATGAAAAAAAGCTTTTTAAAAATCCCATTTCAACAACCCACCTGGCATGATTGCTAGTGATGTAGGCGGGGTGGTTCTCCCGGAGGCGGAGGCGGCGGCGGCGGCGGCGGCGGCGGCGGCGGAGGCGGCGGCGGACGATCTGGCCCTGTTGGCCCCTGTTGATGCCGAAGATGCCGATGTCGGCACCCCCGAGTGGACAGAGTCTGATCCCGGAGACATCTCCGCGCAGTCCTCGTTCTCAAGGATCTCCTGGATAAGAAAGAGGAAACTTGAATAACTATTGCTCAGATATTTTGAAATCATATGGCGACCTAGATTTTGTTGCTGTTGCTGATGCTACCAAAATCAAAATATTCCCTCTCTCTGCTGCTGCTGCTGTACTGCCTAGCAAAAAGCAGCAACAACAGCAAAAGCTGTTTTTGTATGATTGTTGCTGCTGCCTTTGTCAAACAGCGTTTCTGACTTTTCTTTGACCTCAAAACTATTTTACCACGAATTCCTCTTTCCCTCCTCTTTCTTCTTCCTCTTCTTCTTTCCCCTCCATCTCGTGACTCGTTTTGCCAACTCCGCTATCACTTACAGCTTCCATAATTGCTATTTTTTGCGTTCTCCGTTCTTTATCCGTCAAAATGAGTGTTTCTAGGCAATTTTCGTAGCTAACTGCTGCGAACTGAGTGAATGAATTGAACCCACCTGCATTTCCCTCTTCATGTTCTTCCTCGCCATCTCGGTTGCTGCTGCTGCTGCTGCTGCTGCTGCTGTGTCAGAGGGCGAGGACGAAGGCAGCGACAGGTCGCCACCAGCATTAACAAGTGTTTTTTTCGAGCCTCGGCGTGTGGGAATGCAAAGTGAGTGCGTGCGTGTGACTTTTTTCCCCTCCTCTCCACACCCACCCAGATCGCTCTACGTAAACTGTGTTTCTTTCCTCTTTCCTCTGCCTGTATGACTTTTTTTCTGCTGCTGTTGCAAGTACACACACTGTATTAGTCTGCAGTGGCTGTGCTGTGGGGGGAGGAGGATGAGAAAGCCAGCTTTGTAGTGCGCAAAATGAGGGATCGGAAACGTAGCTAAAAAGCTACGCTCGCGCTATCTATTGTTGTCGATTTTGACAGAATATACTTTGAGCTGTAGCATTCTTGTACATCTATTGCCCTTCACAGTCGAAATGAGGAAAGTAGCTTTGAAAATTTCCTTACTTTATTCGTCAAAATTCACCCAGGGTAGTCCCCGGGCTCTCCTCCCTCTCTTGGGGAAGCCACGAAATCAATAAGGGTGCGCAGGCGCAAACAGATGAAAAGAAAAAGCAAGCTTCGAATTTATTTTTTAAAAGCATTTAAACTGACCCGGAATCTGGGAAGGTAATTTTCAAAATACTTTTTTTTATTCCGTTGATACGAGTTCATAGCTACCTACAGGTTTCTAAATTTCGAAACCTAAGTTTCCGTCCTCTTTCGCCTTGTTTTCATGACTGGAAAATCAAAACAAACGATAAATAGTAAAGTAAATACACTACACTCACCACACTGTGCGCTGCTGCCAGGGTCAACTTCATCCGATCGCAATCTCCCCCGTGTGCGACGCCCAAGACATGCTCTTGCCAAAGTCCCGCTGATCCCTCATCGTCACCTACGACATCATGTCTGCAGGCCCTTCCACCTCCGCCATACCCATCTCGCAGATGGACGAGAGGGGGCTCAGAAACGTGAGAGCTATTGTCCAATCTGGGTTTGCAAAATATTCCCTCATTGCTTCCTCGAAGGAGGGAGACCAAAAATGCTAAGAGTATGTATTGGCACTCAAACTCAAACATGGCCTGTCAAGAGACATTTTGTCACTTGGTTGGGAATCATTGTTGTCACCACAGTCCCTCTTAAATACTAATCAGTCAATTTCGACAGTTGCGCAAAGTGTCGAAATTAAATGACGAAGCTAAACGGTGGCAATTTACCAATTGGTGTTTTGGCCTCTTTTACAGTTCAAAGAGTTCCTTGAGGTGTACAACAAGATCTCCGAGACTTGCTTCAGCGCCTGCGCAGTTGGCCTGAGCGCCCGACGAGGCCTTACCCCGGAGGAGGAGGATTGCGCCGACAGATGCACTGTGAAGAACTACTCGCTCAACCACAGGGTGCTGGGGGCGTTCATGGTGGAGCAGCCAAGGATCACAGAGGAGAAGTGAGAAGATAATTCAAATATTCAGTTAATTTTTTAAAGGTTTTAGTTCGAAAGGTGTGTCCGGTCGCAGTATAATTTTTCCAATTCAAATGTTTAGTTCATTTCTAATTGCTTTTGTACCAAATGTCTTGTTTTCAGGGTTGCCCGTGCCCAGCAGGAGGCTGAGGAGGCAATGCGCAAGATGCAGGCGGAGGGGGGGAAGGCTGAGGGGGAGGCCGCCCCCCAGGCGGTGTCAGCAGAGGAAATGGCGGCTAAGATGATGTCGGGTAAGGCGGTTTCCCTACTTTGTCAGACTGCCTTGATTTTCCCGTTTAAAAAAATCAGTCTAGTACACTTGAAATTCGAATTTCAAATTTTATAAATAGAACTGATGAGATTATTTATGTGTTTCGATTTCAGGCATGCATTCCAGCGTCCCGAACCCGCAGGCGGCGACACAGTGATTGTGACAAGTGTAGCAAGAGACTTGGATTAGACAGACAATAGTGAAAGATACTTTGTCCCGATGTCTCGTGCCTCGGACCCTCCCAGAGTGTCCCTCCCCCTGCGTGTGTGCCTTGCAGTGCTATCGGGTCCTCCTGGCGCAGGGAAGACAACATTCGCTAAAGGATTCGCAAAGCAATTGGAAGAGAGGGGTATTTTAGCGGCGCACGTTTGCTACGACGAACTCATTCCAAGGGAAAGACAGGTTGGTGGTTCATCAAAAAAATTAAATTATTATTTTTTGCATTTTTTGAAAATGAGTTTTGTCGCTTTTTTTTCCAGGCCTCGATGGCCCTTGAGGCTTCCTCCGCCCCCGGCGCTTGGAAGGAGGCGAGGGGAGAGATACTCCAATCGGTCAGGAGGAGACTCAAAAAATTGCTTGTGGAAGACGACGAGGGGGAGGATCAGGAAGACGAGTCCTTGCAGAAGCTGTCCAGGGCGTTTGACAAGAGCCTGGACATTGGCAAGTCCCCTTCCGCCGCCTCCTCCTCCCTGGTGGTCATCGTGGACGACAACAACTACCTCCGCAGCATGAGATACTCATACTTCCAGATGGCGAGGTGAGCAAATTAAAAGAGAAACTCAAGTTTTATTCGTTATTTGACAGAAATGATTGTTTTTTCAAACTAGGTCTCTTGGTATCGGCTTCTGCCAGTTCCACTTCCCCTGCACCTCTGATGAGGCGGATGCGGCGGACGGGGAGAGGCCGGAGGGGGAGAGGGTGCCAAAGGAAGCACGGTTAGTAAATCTCGCTCAAAAAAGTTGAATTTTTACTAACATTTATATATTCCCAATTTAAGGGAAGCCATGCTTTCCCGCCTGGAGCCGCCTCAGCCTTTCAAACACCCTTGGGAGCGCCTCAGCCTGTGTCTAAAGACATTCGGAAAAGACGGGGCCAGATCGGGAGTCCCGTACGAAGTGTGTGTAGCTATGACGGAGGCGGCAATGCTAAATCCTGTAAGAAAACAAATAATTTCCCAAGAGTATGCGATATAAAATGTAAGAAATTTCAAACAGGAGCGCGAGGCTCGGGACGACAGCGAGGAGAGGGAGAGGGACAGAGGGATTTGCAGCGCAAGCGTAATACACCAGGTAAATGAGAAATGTCAATAATGTTAATTTTACATGTTGAACATCCTTTTAGGCTGACCGTGCCCTAAGAAACATGGTGGGAGAGTCAATGAAGAGCTCGGATTCTTCCTCCGACAAGGCTGGACTGGCCAAGAGACTCAACTCTGCTCGCTGCAGGGTGCTGGAGGAGCTCAAGAAGGGAGCGGCATTGTTATCAAAGTAATTATGCGGAACATGTGTATTTAGCAAATAGTTTGAAAATAAATACTTTTTCCCCTTTCCTCAGGGAAGTCTTGGAGAACCCTATCCAGATGTCTTCCGAGTTGGAGTCCCTCTTCTCAGCCCAAATGGAACAGTTGGAGAAAAAGGAAGAAGAAGAGAAGTCTTGACACACAGCCAACAGTTTGTTCTTTTGTTGGGAGTGGAGGAATAATAATAGAATTTCTCCGTTGTTGAAAAGGGAGAGAATTTTAACTGTTCGGGAGATTGATGTCTGTTGTGAAATTCCTTTCTCTGTCCTGGTTTTCCCGTCGGCTCGTGTCTCCCCCGCCTCCGAATTTGTCAATCGTCGCGTCCTTTTCCCGCCCCTGCAGTCTAAACGACGGAAAGAGGGTCATTGAAAGGACAGGGTCGTTGTCGGGATGTTCTTTTTTTCTCCCTTTGACGCCTGTATATTCGTGTCAGGCCCTACAGCCATAGGTGCTCAAGAAGGGGGTCTCGCTATAAAAAAGAAACCCCCTCAAGCACTGTTTTCAAGACCCGCCCCCTTCAAGCACCATCTTTATGAACAACCCCCCCCCCACAGAATCCCCTAAACAATGTTTTGGTCCAACAAATGTTTGCAAAGATGAAAAATTTTGTTGCCTACGGCGGCAATAGATAAACCGTTTTTCTGTAACCATTGCATTTTAACTCTTCAAGGAAAAAAATTGGCATTGCTGCAGAAACTTTGACTGCTGTTAACAATCCTTGTTGCATTCATTTGGTAGATCTTTTACTTAATCTCACCATTTTATCTCTCCGGTGATTTGATTGCTATCCGTAAACAACTTGATGCTTTGTTTGGACCAATTTTGTGAGAAAAACTTGACTTCAAATGAAGAGAAAAAGACTTGTTCAATGGAATTTTGGGTTTTTTCCCACAGGTTTTGGAGAAATCTTTTTATATTAAGAACGCATACCCCCCCTCCCTACCTTCCACCAGACCCCTCCCTCTCTAGCCCTCCAAAAAGGCACACACACACCCCTAGCCGAAAAAAATTTCCGACCCCCTACTTTTTTCAACTTGAGCACCTATGCGCTACATCCATTTACGGCGGGGTCTTCTCACTTCTGTATAGAGGTAAAAAGCAAAGGGGGGAAAAGAAAAAAATTTCCTGCTGCCTAGACATGCAAGTTCCCACATAACTAAAAATTATTTTGAAAAATTTCTTTTCATAATGCACTTGGTCTGCCATGCACCGATGATGACACTATCTTTCTACACGCACGAAACAGCTGTTTTTCGTGACACATAGACATTGATATACCGGTGGGTGGGCGGGTCGGCGACGGCCACTCGGCCTCCTCCGTTAGAGTGTGTGTGTGTGAACGCGCGGCGTGTCACATGGAACAAGAGACACAAGCGCACAACTGGTCCTTTCCCATCTTATGACGAAAGTG
>JAAUYJ010186742.1_pt1 | contig 15380 bp, 12 predicted proteins | sample 7278031 | NCBI WGS metagenome assembly JAAUYJ01 (sample SAMN14350222, study PRJNA611818) | marine sediment metagenome | isolation source: surface marine sediment (1.8m) | place: French Polynesia: Moorea | collected 2018-08 | reverse complement strand
GAGCGAAGTAGAAGGGTGAACGCCTGTGGACTTGAAGGAGCCGTCTCCCTTGGTTGAAGCAGGAATTGAACATCAAGCCTGTCTAGGTTTGTCTAGGTTTCATGAAGCAGACTATTCATAAGGTACTTGAATCCAAGCTTTCTGCCGCTTCGGGAGACAGGGGTAAATGTAAACCACATTCTTGTTTAAGGCCATGAAAACGACTATCCCTTTCACTGTCATCCCCAGCCGTCATAGGACGACTCGAATGCCAGTCCCCCACTGTAACATAGCCTTTATCAAAATAGGGATGATAAGGTAGATCATGTGCCGTTAAATAATGATAGATGTCGCGAGAATTCCAAGTTAAAATGGGGTAAACTTTGTAATGTTCCCCTTGTGACTCCACTTTATCCAACGCTTGACGGTGTTCCGTTTGTTGACGACGTAACCCTGCTAACCAAGCTGTAGCCTGAAGTTCTTTTAAAGCCCGTTGCATTGGTTCTACCTTGCGAATAAAGTCATAACGGTTTAGCGCATCAACGTCATGCTCATTCCAGAGTTTGCCATATAATGCTTCCATCCGTGCCGGCGTTAGATGAGACTGATATACTTTCAAATTAAGTTTAAGGCGATCGCTTAGTTCATCTGCAAAACGATAGGTTTCAGCCGGCAGATAACCCGTATCGATCCAAATAACCCGAACATCAGGCACCACTTGGGTCACCAAATGCAGCATCACAGCAGCTTGAATCCCAAAACTGGTACTCATAACCAACCCATCTCCGAAGGTCTCTGCTGCCCATTCCACAACCTGTTGAGCATTAGCTTTTTCTAAGCTTTGGTTGACTTGTTCTAAGGATAATTGGGGTTTACTGAGGTGATGAGACTGGGGACTGTAGCGCTGATCAGAAACCTGATGGGTATCTACATGGGAGTTTACGAGATGTAGATTCGATTGGAGCATAAGGTAACTTTTCCCTTGCGTTCAATAATCTTGCCCTACGGCAGTAACGGCGGAATAAAGATTGACAATCGGCAATCCTACTCCAATTGTATCGCAGGTAATTGAGAGGAATTGTATCAATTGCAATGTTGATCTTAAATTTTTGGAGCGCAGGGGAGTAGGTGTTATCGGATTATTGCGTTGGCGGTTGGGTTTCCCTCAAACCATCAATTTGAACCCTTTTATCCACAATATTGTTTCGCTTATATTTATTCCCTAAGTTTTTTGAAGATAAAGCTACTGAACATTTATTAGGACAGGGGATAAAAGCTGAATATTTGAACGATGATAAGATTGGTAGAGTAATGGACAAACTTTATGAAAAAGGTGCGGAATGCACTGCCGCTTTCCAGCTTGAATTGAATTCAAGCTGGAAAGCGGCAGTTTTTCTTCAATTTTTCTAATGATTGCTTTATCTGTTATTCAAAACTATCAACTTTCAACTAACTTTTCCCATCTAGATTCCTCTTCATTTTCTGTTCATGGGAAGTCTTTAATCAGTAACTTAATCTCCTCTTTTTCATATCACTTAATAAAAGTGCGGAATGTGGGTTAATATTACCTCTGCATATAGCAAAGGTAATATTAACCATCCGTACCCCATGTACATAGGAAACAATTTAATCCAAGATATGTTGTGTATTCTGGGTTTTGATGATTAATTAAAATCAGCCATCAATCCTAAAAAATATGGTAATATTTCTCTCAACTACTATTTTATTTTGACAATACAAGCATCTTTGTTGATATTTCTTTAATACTACATTTTGAAGTGCGGAATGTGGGTTTCAACCTAAAACACTCCATTCCAATCTACTGGCATCTCTGATTTTCGCTAGGTGGGCTATATAGCTTAATATTGCTTCACCAATGCCAGGATGGCGATAAATTTAAGGTGCAAGATGTCAGTTATATAAACTTTAAAAAATAAGCTAATGATTTTTGATAAGGTAAGCATAGCAGATCAATTTCTAATCTGCTTATGAAGCTTATGGAAGACATCAAAAAGTATAACAACCAATCTCCTGACCTCCAAAAAACCTTAGAAGCGGCCCCTTTCTTTCACGATTTATCACCAGATAGTCTTGAATCGGTCATGACTCATGCTGTAGTCCGTAGCCATCCTGCTAATCGTGTGATTCTTCTCGAAAATGACTGGGGAGGATCAGTTTACTTCATTCTCGATGGATGGGTCAAAATTCGTACCCACAATGTAGATGGGAAAGAAGTGACCCTTAATATTGTCGGTAAAGGGGAAGTCATTGGAGAAATGGCCGCCTTGGAAGAAGTTCCTCGTTCGACAGATGCCATCACTTTAACTCCAACAACCATCAGTAGCATTCCTGCACAAGATTTTGTTAACCTACTCTATAGTAATCCTATTGCTGGTATTCGTTTGGCTCAAGTGATGGCGAAACGTCTGCGTCAACTTAACCGAAGATTACGCTTAAGAGAAGCCGATAGTCTCTCACGAGTGGCAGATACCTTGTTGTTTTTAGCAGAAGGACAAGGGAAAAAAACAGAGCAAGGAGTAGAGATCCCTAACCTACCTCATCGAGAGTTAAGCAGTATTAGTGGGCTGGCTAGAGAAACGGTGACACGCTCCCTGACGAAATTGGAAAAAAAAGATTTAATTAAACGGGAGGATGATATTCTTTGTATTTTTTCCTTAGATGCTTTAGAACAAATTATTTCGTAACCTATGGATGATTCTAACTGGGTAGATCAGGGAGATGATTTAATTAATACTCCTAAACCGACTCCGCAGCCCATAACCCCTTCTCCTTTAAACCCGAAGTCGGCTAAAATTCGTCAAACCCTGGCGATGGTAGAAACAGCTTTTTTGGCAAGTGCTGGGAGTTTAATTTGGTTGATTAACTATTATTTTCCCTTGGGTCCCCTATTAAGGTTATTTTTTCCCATTCCCATTGCTTTACTCTATCTACGTTGGGGAAATCGTTCGGCGTGGATGGGGGCATTAGTTTCAGGGTTATTATTAACTGTATTAATGGGACCGACTCGTAGTATTGTCTTTCTCATTCCCTATGGGGTTATGGGGGTTCAACTGGGAGCTTTTTGGCGTAGAGGTGTTGCTTGGGAGTTTTCTTTGATAACAGGGGCTTTATTGGGAACGTTTGGTTTCTTTTTTCGTTTCTGGTTATTCTCCATCTTGTTAGGGGAAGATTTGTGGCAGTACGTGATTAATCAAATGACAGGTTTGGCAGAATGGCTATTTTTAAGATTAGGAATTCTAGCGCAACCGAGTTTTGTATTTATTCAAGGTTTAGCTGTTTTACTGATTTTTATTAATAGTGTTATCTATTTATTTGCTGTCCATTTAGTGGCTTTATTGGTGTTAGATAAACTAGGTAGTCCGATTCCTCGTCCTCCAAAATGGGTACAGGTTATTTTAGATTATGAGTGATGGTACCATATTCCCCAACTCAATCAAAGATCATAGTTGGGGCTTCCCGATTAAAATTTTTTTGCCTTTCTAATTATGTTTTGATCTTGCAATTTGCCAACTGAGAAAAATCACAGGAATCATCCCCACTAAAACAATGGCTAAAGCGGGGGCTGCTGCTTCGGGTAAACGCTCATCAGAAGCATATTGATACACCCTAATGGCTAAGGTATCAAAGTTAAAGGGACGAATGACTAAAGTAGCGGGTAATTCTTTCATTACATCGACAAAAACCAACATAATTGCGGTTAGCATTCCCCCAGTCATTAAAGGAGTATGAACCCTAATTAAAATTTTACCTGGGGTTGATCCTAAACTTCTAGCTGCATCATCTAAACTAGGTTTTATTTTTCCTAAACTGGATTCCACTGCCCCAAAGGCAACAGGCAAAAATCGAACTAAATAAGCATAAATTAAAGCCAAAATTGTGCCACTAATTAATAACCCTATTTTAATGTTAAAAATATGTTCTATTATGTCAGCGATCGCATTATCTAATCGTCCGACAGGTATCAATATACCGACGGCAATAACTGAGCCTGGAATAGCATAACCCAACGCAGCAATTCTAATACTGGCACTCATCCAAAAATTATCTTGCAATCGCTTTCCATAGGCCATAATTAAGGAGATAACTAAAGCTGCGATCGCCGTCATCACCGAAACAATTAAACTATGGTTTGCCAAATTTAAAAAGTTATTATTAAAAGCTGTTTCTGCATTTAAGATTACTAGATCGATCAGGTAAAGAGAAGGGGCTAAAAATCCACCAAAAAAAGGTAAAAAACAAATAATCCAGGCTATAGTTGCTCGCCAAGAAGTCAATTGATAACGAGAAACATGAGATTGAGAATGACTATTTTGATAATAACGAGCTTGACGGCGTGACCATAACTCTAAAACAATTAATGTAAAAATAAATAACATTAAAAAAGCTGCAAGCTGTGCTGCTGCTTGTCTTTCTCCTAAACCAAACCAAGTGTCATAGATGCCTGTTGTAAATGTATTAACACCAAAATACTTAACTGTTCCAAAATCATTTAATGTCTCCATCAAGGCTAAGGCTAATCCTGCTATAATTGCTGGACGAGCTAATGGTAAAGCAACCTTAAAAAAGCTTTGCCAAGGACTACAACCTAAAGAACGACTCGCCTCCAAAGTACAAGTAGACTGCTCTAAAAAAGCCGTTCTAGCTAACAAATAAACGTAAGGATAAAGCACCAAAATTAACATCGTAATTGCGCCCCATAAAGAACGAATATCTGGGAACCAATAATCATTAACACTTTGCCATCCAAACCAGGCACGAAGACTTCTTTGTACGGGACCATAATAGTCCAACATATTTGTATAAGTATAAGCCAATAAATAGGCTGGAGCAGACAAAGGCAGGAGTAATAACCATTCAAACCAATAACATCCCCAAAAGCGACAAAGGGTAACTAACCATGCCGTTGTCACTCCAATAATAGACACTCCTATCCCTACCCCAAACATGAGAAATAAGGAGTTTAAAATATAATTGGTTAAAACTGTTTCAGCTAAGTGTTTCCAAATGCTTCCTGCATCGACAAAAATACTACTCACCACAAATAAAATAGGGGTAGCAATTAAAACAGCAACCAGAAGAACAATAGTTGTCCAACCTTTAGAGGGAAGGCGGTTAATTAGATTATTAATGTTGGAAACTAAGGAAGTTGATTCGGTCATTAATTTTTAGATTATTATCTTATTTACATTCAATATATAAACAGTAGCACAGTCTTCTGGGCTGTAAACTCTAAGGTACTTATCTTAAATAATATTAGGAATTATATAATCATTGCTGCTATTCATAAAAAAAATTTATTTAACCTTAATGCTCTATGCCTTTGGTATAATCCAAATAGTAGCAATTCGATAAATTTATGATCAAAGACTTACCCCCTCTCAATACTGATACTATTAATGCAATTCTTAAGGAAGAAATTGATGATGATACCGTTAACCAACTTGTTTGGTATTATTTAGGATACCGTTATGATGAAAGTCGTGCAAGTTGGGATAATTCTGCTGTTGAAGAAACTTGGAAACAAGATTATCCTGATCCACCAAATTTCATTGAAAACCGTCCCCCAACTGTTAAATTAACCCGTTCTATTCCTAAAGAAAATAAACAACTACTGAAAGAAAAGTTAGGCTTTAAAGGGTATAAAATTGGTACTTTTGAACCGAGAGACACTCGTCGTGCAACGATGGCAAATTGGTTATTAAGTTACCTAACAATTCATTCATCATAATAAATATCTTCTCTGAGATGATTAGAGAAGATAATTGATTGATGCTTCTATTTTTCATCAAAAAAAATTAGGAGTTTGCCCCACTTCCTAGTAGGAAAAGACTAATTAAAGTCCCACTATTCCAGAGACTATGAAGTAACATAGAAGACAAAAGATTGCGTGATTTTGTATAAACAATCCCTAAAACAATTCCTAAAACGGTTAAGGGGAGAACTTCTGAAAGATTAAGATGAGCAACCGCAAAGATAAAACTACTAATGCCAATAGCTCCCCATAGAGGAAGATATCGAGTCAAGGAAGGAAGCAAAAAACCACGGAACATAATTTCTTCATAAAAGGGGGCTGCAATAGCTGCAGTGAAGTAAAAGATGGCTAAAACCACTACATCTTGTCCTTCTAAAGCAAGAGAAAGTAATGGGTTACTTCCTCCTTGTCCGTCCCAAATATTTTGGTTAATTAATGATACAATAACCACTAGAGGTAACGCAACTAAATAACCACCAAAACCCCAAACTAACCAGTTACTTAACCAATTAAATTTAAACCAATCTTTCGGTAGGGGAAAAAAGGGCTTCACAGACCAATAAAGGACTCCAATTCCTCCTAAAGACATAGTAACATAAGTAATTAAAACATAAACTGCTTTTCCTCGTAAACTTAGTTGAGTAATATCAAGATTTACAAAGCTGAATAATATAGGAAGAACAATTTGTCCAAAAAAGAAAAAACCTACCACTAATACTTGCCAAGGAATTTCCATTGTCCAAGGAGTTTGCCATTTTAATCTGTCGTCTATGGCTAAGATAGCTGATTCTTTTTTTAAGGCTAATTGAATAAATACAAAAATAATAATTCCTACTCCTATCAAGCCACCGATAAGGGGAATAATTGCTACAAATGTTAACTTAATGAGTGCTTGTTGTGCTGCTTCTTGTTGTTGATTTTCTAGGAGAATTAAGTCATTTTCTCTATTTTCAATTTGATAAAGTTTTTTGAGAGAATAATAGCGAAACCAGCCATTTAACTGTTTTTCAATTGTTAATTCTGTATCCTCTGTTTGTGTAACTTGATCACTCCATATTTTTTTAAGAGCATTAGCTGTATTGTTTAGGTCAGAAAATGAGGAATTTTCTTGTATATTTTTCCAAATTTCTAAGGCTTGTTTTGATTCTTCTTGGGTTGTTTCTAGTAAGCCGATTTTAAGTGTTAATCGCTCAATTTCTTTTCTTTGTTGATCAAGTTCGATTTGTATTTTTTCTTGTTGAGATGATGTTGAAAAAAGAGTTATGGAATTAGCAGTAGATTGTGATTCTTGAAAACTTTTTAATTCATTTTCTAACTTTCCTAGGTTTTTTCGAGAGAGTTTTTTCGCTTCTTTATACTGTTGGAGAGCAGATTTATAGGGATTTTGACCTAAAAATGAATTACTTATTTTTTCAAATTCCTCTATATTATCACCGCTAAATTCTGAAGCTTGTAGGACTAAATTAGTTTGATAAAGTTGCAAATTAGACTGAACTTGTGCCTGATTAAAACTGCTAATTAAGGATAATAATAGGGGAATTAATGAAATAACAGTTAAAACAATTAATATAATTCTTTTGGTCTTCATTAAACTCTCTCTAACTATTTCGACTGTTGGTTGTTGGTTGAAATCAGAACAAATTCTCCGACTTCTCCTAGTATTTTAACATTGGTTAACTGAAAAGTATCTAAAGTTTCATTATCTAGTAATAAATAAGCGGAAGTTGTACTCAGTTGCCTTAATCTATTATTATCTTCTGCAAGTATCTGGCGATCGCTATAAAAGTCTAAACTAGGACGACTATAGGCAAAAGAAGTATAAATAATGGTATTTAGTGGCGTATTATTTTTAATTAATGTGGCAACAGGTTTGACAGCAAATGCTTCATTAAGCTCCCATACCCAAGTATTAGATATCATAAATAAAGTTAAACTGGTGTATAAACCAATTATCAAAATGATGACAAAATCAGTAGAATTTTGTTTCATTTTTTGTGCTGTCAAGAAAAGTGTCATACTCAAGATACAGGACATAATTACCAGGAACAATTCATGGGTTTCTATAAATAAATATATACCACCTAATATAGTAAGAGAACCTAGAAAAAATAGACTAAAAAATAAGGTTTTAGGATAATTATTTTCTGGGGAATATAAATCAGATAAATAATAACCGATAGCTAAGGCAAAAAAGGGATAAATAGGCATTATATACCAAGGTAGTTTAGTTCCCATAATGGTAATAATTGCTAAAAATATCAAAAAGCCTGTTAAGACTAGCTTTGCCCAACTTGTTTTATAGTTTTTTACTGCTAAAATTAAGCCATTGGGGAAAAAGATGAGCCAAGGTAAACTATATTTAACTAATTCAAGAATATAATACCAAGGTGAACCACTATTTCCTTCCACGGCGGTAGATAAGCGATCAAAATTTTGTTGTAAAAAATGGATTTGAATAAACTGTTCTCCATAATGGTTAATTTGTAAATAATACCAACTAACAACAGGAAAAAATCCTATCAATAAACCTATCCATAAATAATAATTTTTAAGCAATATTTTAGGATCATCCAAAAGAATATAAATCCCTAAAATACCACCTAAAGCTAGGACTAAAATACCTTTACTTAAAGCAATTAATCCTAGTCCAATACAAAAACCTATTCCCCATATAGGGTGCTTTTTTGATTTTAATAAACATAAAATAGAAAAGAGTAAAAAAGTGTTTATTATCCCATCTATCATCGCCAAACGTCCATGACGTACCACTGGCAATAAAGTTAAATAAACTAAACTACTAAAAATAGCAGGTGTTGGTTTATAAAATAAATTTTTTCCAATCAAATATAATAAAGGAACACCCAAAGCTGTTAACAAAGAACAAGGAAAACGAGTTGTAAATTCACTAATTCCCCAGAGGTTATAACTAATATTGATTAGCCAAATAATTAGAGGAGGTTTTAATAAGAAAGGTTGATCTGCATAGGTTAAATAAATCCAGTTTCCAGACTGAAACATATCTTGTGCTACTGTGGCATAGTATCCTTCATCCCAGTCTCTTAATGGAACATTTCCTAAGCTAATTAACCATAAAAATAAGCATAAAGTAAGCAATAATATAAACCATGATCTATCATTTTTAAAATTCAATTTAATCATTTTAATTTAACTCATCATTAGAGGTTATTAAATAAAGGTAATATTTCTCATTATAGATAAAAGAATTAGTGAATTTATCTAAAAACCGAATATTAAGTTGAGAGGAATCTATCGAAAATTCTCTGTTTGTGATCAGTAAAACATCTTTTGTTTGTGATTTTATTATCTGAATAACTTGCTCAATAATATCATCATCATTAACTATTTTTCTAGTATTATTAAATAGAACATAACTACCCAATTTTTTACTTTCTGGATAATATATTTTTTGATTAAGATAACCACTAATAGGGGCAATAGTAAAATCTTCACTTCCCATAATAAAATTGTTATTTAAATTATTATTTTTTATATAGTCTGCTGTTATTTTACTGCTGGAATAAGGCCTGATTAAATCTCGACTAAAAGCCACAATACCTGCTATAACTTGTAGCCATAAAATTATCATAATAAAAGATTTTTTATGATGCAAAACCAATTTATGATATCTCATAATAGTTTTGAAAAAATCATCAAAAATCTCTTCTAATATCTTTACAAAAAATCTAGAATCTTTATAATTGCTGGCAATCCATAATGCAGCAATAAAAATAATATATAAATGTCCGTAATGCCTTTGAGATCCTAAAAATTTGGCATAAGTAAAACTCAATATTTCTAAAGTTCCCATTAAATAAAAAATTAAAGCAATGGGTTTTTTAAGCAGCATTAAGATAGTGAAACCAAATAAAAATAGAGATAAAAAAGAAAAAACAAGTAAGTCAATCGATTTAGAATCACTAGGAATAATCACCAATATATAACTACGCCAAATTCTAGTAATTGTTTGAGTTAAGCGATTAAAGTCAAACTCAAAAAACCATTGATTAGCTCCTCCTTGTAGGGTACTATCTAGGGGAGGAAATAACATGAAAATGGACAAAATTATGCCAAGTAAAAATATTATTATTCCGATAGTAAGATTATTAATTTTTGCTTTTGTTTGATACTTAAAATAATTTTTAAAAATATATTCAATGGTTAAAGTAACGCCCAACGCAAATGATATTAATAAACAATAAGCATTCGTATTGGCCATAATAGCGAGAATAAAAGCTAAGGGAATATAGGTTGTATGACGAGTATTAAAATAAGTACAAAATAAAAAAATTGATAAAACACCAATTCCATAATTACGACTAATTAGAGAATATTCATAAATCGGTAAATAACCAAAAACAAATAATATTTTTTGACTTTTTGTAAAGGGAGAGTACAAAATAAATAAAGCAATTGTTAGGGTCGCAATCAACCAATGCAAAAGTTGCATAATAATAGGATTAGCTGTTATTTGATTTAAAACCCATAAACAGACATACCAAAGTAATGGATGACCTTCATATTTAATATTTTCAAAAAAATTTATCAAAGAACTACTATCCCTCGCAATGAGCCAACCATTTAACTCATCCCGCCACATAACATGATTTAAAGTACCAATCAAAGTAATAATAGCAAAAATAGAGATAATTATTGTTGAGAAATTGGTAATTTTTTTAAGGTCATACGTATCTACAATTGCGGGTTTTAATTTCATACTAAAAGATTATTGTGATAGAAACATAGCATTGAACAGGAAGATAAGCATCTTACTTGTTGTAAGGCAGAAGGATGTGTTATAATTTACCTCCAGGTTATAATCTTGGGGAGAATTGTCTCACTTAATATGTCATAATTAAATGGGTTTAGTATAAAGATACAAAAACCTGTAATCTAGAAATAGGTAAATCCGAGAGAGGATAGGAAGATTGACTACTCGCGTTATTATAGTGCGTCATGGACAAAGCAATTATAATGCCCAAAAGATAATCCAAGGACGCAATGACGAATCTGTATTGACAGAAAAAGGTCGTCGGGATGCTCAAACTGCAGGAAAAACCCTAAGTTCTTTAGCTATTGATGCTATATATTGTAGTCCATTGCAAAGAGCAAAAACTACGGCTGAGATTATACAAAATTCCTTTACCAAACCACCTACTTTATCCCCCGATGAACAACTCAAAGAAGTAGACTTACCTTTGTGGGAAAAGTTGCCCAAACGGGAAGTGGCTGAAAAGTTTTCCGACGAATATAAATGTTGGAAAACAACGCCCCATGAATTCAAAATGGTTATCTCCACTCCTGAAGAAGAAAAAGAGCATTTTCCGGTTCTTTCCCTCTATAAACAAGCCGAAGAGTTTTGGCAAAAGCTACTAAAAAAGCATCATAATCAAACCATTTTAATTGTGGCTCATAATGGAATTAATCGCTGTTTAATTATGAGTGCAATTGGGGTTCCCCCTTCTCATTATCATCGTATACAACAGTCAAATTGTTGTATTAATGTTCTCAACTTTACAGGAGCTTGGGGAGATACCGTACAACTAGAATCCCTTAATCAAACTTCTCATTTAGGGATTCCTATTCCTCCTCCTCGTTCGCCAGATAATGCCCTGAGATTATTATTCATTCGTCACGGGGAAACACAATGGAACAGTGAATCAAGATTTCAAGGGATTCGAGACATTCCCCTCAATGAAAACGGAAAAAATCAAGGGCAAAAAGCGGCTGAATTTCTTAAAGACGTTGCTATAGATTTTGGTGTTAGTAGCCCCTTATTCCGACCCAAAGAAACCGCCCAAATTATATTACAACATCATCCTCACATTACCCTCGATTTACGCGAACCCTTAACAGAAATTTGTCATGGACTTTGGGAAGGTAAACTCAAAAGTGAGATCGAAGCGGACTTTCCTGGGATGTTGCAAGAGTGGAAAGATGCCCCTGAAACCGTGCAAATGCCAGGAGGAGAAACATTGCAACAAGTATGGGATCGGGCTGTAGCTTGTTGGCAGCAGATTGTTAAGAATTATCACGAGCCTAACAACCCCAAAACAGGCATAGTGGTTGCCCATGATGCTATTAATAAAGTTATTTTATGTCAATTATTAGGACTACAACCCAATAACTTTTGGAATATTAAACAGGGAAATGGCTGTGTTAGCGTTATTGACTATCCCCAAGGCTTAGAAGGAGAGCCAGTTCTACAGGCTATCAATATTACCACCCATTTAGGGGGTGTTCTCGATAAAACGGCTGCAGGGGCTTTGTGAAGAGGTAAGAAGAAGACTTAATTAAGAATTTAGGCTGCAAAATGGACGAATTTCATGGTTTCTTCATTCTGCATTCTAAATTCTATATTTATAGGACTACCCACTCCAGAGAAAAATCACCATAATGGAAAATGCAAGGGATTGACTCTTGACGAAATTCTAGTAAGCTACTATATCAATACAGTAAAAAATCATAAACTTGTAAATCCCTGTTTATAAAAATCGTTATTAAACTTTCGGAGTGAGGAAACTAAACATCGTGTCGTCTAGCACTATTAGACAGAAACATAACCAAAAGAAGTCCCCTACTTCAGATGTTTCTTTTATTCAGGGGGTTCTTCGAGTAGCCGGAGGAACCGTCTTAGGGATGAGTCTTTTGACCAGTTCTATTGTGGCTGGGGGACTGGTTGGGTTAGCCATCAGCTTCCGCAACCTTCCCGATGTACGTAGTCTTAACAGCTATTCTCCATCGGAAACCAGCTATATCTATGATATCAAAGGACGGCTTTTGACTCGACTGCATGGAGAAGCCAACCGAGAAGCAGTTAAACTCGAAAAAATATCCCCTGAACTAAAACGGGCAGTTTTAGCCATTGAAGACAGCCATTTTTATTTGCATCAGGGAATCAACCCCAACAGTATTGGTAGGGCTTTGTGGGTGAACTGGAAAAGTGGTGGTGTTGTAGAAGGAGCTTCTACGATCACCATGCAGCTTGTCAAAAACATTTTCTTAACCAGAGATCGAACCTTTAGTCGTAAACTCTCAGAAGCCGTTCTCGCCATTCGGGTTGAACAGGTTTTTGAGAAAGACGAAATTATGGAAATGTACCTCAATAACATTTATTGGGGTCATAATACCTATGGGGCGCAAACTGCCGCCCAAAGTTACTTTAATAAACCTGCCTCTGAATTAAATCTACCCGAAGCCGCCCTAATGGCAGGTTTAATACAAGCTCCAGAAACCTATAGTCCCTTTAACAACTATTCCCAAGCCAAACAACGGCAAAAGGTGGTTCTCGATCGCATGGCCGACTTAGGCTGGATTACCCCAGAAGAAGCTAGAGAAGCCCATCAAGCACCCCTGGGAGTAGGAAAGCCCACCTCTTGGCAAGCCAGCAAACTGCCCTACGTCACCGACACGGTGATGAAGGAGTTACAAGATAAATTTAGTAAAGATGTGATCACCAAAGGAGGAATGCGTATCCAAACCTCCGTTGATTACTTCATGCAGGAAAAAGCCCAGGAAACCGTGCAAAAAGGCTATAAAAACCTGAGAAGACGAGGTATTTATGCCAAAGACTTACAAGTTTCTTTAGTTGCTGTTGATCCTCGTACCCACTTTATTAAAGCTATTGTCGGGGGGGTTGACTACGAAAAAAGCCAGTTAAACCGCGCCATTCAATCCCGTCGTCAACCTGGTTCTTCCTTTAAGCCCTTTGTTTACTATACTGCCTTTGCCAGTGGTAAATTTAGTCCAGGTTCGGTGGTTAATGATAGTCCGGTCAGTTACCGGGATGGCCGCGGTGTGTATACCCCCAAAAACTACGGCGGTGGCTTCTCAGGTCCGGTATCAATTCAATCTGCTTTGATTCAATCTCGCAACGTTCCGGCGGTGGTTGTGGGGCAGAAAATTGGGGTGAGTAAAGTGATTGAAATCTGTCGTCGTTTAGGAATCAATAGTCCCATGCAGCCGGTGATTTCTCTTCCATTAGGTGCTGGAGATGTGACTCCCTTAGAAATGGCCAATGCCTATGCTACCTTTGCCAGTAACGGGTGGTATTCAGAACCTACCATTATTGTGCAAATTGCCGATAGTCGAGGCAATGTTCTCTTAGATAATACCCCTAAACCTCAATTAGTGCTTGATCCCTGGTCAACCGCCTCCTTAAACACTGTTTTACGAGGGGTAATTACCAGTGGAACCGGACGGGCGGCTGATATTGGCCGTCCGGCTGCCGGTAAAACCGGAACCACCGACAATGAACGCAATGTCTGGTTTGTGGGTTATGTGCCTCAATTATCCACGGCTGTCTGGGTTGGAGACGATGCTAACCGTGCTATGGGGAAAGGTGTAACAGGTGGCGGCCATGCAGCCCCTATCTGGCGTAGTTTCATGACAGAAGCCCTAAAAAATGAACCCGTCTTACAATTCCATGCCGCTTCTAAGTTTCCTCGTCCCAAAGTTCAGAAAAAATAAATCACACCTAAAAAACTGTTCCCTCGACTAGCCACATCCTTTTAAGGCATGGCAGTCGGGCGAACATGAGAATTGGTATCCTATGTTCATCATTGGAACCACGACTATGATCATAACTAGAAGAAACTCTTCCCTTATTGGGATAAAGTAAGTTTTACATTATGTCTTTTGACGGTTAATCGCACCCATAAGTAGAATAGAAGCCACGAAAAATCAATTATCTATTTATGGCCTCTCAATTGGAACCCGAAAAATTTGTCGAGATGCAACCAACAGGGGAATGTAGTCAAGAGAAAAAGAAGCTGATTTCTATTGGCATCACTCCTACCGGTTATATTGCTATTGGGATTGCACCAATGGGTATTGTTGCCATTGGTGTTGTGCCAATGGGACTGATTTCCTTTGGTACTGTGGCTATGGGAACCATTGCTACAGGGTTAGTCAGTATGGGAGTCCTTTCGGTTGGTCTAGAAACCATGTCTTTAGTGAATTTAGGCAAGTGGCAAGTGGGCCCCATAGAAGTCAAGTCAGAACCCCATAACCATCAAAATCATTCTCAACCCACTGATCACCAACATCATCATTAACCAACAAATTGAGTTAATTGCCCATTAAGATGGTAAAAGGCATCACTGGCTTGGAAGATGGCATGAATGTATGAAAAACCATCGGTATTATGGAACTCTGGCCTTGTTATTTTTGGCCGGATTTTTGGGCAATTACTTTAAACTACCGCTATTTTTTGGGGTAGATTTTCTTTTTGGCAGTATTGCTGTTTTCATCGTTATTTATTATTACGGCATTTTATGGGGAACCTTAGCCGGCATTACAGTCGGTAGTGTAACTTATTATGTTTGGGGTCATCCCTATGCCTTGATCATTTTTACAGCAGAAACCTATTTCGTTGCCCTTTTATCCCGTCGCTACAAAAATTTTGTCGTCTTAGATGGGATTTATTGGGTATTGCTAGGTATGCCCCTAGTGGGATTATTTTATGGTTTAATTCTACCTATTTCCACCTCAGGAACCCTTTTAACTGGGATGTCGGGCTAAGTCCCACGCTATAAACGAGGGGGACGCATCGAACCGTAGGTGAGTACCCCCAAGGTTTTAGCGTGCGGATAAAGCCCGACCAATATAT
>JAAUYJ010006172.1_pt1 | contig 15400 bp, 16 predicted proteins | sample 7278031 | NCBI WGS metagenome assembly JAAUYJ01 (sample SAMN14350222, study PRJNA611818) | marine sediment metagenome | isolation source: surface marine sediment (1.8m) | place: French Polynesia: Moorea | collected 2018-08 | reverse complement strand
GAACTCAAATTGCCTCCCCATCTCCCCTCCCCTCCAAAGAACCGCGAATAAGCCCCCAACCCTTCGTCTCCCCTCCCTCCCTTTTCCCCCCCTTCTCCCCTCCCCGCTCTAAATTTCCCCCCTCCCTTCCGCAGCTATCCATGTACCTACTTACAGCCGAACGAACGATGGATGGATGGATGTTGGCGAAGTGGGAGAGAAATGGCAAAACTGCTGTTGTTGACTGCTTCCCTCCCTCCTTTCCCCTCCAGCCATTCGAAAAAGGTGAAGAGGGGGGGGACTGAGATTGTCTCCTATTGTTGTCTCGATTTCGAGTTCCGGCTTTTCCTCCTCCTCCTCCTCCTCCTCTTCTTTCCCCTCCGCTGGCTCTACTTCCTCTCACACCTCTCTCTCCTCTCTCCGCCAGAGAAAAGAACCACCATTGGGGAGAGAAGAAGAAGAAGCCACTTCAGACTTTTCCTCCCCTCTTCCCTCCCCCCGTGACAAATCACCTTTGTCTCCTGCGTGTGTGCGTGTGTGCTCTTTCTTGCCATTGCACGACAACAGTTTTCCCGGCAAAAAACATGGCTCCGGTTGCTTCGTTTCCGCCGCGGTCCTCCCTTTCTTTTTTGCTTGTTCCATTCACCATCAAGGGTGTTTGTGCCTCCTTCAACGTGTGAAGTCCGGAGTTACAACTCAGCGAATTTGTGGGTCTTTGCGGTCTTGGCTCATTCTTGGAGAGAGGACTGGAACCATCGAGGAAGGCTGCTGCTCAATTCGGACGACCGGACCTACATGGAAAGGGTTGGTTGGGCTGAGTTTTTGTGGGGAAGAGGGGGACGGACCATGGTGGGCTGGCTGCCGGTGACGCTGATAAAAGGGCTTTATAAATGAACTCCTTTGTAATTGCTACTTTCATCAATCCTTCTTTCTCCGTCCCTCCCTTCCCATCCCTCTCTCCTCGTCCGTCCCCCCACTCAGAAAAGAGACGGCGACCCCCCTCCTTCCCCCTTTGCCTCTACCTCTCCTCCTCCGACCCCTGGAGCCATTTTTATTCCTTCTATCCCCCTCTCCCCTCATTTTTCGTCTACACTGCGCCAGCGCAGTCCTGTACTACAGAATAAATGGAGCTTGGATTGTTGCTTCATATTTGCGGCTGCCGGTCGTATCGTCGGTCGGTCGTGGGGGGAAAGGCCGGAGCAGAATGATGAAGAAATAGGTACCGACGAAGAAAAGAGGGAAAAGAGGCTGTAAAATCCCCTGACGTGGCAGGAAAAAGAAAACCTGGCGGCCGCGGCGGCTTTTTCTCTTTAGGGGGCAAGAAAGTGCCTTTATTCTCTTCCGTTCTCAAAGAGTTTATTTTCGCAAAAAAACACGCACGAAAAGGGCGAAAACCTATTTTCGAAACAGAAGAAAATAGGTCTCAGCTATGAGTAATACTATATTTTCTCTTTTCTTCTCTCTTGTTTCTTCGGTCTTGCGCGGACGATCTGAATTCTCGTGTTCCGACCATTAACCCAAATCAAATTGCTCCAAATTTTCTCCCCCTTCCGGCGAAGGGAGGAGGTTACACAATATTGACTCGGGTTAAAGGCGAAACACGAAATCAATCCCGGCGGAGGGGCTTTCTTCGCTCTTCCTTTTCTTCCTTCCTGTCTTCTTCAATCTTCCTTTCACTGCGAGGCAAAAAATGGAGAAGTCCCTCCTCATTCATTTTAACCGCTCTTCTTTGTAGGTGGCGTTATACCACCGCCGCCGCTTCAGCAGCGTTGTTCTTCTTTCTTGTTTCCTAATTGAATGGGCGTCCAAGGCGAAGGCGCCGGCAATTAAGCGCGGATTTACGGCCAAAGGGGGGAGAAGGGGGAGAGCAAAAAGAGATAAGACACGCGAGTTGATTCCTCTCTATGTTGTATCGCGACAGCGAAAAGAGAAGAGGGAGGATGGCCGCCGAACTGAGCAGCGAAAAGTGGCCGAAGCCGAAAAAACCGACGATTAATCACAGGCGGGAGAAAACTCTTGTCTTCTTTTTTTTCTATCTTCTATTTTCTCGCGTTGGCTGGGTTTTTTTCGCACGTCACTTTCAAAGGGGAGAAAATTTGCCACAAGATGATGGAATGGAAACGAAGAAAGTAATGCTGCAAAGTTCTCTCCTAGTACTGCTCAAACTCTGGCGGGAGCCTGATCTTCTTCTGTCCGGCGAAGCGCTTCAGGGCCTCAAACTTACGGTGCAGGTTCTCGATCTCCTCACGCATGCGACCAATGTCCTCCTGCGCAAAAATAGCAATGAATTGACCTTAGAAAGCACATCTGTGACGTCACCCTCCTCACCTGCACGTGGTCGAGGTCCTCGTACTCCTTTCCCTTCTCGCTCTCGAGGTCTCCCTTCTGCTCCAGGCGCTTCACCCGGCAGCTGGCCGCGTAGCCACGGTTCTTCAGCGTACGGCGCCTGAGAAAAAAGAAAAGATCGTCTTGAGAGGTACTGTGGTCTCAACGCTGCATTCGCCAAAATGTTTGAACACGGTACTGAACGTGGTCGTGTATTAGTAGGTATCGTAATCATCGCGGAGAGGAAATGGTCCCCCCGCTCCCCTTCGCGCGACGCCTTCAGCCCCCAACTTAAAGGTATACACTCCAGCTCGCCTCTTTGGCGGTTTTCGAGCAAACAATGTCGTTTGTTACACTTTAGCCCTGTTTGAGTGTGAAATTTCCTCGCCGTCCCTCCGCCCGACCGACGAGCGTCCCCCTCCCCACCCTCCCCGTCCGTCGTTCGCTTGGTTGTCTAAGGGGCGGGGCACTCCATCATTAATTTAGGCTTCCCTCCTCTTTTCTCTCCACCCCCCTGGACCGGCAACCATTCGGCCATGGTGGAGACCGACCAATGGAGCTCCTGTAAATGCCACCTCTCTGTTTGCCCGCGGGGATCAGGCGCACGCGGCCCCCTCTGCCGTCCACGATCAAGGACTCAATCTCGATGCCGAAAACGCTTCCGCCCTGAGCGGGCCATCCAGCAACCGCCATCCTTGATCAAGGGAGACTTTTGAAAAGGGGAGGGGGGAGCGATGAGGAATTTCTTAGAGGACTCCATTCACGATCCTTTTTCCAAGAATGTGCCTGTATGTGTATGTATACAATGCAAGCACGGCGGCTGGAAGAGAGGAAGGAGGAGGCTTTTCGCAAACGTCACGGAATATTCAGAAGAGAGAACCCAGCAGAGGTTAGGAGGGGGGGAAAGGGGAATATGTGTTCATTCCTTCGTTCCGCCTTCATTCTCCGCCTCCCTCCTGCGGCCACCTTGCGGGGGCTGAAGAGGGGAAAGGGGGGGGAGTGATGCCGACAAAAAAGGCCATGAATGCCACCCGAGATGAAATGCTACCTCAACGGTAGGAGGAGAAGGGGGAAGGAGAGGCATCAAAACAGTTCTTTTTACGGCCTCCGGGGAACGAAATACGGCGACGGGCGAAGGAAGAAGAGAAATCATTTTTGTGCGAGGCGGCGGGGGAAGGGTTAGAGTCGAAGCTGCTGAGGAAGCCCTTTGTTTCTTCAGTTTCATGCCGTTTTTCCTCTTTGCTTGTTTTAAAGGGTATAAAATAAACAAAACAGCGTGTTTCTCCCCCTCCCCCCCTTCTTCGTTACATCGAGAGAGGCTGGGTGGCGGACAGGCATTCTTGAAAACGGGCAGACAGACTACGCGCATCTTCTTTCCCGCCTTCCACATTTCCAACCGGGAAAAGGCGAAACAAAACTTGAGGAGGAGAGCAGACACCCATTGCCGCTGCGAAGCCAAACCGCGCGTGACTCCAGTTGCACAAACTCGAAGTGGTTCTTTCCCCCCTTCCTCCCACTCTCCCTGCTCGAGAGAACCAGACTACGTCCTCACCCTCGCTCTCTCTCCGCCGCGGTTCGCTTGTTCGTGCTCCGAAAGATGGCATTTTAAGTGCATTCTTCCTCCTCCACCCGTCTGAAGAGGGAAAGGGGGCGAGACTGCATTCATGGCAGCCAGAAATCCTCTTCTCCTCCCTCCCAAGACAGCCGCTAGCAAACCAAGCCAAAACCTCCTTTTCGAATGAAAGTGAAACATTCCTTTTTGCATGGAGACCGTAAGTGGAAGGGAAGGGGGATGCCACACCGGAGAAGAAGAAAACTTCTCTGCCATCCTTTTCCAACATCCACCCTTCCCTTTTCTTACTTTTCTGGTCCGCCCCTGAGCAAAAAGCGGGCCAAGTCAGGCCACCGGAGTTCTGGGGTAACAGATTCACTCGGCAGATAAGAAGGACTCTCCTCCGACGTAGACGTACATAGTATGCACGACAAAGATTCCACTTTGGCCTGATTAGCCCAAGAGAGGAGGGGGAGAAAAGAGAAATTTATTGGCTCATTTGCTTCAAAGGCCGTTTTTGCTCGTAGGCTGCTTGCTACCAAGTGGGGGCGATTTATCGCGTCGTGCCTCCCTCTCCTCCTTCCCTTTCGATGCGAGGTGGCTTCTTTCCAGCACAATGTCTGATTAACTCACCCACGGCATACTGTAGGTACAATGGCTTTTTTGCTTCCCTCAAACTGACGGAAACCCAAAGAGACTGCTGCCAGTTCCCTCCCTCCTCCAGTCGTTGGCATCTCCAACTTTTCCTCCCTCCCCTCTCTCTTTTCCTCAGCCCATTAAAAATGCATTTGTTTCCGGCGCGAAAATGCCGCTTCGGTTTCTTGGTAGCTTTCTCCGGCCGTCGCCTGCCTTGGGGAAAAGGCGAGCCGCTCGTCTGTAGGTGCCCAAAAAATGTAGCAAAGTAAGTTTGCAGCGTCAGTCATCTGTAGGGATTAGTCCAGTGGTTTCTCAAACAAAGTCCTCGTCTCTCTACTAAGTCGCATTTTTCGTCTTTCTTGCTTCGAGCTAATTTACCACAGTACGTTGTAGCCTGTACTTTCAACAGGTGCTGTTGTCTAAAAAGAGAGCTGTTGTCCGCTCAACTGGCAATGGCATCGGCATCGAAGCAGTCAAACGGCAGCTCGAACGGCACCTATCCCGGCTTCGTTGCCGTTGCCGCCGTGGCAACTATTAATTTAAAATCCATTTCTTTTCTTCCCCTCTCCCTCCCTCCCTCCCTCTTCCCTCATAATTGCTCCCGGAACCTTCAGGAGGGAGGGAAGTGGACGGGAGAGTTTTTCCGTCGATGCCGTAAATTTTGCCGCCTCCCTTCCCTTTTGGCGCAAGCCAATGAATGATCGGAGAGGAGGAAAAAGGTACCTTTAATACCGTTTCCCTTTGTGGCTTTTAAAGGGCATCATTGGAGATGTTTTCCTCCCTTCAGCGCAAGCCGTAAGAACCGACGGGAGTCGTGAGTCAAAGGAAACAGAAGACTTCTCAAGTATGAGCCAGCATCCCCCTCCTTCGGTAAGAGGGCTCCTTTTGTTGCGCTACGTACGCACGCAGGGGAGCCTTGCTGGGATGGGGGGAGATGACATCTCTTGACGGATGGATCCACATTTGCGGCGGAGGCGGGGGGCGACGATGATACAACCACGGCCGAACGCCGATCCATTCGATGGAGGGTTTAGATTGGGGGCGTGGCCCGATCGCTAGCCCCGACCGTCGGGGGATGAGAAAATGCGGAGGTATGAGAGAAGAGAGCCCCTCTTTTCCGAAAAGTCGAGTGAAAAGGGAGGGAGGGAAGGGGATGGAAAAGAGAAGGTGTTCATCGAATTTTCCGCCCTCTTCTCATGAAGCGGAGCTCTCGTGCGAGGAATGTGAAAATTCTTCCTCCTCCTCCTCCCCTTCCAACCGATTCCGGAAAAAGACAAAAATGTTTGCACTTCTTCCTCTCCCTCCCCGCGCCTGACCGCAAAATTGCGCTCGCAACATGGAGAAGAGCAAGAAGAGGTGGTGGAGGCGGCGGTTGTGGGTGGCGGAGGAGTAAGAGGGGAGGGTAATAGCCCCGACGCATGCACGAAGAACGCGAAAGTTTTTCCCTTCTTCGGATGCGAACGTGAAATACTGGCCTTCCAAGTCCCTCTCTCTATGTTTGATATTTGCACGTGGGCCCACCATCCCCGGTCCTATCTCGCAAAGAGCGATTTCTTTTTCCCCCTTCCGGCTCGGTTCTAATTCGCCATTTAGGCCGGACATGACACGAACAGAAAATCCCTCGACCACCCCGAAGGTAAGAAAGGGAGCGGTGGATTCCGACTGACGGGATCACGCTGGGAGAGACAAAGAACCCGGCAGAGTCCCACGCCAAGCAGTTCAGCAGTCACCCAGAAGTTCAGTGCCAACTTTGAAGAGACGAAAGAACTCAGAGTTCTGGTCGCATGGTCGGTGAAATTCGCTCCAGGATGCAAAGACTCTTTTTCTCTCCCACGGAGACCTGAGAGGGAGGAACGCGGGGAAAGAACTTGAAGAATCCGAACAAGAAACAGGAGAACGGGGGAGGGAGGGATGGGCATTTTTATGCATGAATAATTGCTTAAGGGGTGGGTGGGTAGGTGGAACGAGTTTGGAGGGGCCTATCTCCCTAGCTGCCCCCTTTCCATTCCACTTTCTTGAGAGTACTGTTGCGACGTGGAAAGGGACGGACGGACAAGTCTTTATTATCCGTCCGTTCCTTGACTTTTTTTCTCCTCCTCCGGTTTTGGGACAGGAACAAGTGCATCACCTTTGACGGGGGAGGGGAAATTGCCTTCGCCAAAGATATTCCCAAGGCATTTACACCTGCCACTGCGTGCCCAAGGAGATGGGGAGTCCGTCCAGGATTCTCTATGCCGACAGCAAATTAGGGGCACCCCCGGACGAGTCGTAAAAGACAAGAAGCGAGTTGGTGGGACCGAGAGTGACGGCGCCACTGCCGGCTGCACGCAACTTGCTCTATTGCCACCTGTGGGAGTGCGGGGATTGGGGCCGGTCTACAGCCAAGTAATTTAAATAAAGTCTACGTACGTGTTTCGCTTTTCCCTTCGCCGTAAAAATACAAACAATAAACCGCCTTTCCCGTCGACCGCCAGTGAGGTGCTCGAAATTTTTGCCAGGGTCTTTCTTTCTCAGTCCCCTCGTCCCCTTTTTCTGCCCGTATCACCTTCACTATGATAGAATGAGACTTCGGTACCCTGCGGTGTCGGCGGTGTCAGCCTTTGATTTCCGAATTCTGGGTAGCGGAAGAGGGAGGAGGGAACGGAAAGAGGATTTTTTTTTCTTGTTCTTCCGGAGAAATGCATTTCGTAGCCGAAGCCAAGGCGAATGATGATGATGATAGTCAAAAGGGACCGTTTCGCCTCTTGCTATGTGCACTCTACACTAGTCCTTTTCTTTTTCTCCACCTTCAACTCACACATGTACGATTTTGAGTTGGGTTCTAGCTATGATATGGAAGAGAAATTCTTCGTGTCGCCCTTGCAAGGGACTTGCCAGAGCAAAAGGCACAATACCAAAAGACGACGCACAAAACAAGGTGACCACCAGGACTCGATCAGCCTTCAAGTAAATAAAAAAAATTGGCAAATAAGCTGTATAAAAAGTTAGTGCATACTGCACCGCACGTATATGTACCTCTTGCTATGGAAGAACAAACTGTCTGATTTTTCGGCTGAGTTCGGGGAAGAAGGAGAAGATTAGTTTTCTAAAGAAAAAAGGCTTGAAGGTGTCGACTGAAGCAGTCTGCACAGCGGGGGAGTGAAAAGGTGCCTAATAAAAACCGGTATAAAAATCCCACCCTCCTCCTCGCACGCTGCTTCCCCCTTCCCTCTCTTTTCTTTTCAGAATTGAATCCGCCTTCCTTCTCCGCTTCTCCCTTCCGCTGCCGCGGCTGCCGCTGCGGTAGTCAGGTTTCATTGGCGATTTTAACTGCCTCGAAATTCGTCAAACCCCGTTTTTCGCCTTGCGCCGCTTCCCAGGCGTGAAAATTACCGGCAGTTGACAGCAGCCGCAGCAACCACCGGCGTTTGAAAAGGAAAGTGTGCAATACTCGCTGCCTCCTCCGATATTTGCCCAATTTGTCTCCTTCCCTCCTCCACCTCCTTGACGACCACTCACTCCAACGTTCTCCTCCCTGTCTTCCCAAGAATTTCCACCTGTCTGCTGGAGGTACCACTACCGGTACGTTCGCGGTGGTCTCCCCCCTCCTCTCCCTGCCCCGTGTTGCCGGTATTGGACCGTCGTGGCTTACCGCCGCCGACTTCGCCCTAATGTCCGATGACATGACAGGTGAAAGGAGAGGAAGTGTGCTGTGGGCTGAGGGGGAGAGGTGACGCAATGGAAGGCTAAATAGTTTTCCTTATCGGACGCGCGAAAGGATTCCGCACCCCCGCAGAGAATTTTTAATGTGTACCTTCAAAGGTTTGCCTCACACTGCACAAAACCGAGGCCATTTGGTTTGGTGCATAAAAACTCGTCCAGGAAAACACACGGTGTGTCCACCGAAGAGAGGGAAATACAATAAAAATGTGGCTCTCCGCTAAAAACACACCTCTGCTTAGAACTTATACAAGGCTCGGCCACGGTCCTATCTGCATGAGGGATCTCTTGTGGTCATGAATTCCCCAGGCCGCCACAGCCACACCATAGAGGGACCGAAGCTCATATTGTGTGTGTGTATGTTCTACTTGTGTTTCTCCCATCCCTCCTCCTGCTTTGTTTGAGGCCACTGCCGCGGACGACGGAGCGAAGGACCGTCGGGCGCCTGCCTCTCCAGCCCCTCCTTCCAGCAACCACGAAGAAAAGGACCGCAGCCGAAGAGGGTCCCTTCCCCTTCCTTTCTCGATGCACCACGTAAGACAAGAGGGCAAAGCAAATATTGGCAGCCATTTCTTCCCCCTCCCTTCCCCCGGTCCCTCTCTCGTCTTTTCACTCGCCTTCCCCTCCCTTCATTTTCCTCCGAGGCACATTACGTTAATCATAACGTACCGGTGGTGCAGTAGTGCCTCACTCACCCCTCCTCGCTCCCTTTCTCCGCCACTCTCATTGTGCTTATTGTGGAGGGAGAGCTTTTGTCCAACAAAGAAATCCATGGACGCACGCACGCACCGCAGGAATGCCGTGCAGGTAGCAAGCAGCTCCTGGCTGATCCTCCTTAGCATCTAAAGTGAGATCGCCATTTCAATTTCTCATATCCGGCGATCTCGGGTCGCCTCCGCCGCATCCATACCCTCACAATCCTGGGATGGGCTTTTGCGATCTTGTCCGTCCGTTCATGCCAAGCAAAAAAGTAGGTTATAGAGCGAAAGGGAGCAGCTCTCTTCTCCTCTCTCCATCCAGTTACAAGGTCCGGTAAGGCACCTTTTCCTCCTCCTCCTTGTTCCTCCAGGCCACCCCGCCAGCACAGACCGAAGAGGAGGAGGAGGAGGACGAAGAAGAGGCGCCCGCTGACAACCACAATCTTAACTGGCGGTGGCGGACGTATGGAGGAGACACCGACGTTCTTTCGTTCGTGTGAGCGTCGCCGGGGGATGAAATGGCAAAGGAAGGAAAGGAGGAGGAGGAGGCGCCATTTCCCCTCCTCCAATAGATTCTTCTACCACCTCCCTTTCTTCCCACCGCTTCCTCCTCCTCTTGATGGAGAGAGATTATTTCTGATATTTCCCCGGGCCCTTTCTTTAGCCAACTGTTGGGTGAGCCGTCGCTTCTCCTCCATTCTCATCCCCCCTTCCCTAAACTGTCTATGCTCTGTGTGTGCCTAGGGGCCGAATCAAGCGGGAAAGAACTGCCTGCCTCCTCAAGGGATCTCGCGGAGAGGGGACGCGCACAGCAGGACTCTTTTCCATTTCTGAATTCATCCGAGCTTGCGAAAAAGAAAGGAACAAAACGGTGGAACGCGGAGGAGGGGAGCAGAGAGCGAGGACGTCCCTCCTCCCTTTTCTCAGTAAGGTACACAACATTTGCGTGAATTCAGCAGGTGTCACGCGAACTAGAGAAAGAGGTGAGGGAGGAGAAGGGGGAAGATTGCAGGCAGATGCCTCTCTCCTCCTTCGACAAATCTAGCACGCACGCACGGTTCAAACACGCGCGGGGGAGGAGGAGGGGGTTATCTCTCAGAGCATTTCGAAAATGGGAGGATGGAGGCAGGAGAGAGGACACTCGAACACACACACTGCAATTTCACTCCTCTCTCTCGTGCAGCCGTGCAAAATTTGTTGATTCGTTTCTTCATCTCTTCTTTCCCATATTATTCTTCCATGAATTGAACGCGCCCCTGACTCCCCCCTCACTCGCCATCTTTTCCAAATGTCAACAATGGAAGAGAATACGCGAGTGTTCAGAGGGAGAGAGAAGGAGAAGGGAAAACTGTTATCTTACTTTAATCCAGTTTCGCCTTACATTCCCGTCCCTTCTTTCCCCCTTTGACACGTACCCAGTGACGGAAGCAACAAAGAAGAGAAGAAGGGGACGGACGGACGGAGAAGGCGTAAGTATAAATGCGACTCCAGGCTCAAAGTCACCATCAGCGTAGCCAGCACGCCTGTCTGTCTCTGCTGTCTAGCAGCCGAACACGACCTCGGCAGTGCCCTTTGTGGACGGATATGTGCCGCCGGGCTGTTTGCCTCCCGCGTTTTCTTCGGCCCCCTTTCTTTTGTAAGTACGCTCGTGTCACTTGGAAAGATCCGCCGTTGGCCGGACGGACGGCCCTCATTTTCCGCCAAGAGTGATATTGATCTCGACTTGTTGATTTAATAGGTGGGGAGGGGGAACGGGAAAGAGGCCCCTAGCACTAACCCCGCCCGTCTGTTACCGACAGTAATTTGCTCTTCTTTCTCCTCCATACAAGTACCATGCAGCCTGCCTTGCCCATTTCTGTAAAAGAAAAGGAGATCGGTCCAGTGCAATTACAGGTCCTTTTTCCCCCTTCCTTCTCGATCCGCCCCGCCCAAAGGAGGAGGAGTGGGGCTTCGTGTCCTGCACGGCCTCCTCCCCCCCTCTTTCCCCCTCTGCGTTCATTCAGGGAAATCTTGATATCTGATATGATGCGTGAGTTTAGGGGAGGGAACGGGGGGGATCGAGGAAGGGCTTGGACGAAAAGGCAGGACCGACTGGTTGGCGATTACCTGGGCCCCCGAGATGCCCCCGTTGATACCCTTGGTGGCCCAGGACCTCAAGTCTGTCTGCCTCTGCTAAGTACGGGAGGCGTTTTGGAAATCTTCCCTTGCCCTTGTCGGACACCTCGCGGGAAAAAACTTCCTTCGGCATTCTTTCTGTACTCTTGGAAGAGAAGTGGAGTGCAAACGCAAACAATCGCGCGGTGAAGTGAAAGGAGACGTCTTCAGAGAAAATTATGGCTCCCCTTCTTCTTCCTCCGCCTCACCAGACCCCCGCGGCAAAGACACGAGGGGGAGGATGAAGGGGGAACGGGGAGGTGTACACGGGCCTCTCTACCCCCTCTCACTTGTCCGGCAAAAGAGAAGGCTTTATCTCTGCGGCCAAAAGAGGAGGGTGAACGGACTTACAAAAAAGTTCTTTTTGATGGATTTATCTTCCCATGAATGAGAAATCCCGTTGTTGACTAGAGTACACGTACGGACGCCTAGCACTTCCATCGCGCGTTAACTGCTAGCCTGGCGTGACAGGAGGAATGTCACCAGAGCATGGGTCGCTTCTCGGCCCCGATGTCTGAGTTGTGTGGCGAAAGGGGGACTTTACAAAATGGGAGGTGAAGAGGGGAGCGAAGGGGCCGCCAACACTACAGACATGGGGGGCGGGGCGGAAGGAGGGTGCGGGCGGAAATTGCGGCGGAGAGGTGGAGAGGAGTAGGGAGGGGGCGAGGCGGAAACAGGCGCGGTCGCCGCGGTCGCGGACGGCGACGACGGAGTGGAGGGGGAGGACGGTCCACATGGAGCGGCGGTCTCAGGGACGGGTCGCCTTCGTCACAAAGGCAAACAAATGAGAGCGAGGACGACCGAGGGAGTAAAGTGAACGAACGAAAAAGGACAGTTTAGCAAAGCAACTGTTTGCTCAAATGATAGGGAGGCGGGACCTGAAGGAGGGGGAGGTGTAGTATAGAAGGGGAGAGGAACTTTATGCACACAAGCCGACAAGAGGGAACGATTGTATCGTATACGAGTTATAAAAAAGTTATCTGTCTCACTCACCTCTGAATTTCGTAAGGTGATTTTTCTCTCGCACGTAGGATTAGGTACGGTACAGTATTTTTCTTTGTCTTTTTCTCTTGTTCTCGGAGGACACTTTTCGTCTTTTCTCTCGATTTTCCTCAGAAGCAAACTATTTCGTACTCCGCCGTTCCTCCGAGATGGCATCCGGCTCCTGCACTCCTCTTTTTCTCTTCGAGGAGGATCTCCGCCTTCTCCCTCCGCTACCACATGTTGCTTCGCCTTCGTTGATGTGCTGCCTGTTGTGGCAGGAGGAGGAGGAGGAGGAGGAGGGAGAAGGCCGCGAAAAAAAGAGGGACTAAGAGCAATCTCCTCCTTGTCTTGTCTGTCTTTTCTGTCCGGCGATCGTCCGTCCGCCCGTTTTGACTCTCGCCGACGTAATGCCCGGACGAAAACGAGGAATGATGGTGGCGGCGCTGGGGGCTCAACTCACGCCGGCGAGGGAGGGGGGGAGCGTGTGCGAAAGATCGAGGAGGAGGGGGAGGGGGAGCGGAGGCGGTCGACGTCGGTCGCGGCGGTGACGGAGGAGGAGGAGAGGCAGGCGGGCGGAGGCGGGCACCCCCTTTGCTCTTTCTCCTCTTGGAGCGCGGAAGGGAAAGAGGGCGCGAAGAAAAGGGGAGCCGCCGCCGCGCCCTCCCTCCCTCCCTCTTGCCGGTATAAGGGCAAAGAAGTATGGAGAGAGGGTGGAGGAGGGGGGGGGACAAACTATATGTACACATGGGGAGAACTCCCCCTCCTCTCTCAACATACCCCACATGCCATAGAGAAGAGGAAGGAGAGTACCTACAAGCGAACACTTGCACCTATTTGCACTTTCTTCCCATGGAAAATTCTAAACTTCGCCTTTTCAATAGGGCATCTTTCTTGTAGTGGTAGAGGCGGAAAAGCTGTAGCATGAATCGATTTCGTACTATCTATACGACATGACATATCATCGTGTTCCCCGAGATCCCAAAATTCGGCATAAGAAAAACATACTTTTTTGCGTTGCAATTCCTCAACGTGAATGGGAATGGGAAATCATAATGGCACAGGTGATTTGGCGAAACTAGCAAAAAAAGCCGACATCACGAGAAAATTGTTTGAATGGCAGATGTCCTCACAAAGAAGGGGGTTGTTGCTGTTGGGGCGACACCTGGCTGGATCAGATTAGAGATGGCGAGAACACGGTGTCGACGTGTGCGTGTGTGCAGAGCAAACGGCGACGCAGTGATTCCAAGCAAGCACCTAGTACAGTATTTGAATTCATGGGAAAACAAGCTCTACTCTCTCTACTTCATAATGGAATGGACGCAGATCTAGCTCGGTTGGGGCGTCATCGTCTGTCAACAGAATTGCTGCTCCCACCGATGCCACTGCTGCCTATACATGCTCTGCTGCATTGCTACTGCCCGTTTTCAGGGCTTCGATTCAGATGGCGCTTCCAAAATTGTCCGCCTTCCAGCCGTGTCCACCCTAAAAAGCCTGTTTGAATGAGCTGCCATCGCCATCATCATCAGCTTTGGTCTGTCAGACCGGCCTTCTCCTGGGCTGCTTTTTCTTTACATTCTGTTGTTGCCTACCGAACTGACACATGTGAGTTTCTTCCCCTCCCTTTTGCCGCCTACTTTCCGACTGGGGCCTGGAAACCTGATTTGGGAAAGTACATCTTCTTTTTCTCCCCCTCCCTCCCCCTTCCCGCGCAAACTTGGACTCTTGGGGCGGCGTTGGCGGCGTGGCGAAGAGTGACATTAACTCTGTATGACACTGAGGAAGGAGAAACGTGGTACTGTTCGTACTTTTTTTCCGTCGGGAAACCGGGTTTTATAAGCCAAGTTTCAAGCACAACCCTTTTCGTAAGATGAACTAGATGACTCTATGTCTAGCGTTTCCCTGTACCTCGAAATTTTATATCTTGCAACGGTCCAGATAGAGGGAGAACTAATTGCAAACCTATTTAATCAGGCAGACGCCGGTGGTGGCAAGAGAGAGGCGGCTGGGAGAGCAATCACGATATTTTCTTTGGCGCTGAGCGGAGAAGTAAGTTTTCTGCACCTCACGTTCGCGGGACCAGCGGTAGCTGTGCAGGAAGCAAAAGGAAGAAGAGAAATTCCTTTTCCACGAAGCCGACAATTAATCTGAAGCGAAATGGAGTGGGAAGTGCCTTATGGAGTTGGGGGGGGACGGTGAGGCGACAACTCCGCTCGCCTCGGAAGGAAGAGGAGAAGGAAGGTGGGAAATGTGGTTCGCTTTCTCCGGCCAGGCGGACGGACGGCTGGTGATCGCTAAAGGAGAGGAGAGGAGGGGGGTTTTATCTGACTTAATTAACTTCTTTCCCCTCCTTTTAATGTGTCTCGTACCACCGCAAGCATCTTTTTGCGCAGTGAGGGAGACCAACTGGCGAAGAAGTGAGAGAGAGGAATGGTCAATTTGGGAAGATGACGCTGTGGATTCGCCCTCCTCCTCTCTTCCTCTCCCGCCTCATTTGCGCATTGATTTCCCCTCCTCCTCCTCCTCACGCGGTTTAGGTACATGGCGAAGCCAAGTCAGGCCGAAGAAGACGCGGCGGCGACGACGCCAACAAAGAAAACGTGGTGTGGAAAGGGGGAAAGAAGAAGGGTTGGTTGGGGATGATGAAGAAGGGGCGATCGAGGGAGGGGGGACCGTGACCAAGCGGACCTAAAGGGTTTTTCGGGGAGGGGAGAAAATGGAGAAGAATGCTTGGCAGCAGCCATCGAGGAAGGCGAAGCCAGAATCAAAGACGCCTCAGAAGGGATGGATGGATGGATAGGTGCGGCGGGTACAAAAAACACTGTACCTAGGTTTAGGTACAGCGTGGGCCAGCTTTTTTTCTGGAACACGATTGCGTCTTTCTGTCGGGAGAAAGAAGGAAAGCGTGGAGAAACACTGGAAATGAAGGAATGAGGAGTTCCGCGAAGGAGGAGGAGGGAAAAGAAGTCTACGTAGCTAGATGCGTGAGAGAGAGAGATGTCTTTGTCTCGTGATGTGTGTTCGTTCGCATCTCTCGCAAGTGCCCTATGCATACGGCGGGAGAAATTCCTCATCTGCCACGCCGGGCAGATTTTTCATTCTTTGCCTCTTCACTCCCCCTCCCTTCATCTCTCTTTTCAATTCCGAGTACGCGGCGCCAAGGATGGAGGGAAAGGGGAAAGGGGAGTGCTTGCCTGCATTCCGCAGCAGTGGCGAATATAATGTGAGTGCTAAATTCAAGCGAAACACACTTCTTCTCTTTTCCTCTCTGTTGCACCTTTCCCGCAAGTGAAAAGAAAGGAGAGATACAGTTATTTATCTACGGAATGACTATACTGTATGTCTCTGCAAGGACAGTGCAATTTATCGTTGCCAG
>JAAUYJ010089504.1_pt1 | contig 15401 bp, 18 predicted proteins | sample 7278031 | NCBI WGS metagenome assembly JAAUYJ01 (sample SAMN14350222, study PRJNA611818) | marine sediment metagenome | isolation source: surface marine sediment (1.8m) | place: French Polynesia: Moorea | collected 2018-08 | reverse complement strand
TCCGCCTGGAAAGTATGTGTCATTACTCTACATGGTCCTAATTGGAGCAAGTCCGGATGTTCTGCACGACGGGGGCGAGAGTTTCGCCGATGACGGTCCAAAAATGCGAAAGTTTATTATCGATTCATGGGTGAAATCTGTGCAAGGCTGCAAAAAAAAAAACACTTCTCAAGCGACCAACAATTCAAGGGCGAAATTTGCCCGTCGGATCGGTTCGCTGGAACTTTCGGCAATTTCCTTTGCAGTTCTGCCGGTGCCTGTGTTTCTACGAAAGGCTGCGGCGAATTCCACACATCGATCGGGGGAAGGGAAATGAAGTTTTGCTTGTTTGAAGTTTTTGGCGCGACAGATCGAGGGGGACGAAAATGGAAGGGGAGGGCCTCCGCTCATTCTTCCTCGAAAATGTCAGTATGTGAGAGAGAGAAAGGGGGAGTTGAGGGGCACGCCCAAGGAAAACCCATCAGAGTGCGCATTTATTTCCGAGAGGCAGAAAATAGGTGAACAAAGTAACTCATGTGCAAAAAATGCAAAAACGCCCTTGCTCGACCAACTCTACCTTTATGCGTAATGTTTCCTTTGTGTTCCTTTTTCGGTGCTGTGGCGGTGGCCCGTTAGATACCTGCAAAAGGCTCTCTCTAGATCCATGCACCCGCTGGCTAGAGAGAGGCGACGGCGACGTTGGATGCCAAATTGGAACATAACTGACCCCTTCCTCCCTCCCTTTTCTTGGCCACCGCGGGCCGGGCGGAGTAGGGTTCTTTGGAAGTGAGTAACGGAGAGGGAGATAGCGGCTGGGACTGACACTGGCGGCAGCGGTGGTGTGAGGGGTCATCTTAGAGATTGGAGGAGGAGGAAACGCAGGGCTAGATTTACGAGCGAAGGAGAAAGGGGGGGGCGAGGGAGCGGAAGAAGCTCCCTTTTCCCTCTTCTACTACAATCTCGAGAAGTATCTAAGGAAGGTCTGTCAAACGAGGAAAAGGAGAGATATAATAAAAAAAACCCTTCTTTTGTCGGCAGCCAGAACATAACGAACGCCTGAGGAGGGAAATATGTAATGAATGGCGCTTTAGCGAAAGTTTCGAAATTCACATACAGGCAGCTGGAGAAGCACATATGCATATGACTCAGAGAAAAAAACAGGACCAACTGGGCCCTTTGTTATGCTGAAGAGGAGGGGCGAAAGAAACTAAAAAGTGGTAGAACAGAAAACGCCCCTCGATGCTGCGGCAGAAAGAAAAGAGAGCGGAGGGGGAAAACCTCGGTTGTCGCATGACGAGGATGAAGGATAAGGGAATCACCGCCTCGGCCGCCGACTGTGACGGCGGCAATGGACAAATACTTTTCTGACTCAGTCACCGTCGCGGTCGTTCTAGCCACAAATTTCACAAATTTGGGGGGATGCACCAGAGACAAAGAGTGGTAAATTTCCCCCCTGTATCTTCCTTTTTTTTCCGCTGTGTGCCCGCTCGGGCGTGAAAAGGAACATCGTCATCATCATCGTCCGCTCTTTTCCCTCTCTCGGCGGGCGGACGAAGCACTGTGTTGCTTTTGGCTGTTGTTGTAGCGGCGGATATGGAAAAAGCCGCTGTGCGGTGCTGTTCAGACGAGGCAGAACAAAGTTTCCGACAGTACAGCGAAAAGCATATTTTTATGGAAATGGAAGAGGTGGGCGGGGCGTACAGCATCCGCTATGATCTCATTCACAAGTACAAATGTACGTCAATACGCCACTTACATGTACTATGTGCGAGAAGTTGAATAAACGACCGTTGATCCGTCGTTTGCGCTTGCATTTTCCTGCCTTGGCGACGAGGAAATGAAAAGTGGAAGACGTGAGGGTGGGATAATCCTCCGCCTAATTCCTCGGGAGGGAGGCCGGGGGAGCAATCACATGCGATGACAGAACGGTTTCTCTTATCAGATTCCCACTTCTTTTTCGCCATTTATGGGAGAACTGAATGGTCATACATCATCACTTCTCCCATCCTTTCACCCTTGGAGGCTCGGTTGGAATCTTCATCTTTTCATACTACGCCCACCATGCACCACCACAGCACCAAGGATTCCAGCGCAAAATTCCGTGTGACCAGGAGACCTTCGCAAGCTTAGGGGTGATTTCGCAAAAAAACTCCTCCTTTCTCCCTCCCCATAGAAACAGGAGCGCGCGTGACCACAGAAAGGAATAATTGGAATTTTCGACCACCATCCGACTTTTTCCGTATCCCACCAACCTTCGATCTGTCAGGATTTTTTTCTGGACGGATAGAGCATTCCCATTATTGCAAAGGAGTGCAAAAAGCCTCTGCTGGCTGCTGCATCCTTCATGGGAGGGGGAAAATCCGTTTTCACCCTCCCATTTACCCAATTAGAGGGTGATGGTTGCAGGCAATCTCGCCCTCCCCTCTCTCTCACTCACGACGCGGAACATATTGATACATGCGGCTTCTGGCAGCGGCCGCTAGGCCCGCTACTACGTACCTACAAAGCGGCCGCCACGGCCGAAAAGAGTCGTGAGTGAGTGGCTCCCATTTCCCATGAAAGAGGAAAGGAAAACTATAAAAAGTAATAAACTCTCCACTTTCACCTCTGTTTTTTCTTTCTTTTCCTTTTCCGTCCTTTTTCCCGAAGCAAATAGAACGTGATTCATCTGCTCGCCGAGGAAAGCGAGAGAGGGAGGGAAGCACACAATTTCTCTGACACCGAGGCCAACAAATCTCTCTCGCTCCCCCCCCCACCTTTACACACAATATTTCTTCCTCACTCTACTTTTTTTCCGGGAAACACGGCGAAGGAGGAGGAGGAGACAGAGTACAGCGCCGCGTACATACCATACCTACAAGCAGCGGGGTCCTCTCCTCCTCCTCTTAGATTACATCTCACATACGATGAAGGAGTGAGGAGAGCTGGCACAGAGACGACGGTGGGTGCAAATTTGCAGGTTGGTCTAATTTTGCCCGAAAGAAAAATATTTGCCGTGCCAATCCCCTCTTCCCCTTCTCCCCTCTCTTCTCTTTCTTGCTAGACTTTCCATCTCATCAGGCGTTCGGGCAAAAAAAAGTTGCCATTATCAAGCTCCGGGAGGATTCCTCGAGGAGGAGGGATATCACTTGTTAGTAGTAGGCCCTCACATGACAGCGTTCCATATAAGTAGCATCGCAAATTCGCAATCACTGCTGCTCAAAATAAGAACAAAGTCCTTTTATCGCTGAAGTGCGTAGCAACTTACAAAAATTCAGCTACTAATATTGGCAGGCCCACAGCGTATCTGCTATTGTACAGTGTATAGTGTTAAAACCCTTTGACTGACCACCAGAGGTACAGCAAGATGCGGATGGGGCGAAACAAACCCTTTTTGCCTTTGCTCCAAACTTGGATACAAGAACAGCTTACCTTACAGTTCAGACGAACGGTGATGATTCTTCCGCAGCTAACTTTAAAAACTCGCGTGTGTGTCGGTATCACCGTATGTGGAGGGACTTTTAAACTGAAACATCCGCTCCCTCCCTATCACACTCTCGCCTTCTCCGGAGCACCACAGGTAAAAGAGGCGAGGGAGGAGGAGGAGAGGAAGAGTTTTGCCAGCGCCGACGAACCACACAGGTGGGGGGAGGAACGGAGGGAGGGAGCCGCTGACGGCGGAGGAGGAGGAGGAGGCGGCGGCGGCACCGTTCCTCCCACTCCTCCCGCCGAAATCTGCTTGCACACACGTCCGCTCGCTTGGACGACGGCCGGACGGCGGACAGGACGAACGGAGGGAACCATGCAGGCAGGCAGGCACGATGGATACTCTCCGTCATAACTGTTTTCTTTCCTCCCCCCCCTTTCCCTTCGACCAGGTACATAGGCGGTGGCGTGGTCAGAAAGCGGCTCATCCATGCCTAATATTTGATCGGAAGAATTGTTTCTTTCACGCTGTGAACTACGGTAGATGTCTTGAAAGTTTGAAAAAATCAAGATCTTGATACATCTTCTACGCCCGATTCTAAGTCCTTTACTTGAATGTTTCTGGATAGTAAATCTTGATCCTTCTTCCTGCTTTTCTTTTGCTGTTTCGTGTTTAGCCCGTGCGTTGCTGACGTGCCGCTAATGATTATTATTCCCTCCCTGGATGCCTCTGGCAAAAGCTGTTTCGTTGTTTCTTCTCTTCTTCTAAGCCCGTGGCAAAGGAGATCTTTCCCCCCCTCCTCTTTTGCCTGTGGGAAAACCGACTCATTACACGCAAGGAAATTCCTCCTCCTCTTTCTCTCCCTTTCGATCGCGAGATGGAGGAGGAAGAGGAGGAAGATTGAGACGCGATTTCAGCCGCTCTTTAAAAGTGATTTAATGGTCGCGCTGGGTGACTCATGCACACGTACGTTTCTTCGCTGCGACGGAAAACAACGCGGGAAAAAAGTTTTGTTGTTGCATGACAGTTGAGTTGAGAGTCGAGCTTACCTGAAAAAAAGCAAAAAAAAATATTATGCAGAATTGAACTGGATAAAAAACTGTGTGAAGTCTGAAGGAAAGCCAAGAAATGTACCTACGGCAAAGGCAAATACCCGCCGCTCTGCTTTGTCTCTCCCTTTATATATCCCCCCCTTTTGCCACCCGAAACTTCCGCCTCTCCCCTTTCCTCTTTTTAGGTACCCTCCGCCGCTAACTCTCCTTTTTCTCCTCGGGTTTCCGCCTCCGCCGCCGGCACCAACCCCCTCTCTCCCTCTCTCCCCTCAAGGCCTTTAAATGGAATTAACTCCCTTATCTCCTCTCTCCTCCTCCTCTTTCTTTCCCATTTAGCCCGCCCCTCCTCTTCCTCCATGTTGCGTGACTCCCCCGTTCTCTGCTCTCTCTCTCTCTCTCCTTTCCCTCTTTTCCAGACACAGACGTGAGAAAGGTAGAGGGAGGGAGGAAGCGACGTACGCACGGAACTGGATTCTCCCAGGAGCCTCGGCTGACTGTACACTACAGTGCTATAGGTACAGCACCGAATTTGCCGTCATTTTTCGAATGAAAATAAGTTGTACTGCATATTACAACGCGATGAAATACTGAACTGTAGAACGACTTTGGTGTATAGTATGGCAGAAGAGGAAAGCGAAGGTGGGGGGAATCCGAATTCCCGAAAAAAAGAGGAAAAGGTGGGGGACTAAAATCAATTTTCGAAACTTTTCCTTCCCCCGACCTCGAAGGTCGCCCCCCCTCCCGTCCTGCGCCCGACAGAGTCAGACACCAATTTCGCGAGAGCGGGAAAGTGGGATGAAGGCGAAAAAAGTTTTCGGTCCTTTCCATCTCCCCATATTCCTTCTTTGCCCCCTAATTCCGATTCCAATTCTTGTTTCCATTCGTGAGCCTAGTTCTCGACAAATGTCTGTGGTAGGATTTCATCCATCTCCCGCTGCTGCTTTCACCCCATCAAGCGTGTGGATTTTTCCTTTCCCCCAATTAGAATTCCCTTCGCGCCCTCTCGTCGGAGGTTTGGGTCAGGAATAGCCACACGAGAGTGGGGAGAGAAAGAGGAGAGAGAGAGGAGAGAGAGAGGAGAGTGAGAGTCCTCTCTTTTGAGCCCATAATCCCTTCTCCCTGTCTTTGAACGGTGGGAGTTGTTTGTGATGAGTCTTTACTGTCGTAGGGACCGTTTTTCAGTCAGTGCGCCACGTAAATACCGGTATATTCCTCCACAGCAAAGCGACGGGCAGGGTGTTCAAAAGTCAAAATACCCAACTTATTTGTAAGGTACCACAGTAGTTGGCCGCAGGTATTTGAGCAGCACCCTCTCTCTTGTTTCCACGCAGACCGCAATTGCCTTCCCCCCTCCTCTTCTTCCCCTCTCCGCCGCTGCCAATTTGCCTCCCACGAAAAAGCCACGGCGGCGCAGCTCGGGCCTCAGCCTCGGCATATACGGTAGAGAGCAGCTGGATGGAAGGGGGAGGGATTCGCCAAAGCAAAAAAATGAGCAAACATCCAGGTTAAAGGAGCAATGCCACAAAACAAGGAAGAAAAAAGCTTTCTTATCGGAAATTCAAAGATTTTAAATAGGCGAACATTATCAGCAAAGCCAGCAATGTGGGGCAGCAAAAAGGGGGAGAAAGGGGCCCCTCTTGCTCTTTCTTCCTCCCTTCTATTTCTGCCTCTCTCTCTCTTTCTTTCTCTCTCTCTCTCTCTTGCGTGTCCTTCTCCCCTTTCTCCCCCTTCCCCTCTTTTGCCCCCTTTTGAAGGCATGTTTGTACTGTGGCTTCCGAAGAAAAAGGGGCAAGGCAGGAAGGGAAGAAGGGAGAGTGGAAAGCATTTTGCTTTTTTCCCGCGCTATTATGAGTAAAGTTGTAATCTCAAAAAGGACATACTCATACATATTGCTCTGATTTCAGTTCATATTTCAATCTGCAATGAACGCAGAGAACAAAAATAGCTGTGATCTTGGAATATACATTTGGCTCCAAGCGTACAGTACAAGAGAAAGTGGGGGGGCAAATTATTCCAGCTCACTGCTCGTACTTTCGGTCAAACGCGGTCAAACGCGTATCAACTCCATTCAAGGAAACGGACATATGGTACGAATCGAGCCCATCTCGCAAGGATTCAACCCCGCCCCTCTCCACTTCCAAACGATGCGATCAGAAATGGCGCAGACTTTCCTCTTCCCTTTTTTATGGGAAAATCCGGACAAGAAGCCCTTTTCCTTTCTCCCTCCCTTTCCTCCCAACTAACTAATCTCCCCGGATCCCCTTCTTCCCCCCATGGGACCACCCTGCACTGCCGGGCCTAACAGGGCAGATAGGGCCGGAAAAGGAGAGAGGCGAAAAACCTATTTCTCGTTTTGCGGGAGGAAAAGGGAAGACAAATGGAAAAGGAAGAGGCCCCTTTTTTCGCCGGGGGGGAAGAATTTTCGGGGAGACAGCGAGCTCGAAAGAGGGAAGAAGCCATCCTCACTGTCCAGTTGACGGAAGGAGGAAGAGGAGGAAAAGGGGGATTCTCTCCTCCTCCTCTTCAATTTTCTGCTCGGCTGCTGCGATTGAGGACGAGGACGAGGAATCGCCAAGGGAGAAAGGAACGCCTTGATAAAAAGTCACCTCGGTTCAAACGATGGGTGATACTAGGGCAAAGAATTCCTCTTTCTCTCTACTTCGATCGCTCCCCCCTCTCACATATTGACGGTGACTTGTGGAATAGCGCGGGGGAAAGAAGAAAAAGGAAGGCATTTTCCTTCTGTTTTTCGTTCCGTCTTCCCGGTATGTTAAAGTCCTATTTTTTCTGCGCCAGGCATTCCGTGCGCTCCTTGCTGTTTCCAGACTGCCCATTGAATTTATCGCAGTCCATTGTAAATTGCCGCTTGCCGTGAAGAGGCACGTTTCCAGGAAAAAATTCATGTTTCTGTCTTTAAAGTCCGTTTCCGCTTGGCTTTTTGGTAAATCGATGTGCGATATCCTACCTTGAACTGAAGCAGAAGAAAGCGCGTCCGTCCGTTCCCCGCGCTGATTTCCCCTCCGCGGGGGAAAGCGACCCAGCGAGGGATCGAAAATTCTAAGCGCGGCCTGTGGGAATCGAAGGGCGCGTCAGAGAATCACTGGGATATTTTCTTCGCCACTTCTCTCCTCACACTTCTTCTTCTCTCTTCCTCTTCCACGGTCCCGTTCCGTCCACTTATGTGCGTAACAGGCTCGCCTCCTCCGAAGCTATATAACGTAGTATCCCCCCCCCCTTTTCTTCTCTCCCTTTCTTGTTTATGTCAGCAAGGAAGGAGGAGAAGGGGAGCACGGCCTCGCTCGGGCAGCCTCCCTCCCTCCGGCCTCCGGCGACGACGACGACGACGCGCTCCAAGAAAAGGTGGTGTTGCTTACTTATCCCCCGCCCTCTTTCCCCCACTTCGTTCCCCTCTCGCCACTTGGTATGGGATTCACCAACTTGTTTTACTTGTGATCATTGTAGGCTTCGACAAACGACGGCACTTGCTCGGCGAATTCACTTTTTCCACTTATTAGAGTTGGTAGTCGTCGCCGAATCCTCCCCGTCTTCTTTTTCGCCTGTCTTCTTTCGCCCTCCCTACTTTTTTTGCTCCCCCCTTTCTTCTCCTCTCCGATCCGGGAAAATGAGGACGGAAGAGGAGGAGGCGACACAGGAGACTATGTGTGAATTAAGGCGTTTCGCACCTCTTGGTAAAAAGGTCTTGGTGAGTTTTCAGGTGATCGAGGCTGACGTAACTCCTGGCTTTCCTGAAATGGAAAAGAACAGAATTTTAGCTCAATTTTTTTGCTCGTCCTTTTGCGAGGAAGCGTGACTGGCGACTATGAAGCACTGCACTCCTGCTGCTTTCTCTCCTTCTTTTTCTTGACGAAAGGAAGGGTAATTAGATCCTCCTTCCCCCCACTTACTTTCCCCGAATTGCCTCTTTCGAAAATTAAAGAACATCGTTTCTTGGCGATCTGGAGCCGGACGGCTTTTTCTTGCATGCTTCGTGTACTTGATAAAAAACTGTTTGTTCGCCAACCCTGCGGCAGTGTGCGGAACAGGTGCGTGGGGAGATCTGACACAGCGTTTTTTCGTAGCGGAAAAAGTCAATTTGAAAATTTTCTGTAACCAGGCGCTACAAGAACTAATCCACAAAGATTTCTCTCCGTCTGAGAGTGAGGAAACGTTCCTCCCTTCAAATGCGTTCTTATTCCGTCTGTCTGGATTCGATGCCTGCTCCGATCCAGCGATGCTGACATGGCCGCGTTGGATCCTAAGCTGGCTTTGGAAAGGAGACAGACAAAAAAAGCCTTTCCCTATTTTTTTTCAAGGAGAGACAACATTTCTGGGGTTTCAAAGGCAGGCCACGAAATTAGCCGACGACCTTATGCAAAAAATACCTGCACTGTACATCGTACGATTCTCATAACTTTTCGTAAAAAATCAATTACTGTACGTATACATAAAGCACCTTCTTATCTCCTTCCGAAACTAAATTGCCTTTTTTTCTTTCCCCTGTACATTAATCCACCCTTTCGCTCTCCTGCCCCGCAACGCCTCTCGTCATTTTTCTCTCTTCGCGGCCTTTCATCTCGCAAAGGTCGCGTCCAAGGAAGATATTATTGAGAGGAGAACAGAGAGAGCGCCGCCGAGAGATTGTTGAAACTTTCAAAGTTTTGACCTTTTTGTCGGCGCGGATGAAAAAGCTAGCCTGGTGACAGCTTTGTTGACGCTTGAGCTACCGCATTCGTTTGGAATAATGGATTTTTACCTTTCGTAGAGGTGAAAATATTTTTTTTCATTGCATGCTATGTTGCAGAATATGAAACTTATCATATACCTCTTTCCACTATCCTATTGGTTTTATACTGCAGTAGAGCAACACAGTGCTCTCGATCCTGTAAGACATTTAGGACGTGGACAGTGCACGCGGAAAGCCAGATAATTACGGTTCTGTGTACGTACATTCAAAGCAGGCATCTTTGTTTATCGCTCCTCCGGCAACTTTCGCAGCTAGCGAAACTTCCAGCAGAACTTGGCCAGACGTCCTAGCAGGCGCCGACGCTCAACCCTGCAGCCAGCAGCTCAAACTTCAGTGTAACAATCTTCTAACGTTGCCTTGTAGGTGTTCTCCTTCAGCTCTCACTCACAAATTCCTCCAAGCCTTAGTTAGGCCTTTGTATGAAGGAGTGGAAGAAGCGGCGGCGGCCGAAGGGGCCTGTATTAATTATCCAAAAAGCAAACAAAACTACAACTAACTTCTCTACAAACTCAAGCTCGGATCCCACGCACCCACATAGCTTTTCCTAGAGTACAGGCTCAAAGTTGGGACTTTTTTTGTTTATTCCTCGTTTTCGGTGGAAAAATTCCTCTTCCCGACAAACAGACGCACGTTTCGCTGTTGTGCCGCTTCTGCGGTTTTTGTTGCGCATTGGACCCATCCCACATCCTCCACCGAGAAAAGGTAAATAAAAAGACCATACAGCAGTGACGACGACGCCAGCCCCTACTTTTTGGGCGGGGAAAGGCGGTGTTTGATCCGCGCGAGTCTCTTCTCACTTTGAAGCCCGCATCCAAGGATGGAGGAAGGAAGGAGGGGAGGAAGGAACCCGCTGATGGATGAAACAAGGGACAAGGGGGGAGGGGGGAAGAGTACATCGGAAGGCTGACGTCCTCATCAGGCCTCCTTCTTTGCTACAACTAAGACTTTTGAGCTGAAAAGGTAAAAAAGGCCAACAAGAAAATGAACCAATTCTATCGGCAAAAGGTCTTTTTTTCTATCGTAGGAAAATTCCCAGAGAATTCGGTGAAACTCTGTCTCGTTTTTTCCGAGACGAAGAAGGGTTTGTCGACCCGACTTCTTTGCACTATCGATCCTGAGAAGAAGGGGGTTTGTTCCGTCCTCCTCCTCCTCTTCCCGTCCCCCCTTTTTTTCCTGCGCCAGCAAAAGCTCTACATGCAGGGCTCACGGGTGCGGAATTCAACAGCTATATAGGCTCTTGCCCAGTGAACCCGAAATAATGTTTTCACGGTATCTCTTTCCTTTTTGGGAAATGGTTTGCACTTGAGTAGTCTCAATTGGCGAATCCCGGTTCCGCGGCTGGTCTCTCTTCCTCGTTCTCCAAACGTGGGACAAAGTTTGTTCTTCCAAAAATAGCCTCTCCCTCAATCGCCGATGGGCAAGGGGAGCAAAAGAAGGAGGGAAAGCAAAGGAGGCCCTCCTTTCTCCTCGTATTTTTCCTCCGTTGGTTTGTGGGTTAAGATGAAGAAAGCGGATCGAAGGGGAGGACCCTCTTGGTCCTACATTCCTCCTCCCGCCGCTCCTTTCCATCCATCTTATTTTCCCCCTTTCTCTCCTCTTCTCCTATCCCTCTACTGCTTGCATTTCAAAGGCTTCTCCCTCCCCCCTTTCCACTTCACCGGGCCTTCCTCTCCCATCTACTCGATCGCCAACGCTGATTTCCAGATCCATCCGTCTCTCTCTCTCACTCTAGAAACGACGACCGTATCTCTATATCTATACGCAGTACGTACGCACGCGCGCCTTTGTGGTTCCCCGGAACTCAGTATGTCGTAACGCAAGAGGGGGCCCATCTCCTTTCCTCTTTTTTTGCCAAAGCGCGCGAGTGTACAGCAAAAGTAGGGGAACCCCGATTACGTTCTCTTCCTCGCTTTGCTTGCTCTGTCCAGAAACCCAGCAGGGGGCAAAAGGGGTCTCCCTGAATGAATTATTGATCGACTACCTTGATCAATGCTGGAATACTGCTCGGCCGCGGATATCAAAGTAAGACCTGTTATTCCTTCCTGCTCGTTCGAGAGCCTGTTTGACACTTATTACATTGGTCGAGGGAATCTTACCGGTATATTTGCCGACGAAAGGCCGTAAGGGCACATCCCCTTTCCCACCGTGTTTATTCCCCCCTTTTCTTGAGGTTGCCAATGCTGCCGCTATCCTAAGGGACGAGCCGAGATTGAACTCCGCCGCCGACAGCGCAATCAATTCCGAGGCACGGTGGACAAGGACAAGGAAGGAGGAAGGAGGAAAGCACGTCACTAACACCTGTGCGCCATGATAATAAAGGGGAGTCTTAATATATGGCGGTGCCGCTGCATGCTTTCTCCTGACATTTGTCATTGTCCAAGAGGAGATGCTAAAGTAAATTTACTGCGAGCGCGACTCGGTTTCTCTTCCTCGCGCCTAAGAGCATCTAAGAGGAAAAAAAACAAGAAAGATGTCCGTCCCAGTCCCCCTCGTTAAAAACTTTTTGGGCCTTTTTCCGGAGGCGTTGTTGTTGATGCTCTGCGTGCAATTCCCTGATTTTACGATCTGCGGGGCCGCAACTGATGCCGGAAGGTGTGTACCACACGTACAAATGCGGAGAAGTGCATCGAGGAGCGCCCTGTAAAAACGGCAGGCTAGAAATGCAATGTTTGCGCGAGAGGTGGATAAGAAAACCGGATTTCCTTCTTCTTCCTCCGCCCAGGCCAAATTGATTAATCGATGTTGCCTGTCCCCCCAGCTGCGGCGGAGGCGGGGAGGGGTAATGTGTCGGCTGGCAATTAGGTGTGGCCTCGCGGTGGTACCCCACACCACAGGTATGTCTGAACGTGAGAAGCCTCGTGCAGTACTTTCAGCGTGTGCAAAATTGCACACCGACCTCCTCCTCAAACTTGTGAGACACTTTCAAGAATGTCCCCCCGGCCTTCAGACACCGAGAGTACTTTCAGTGCTTGCCTCCCCATGGGTCCCCCCACAAGTGAGCACGAAAGCGGAGGATTCAAAAGGGGATTTTCGGTATAGTCCTTTCCGCTTCGAGAGCACCCTCACAGTGAAAGGGATACAACTTTTGTAAGACCCCTTCTCCACTTTCGAACGGTGGTTTCCACCCTCCCGTATATATGGGGAAGGCCCTATCCTTTCCTGCCCGTTGAATGGGCTTGGTTCAGGAGAGAGAAAAAAGGCAGCGGCGGGAGGTCCCCTCGTTCTTGGAAAAGTGAGCGCTGGTATTTCCGAGGGGATGAGGGGAGGGAGCGAGGGGAGGGAGCTAGAGCGGCGGACAGAAAGGTCAGATTTGCGTCTGTTGAAGGCCGAGGAAACGGATGGGAGCCTTCGATCGAGTAATGTCACCTGTATAGTGCAGTTTTAACTGTGCTCCAAAAAAGATGCGGCAAGTGTGGACAGGGCTCTAGTATGTTGCAGAAGGAGGGGCAAATTTGCATACTTAGAATTTTGTTGGCGCGTTGCTGCTTTTCCTCCTTGTCCCTTTCGAGTGACGTTCAACCTGGAGGGAGGAGGAAATAGCCATTTCCTACCAAACGGAGCTTGGGTTCCCCCCTGGCATCCCCCTTGGCGAATCTCCCTCCTGGGTCAGGACGTGACAGAAAAGTTGACACCGACGCCCTCCTTGCAGTGTACACCTCCTCCTACGCATGCAAGCAGTGACCTAGTGCCTGTCGTTTAAAGTTCCTGTTCTCCTCCTGCGGGGCGTGATTTGCATGTTTAATTTCTTCCTCCTCTTCCTCCTTTGCGCTTAAAATTTTGCTATTCTAGAGCCTCGTCGGTATAATACACACTCTCTGGCACATACGCAGAGTGCCTTTTCTTTCTTACTCTCTCCTTTCCCCCGTAAATGTAGGTGCCAGACAGTTCCAAAAAGGGGAGAATAATCTTCTCTCCCTACTCCTCCGCCACAAAAGGAGAAGAGAAGAAGAAAGTCCGGAATAAAAAAGTTTCGACTCTCGGTTCTCCCCATTTCTTCTCTTCCCGGCCTTTTGTACCTTCCTCTCTCTTCAGTGCTGCACACCCAAGTAGGCTACAAGCTCCCTCACCCGATGCCAAGTCGCCAGCCCCTGTACCAAGAACGGTAGCGAAAGAAAGAAGAAAAAGTTCCCACTCCACTTTTTAAGAGGGGTCGTCGGATATAGGAGATGACCCAGACTGTGGCAGGAAAAAAAGACCTCTGGTTCTGTGCCAGACAGGTTCTCTTGCTCCCAAATCGAGCGAATGGCGAATGTTGCACTCCGAGTTGGTTTCCAGTTACTTGCAAGCCAGAAGGTGGGGTTGGAAGCAAACAGGCGGCGGAGGATATAGCGAAAAGAGCAAAGTTTGTTTCCTCCTCCTCCCCTACCTCCAAGAAGGAAGAGGAGTACCCACATAAAACGTTGGCGGGAGTGGGCGACGAATAGAACCTCAGGAACAAACTCAGCCCTACCCTTTTCTCTATCCTCCCACCGCCGCCCTCTTTCTCTTTACTCTCTCCGCTCCCGCACACTTTTTTCCACAAGAATTTCCATACTCCCAAAGGTCGTTTCATTCCGATCGATGCTTTCCGCTCCCACCCTTTGCTATCTACCTTCTTCCTCTCTATTCCCCAGCCCTCCTTCCCCACTCATCCGAGTCAACACACCTGTTGAGCGCCGCCACTGTTTGTACTAGGGGGGGATCGAGGTACGGAAGAGAGGAGTGAGAGATGGAAAAGGCAAGAAAAAGGTAAAGACGAGAAGAGTAGGCCAAGTCTTTGTATTGTGCGGGGTAGTTACCGAGGTTCATCAACCTCGTCCTGTCTTCTTCCTTACCTTCCTCCTCCTCTTGGTGGTGGCACCCAATCAAGCGAGAGAGACGAGGCGGCGGAGGAAAAGAGGAAGGAGAAGAAGGCTATCTCGTCACTCCAGTCGCATTACGCGCTGCCTCACTCACTCACTCCGCCTTCCCACACACAAGGAATTAATATCCCCCCCTCACCCGCTCACGCACACAACACCACCCTTTTTCTCCCCCTCCTCCTCCTCGCATTCCTCTCCGTCGCCGCGCTCGGCCCATTATTCACGGCGGAAAAGTGGGGGAAATGGGCTTCGAGCACGCCAGACAACGCCCGCGGTGCTAAAATGAGCACACAGAGAGAAGGTCTCCCAATTTTTTCCCTTTCCAAATGGGGCCCTTTTTTATATCTCCTCTCTTCTTCCTGCGGCTTTAGGCGTCACCGCCCGTTAGAGAGTCGAGCCGAGCTAGCCAACCACCAACGCCGGTGGCACTTTGCACATTACGGCGACGGCGGCGCCGCGGGAGGGTGAGGCCCTTTCCCCCCAATTAACTGCGCTCCTGTCTGGCTGCAGAGACTTTTTGGCGAAATGGTTTGTTGCTCTATTGGTGAGGTAGTGCTTTGAAGTTGTCGCACTGAGAAATTTTTGTATTACACGACGTAGTTTTAGTGCACGGCGGATATTCGGTAAGAATACTTGGCTTTCGCAGCGAGCCCCCGAGCGTGCAGCCGGCAAACGGACGGAAAAGAAACTAGGCCTCGTCTTCCACCGCCACCGTTTCTCCACCCCCTCTCCCTCTCTCTTTCGCGAGCTGTTTGATGATAGCTCCGCCGCCGCCGCCGCCGCCGCCGCCTCTTCTCCCCTCTCCCGGGACTGTTTCCAACCCCCGGTGGTGCCCTCTCCTCCTCCTCTTTCCACGAGCGTCCGTCCGTCCTCCACTCCAGCCTCAAGTTCAAGCCTCGCGGCGGCGCCCCTCGCGTTCCGTATACCACCAGTGCGCAGAAAACTGGGAGAGGGAAAAGCGCGCTTCTCCTCCTTCTCCGCGGCCTCCCTCCACCCTTATCTTCCTCTCTTTCTTCCATCCTCCTCCACTTCCAGCGCCGCCGCCGAAGCCGCTCTCTTTGCCCTCTTCCCTTTCGTTCCAACTGCTGCTTTCACCTCCGGTGGCTTCGCTTTGTACGTATCGCCCAAGTTCACCCGTTCGCGCAAAAGTTCGGGATTTACCTCCTATTATAAAAAAATAGGTGTTACATATGGAAACACATCTTCTATGTTTACTTTAGTATAGGTATCCAATAGAAGGCCTCATCTGTATGTTTTTTAGTTATAAGGATAAATTAGAAACTCGGAGAAAAATTCCGCTTGCGCAGCTCGTTCCAACTTGGAAAAGGGGGGGAGGAAGGGGGATTTCCTAGGCCTCTTTTCCACGTTCAGTACAAGTA
>JAAUYJ010079940.1_pt1 | contig 15413 bp, 4 predicted proteins | sample 7278031 | NCBI WGS metagenome assembly JAAUYJ01 (sample SAMN14350222, study PRJNA611818) | marine sediment metagenome | isolation source: surface marine sediment (1.8m) | place: French Polynesia: Moorea | collected 2018-08 | reverse complement strand
GGGCACGCCGATGACGGCCTGCGCTGTGCAATCGGATCGGTCAAGACGAATATAGGGCACCTCGAATCGGCAGCCGGAATTGCCGGTCTGATAAAGGCGGTGCTGTCCCTGCACCACGAGTACATACCGCCCAATCTCCATTTCACAGAGCTCAATCCGCATATCGACCTGTCGTCAACACGCTTCGTCGTGCCCACCGAGGGCCTGCCATGGCCTCCGGCTGCCGAGTCGCGGCTGGCTGGCGTCAGCTCCTTCGGCTTCGGCGGCACGAATGCCCACATGGTGCTCGAAGAGGCCCTTGGCGACCGGGTCGAGAGCTCCCGCAGCGGCGAGCCGCCGCAGGAGGCGGCGCTGCTGGTGTCTGCACGTGATCGGGGCGGACTCGAGGCGCTCGCAGCCGCCTACGCGGGTGCGCTCCTCGACGATGACCTGTCGTTCGACGACGTCTGCTTCACGGCCGCCTGCCGTCGCGGTCACCATCAGCAGCGACTCGCCGTGCTCGCATCAGACAGCGCAGACGCCGCCAGGCTGCTGACGTCTTTCGTCGACGGTGAGCCGTTGCCGGGCGTGGTCGAGGGCCGTGCCGCCGATAGAGGTGCTCGACCCACGACCTTCGTGTTCTCCGGCCAGGGATCGCAGCGCGTCGGAATGGGTCGCACGCTGCTCGAGTCGGAACCCGTGTTCCGCGAGGCAATCGAGCGAATCGACGACCTCCTGTCCGAGCGCGCCGGCTGGTCGCTGCTCGACGTGTTGCAGAACGCAGACGAAGAGCGCCTGAGCAACACGGAAATCGCGCAGCCGGCCATCTTCGCGGTACAGGTCGGGCTTGCGGAGCTGTTGCACCACTACGGCATCACGCCGGACGCAGTCGTCGGGCACAGTCTCGGCGAGGTCGCAGCAGCCGCAGTGGCCGGCGCATTGTCCCTGGAAGATGCCGTGACGGTCATCTGTCACCGCGGCAAGCTGATGCAGAGACTGCACGGCGCAGGCCGCATGGCGGCAATCTCGGCGCCGGCCGAACAGGTCGAGCGTCTCCTCGACGGGGCGCACGAATCCCTCTCGATAGCCGCGATCAATGGTCCGTTCTCCGTCACCGTTTCCGGCGAGCCGGAAGCGATCGAGGCCCTGGTGGCGGGCCTCGACGTCCCGCATCAGGTCTTGCCGGTCATGTACGCGTTCCACAGTTCGCAGATGAGCGCCCTGCAAGCGGAGCTGGAGCAGGCCGTGAGCGACATCCGCGTTCAGACTCCGAAAGTCGCGGTCTACTCGACAGTACGTGGCGGTCGAGCAGAACCGGGCGACTTCGGGCCGGGGTACTGGGCGAGGAACATTCGGGAGCCCGTGAACTTCGCGGGCGCGATCGAGGCGTCGGCCGCCGACGGCTCTACGTGTTTCCTCGAGGTCGGGCCGCAGGCGGTGCTTGGGCCTCCGGTCGAACAGTGTCTCGAGGCGGGCCGGCATGACGCGTGCGTGCTGGGCGCGCTGCTGCGCAACAAGCCCGAGCGCATCGTCGATGTCCTTGCGGCCGCGCACGTGAACGGACTTCCGGTAGCGTGGAACAAGCGGTTCCGCGGAGTGGAAAATGTCGTTCGACTGCCAAGCTATCAATGGCAGCGGCGGCGTTGCTGGTTCGAACCGACGCGCGATCGACTGTCGGCCGCGCAAGCCGGTCCCGACGTCGCGGACTGGGGCTATGAGCTCGCCTGGCCGCTTCGAACCCCGCTGGCGGACTGGGCAGCCCGACTGCCCGTAAGCGATCGGCGGGCGCTCGATGCGATCTCCGCGCGTGTTGCCGATACCCGTGACACGATCTACGCAAAGCACGGCGCCGAAGATTCAGTGCCGCTCGTCGACGCGCTGCAGGAGAAGGCGGTCGAGTACGCGGCCGGCGCCCTGCAGGCACTCGGTTTCGCTCTGGCGTCCGGCGGCCAACACTCGACCGAGGAAGTGACCGCGGTCGCGGACGGATACCGGCAGCGCATAGTCAAGCGGCTGTTCGGACTGCTCGAGGATCACGGCATCGTCAGCCGCGAGGGCGATGTTTGGACCGTCGACCGCGATCCGCCGGCACCCGGAGGGGCTTCGGATTCCGCACAGCGATTCGCCGGCGGGCCCGAAGTTCACACTGCTGGAGCGATGCGGGCAGAAGGTCGCGGACGTGGTCAAAGGGCAGACGGACCCTCTGTCGCTCCTGTTCCCGGGCGACTACACGACGTCCGCCGAATGGGTTTATGCCGACGCGCCGTTCTCCCGTGTTGCCAACGATCTCGTCGGCGAGACCGTGACGGCCCTCGTCGATACGCTTGCCGACAACCGGACGCTGCGCGTGCTCGAAATCGGCGCCGGAACCGGCGGAACGACACGCGAGGTCCTGCCGCGTCTGGATCAGGAGCGCACCGAGTACGTTTTCACCGACCTGTCGCAGTCCTTCCTCAAACAGGCATCGGAACGGTTCCACGCGAATCTGCCGCTCCATGGCAAAGTGCTCGACGTCGAGACAGACCCCGCGGCGCAGGGCTTCGACGACGGGCAGTTCGACCTCATCATCGCCGCGAACGTCATTCACGCGACGGCCGACCTGAAGCAGTCTCTCGTGCACGCGCGCCAATTGCTCGCACCCGGCGGCGTACTGCTGATGCTAGAGGGCACCGCACGTCGCGGCTGGATCGATCTGACCTTCGGGCTCACCGAAGGCTGGTGGCGATTCACCGATACCGATGTGCGGACGGACCATCCGCTGCTGGACACCGACGGCTGGTTGTCGCTGTTATCTGCGTCGGGGTACGACGACGTCGCGGCAATTCCGGTGGAACGCGATTCCAACGGCTGTATTTTCGAGCAGGCCATCCTGCTCGCTCGCGCGCCGCTCGACGAGACGACCACAAAGCCCGAGTTCGCGATCGACGACAAGGCACCGTGGATCGTCTTCACCGACAACCACGGCGTCGGCGCCGGCCTCGCCCGCCTGCTCGAGTCCCATGCGACTCCCTGCATCGTCGTCGAGCAGACGGATGCCGATGGGTCGAACGGCGATGGGCAGTACCGTGTGAATCCCACGAGGCGCCAGGACTTTGTCGAATCGCTCGAGGCGATAACGAGGAAATCCGGCTCTCAGCCCGGCGCCGTGGTGCATCTGTTCGGCACGAACGAAAACGTTGAGGGCGGCGCTGTGGACTGGGACGCGAGCATGACGCGATCCTGCGGCAGCGCCCTGCACCTGATTCAGGCGATGGACGAGACGGGGGTGCAGCCCGAACGTGGACTCTGGATAGCAACGCGAGGCGCTCAGGCCGTTGCGGCGCACGACGGCGAAACCTCGGTTGCGCAGGCCCCGCTTTGGGGACTTGGTCGCGTGGCGGCCAGAGAGAAGCCGGATCTCTGGGGTGGACTCGTGGATCTCGACGTCGAAGCCGATCCGGATCGCGACGCCGCCGGGCTCCTGTCGGTCGTCGTGAACCACCGCGATGAGAACCAGGTGGCGTTGCGCGGCACCGACCGTTTTGTCGCTCGGTATTTGGAGAAGTCGCTCGATCCGGCGGCTCCGGCCGCGTTCGCAGACGATCGCAGCTACCTGATCGTCGGCGGTACGGGCGGCATCGGGCTAAAGATGGCGCAATGGATGGTGGAGCGCGGTGCACGGCACCTCACGCTGCAAAGCCGTCGCGGCCGGCCGGCCGACGATGACGTGCAGGCCGCCGGCATTGTATCCGACCTTGAGTCGGCCGGTGCACAGGTCTCGTTCGTGGCCGCGGACAGTGCCGATGCTGCACGGATGGCCGAGGTATTCGCCGAATTCGGCGCCGAAAAGCCCGAACTCGCTGGCGTCATTCACACTGCCGCGGTGATCGACTTTCAGCCGATCGAGGAGATCGGGCTCGAGGACTACCTCGCGGCGGTGCGCGCGAAGGTCGCCGGCAGCTGGGTGTTGCACGAACTGACGGCGCCGCTGGAGCTTGATTTTCTGCTGTTGTTTTCCTCAATGGCTGCCATCGCCGGTTTTCCGCAGCTCAGTCACTACGCCGCGGGCAACTGCTTCCTGGACGCTCTGGCGCACCGCCGGCGGGAACTCGGGCTGCCGGCCACGAGCATCAACTGGGGCCTCTGGTCCGAGGGCCGTTCGACGAGCGACGAGAACAAGCAGCTCTTCGAGAGTATCGGTCTGCGTGCGATGGCGTCGGACAAAGCGTTGCAAGGACTGGAACGCGCACTCGCGAGCGGGTCGGTGCAGGAGACCGTCGCGTGGGTCGATTGGGGCGCATTCCGGCCAATCTACGAGTCACGCGGCGCGAGCCGTCTGCTGTCACGACTCCCGGAGCGCGCAGAAGCAACGTCAGCGCCGGAGCCGGCTGCAGATGAAGTTCAGGCGTCCCGCTTCCGCAGCGAGCTGGCCGCGGCCGACCCAGTGGCGGCGGAGCGGATGGTCGAGGACGCCGTCAGCAAAGCCGTCGCCGCGATTCTGGGCCTTGGCGAAAACGCGGTACCCCCGCGTAGCGAAGGCTTCTTCCAACTCGGTATGGATTCGATCATGTCGGTCGAGCTGAGACGACGACTGGAATCGAAGCTGCAGGTGCAGCTGCCGACGACGCTGGCGTTCGAGTATCCGACGATCGAAGCGCTCACCGGATACCTCGTCGCCGAGGTGCTCGGCATCGGTACCAGCGAGGCGGATCCGGGCCCTGCCGCAGCGAAGCCGCCCGAGCCGGCGGAAGAGGAAGACGACCTTGACGAATTCTCCGACGCGGAACTGGCGGCGGAGCTGGACCGTGAGCTTGCGCAGCTATCCGAAGGTGACGGGGGTGTGAGTTGAGCGGTACGTCGTCAGACAACAGCCAGCGCGCGAGACTGCAGGACGCCATACGCAGCATCAGGCGTCTGCAGAAACGTGTCGCTGAGCTCGAGGGTGCGTCGAGCGAACCGATTGCCATTGTCGGCATCGGTTGTCGGCTGCCCGGTGACGTGTCCGATCCCGAGGAATACTGGCGTCTCCTCGATGACGGCGTAGACGCGATCTCGGAGGTACCGCCCGATCGATGGGATGGGCCTGCCTTCTACGATCCCGACCCCGAAGTGCCCGGCAAGATGTACACGCTTGCCGGCGGTTTCGTGGACGGTCTCGACCGCTTCGACGCCGATCTCTTCAAACTGTCGCCTCGTGAAGTCGCGAAGATCGACCCGCAGCACCGACTGGTGCTCGAGGTCGCATGGGAAGCGCTCGAGCACGCCGGGGTGCCGCCTAAGAGCCTGAAGGAATCCTCGACGGGCGTCTATCTCGGTATCACGGCCTTCGACTACGGTCTGCATCTGAGCCACGTCGGCGATTCGATCATCGACGCGTACTCGATGACCGGAACCAAGCTGAATTTTGCGGCAGGGAGGCTGTCGTACGTGCTCGGGCTGCAGGGTCCCGCTCTATCGGTGGATACCGCGTGCTCCTCGTCGCTCGTCGCCATCCATCTCGCGTGTCAGGCGCTGCGACGCGAGGAATGCGAGATGGCGCTCGCAGGCGGTGTCAACGCGATGCTGACCCCCGAACAGACCGTTGCTGAATGCAAAGCGCGCATGCTTTCGCCCGAAGGGCGCTGCAAGACGTTCGATGCCAGCGCGGACGGCTTCGTCCGGGGCGAAGGCTGCGGCATGCTCGTACTGGAAAAACTGAGCCGGGCTAAGGAACTCCGACACCCTGTCATCGCCGTTATTCGTGGCTCCGCCGTGAACCAGGACGGCCCGACGAGCGGTCCGACCGTCCCGAATCGAATCGCGCAGGAAGCCGTCATCCGACTGGCACTCAAGGATGCCGGACTACACGCCGACGACATCGACTACGTCGAGGCGCACGGGACGGGTACTCCGCTTGGGGACCCGATCGAAGTACGCGCGCTGGCGAACGTGTTCGGAGGCTCGGACGGTCGAGCGGCGCCGCTCAAGATAGGGTCGGTCAAGACCAACTTCGGTCATCTCGAGTCGGCGGCCGGCGTCGCCGGTCTGATGAAGGTCGCTCTCGGCCTCGCACACGAGGCGATACCGCCGCACCTGCACGTGAACAAACTGACCCCCGCCGTCGACTGGTCCTCGATCCCCATTCAGGTAGCGACCGAGCGGGACGCATGGCCGGCTTCGAGTCGGACTCGACGGGCAGGCGTGAGTTCGTTCGGCGCCAGCGGCACCAATGCGCACATCATCCTCGAGGAATGGCGCGCGGAACCTATAGAGGCCTCGCGCGCCGATCGTCCCTCTAGTCTGTATTGTCTCTCGGCTGAAACAGCCGATTCGCTGACTGAGCTGGCCCATCGGCGCGAGCAGGCGCTTGAAGTGCTCGAGGCGGAGCAACTGGTCGATGCGTGTTTCACGGTCACGGCGGGACGCTCGCATTTCCAGCACCGTCTGGCCGTGATCGGTGAGGACATCGCTGATGTCACGAAGGGCCTCGCCACTTTCGGACGAGGCGAGCTGTCGCCGGCCGTTATCGCCGGAACGGGTGCTCGCAACCCTCGCGTCGCGTTCCTGTTCTCCGGGCGTCTGGGCAAGGCTGCGGGGCGCGAGTTGTACGCCTCGGTTCAGGGGTTCCGCGACTGCATCGATCAGTGCGCGGAGATTCTCGACCCGCGCTTCGACAAGCCGTTGCAGGACGTCCTGTTCGGAGATGCAGCTGACGAACGTCAGCGGCCGAGCCATGCTGAGCCGTCGCTGGTTGCACTTCAATACGCGTTGGCTTCCGTCTGGCGGTCCTGGGGCACAGTACCGTCCGCGCTGTTCGGATACGGGTCCGGTGAGTACGCGGCAGCCTGTGTCTCCGGCGCCTTGTCGCTCGAAGACGCACTGCTACTCGCGCATGCCAAGGGCATAGCCCTCGAATCGATCGCGGAACAAGGCGCGATGGCTGCCGTATCGGCGCCCGCATCGCAGGTCTCCGAGACGCTCGCCGACTACCCCAACGTGTCGATCGCTGCAATCAACGGCCCCGACCGTGTCGTACTTTCCGGCGCCGCGGAAGAACTCGAGCGGTCCTTGCAGGATCTTGAAGAGCGGGGGATCGCCACCTGCAAGCTGGACGTGGCGTACGCACCGCACTCGCCGCTGGTCGAGCGGCACCTCGCCGATCTCGCCCCGGCCGACGGTATCGATGCAGCGTCGCCGCGTGTACACCTCGTTTCGGGCCTGAGCGGCGAGTTGCTAAGCCCGACGGACACGCTCGGCCTCGACCACTGGCGGAAACAAGTTCGGGAGCCTGTGCAGTTCGATAAGGCGTTGCAGACGCTCATCGATGACGACATCGATGCCTTCGTGGAGATCGGCCCGGACGCGACACTGACGCGTATGGCGCGCGGCCTGGCCGAAGGGCGACAAGCGCTGTGGGTGAACTCCCTCGAAGACGGAACCGACGATTGGCGGCCAATGACGCGTGCGCTCGCACGCCTGTACGTCAGCGGCGCCACCGTGAACTGGCGTGCCGTGCACGACGCTGACACGACGGGCATGCTCCGCCTTCCCGTTTACGCATTCGATCGCAAGCGCCACTGGATCGATGCGCCACCCCCGGTACCTGCGGACGCGCTCCGGGCAGGTGCGGCTGCCATCGAGACCGGGCACCCGCTTCTGGGGCACCGGATTCGCTCGCCGCTCAAGGCTGTGCAGTTCGAGTCGGCAATCAGCGTCGAAAGCGAACCCTGGCTGGCCGATCATGAAGTATTCGGACGGGTTGTAGTACCCGCGACGGCCTATCTCGAGATGCTGATCGCCGCCGCGAGACAGACGACCTCGGACGGCTTTGGAATCGAAGACGTCTTCATACACGCGCCGATCGTCGCAGAGCCGGGCACGACGTTGAGCGTGCAGACGATTGTCGAGGCCGGAGGAGAGTCCCGTCGCGTCCGGATAGCGTCTCCCGATGACACGACGGCCGACGACAACTGGAACGAACACGTCACGGCGCAGATCCGGGCGCTCCCCGGCGCGGCTGACGAGAAGCCCCTCGATCTCGACAGCATCGTCGGCCGCTGCGGCGACGACGTCGATATTTCCGGGCACTACGAGGCGATGCGCAAGACTGGCGTCGCGTTCGGGCCCGCGTTCCGGACTGTCGATCGAATTCGACGAGGCGACCAGGAATCCGTCGGCTGGGTATCTGCGCCATCTGGCGTCGGAATCGGAAACGATTCCGCATACTGGCTGCATCCTGCGATGCTCGACGGCTGTCTGCAGGTGGCGCGCGAAGCGCTGCCGGAATCGGTGCGCGAGAATCACGACATCGCGCTGATACCTCTGCGCCTCGCGGGTCTCGAGCTGTTCGGCGCTCCCGGAAACACCGTTGTGAGTCACGCGATACTGACCTCTGCGAAAGCCAGGGACGAGATGTTCGAGCTCGACGTGGACATTGCCGATGAAGACGGCACGCGGATCGCATGCTTGCGGGGACTGCGCCTGGTTCGGGCCGATCGTGCTGCCCTGGAAGCCGCCGCGCCGACGAGAAGCGGCGGCGATATCTACGAACTGCAGTGGCGCAAGCAGCCGCTCGAGTCCGCAGCCGCAAGCGCAGGCCAGCGGGTCAACTGGCTGATATTCGCTTATGAAGATCCATTACTCCTCGCGTGCGGCGAGGCGTTGCGCGCGGCAGGCGACAACGTCTGGAGCGTGGCGGCCGGTGCTGAATACGAACTGTCAATCGACGGCAGTACGGTAGCCGTCGACAACGCGGGGGATTTCCGGCAGCTAATCGAAGCGACGGTCGGGTCGGGTCAGGGACCCTGGACGATTCTGCATGCCGGCGGATCCCTGACGCCGGGCGCAGAGCTCGATGCGCAGACCCTGCACGCGTCGCAGCAATCGTGTCTGCAGAGCATCCTGCACGTCGCGCAGGCTCTGGAAAAAACGGCCGCCAGCGATTCACGCGTTGCGATCGTGACCCGAGGGTCACAGCGCGAAACGACCCTCGCCGGGCTCTCGGGCTCGCCGGCCTGGGGGCTGGGTCGGGTCATGCAGACCGAATTGCCGCGCCTCGATACTCTGCTGCTCGACCTCGGAGACGACGCGGATGCCGAGCAGGAACTGATCGCCGAAGTGCGGGCAGGCAACGCCGAGAATCAGGTCGTCTATCGAGACGGCGAGCGCTTCGTCGCGCGCCTCGTTGCTTCCGATGGAGCGCTGCAAACCGATTCCGGCCGCGGCGCCGGTATGCGCCGTCTGACGCTCGAGACGCCCGGAATTCCGGACAGCCTCGCATTCCGGCCGGAGCAGAGGAAGGCCCCGGGCTTCGGAGAAGTGGAAATCGCGGTAGCCGCGGCGGGACTGAACTTCCGCGACGTGCTGGTGGCACTGGGCGTCTACCAGGGTCCGGCAGGGCCGCTCGGCGGCGAGTGTTCGGGACGGGTCGTGGCGATCGGTGACGGCGTCTCGGGAATGGCGCCCGGCGATGAAGTCATAGCGTTTGCGACAGGCGCAATGGCATCGCACGTAACGACCGACGCCAGGCTGACGTGGGGCAAGCCGGCGGCGCTCAGCGACGAGGAAGCCGCCGGCGTGCCGATCGTATTCCTGACCGCCGCGTACTGCCTCGAAAGTCTGGGACGGATGCAGAAGGGCGATCGCGTCTTGATCCACGGCGCGGCGGGCGGCGTGGGGATGGCCGCCGTGCAGCTGGCGAGGCGCGCCGGCGCGGAGATATTCGGAACGGCCGGCACTCCGGAGAAACGCCAGCTGATCAAGTCGCTGGGCGTGAACCACGCGCTGGACTCACGTTCGCTGGACTTCGCCGACCAGATCCTCGAATTGACGGACGGCGAGGGCGTCGACCTTGTGCTGAACTCGCTCGCGGGCGAGTTCATTCCAGAAACCCTCCGAGTGACGAAAGTCGGCGGCCGCTTCGTCGAGATCGGCCGTACCGACATATGGACCGCCGAGCAGGTCGAAGAATTCCGTCCCGGTACCGAATATCACACGGTGTTACTGGGCGATGTCTGCGAGGAAGACCCCGCGCAGATTCACGAACTTGGCGAGCGGCTGTTCGCGGACATCGGATCCGGCGCACTCGATGCGATTCCCGTTCAGAGCTGGCCGATGGACGACGCCGCGGAGGCGTTTCGACTCATGGCACGCGCCGGACACACCGGCAAGCTGGTGCTCTCGAACGCCGGCACCGCCGGACAGGAGGCGTCAGAAACGCCGCTCGCACGTGCGGATGGAGCCTATCTTGTCACGGGTGGCTTCGGCGGCCTCGGACTCGAACTCGCGCGCTGGCTCGTCGCCGAAGGAGCCGGGCAGGTCGCGCTGATGGGGCGCAGCGAGCCGGGTGAGCACGCGGCCGCCGTCATCGACGAACTGCGAGGCGGCGGGGTCGACGTGCTCGAGATACAGGGTGACGTGGCGAGCGACGAGGACGTGACCCGAGCGCTGGACGCGATCGCCCAAACGGACAAGCCGCTGCGCGGCGTTGTGCACGCCGCGGGCACGCTGGACGACGGCGTCCTCCCGGAGCAGACATGGGCACGATTCGATGGCGTCCTTGCCGCCAAGATGACCGGCGCCTGGACGCTGCATAGGCTCACGTCCGAATGTGAGCTGGACTACTTTGTACTTTTCTCCTCGGCGAGTGCCCTTCTTGGCGCAGCAGGCCAGGGCGCTTATGCCGCGGGCAATGCGTTCCTCGACGCGCTGGCGCGCTGGCGCGCGCAGCAGGGACTCGGCGGCCTGATTATCATCTGGGGTCCATGGGCGGAAGTCGGCATGTTCGTGGATGCCGGCGAAGCCGGTAGGCGGGCTGTCTCGGAGCGCGGGTTCGACATGCTCTCGCCGTCGCGCAGCCTGGCGGCGATGTCGACGCTGATCAAGGCGGGTTCTGCCGGTGCGGCCGTGCTCTCGGTAGACTGGGCGGCGTACAGCGCGTCTCAGCCGGGAGGCCGGGCGCCGCTGCTGACGTCCGAGCTGACCGCCACTGTTGCGCCGGTGGATACCGGACCCGAAAGCGGCGCCTTCGTAGAGGAATTGCGCGCTGCTCCGGCCGCACGCCGCCGTTCCTTGCTGCAACAAAAGCTGCGTGAAGAGGTTGGCGCCGTTCTCAACAAGAGCGCGGAATCGATCAAGACGAACCAGGGCTTCCGGGAACTGGGCATGGACTCGCTGATGTCGGTGGAGTTGCGCAATCGCCTCGAGCGGGTTCTCGGGTGTTCGCTCGTATCGACGCTCGCATTCGATCATCCGACAATCGAGGAGTTGGGCGCGTACCTGCTCGGAGATGTTCTCGACGTCGATCGACAGACCGGTACAGACACGCCGCAGGAGGGTGACGATACCGATGCTACCGCCGACGAATTCGATGAGAGCGTCGCGGAGCTCTCGGACGAGGAAGCCGAACGAATGTTGATGGAAGAGCTAAGCAAGATGCGCGAGGCCGACACGCATGGCTAGACCGAAAAACGAAGCTACGCAGGCACCGTCCGCCACGAAGCAGGCGCTCGTCGAACTAAAGCGCATGCAGTCCAGGCTGGACGAAGCCGAGCGGGCTCGTACTGAACCCATCGCAATCTGTGGAATGGGCTTACGGTTCCCCGGCGGCGCGGTCGATGCCGATTCGTACTGGGATCTGCTCAGTAATGGTGTCGATGCGATCACCGAGGTTCCCGCGTCTCGCTGGGACGTCGATGCGCTGTATGATCCGGACCCGGCGACGCCCGGCAAAATGTACTGCAGGCACGGTGGATTCGTAGACGCTGTCGAGCAGTTCGACGCGGAATTCTTCGGTCTGTCGCCGAGGGAAGCGACCTGCACTGATCCTCAGCAGCGTATGCTGCTCGAGGTGACCTGGGAGGCGCTCGAGAACGCCGCGATCGCGCCAAGCAGGCTCGCCCGTAGCCGTTCCGGTGTCTTCGTCGGCATCGGCAACACCGACTACGGACGCATGCTGATCGACGACCCCGACAAGATTGACGCTCACACGGGGACCGGCAGCGCGATCGCCGTGGCGGCCGGACGACTTTCCTATGCGCTCGGTCTCAACGGACCGAGCACGGTTGTCGACACAGCGTGTTCGTCGTCGCTGACTGCTGTCGCGCTCGCGTGCGAGAGCCTGCGCAGACGCGAATGCGACCTCGCGCTCGCCGGTGGTTCCAATCTGATCCTCACGCCCGAGTACAGCATTGCGTTCTCGAAGGCGCGCATGCTTGCGGCAGACGGGCGCTGCAAGACCTTCGACGCTCGTGCGGACGGCTACGTTCGCGGCGAGGGATGTGCAGTAATCGTTCTCAAGCGCCTTTCGGACGCACTTGCAGACAACGACCCGGTCCTCGCCGTCGTTCGCGGATTCGCCGTCAATCAGGACGGCGCCAGCAGCGGGCTTACCGTGCCCAACGGACCGGCGCAGGAATCGGTGATCCGCGGCGCATTGCAGAGCGGCGGCATAAAGCCGGAGGAAGTCGACTACGTCGAGGCCCACGGCACGGCGACCTCGCTGGGCGACCCGATCGAAGTGCATGCCCTCGGAGCGGTGTTCGCCGACAGGCACGGCGATCGACCGCTGCTGATTGGCTCCGTCAAGACGAATTTCGGGCACCTCGAAGCCGCGGCAGGCATCGCGAGCATTATCAAGGTCGTGCTCTCGCTGAAGCATGGCCAGATTCCCGCGACGCTGCATTTCGAGCAACCGAGCCCGCGTATCGATTGGTCCCGCTGCCCGCTGGAAGTTGCGACGAAACTTACGCCGTGGCCGACGAGCAATGGACACCGCATTGCAGGCGTCAGTTCGTTCGGCTTCAGCGGCACGAACGCGCACGTCGTCCTCGAACAGGCGCCCGCAGCCGAGCCTGTCGAGTCCGACGACGTCGCCGGCGGCCAGATCCTGGCGTTGTCTGCAAAGTCGCCACGCGCCCTCAACGATCTGGCGCAGAGCTACGCCGCGGCCGTGCAGGACAGTGGCGCTTCGATTGGAGAGATTGCGTGGACGGCGAATACGGGGCGGTCGCATCTGAGTCACAGGCTGGCCGTCGTCGCGGACGACAAGACCGCGCTCGCCGATAAGCTGCTGCGCTTCAGTCGTGGCGAACATGACGACGAGTTCACCACCGGCGAATGGTTCGATTCGGAGCCGCCGCAGGTCGCGTTCCTGTTCACCGGAGACGGTTCTCAGTACGTCGGAATGGGGCGCGAATACTACGAACAGTACCCGGCGTTTCGCGCCGCACTCGACGAGTGTGACGGCTTGCTCAGGCCGCATCTCGAGTCGTCTCTGGTCGATGCGCTGTACGGCGAGGGCGGCGCTGCGGAGCAGGCGTTATCGGCTTCGATCGCGCAGCCGGCCTTGTTCGCGCTGCAGTACTCGCTCGCGCATTTGTGGAAGTCGTGGGGCGTCGAACCGTCTGCGATTCTCGGATACGGCCTCGGAGACTACGCGGCCGCGTGCGTCGCCGGCGTCTTCGATCTCGAATCGGGGCTTGCGCTGGCGGCCGCGCGGGGGCGGCTTTTCGACAAAGCAGGCAGCCTGTCGCTGATCGCGGTTTCCACGAGCGTCGAGCAGCTTGAGCCCGCCATTGATACGGACGGGCAGGATGTCTTCGTGGCGGCTGTGAACGGGCCTTCAGACGTCGTCGTCGCCGGTAGCAGCGATCAACTCGCGGAGCTGTCAGCACGGCTTCGTGCGGACGGCGTTGGCGTGGTCGACCTCGGCAGTTCCCCAATTGCCCCGCCTGAATCAGGCGCGGACCTCGACACGATGAGACGGATCGCCGGCGAGATCCAGTACGCACAGCCCGGAATCCCGCTCGTGACCGGGCGACACGGCCGGTTCGTCGCGTCAGAGGCGTGCACGCCGGACGCCTGGCTGCCGGAGGCCAACGCAACGGTGAATTTCCTCACCGGAATGCAGGCGCTTCAGGAGGACGGCCAGCGAATCTTCATAGAGATCGGGCCGCACCCCGTCCTGCTCGCGATGGCGCGGCGCGCGATTTCGGGCGAGCAGTTCGCCTGGGTGCCGACCGCGAGCCGCGGCAGGTCGGACATCGACATGGCGAGAGGCTCCATGGCGAGACTCTACGTCCAGGGCGTAGATCCGCGTTGGAGCGCCGTGTTGCCGAAGCATCCGAACAGGCGTATTCCCCTGCCAACGTATCCCTTCCAGCGGGAAAGGTATTGGTGGGAAGGCGCGGAGGCCGGGCGGGTCGACGACGGTCATCGTCGCTGGCCAGACGTCGTCGCGGCCGGACGGCGTCAGGCCGACCTCGTCCCGATCGACATGAATATCGAGAGTTATCGCGACAAGTGGCAGTGCCTCGCTGACCTTACGAATGCCTACATTGTTGACGTATTTCGATCGTTGAAGCTCTTCTCGGAGGCGGGTGAATCGCACACCGCGGACAGCCTCGTTAAGGCCGGCGGCATCAAACCGGTCTACAAGATGCTGATGTCCCGCTGGCTCGAATACCTTGCCGATGCTGGCGAGCTGACATTCGAAAACGGCGGCTACACCAGCAAGAATCCGCTGGGCAAGCCGCCTACTGCCCAGCTGCTTAAGGCGGCGGAGCAGTCCATGCGTGACGTCACCCCATTGATGGAATACGTCTCCCGCTGCGGCGATATGCTGGAAGACGTCCTGCTGGACCGAGAGACTGCGCTGCAGACGCTGTTCCCGGGCGGGGCGACGGACACTGCGCAATTCCTCTATCGGGAGTGGTCGGTCCCGCGGTATTTCAACGGCATTGCCGCCACGGTCGTGGAACGGTTCGTCGAGTCGGTTTCACGCGGGCGATGTGCCCGGCTTGTCGAGATCGGAGCCGGAACCGGTGCTACAACGGCGTCCGTGCTGCCGCGACTCGCATCGCGCGATGTGAGCTACTTCTTTACCGACGTCTCCGATTACTTCCTCTCTCAGGCGAGCGAGGAATTCGGCGAGTTCGACTTCGTCCAGTACGGGCTACTCGACATCGGTAAGAACCCGGAGGAGCAAGGGTACGGCCGGCACAGCTTCGATGTGGTTCTTGCGTCCAACGTATTGCACGCGACGAGCAATCTCGAGGAGACGGTGGACCAGGTTCTGTCACTGCTGGCACCCGGCGGAATCCTCGTCCTGTTCGAAACGACAGGAGCACCGAACTGGTCCGACATCACGGTCAGCCTGATCGAAGGATGGCAGAGTTTCGACGACTCGTTGCGAACCGACAGTCCGCTGCTGTCGGCCGGCCAGTGGTCGGAACTGCTGCGCGATCGTGGATTCGACGACGTTGTTGAATATCCGCCGACAGGTTCAGTCGCCGAAGTCTTCGGCTCCCATGTCATCGTCGCGCATGTCAGCGACGATCGTGCGCTGGCCGCTGCCTCGGCCGACACGACCGCGATGGCGGCGTTCGATACGGGTACGGGCGAAGCCGCTCCGGCTGCCGCCGTCGCGGAAGTCGATCCTGAAGCGGTCGCAGCGTTGCGGAGCGAACTCGACGAGT
>JAAUYJ010021189.1_pt1 | contig 15418 bp, 25 predicted proteins | sample 7278031 | NCBI WGS metagenome assembly JAAUYJ01 (sample SAMN14350222, study PRJNA611818) | marine sediment metagenome | isolation source: surface marine sediment (1.8m) | place: French Polynesia: Moorea | collected 2018-08 | reverse complement strand
GAAACGTCAAAAGAGGATTGAAGGAAAAAGGGAAACATACTGCACTTTTCTCCAGCGCCCTCGTGCGAAGAATTAGGCATGACCTTAGTATATCATTGATACATTAAGCACCGAAGCGCATTCTTCTACAGGATACGATTGGCTATATTTGACAGGCAGGATATGGGCGTTGACCGTTTAAAGTGGGTGGGAATATGCAACATTTTTTTTCACCGGCGATCGACTTTGTCTCCCTTAGTTCTTCATGAGGGGCTCTAGCCGTTTCCGCACATGCTCCGGCATGGAGTCCAGCTCGTGCTGCGAGAAGTCGTAGAGCGGCGGGGCTGGGTTGCCGTTGGGCAGCTGCGCGAAGCCCTGCAGCCCGTTAAAGAAGTCGTGCGCGCACGCCTCCCACGCAGACAGGCGCTGCTGCGGGGAGAACACGAAGCAGTGCATCAGGAGATCCAGAAGCAGGTCGCTGTTGCGCACCCCGGGCTGCATCTGCAGGCGCTCGCCCATAGACTTGTGCTCCACGTCCGGCGGCAGCGGGATCTTGGGCACGCGCATGTCGTCAAAGTCCTTGTCCGTGGGCACGCCTAGGTACTCAAAGATGTTGAGGAGGTGCCCCTTCGGGCTCTTGCTGCCATAAAAGACTGGCAGCCCAAGCGCCACCTCTGACATTACGACTCCAGCGCTCCACACGTCCACCCTGTTGGTGTACTTGAGCGCTCCCAGCAAAAGCTCAGGCGCGCGGAAGATCCTAGTACCGATGTAGAAGGTGTGCGTCTCTTCCGGCGAGATGAGCTCACAGCCACAGCCAAAGTCTGCAATCTTCAGCACGCCCGTCCCCGCGTCCACCAGGAGGTTCTCTGGCTTGATGTCCCGGTGGCACACGTTGACGGTGTGACAGAAGGCAAGGCCGCGCATAAGCTGGTACGAGAAGAACTCAAACATGACACCGATGCCCCTCGTTTTAGAGTAGTGCTTCTTCATGTAGTGGAACAAGTCGCCACCCTCCACCAGCTCTAGCACGATCTGAATCATGTTCTCGCGTCCCTCCACGCCGTTGAAGTAGTAGATGAGCTCCACCACATTTCGGTGTTTGATCTTGAGCAGGAGGTACAGTTCGATCTCGGCCAGGGAGCCGTCGCCGCCCGGTATCTTGACGGCCACCAGTCGCTGCGTTGGCTGAGCATCTTCCTTCACGAGCATCTTGGTTACCACGCCGAAGGATACACGACACAGCTCGGACACCATCTGGAGGCTTATTATGACTTCGGACCTGTCAAACCTCCTTGCCTTGGTGTTGAACGTGTCGCCCGGGATCAGCTTCGGCACCTCCGGACAGTGATGCTTGCTTCCCTGTTCACCCATGTTCTTTCAATTTTAGATTTGCATGATCACTGCTCATTCCCAATTAAAAAATCAAAAAAATACGAACTAGTTCAAAATTTTAAACTTTAAATTTTTAACGTACAGTACGTACTACAGTGTCCCTTATTAGGGTTCGACCAGATAATTACCGTTGAGTTTGAGTTGAGTTGAGTTAAGTTGAGTTTAATACGGGCTCATGTAAGAACAAATGTTTAAAGGCACAAGTACACATGTACTGTACAAAATTTGACAGCAGCCATAACTTGACTCCAAACTCACCACATATACATACTTTCGACTTTAGTGTTTGTTGTTGCAAAGTGAAGTGGTCCAAGTGCTGCCTTCTTGGCTTTGACGCTTTTCCTGGCATCGCTTGATCTTGGTCTTGGTCCACCAGCAATCCACTTGTAGGAAGGATCCTGATATTCAGCTAATTTTCAGACACATCTTTTCTTGAGCACTAGCATTTCGCAATTATCCCAGAGATTTACCATTACCAAATATTTGATTCAAACATGAGCAACTTCGTGTGTGGGAAAGAATTTGAATTTGAAATAAGAAATCTCGTAGGTCGTAGCTGGAAAAACAAGCCCTGGGGCGATGGCTTATCACTATCGCATCCTCATTCCACACGAAGGGCCGGGGTTCCGGGGTTCGGTCCCCGCCCAGGGAAAACCAACTTTCGGCCAGTTTGGAGCCCATCCACTCCCCTAACCCTGCCTATAGTCGCAAGAGTAGCAAAGCCCCCCCCACACGAGAGGGATGGTGCAAGCAGCAAGCCGAGCACACGGGATGACACTTAAAAAAAGCTGTGAAAAACCGACTCGTTCTCGCAACCTGCTTTCCCTACCAGAGCATGGACTCCCATGGGACGCATCCCACCGCGCTGGGGATACGAACGCACGGCAATGCGGAAAAGGAAGAGCAAGAGCATCGAAAAGCATTTTCTTTCTTTTTTATTAGGCTTCTATTGTATTTATCATAGCAGTATCAGCATTTAGTTAGCATTGTTGGCTCATGTAGCGTTGTTGTTCTTTCTTTCCTTTTTCCTTACTCATGGTATAATCTTTGTCCTCTTGTTTTTTTACCGCGCGCTTATGTGGGAGTGACACATTCCTCAAAAGGTAGTTTTGGAGTGTACGTATACAGGCGCAGAACAGAAAAAAGCGCGATTAGGTCTCGAGGAAAGGTGAGGGGAAAGAGTTATTTCGGTGTGGGATGTTGAAACCAAACCAAACAATTTTTCAGTTCCTTTTTTGGGGGCTGACGAGGACTAGAGAAAAAATATTTTTCTTCTTCAACAGATCCTGCTTTTCCGCCGTGGTTTTTTCAGACCCGCCGGCGTTTTTTCGGAACAGTGAACATAGCAGGAGAGGGGGAGATCATGGGGGCAAACAGAAACTCAACAGGACCTTCTGTCTCATGTATACGTATGTGCTGTACCGACGATGACTTCTTTTGACCATATTTTTTGTTTCCTTTTTCTCGCTCACCCCCTCCAACCAGCCACATGCAATCTGTCTCCTTATCAATGCTCACTTTTCTTCTCTTTCTCTCTTCTATGGGGAGGGGTATGCTATGGTTGTTGTTGCTGTGGAGTAGCGGATACTGACTGACATATCATCACATTTTATACACATATACATATATATCTAAAGGTATTTTTTTCTTCGTCTCGCGCTATTTCTGTTTGGGGTATGGGGTTGGGTGGAGTGGGGGATAATTTTGCTTCGAGGAGGAGGGCTGAAGAGATAGTTATTTTTTTTGGACAGGAAGGGGGTGCGACCAGATGTACACAGTATTTTGTAAGCCCCTGTGCTATATTCTCTTCGTCATTTATACATGCTCTATACGTAGGGGGTGAGGGGGGCTTCATATATATATTTCGATACAATATTACACTATACCGCGGCGTACTTAGTTACATATGTTTGACGAGGGAAAGGAGGAGAGGGGGTTTCTCATAGAAGTGCATACTTTTGTTTCTTTTCCTTTAAATAAGTTCCTCTCTCTGGTGCTCTTTTTCTCAGCGTGTGATTTTGTGGGGAATCGATCTCTGATTTTTGGCTAGATGTGAAAGAGATGAAAATCAACATTTGTAGAGCAGTAGATCGAAAGATTGGAGTTTTGATAGCGGGGAAGAGGATGACACATTATTAATTTTTTGGCGGATAATTAAAAGTATTTTTTGGCTGTCTTAGCGTTCTCTTTCTCTTTTCTTTTTTACGTACGTAGGTATGTCAGGAGTGTGAGACCGTACTTTTTTCATTTTTTACGGAGAGGAGGGAGGAGGAGGATTTTTGCCACCGTTCGGTTTGTAGGAATGTGTAAGTAGTAGTAGACTCTTCTTCATCTAGTGTAGTAGTAGTATTAGCTCTCTTGAATTGTAGTGTAGCGTAGGTAGCCTCTTTTCTGTCTTTCCTTCGTTGCGTTTTGCAGTTTTTCTAGATCTTGTTCTTTTATAGCAAATTGTCCGCATCTTTTTTAACATAGTTTTGGCACTAATATCAGTCCGAAAGTGTTGCAGGTTTGCTCTGCTCTTCCCTCCTCACTCTGCTTGTGCCGTCGCCCCCGCAGCAGACTCGCCCTTGTTGTTGTTGGCGTCGACCGAAGTGGAGTCCGGGCTGACCAGCTTCCTCTCCCTCTCCTCCTGGTCCTCCTCCTCGGCTTCGCCCGCGGCGGAAGAGACCACGGACTCATCGCGACGCCTCCTGATTCCACATTTAAGAATAAAAAAACTAGAATTTTAAAAAATACAGATATTTTTGTCCTTGCCTTTCTCCGAACTTTGCCTGCGGCGGCGAGTTTCCGTGCGCTGGGCAAACGTGACATGCGCCGATGCCGCCTCCTCCGTGATGGTGGTGGTGGTGAGACGAGAAGTGCCCCCCTCCAAAGTGCGCCTTTCCGCCCCTGGATCCTCCCCTGCCCGTCCCTACGCCGCCAGGGAGATTGACGCCTCCACCGGGCTTCCTTGCCCCCCCAGACCAGGATGAGCCGCCTCTTCCACCACCTCCGCCGCTGTAGTCTCCCCCTCCGTAGTACCCGCCGCCGCCGCCGGAGGAAGAGGACGAATACCTCTTGCTCCCTCCACCGCCCTCTCCCCAGAACCTCCCGAAGGCTCTCGCGCGGCAGCCGGTGCCGCCGTAGAAGGGGCCGCCGCCGCCGCTATCGCCGCCAGCCGTGGACACGCCGCCGCCGCGATAGAAGCCGCCCGCGCCAAAAGAGGAGGACGCAGCGCCGCCGCCTCCCCTGCGCCCTCCGTGGTGGTGGTGGTGAGCGGCGGCGGCGGCCGCGGCTGATCCGCTGAAAGGCTTGCGGAATCCGCTGCAGGACCTGGAGGTGACCGCGGCCGGGCACTCGTTCTGAGGAGGGAAAGGAACATTTTAGTTTCGGAAAAGGTCTGCGGCTGTCACAATTTCTGGGAAATGGGCAATGCGGCGTCGTCGCTTTGTTTAGCAAGGCGGAAGAGGAGGGAGGAGGGAGGAGAGGGGCACAAACGGCATGTGTGTCTGTCGCCGCCAGTGCCCTCCCTCCCTTCCGAACTTCATCGAGATTTGGAAAACGGGGAGGAAGGGGAAGTAAGGTGTGTGTATCTGAAACCGATACTCTCTCGTTCCAAAAAGGGAAAGGGAAAGGGGCGTCAGTCGCCAAAAATGGAGAAAAGAGTGGGGGGCGCCGGGTTGCGCGAACCCGAACAGATTTTCCAAAAATGGAGTGCCACACACACACACACACACACACAGCCAGCGCATGGGTCGTTGTGGGGAATACGAAATGGACATTCCCTTTTTCTTATTCTTATTCGGGGGAGGGAAGTACAAGCCGCAAGGTGCCCCTGGGGACCCGCGGAGGGACGGAGGTGGGGAGCACAAAGGGACCCCCCCTCCCCCCCCCGGACACAGAAGAAAGAAAGAAAGAAAGAGGAGAAGAAGTGCTAATGTCATTCCTTTGTGGGGAGTCACCGGCGGCGGCGGCGGCGGGCAAGGGAGCGACGTGATCAGATGGACATCCCCTTCCCCCCCCCCTTCCGTCGTCCGAAAAGAGAAGAAAGCGATTCCATCATCCCTCCGTCGATCCATTTCGACGCCTCCGCCCTGCCCAAAAAAGATCCCCCCCACCCCTCCTCCTTTCTTCCTTAGCCCCTCTTTCCATGCGCTACCACCTCGCTGGACTGCATGCAGTCACAAAGAGAAACTGTAGACAGCTGGTAAAATAATTGTTTTAAAAGTGAACAAACCCCGGTACCCACAAAAAAAAGTTTTTTCTATTGTTGGGAGGGAAGCCGGACTGTGTCGTCTATGGTGTGCATTATCGCTACGACCCCCGACCGAACCCATGCACCAACCCACACCCACGTTTATGCAAATGCAACCTCCTCCTCCTCCTCCTTTTGCTCCCTTTATTCCCTCGTTCCCTTTTCCGGGAAAAGACGAGAGGTGAGTGAGGCATTGAGGGATCCCCCTCCCCCTTCCCCCGCTGATACACAGCCACCTTTTCTTATGAATAACGAGGAGGAGGTGAAAGCCCCTTCTTATCTTAGACATGAGGCGGTGATAGCATGCATCGCCAGGGAAGAAGAGAAGGGAGCGGGGCTATTAAGGAACGGCGAAGACGACGTTAATAGGGGGAGATTAATAACGGAGATTCCCCCCCTCCCCCATTTTGGCAAAGGAAATCATATTGGCGGTAAATGCTCCTTTTCTCTTCTTCCTTTCCTGCCGTATCACTCACGTCTCTGCGCCGCCTTCCTCCTCCTCCTCCGCTGGCGACGACGACCGAGGCGGTGTTGGCGTTGGCATTGGCGGCCGATCCCCTCATCAGGTCGGGCGAGGAGGAGAACTCGAAGGAGCTGTCCAGGGGAGGTGGGCCTAGTAAGGGAGAGAGTAAGCAGTGAAGGCTTATGAAGGAAATCTATGTTGGGCCATAAGTTGGACAGTTTACCTTGCATTATCTTGGTAGTGGAAGCTTGGGTCTCTTCTTGCTGCTGCTGCGACGGCGCAACCGTTGGAGCCACAAAGGCGAACGGCGGCGCCTGCTGTTGTTGCTGCTGCTGTGTGGGAGACTCCATCACCTGCTGCTGTTGTTGTATCTGAGGCGGCGGCGGCTGCGTTGAAGGGTCGAACCATACTCCGTCGGTGGTGAACGGGGAGAAGAGGACGGCGTTGTTGAAAGCGGGCTGCAGGGGAGGGGGAGGATGCTCTTGATGCTGCTGCTGTTGCTGCTCTTGCGACTGCTGCGGCGGAGGAGGCAGAGGCAGGAACTGGTGCTGTATCTGCGGCTGAGGCGGGAGGGGCGGAAGCGGCAGAGGTGGAGGTTGCTGCTGCTGCAGCGCCATGAGGGGGACGGGAGGAGGCAGCAGCAGCTGCTGTTGGGGTTGCTGCTGGAGGTACGACGCAGGATTTTCATCTAGTTGCTGCATCTGCATCTGAGAAGGGTCTTTCTGCAAGGATAAAAATATAGGATAACATCGTTCCCCCAAAAAATCACAGGGTTTCTTTATTTTAGCTAGCTCCCAAGGGAAAAGTGAAAAGTGCGGACGCAGCAGAAAATTTGGTCGGTTGGCTAATTTTGGCTTCTGGTCTTGAATCGGATTAAAACCTTCGTCCGTCTCCCCCTTCCAAAGGAAAAAAGTTGCCAATTTTTCTCCTCTTTCGTAAATGAGCGCAAGTCCCGCAAGAGTCCGAGGCAGCTAGCGAAAAAAGGCACAGCATCGGTAAAGTGCAAACTGTCATTGCAATCTCACCTCCTGGCCTTCCTCCCCCGCAGCCTCCTCCTCCCTAGTCGGAATCTCTCTGGCATCGCCTTCTCCGCCCTCCTCTTCCTCTTCCTCTTCGTCGGCTCCGGCGGCCTCAGCAGCGGCGACGTCGGCGTTCATGGGGGAAGGAGCGCAGTCATTGTCGGCTTCGAGGTCATTGTTATTGTCGTCACACTTCTCCGCGGGAGTCACTGAAAATAGACACAAAGATTTAAATATATTTACGGTATATCAAACGCTTTCTTTACTGTTTCAGGATACCGTTCTTGATCTCTTCTTCGTTGGCAGCCGCCGGGAGGTCTTCAGAGGCCTCCTGCTGTTGCTGCGATTGAGCGGCCGCCGCGGCTGCGGCGGCAGCCGCCACGTGGAACGGCAGGAACGGAACCGGCGGTGGAGCGGGCAGCGGCTGAAAGTGGAACTGGAGTTGCTGCTGCTGCTGCTGCTGTTGCATCGGCGGCTGCCCGGACATTGGCGGAGACGGCGATGGGAAGAAGGCGGCGTCCGGAGATGGAGCCGCGGCCGCGAACCACAACTGCTGCTGTTGGTCCGGCGGCGAGCCGGCCACCGGGATCCCGAGGCCGCCCGGGGGAACGGGCAGCAGCGCCGTCTGTTGCTGCAGTTGAGGCTGCTGCTGCTGGATGGTGGCCGTTGGAGGAGGAGGCGCGAAGGGGACGAAGAAGGGGAAGGGAGACGGAGGGAGGAACGGGGGCTGCAGCTGGAGGTGAAACTGTTGCTGCTGGAAGGCCGCGGCCGCGGCGGCCGCATTGGCCACGTCCTGCTGTTGCTGTTGCTGGAATTCCGCTCCGCCGCCTCCGTCCGCATTGGCCGCCGTCTGAAGTTGCTGCAAAGGACGTAAAGAAAGACAGAATTAGCCAACCCTTCCAAATATATTGTTGGAGCCCCCGCCGCCGCTGTTGCAGTGTTTCTGGCACAATGGCATCCTCCATAAAATGGCACGGGATTCTCCAAACAGCAGCAAAAGAAGACCGGAAGCCCAGCATGCATACTTCTAAATAAGAAAGGTAAAACAAATTCAACGCAAATATCTCTCCATCAGGAGAAAAAAAAAGACCGTTGAATTCTCTCCTCTTTTGGCCGTTTGAATAATCTCGGGCTCCCTCCTTCTCCTTCACTGCGGAGGATTCCACGGAGGCCCAGAATAGAAGAGAGGGAGAGGGAAGCTACTGCGCCATTTAGCGCCGCCGCCGCCGCCCGTCCAGAAGAGAGACAAGGACAGCAAGCCAACACAACAAAACGAAACTGGAAGGCCCGCCAACCGGAAATAAAAAGAAAGAAAAGGCCCGCCGTAAAACGCACATACACACTTTAGTTTAGCGCAAAAAGAGGGAAGAATACAAAAAAGTTAGGGAGAATCATGCAGGAACAACCAGATGAGAATAAAAAGAGGCAACCTGTTACCTGAGCGTGGATGAAAGTAGCTGTGAAGTGGAGAAGGAGGAGGAGGAGGAAGAGATGTTTCATCTCGAAAGGAGACGAGGTGAGAGGAGGAGCTGTGTGTAATTCCTAATGTCTCGTCTTCTTTGGCGTCAAACTTTTTTCTTGCTTGTTTGTCTGTTTCGTCATTATGTACCGGTATGTCTTTTTTTAGTTTTTGTTTTCCCCTAATATCTGCGGTAGTAGTAGTTTTTCTTCCTGTAGTTGTTGTATTGTGCGTCCATCCTGGCGCATTTCCCTCCCCTCCCCTCCTCCTCGTCTCAGTAGCTCCGGTCAGGTATCACATATCCCTGCGCGGCCGCGGCCGCCGCAGCCGCCGCCGCGGCCGGAGAGAAGTAGTGGAAGGCGGCGGCTGACGCGGCGGTGGCGTCTAGCGCCGTGCTGGCGGCGGTGGCCGCGGCCGCAGGGTTGTTCATGGCGTACGCGGCCAGCGCGGCGGCGGCGGCCGCGTTGGCGGCTGAGGTGCCTCCGGCGCCGCCGCTAGACGCGGCCGCTGCCGTGGTGCCGTTGGCCGCAGCAGGAGTAGTGCCGTTGGCGGCAGAGGTGCCGTTGGAGGAAGTGCCATTCTGCAAGAAGTGAATCGTGGAAGAGCTGTTGTGTTTATGCAATATTCGGCTTTATTTTATTACGTGTTACCATCACGACTTAGTATGTCTACTATACGGCCAATCCCTAGTTTGTAGTTGCCTTGAAAGTAAATCCATCCCCCAGTGCGGCTCGCCCAAACAGCTTGCAGTTTCGCCCTCTCCATTTTTCCTCTACTGCAAAAAAAGGAGAAGGCTTCGTTCGTTTCCTTCCTTCCCTCCGAAACTGCCCAACATAAATCAAACATCAAAGCCCCCCCTCTCTCCTCCCTCCTTTTCCCTCCAGTACTTCCGTCCCGAGAAAAAAAGAAGCAACCATCACAACAGAGCAGCAGCAACAAAAAGTGCCCCGCAAAAGATTACACACACTGATGGAGCATCCCTCCCTCCCTGAACGGAGCGCGGTTTTTTAATCTTTGCCCCTTCATGCTGCTCCGGCGGGGGAAATGGAGAGAGGGATCTCCTTTTCTAGGTTCGGGGCAGCAAAAAGGACTGGCGGAGGGGAAGGGGGAGTGGCCGCGGCCCTCGATCCGAGAAAAGACCCCGCCACTGGGCGAGCGAACGGACGAACCACCCTTTCCCCCTTTTTCGGTCGGAGGAAGAAGGGAAGGGAGGGAAGGTGATTTATCTGGTCAAGTTTTCGGAAAGACATCTTCGGAGGAGGAAGAGAGTCAGGCTAGGATTTCTCTTCCTTTACCTCCTCCTTCTCCTTCTCCAGCTGGGGGGGAGAAGGTAAAAAAACTTTCTTGGACTCTGTTGTTGAGCGGACCCCACTGAGGTAAGGGGAGAAGAATCAAAATAGATTCCGTTGGAATGGGAGATGCAAAACAGAAGGTGGAGGGGCACTCAATCCCCGCCAAGGACGCCCCCAAAAATCGAAAACTCTTAAAAATCAAAGGACAGCAAAACTCTACAAAATATGTGGGAAAACAGCATAATTTCACATTTTCCGTCCAATTCCACACTGAAAAAGGCGGGAAGGGAGGGCCAAAAGGTGGGAAGGGGCAAAAAGGAAAGATGAAAAACTTTTTTTCTCTTGACCCCTGCAGGGGAAAGGAAGGTGTGTGGAGACGAGCAGAGATTACCCCCCATCACCAGCCACTGCCTTCGTCGGACGGAGAGGGGAAAGTGGCCAAGAAAGTGAAAAAGGCCACTCCCCCTCCATCCCTCTGACACCTCGGGGGCGGAGCGAAAACCATTTGACAACAGATATAACGTATTACATATATAATGTAAGTTTTTTAACGGCGGAAAATACCATCCAAAGAACAATAAATTTTGTTTATGGCTCAAGAGGATAATTCGGCGAATCCGTCCTTGCCACACTTTTTGTCGCTCCATCTCTTTTGACCTCTTCCCCCTCGGGACCTTTTTCAACAGAAAGTTCCTTCTTCATGTCAAACTGCGCCCGTCCCAATTTCCCCATTTCTCCTCCAAAAGTGGCAATTTGCGGATGTGGCGGCCGAGTGACTTCTTTCCTCCCCAGTGTTTTATGTCGCCATAAAACGCATTTCCGTTCCAATTTCACTTCGTTGGTGCTGGCTTGCGTGGGAGGGAGGAAGGGAGGGAGGGTCTTACTCCTCGGAATGAAATGGCTTTCGTCGCCCCCATATTTCACGAGTTAATAGCACATTTGCTACGGCGAAGACCCGCGCACGGTCGACCCCTTGGCGACTAACAGCTTTCCCCCCATCCCTCGTAGAGAGGACGTTTAGCACAAGGAGGGGGTCAGAAAGACCGTTCCGACCCCACCCACCCTCATTGTCACTTTCCACCCCAAATCGCTCTAAAAATGGTCCAGAAGGAAAACATATTTTGAATTCCTCTCCTATTAGTTTTCCCAGCACGGATTTAATTTTTCCTCTTCCTAGCAGTTTTTTTGGGAGTTTGGTGGGAGCAACACTTGTTCTTTCTCCCACGGGACCAACTACAGGGAACAACACCGCCCCCGCACAGGAGGGGGGGAGCAGAAGGAAAAGAAGAAGAAGAATTATCATCCGGATAATTAATTACACGTCCTCGCACGGTGGAAGAGAGACCAAAGAGGGAAGAATAAAAAAGACATCCCATCCCCGGCCGTCTTTTCCCAGAATAGAGAAAGGGGAAAAAACCTGGATGGAAAATTCCCGAGCGTCACTTGCGTACGCAGCATTCCCGCCGAAAAAAGGGCAAGGTGTGTATTAATCACGCCCCTAAAATAAACCGTTCCCTCCATAAATGACTAATAGCCCGCATTAAAAAGGGTTTAGGGGGGAAATGGTCTTATTCTTTTCCGGAGAATGCACTCTCGATGCTACAAACTACTGGACGGATGGACCACCTACTAAGCAAGCAAGGGCAAAACCCCAAAACACACCGACGAAACGGCCAACCCTGGCCATCTTTTATAAAAAAAAGTTTTTTCCTCCTAAAGGAGAGGTTTCTAGAGAGAAAAAGTTTGTGGTGAACCCCGAAATATGTTTTCAAACATTGTCCAATCCCTCCTCGGCCGGCCCAAGGAGGAGGCGAGAAAGAAGAATAAGATAGAGCGAAGTAGGGAACCCCCCCGCGGGACCCATTGTTTCCACATCCTCCTCTACATTCGTTCGTTCGTTCCCCGCCCGAATAAACACACTTTCCCCTCCCCAACAACCAACCGCGAGGAGGAGGAGGAAGAAGAGCAAATAGGCGAAGTGTGAATAAAGAGGAGGAGGAGGAGGAGGAGGAGGAGGAGGAGGATGGTTGTTGTTGGGGCGGGAGGCCCCCCTTCTCTCCTTAACCGAAGCCTCCTCCTCTTTCTTGGCGGGATGGGCGAGCATACAACAACTACACAGTACAACAATGGCGGCTTGCTCGCTTGCTTCTTGGCGGGGCTGAGGGCTTGGAGGAAAGATTTATTGGAATTGCATCTCCTCCCCCCTCCCTTCCCCGATTTTGCCTCAAGAAACAAAAAGACGAACGAGGAGAAGCAAGATTTCGCGGAATGCATTCTTTGAAAATATCTTTGGTTTTCCTTCCCAAAATGCGCCCCGTGCTTTCCCGCAAATTGACAAGGTCGAAGAGTTGCGCACAACTACCCCTGCCCAAAGAACCGCGAATTGCTCAAATTGCCATTGGTCGCGGTCTATGTACAGTACTAAGCCCGTGGCATAAGACCAGCAAAAAAACCAACCCTAGGACAATTGAGGTGGCTTTCGCCTGTGTCGTCACATCGAAAAGAAAAGTTCCGGGAGGAGAGTGACGTCAGCATTTTTAAAAAGCATGTTTGTACACCATTCTAGAGCTCACATATGGGAGGGACTGCATGGGAAAATTCCAGCGGGCGCTTTGTGAGTCAGTTTATTTAAATTTAGTAACAGGTCCATTCGAAAAAAAGGCTTTTGCCTTTCCATTCTTTTTTTCCCTTGCGAAATGTCGTAGTTTACTCCATTTGCAGGGGAAAGAAGGGGATGCAAAGAAGTGAGACACAAAAGTCACAGCCGCCCTTTTTTGCCTTTTCTCTTTAGACGGGAGGCGCGTCGCTTGGGATGGAGAAAGGAGAGAGAAAAACAATTAGAAAGCGAGGACGGAGGAGGAGGAGGAGGAGACTGAGATCGAAATCTGTGTTTTTTCCCGCCTCCCTCCGCTCCCCTAGAAATCCCACCCAGGCGAGGCGGCGACCCCGTAGGAAGGGAAAATGTCCCCCGGAAAAAAGGAAAATCCCTTTCCCCCATAACGGGAGATAAAAAGAAGGGAAGAAGGAAAATCGGGGGAAATGGGAGGGAGGGAGGAGAAAAATAGTTTCTTCAGTGACTCCCCACCCTTTTCTTTTTTTTCCAATATCTCTTTCTCTCTCTTTCTCTCTTCTTCCCTCCAGTATTTTCGCTTTTGGAATAAAGAGAGAAGGGAGTGAAAGTCAAAGTGGAGGATTTTTTCCCTTCCTCTTTCGGAGGAGAAAATGAATAATGATGCTTTTCTCCTCCTTCCGAGATTTCCGAGAGACCAAATTCGCCGAGCGAACTCCTTTTGCCAGCGGATCTCGAGTTTCCAATCATTTGAAAACGAATTTTCGGTGTTTGGAGAATCCCGATCTTTTTCTCTTCGCGCAGAGCGGGAAAAACATTAGTACGAGGGAACGATTGTTTTGCGAAAAAGGGGGAAAGAATAGAGGGAGGGGCGATTTGCAAAATCTTTTTTCCCTCTCCTCCTCTTTCGCAAGGCTGAGCACTTGATATATGACGGGGCTGCTGCTGCTGCTACACGTCCTGAAAAAAAAAAGATGTGTTTTTGCCCCCAGTTTTTTTGGGGGACAAGGGTTTCCTTGTCGCTCTTTTTCTGCTTCTCTGTTTCTACTACTCCAAAGGAGCCTTCGAAATTTCTTCCGTCCCCGCATATAAATTCGGGGAAGGAAAAGTTGACCAATCTCGAAATATAAGAAGGCAGAGGCGGCGGCGGAACTCTCGGAACTGACACAGAAAAGACAGCGAGGGCGGGGGAGGAGGAGGAGGAGGAAGTCACAGAAGAAAGAGAAAGTCAAAGATGGAGATGAGGCTTTGGGACGGACGGGGATTTCACAAAAAGACATAACAGTATTAAAAATAATGTGTAGCATTTTGGGGGGAAATCAGGCCTGTTTTGAAATTGTTGTTATCTTGTTTGCGTGAATTCTTTGGCGAATTCCGTACCCGTTTTCTTTGAAATCATATGTATGCAAATGGGGCAGAAGAAGGGGAAAGAAGAAAGAGAGGGGGAGAGAGGGACTATTCAAATGGAGAGGAGGAGGAATGGAGGGGCGGGAGAAGAAAAAGAAAAGGCAGAATTTCGCCTCTCCTCCCTGGCTGCCATACTACTACATTTGGGGGCGGGTCGGTGGCCTCGCCGCCGCCGTTGCAGAGTCGCTCACAGTAGTAACGCAGAATGATGCTAGAAATTGCCCTCCTTTCCTCCTTCCTCCCCCTCTTTTCTTCGTTCTCTCCAACTGCCGAAAATAAAAGAGGGGAAAGCAAGGGGAGGAGTAACTTTTGTTGCAAAGAGTGAAGAAGCAGCAACCGCCAAAAAAGAGAAAGGAAGGCCGAAGGCGGAGGGGCAACCTGTTGGTGGTGGTGGTTCGGATAAAAGCAAAAAGTGTGGATTGAGCAAAAAAAGGTTTTTTGCTTTCTTCGCCACAGAGAACTTATGGCTGAGATAGGCTTAAATTTTGCGGCTAACATTCCTTTGGCACAAGATATGTTTTTCTTTGCCCGATGTAGCGGCGACCCCTCTTTTTGTTTTGACAGCATTTGCTCGACTTGGGCGGAAAAGGGGGGAAGGGAGGTCATCCCCATGCTGCCCCGTCAGATCAGAGGCCGAAGAATAATGATTGCATAGTATTCCCAACAGACAACGGGGGAGAAAGGGCAGGAGGGATTCAACAACCAAAAAAGTAGAAAATCTGAAAAGTAGAAATATTGAAAAATCCCAGTTTTCTATTAAAAAACCAGCACTGTCGATTTTAGAAATTGCCGAATCTCGCCCTCCGCCCCAATTACTCGCTCGAAGACAAACACGACATCGGCCCCCACCCCAAATAACATCATGCAGACAAGAGCAAAAGTACGCTTCCTTGCTTTTCTTTTGGTTGTTGCATGTGTGCACTGAGCCACATTGTACACTCCTCCTTCTCCACTCCCACCCCCCTTCTTCTCTTAACTCAGCCCCTGAAAATAGATGAACCTCGTAAACGAAAAGGAGGGAGGAAGAGTGGAAAAATCTTCGCGCGTCCGGGTAAAAGCGCGGGATTCGCCATAATTGAAGTTACTTTCAGAATGACATGAATCATGGGAAAAGAACACACTTTTGGCGGAAATTAAGAAAAAAAATCTGTGTTGTTTTGTCGAATCCCTTTCGTCGGTATATAAGTGACGGAATCCATCTTGGCAACCAGCAGCCTTTTTTCCACTTTCCCTCCCTCCCTCCCCCAGATTACACAGTCGTTAGTCTCACCTTCCCCCTTCCTCTTTCTTCCTTCCTCCCGTTCCATCATCATTGCCGCTAAGGGAAGGAGGGGGAAAAGGCGGCAAAACCCTTCTTCTCGCCACTTTTTCACATTTTCAAGCCTCTGTGTTCATACACACACACCGACAGTTGCTTAGTGTGTGAGAAAGAGGATGAAAAAATGCCACCAGACGACGACACCACCATATACTAGGCTCACTCTCTCTTTCTTTTATCTATGCTCCCTTTCTATGTTCAAGTGAAGCATTAGGTTTTTTGTTGTTATTTTATTTCACGGCTAAGTTTAAAGGTTTGGCACAATCGCTGGTGGGAAACCAAT
>JAAUYJ010007939.1_pt1 | contig 15419 bp, 19 predicted proteins | sample 7278031 | NCBI WGS metagenome assembly JAAUYJ01 (sample SAMN14350222, study PRJNA611818) | marine sediment metagenome | isolation source: surface marine sediment (1.8m) | place: French Polynesia: Moorea | collected 2018-08 | reverse complement strand
GTTCCTCTCATCCCCCTCCCCGCAAAACCAGAGCTCTTTGGAGCCAGGACCCCCAAATGTGGGAAATCATTTCATGCTCCGCTTATTATTCCGCGCCGAGGGATCGACCAATGGTTTTATTTCGACCCACATCTTTAGGATTTTTTTGGACGTCCACAGGTGTGTTCCCTACCCTTCTCCAAAAAACAATCCTCAAATTTGGCTTTGCGTTGCCTGGCGATCCCTTTTTTCGGCTTTGCGGGGGCCCACACACAATGTATCTGAGAACTGCCGCTGACGTAACAGAAACCCAACGAGAAGCAAATCTTTGGCTGCAGCAAAAAGTTGATTGCACCGACGATGGCTCCCAAAAGCGAGTTTGACTTTTGATTTTTCTCCTCGAGAGATGATAAATCTATCTTTGCTCTGGACTCTTCGAGTGCGCAAAAAAAGACCAACAGCAGAAAAGGGATTTGTGCCGAAATTTTCCTCTCTCTCCTCTTTCTGTTCTTTCCGGGCGGGTTGTTGAGGGGAAGAAGCGGGGGAACGTAGAATGTGCGGGCCCATAAAATCGATTGCTTCGTCCGTTGGCAAAACGGAGGAGAAGGAGGGGGGGGGGAGGAAGGCGGTTTCTCCTCTTCTGCATCCCCGCCACCCCAAAGAACGGACGAAGAGGGCGAAAGTGGTAAAGACACTCCTTTCCCTTCCCCCTTCAGCAAACGTCGGCCCCACCAACGAACGATCGAGAAGGAGGAGGAAGAGGAGGGTGCATTTCCGGCCCTCGTTTTCCCCACCCGTCCTCCTTTGCTTCTTCTCCTCGATGTCTTTGGAAAATTCACCTTCCAAAATCGTGCTGGCCCCTCCCCCCCCCTGAATCGTGACCGAATTTATTTCAAGAAAATGTTGACTTCCATACTTAAAGGAGAGAAGGTAGTAGTAGTAGTAGTAGTCCCCTTCCCCTTCCTGCTGTCAATTGGAACAGACATTTTGGGGTGGCGCAGCCTATAGAGGGGGATGGGAAAGAGAAAAACGAAAGGGTGGAGGGCGATTCCGTAGTAGGCGAGGGAGGGGTCGGAGGAAGTGTCTTAGGACTCAATGTTCCTCCGCTCCTAGATGGCGAAAGGGAGGGAAAGAAGGAAAACTCGTCCTCCGAACACTCTTTTTAAACAGTGACGTAACCCAGCATTCAGCGCCACCCAATTTTTTTACCCGATACATCAGGCGAGGTGACGAGCGAGGTCTAATGGGTTCCTATACTCGAAACCGTGCTAAGCATTCAGATCGGGTATTCGGGGAAGGGATTCGCCCTTTTCGAGTTTTCGCTACTGTTGCAGACAATTTTGATTCAGCCCCATAAGAGAAGAAGTCGAAAATTTCTGCATTCCCCGTGATCATTGGCAATTTCCTCCCCCGCAAAGTGGAGCGTCCGGTGCAGTTCGTAGCTACAACACGGCCACAAAAAAATACGCCGCGGCGGCGTGTGCCTGCGAGCCAGTTGTACGGTACATTTCGTGGAACGAGGGGGGGGAGCAACGGACGAACTTGACTTTGACCGTAGTAGGCGGGGGTGGAAGGAGGAGGAGGAGGAGGAGGAGGGAAGTTGAACGACCGGGGGTTCAAGGACACATCATGCAGTCGCGTGTACAGCGAGGAGGTCGCCCCCCAGCGCTTCTGTGAAATGCCCAATAAAAAAACTTTCCTTGGTTGTGTGGGACGATCTTGTGCGCAAATCTACCATCGATTAGGAGTTCAAGAAACTTGGAGTCGTTGGCACCCTGCTGCCCACTTCTTGTGCCAGATCGATCATTGTCGTCCAAACTCAGCAGGGTCCGCGGAAAATTCTTTACTTTGCAAGAAATATAGTTTTTTTAAAAAAAGAATCTGTGTGGTATTATGCAAAACGCCTTTTTTTGCTTTGCCATTGTCAACAATAAGTCGATCTCGAAGTATGGATGACCATTTTGCCCAAAAGGACATCACACCTTAGAACAGATAGGATTTTCGTATTCACGCAACCTACCACATGCGGCAGTCCTACATTCTACCCCTGGTGCCGTTCACTTGAAATTATTTTGTATCCCAGAATTCAAAGGAATCAACCACCATTCGCCATACATACAAATCGATGCAGCGACAGCGAAAAGGCCTATAAAAAATTCTGACTTGGGAAGGTAGGAGACGCAAAATTCGACAACCTTTCAAAGACTAAGAAGATACTCGCAGAGAGTCCTTCTTCTGGATGGGACGGCAGCTACTATTTCCCCGCGAAGAATTGTTCCTAAAGAAGAAATGTCACAAAATCCCTTGAATGTCAAGACAGGCGAGGAATGAGATTGAAATTTCATCTGAGATGGAAAGGGACTATGAGACTTCGTCGTCGTCTTGTGACTGTCGCCCTGAATAATTCCTATGTCAAGCAGATGGCGGAGTGTCCTAAAGGGCGTCTGGTAAGAGGTGAGGCCTCCTCTCGAAATGTTTCACGGCGAAAAAAAGAGCGCTCAGGCTCCTCTGGTTCCCGAAGGAGGAGACAAATTGGAATCATTCGACTGTTTGGAGGGATGGGGGGAAAGTGAGAATCCTTTCCACCCTTCTGCTTGCCATGCTACTGTTTGGATGGAGGAGGAGGAGAAGGAGGAGGAGCATGGGCCAATCCATTTTAACCTCACGCCCGCTGAAAGGAGGAGAAAAAGCGGGCGGAGGAAACGAGGCTGTGGCACGGTTGAGAACTCTGGCATTGCGCGGCGAGAGATTCACCACGGCACATTTTTTTATTTGCCCACATACGATATTAAAAGCTACAAGGTGGAGTTGAAAAGATCTGGCGGTATTATCAATCAGCCCCATTGGTGAATCCACAAGTCCTTCCTTTCTCTCTCTCTTTGGGGCGGTCGCACAGAAGAGGGAGAGAGATTGCCCCTCCTCTGTTCGTCTTTCTTTAAAAGGTTTTGATTGTTTTTTCCCGCCGCTGTTCATTGACCGAAGCAGGAGGAGGAGGGCGAAGAAAGGAAAAGGCACAGCAAAAGTAAAGAAGCTTATCTCTTTGGCTTTTACTTCTTGATGCTGCCATGATAGAAAGGTTGGATATGGGCGACCAACTACTACTACAAGAAAAGCGAAGTCTGTTGCAAGCAGTTTTGCCTCCCCCCTCCCTCCCCTCTTGTCCCGTCTCTCTATCTCTTTTCTCCTCCTCCTTTTCCTCCCTTGGGGATGTTTGTCAAGCCCAATAAATTCTGTCGCGGCGAAAACGACTTTTCCACTCCCCCCCTTCTCTTCTTGGATCGACATTCGACAAGATGGACTACACGCATTCGCTAAAAAGTGAACGAACAGTGTACGAATTTCTGCCGCATGTAGATAGGAACGAAATTGGCGAATCCCCTCCTCCCCCCTTCCAATGCGATGCAGTTGCCTTTTGCAGTGAGCGGATAAAAGACCGACTGACTACTGCTGCTGCTGCTGGGCCCGAGAAGGAGATTTACTGCATCGCCACTTCCTTCCCTTTCCCCCCGAGAATTTTTCGGGAGATCGGATCCAGCATAGCCGCCGCCGTCGATCTGGGCCGGCGCAGGATAATAACAGAAGCAATAAACAGACAAAGGGGGGGATCTTGTGGAAAACCACAACGATATGGAGACGAAGTTTCTGCAGCATATCCTAGAACGTACGTGCTTCTGGCTGAGAGAGCGCTTTCGTGACTTTTGCTGCAATAAGATCTACCTGAGGAGGAGGAGCAATAACTGTCACCGGGAGAATGTGGCAGATTTCTTACCTTCTTCCTTCTCCTTTTCTACTGAACACTGCAAATTGCAAAAAAATCCCGTCTAAGCACTTGTATAGGGTGGTGCGAGTTTCGCCTCCCTCACTGGTTTCCTATACAGTTGCAATGAAAAAATTTCTGAATGTTACAGGGACCTCGGCAGTAGCGACGGACCATGCCATTTTTGGGTCGGCGTATCCCGCCCCATTGTAAGCGGCCTCACTTTTCTCTCCCTCCAGCGAGAGAAATGAATCATGGGCACGGAGAGAGAGAGAAAGCACTTATTGCTGCGCCAAACGCAAAAAAAGACCCGCGGGCGGAGGAGAGTTTGAGCACATTAAGTGGAAACATTAATTGCGCGAAGAGTTGGTTCGCTGGTGGGGGATTCCTTGCTCGAGAGAGGAGGAGGTATACCACCTAATGGGATGAGGAAGAGATTACTCTCGAGGGGGAGAAACGACCACTTGGCTTCGATTTTTTTTGTGCTGGGGGACATTTTCGCGACAGTTTTCTTCCTCTGCGATCCCAGTTCTTCCCATCCAGGAACCGCTGGTCTGACTCGGCAAACGAGGGCAGAAAAAAGTAGAGATACCTTCCTTGCTCGTTTCAAAACTATATCTAGTATATTACGCAGATGGTTTTTTTGTCAAGTTGTGCTTGGTCCGCCAGTTTCGAAAGGGGCCTTTTTTGAGGTCGCACGGTCGGGCGCGCAGAGACAATCGATTCTGGAGAAGCTAGCGAAAAGCTCATCATTTTTTTTGCCGGTCTTTTTTGCGATAATAAAGGTTTCTTCTCAAGACTATTGGGGTCATATCAAGAAGTAGGAAAAGCCTTTTCCTTAGCACTCTTGCTAATAGCAATAAGTGGAAAAACTTTTATATCTTTTCCCTTCCAATGCCTCATTGTCACTAAACAATGTCTCCCATGGCCCATGGAAAGGTATTAATCGGTCGGGATTCGAGCCATTTTTTTGTACTTTCCGTCTTTCACGGTGGTGTGACCTGATAGCTTTTTTTGGCGTGGAATAAGAAAGGGTTACAGTGTGCAACCTAGTGCAAAGGGACCATGGGGCCATCAATCAAAACACAACCGGGGAAAAAAGAAACGATGAAAGGACAATGAGCTAGCTGAGGCGGCTGCCTCATTTAGCAGAAGGAAGACGGTAGCGAAAAAATGTCAAACATAATACATTTTGCTGGTCCCCTACTAATGAAAAGGCTTTTTATTTGTGTCCCTCAGATCCGTGCAAAAAGGTGCTTTTTTTCCTCTACGCTTTTCTCCCCCTTTTCAAAAAGAAGAGAAGCCACAAGCAGGTCATGAAATACTTTTTCTAATCTTCTTTCTTGCAGGTGTGGAGTGCCATTTTTCCCAAACACGAAGTAAGCATGTTAGTTTTGAAAAACCTCTCGAAGAAAGAACGCCAGGGAGGTCAGAATCCCCATAGCGTAGAAGGAGAAGGCTGCAAAAAGAGAAATAAACTCTTTTAACCAGTGAGACTTAGTCCGGATTTCCAAACCGTACACGTTAGCATAACCCTAAAGTCCAGCGGGCTGAGTCCAACCTTGTCTTGCTTTGGCTTCAGGAGGGCCTCGGCGGGAAGATGCTCCGTCAGGTATTTCCTGCGATGGTTACAACATGTCTTTCCTGGGTGAGACATTCTTTAAAAAACACATACTGCTGCAGGCCGGCTTGGACAATGTGTGCCGTGACTTTCCTGACGCCCGGGGCGGCAGGGCTGTTCTTTTTAAGCAGCAGGCTGGTATAACTACACATTGGTCATTGAGGTTTAAACAAACACTTGGGGTCTTTGGGGTCTTTGACTCACTAGGATTTCGTGTGTTCGGTGGTAGAGTGCAGCAGCTCCCTTCTGAAGACTTGGCGCCACTTGGACTGATACGGCAGGGCGAAAATTGATATAAATTTGACTGCCCCGTTGTATATCACGTCCTGCGGGCGGTAAAACATGACAGCTAGACCACTTGTAACTGTTACCAAGAACAGGCTTTGTTCAATGACCTGCGGCCTGGAGGAAAACTGCAAAAATATACATGAGGTGCAAAATTATTTTACTAGGGATCCCACCCCAAACTGAAATTACATTGCGGAGATCTGAACTTAAAGAACTCAAGCAGATTCTGAATTCTTTCTTCCCGCCGTAACTTATCTTTGGGGTGGGATCCCAATCTCGCCCCCTACCCCACCCCAACAACTCTAACCGTTCTAGGACGTACCTGACGGCTTCGCTGCAGGGGAAAACTCGTTACTTCTTGTATGCAGTAATTTTCATGATTTAGTGAGTTACCCTCTTCTTGGCATAGTTGCTAACCTCTGCAATCCTCTTGTCCATCCTTCTGAGGGGATCATCTTGCAAGTTGAGCACCCGGTACCTTCCACCAGTCCTTTCAGACAGAGTGGCCACCTTGTATAGAATAGTGTTCGTCAGTCCCCTCTTCTCAAGAAACTTTGGACTGAAAAATACCATCATGATATTTTCAACTGAACTGCTTTGCCGCTATCGGTCATGACTTACTCGTGCTCTATGTAGCTGCGTGCAATCCATACCCTTTGACCATTGTCGACCACATCTTGCAGAGTATCGATGGGTTTCTCGTACTCTACGGTAACCATAACTGCTCTCAGGTTAGAAACGTAGAAGAATATGCAGAAGAGAGACATCAAGGTCCACAGAAAAACAGACAGCTGCCCTGCAATCCCATGCCTGAACCATGGGAGAGGCTCAGGCTCGGATATCTTGCAGAAAGTGAACAGCAAAAAGTTCACATATGTGTCCTCCTTAGCTATGAAGCTTTTTGATATGCTGGTGTATGTTTTGTATATTAAGACGAAAACTACACAAAGAACACCCAAAGAACCAAATATGCAGAGCCAAATAAGCAAAGGAAACGGCTTTACTATGTTCCCAAATGATAGTTTCGGTCTTGGTGCCCTGGAAACCCCAACCACTCTGTCCAGACTTAGAGGAAAATCACAATCAAACATCATGAATGTTCTCAAGCTAATGCCTCCACTAGTCATTTCGACTTCTCCTTCTTTTAGCTTGGGAAGCAGCAAAATTTTTATTAGAATTAAACACTTAAGAATAACTTACATCCTTTAATATTCCTGGACCAAGGGATCCGTTGTTAGAATTGAAGGAACCTCCCGCTCCCACAGAAAGTTTCGCAACAAATTTGAGACTCTCTGCTAAGTCCCTTGCAACTTGCACGTGGAGCCCAGACAGTGGTTTGTTGAAAAGGTCTTTCTGCAGCGAGAATGGGATTCCGGCGTGTACAGACACCCGCACGATTTGGTTGGAGAATGGATGTGGACACTCGAGAACAGTCTGCCGTCCAAATGCGCATGAAAAGTTTAGACAAGCTGCTTTCTTTTGCATGTCTTTGTTAGACAGCATGCCAAGTGAAGGGCACCATCGGTGAACGTTTGCGGTGTTCTACACATGCAGATGGAGGAAGGAGCAAAAAGTGCAATACATGCTAATGCTCAGTGCTAAGTTTATTGACTTCAACCAAAGAAAAGATACTGTCGCAAAACGAAAAATGACTGATTAATGTGGAAAAAAAGGAGAAGGCAGCTTTTGCCTCACATTTTTTGGTGGAGGCAAGAAAAAATGAGTTTGATGGCAACACATTTTTCTACTATCTATCATTCAATATCACAGCTGCAGGAATAACTTTTTTCAGAAAAGCTTACATTGCTTAAAACCTCAATCCAAAAGAGTTTTCTTTTCAGGTATTGCAATGTTTTTAATGAAGGACGGGCATGCCCTATTAGAAACACTTGCAGATTTCCTATGTTCTTTGCCAGACTGGACATTCTCAGTACTTCAGATTGGACCAACAGGGAGACACATCTGCACGTGGATAAAATACCAATTTAATTTGCTTCACTTATAAGCAATATGCACTTGCCTAGCCTCCTTTCTCATTAATATTTCAGTTTGCCTTGCTGACAATTTCGACGGTGACATGACGACCCTTTGGTACTCTTCATCGGATACATATTTGGCCACGTTGTCAAGGACTGCCACTAGGCAATGTTCCTTTGCATCCTGGCTTGTCAGAGCTCGGAACCAGGAAGAGTAGAATTGACCAGCAGCAAATGGGTCATCCTGGGCTTGTACAAAGAAGATCAGGCAATGCAGGACTGTGATATATGACATGAGCTGAAGAACCCAAGTAATACTTTTCCTATAACAGGACATGACCATTAGTTAACTTTGCTTTGTTTCAGCTATTGGTAGAAAGCTTTTATAAATTTCAGATGCAAATATAGCAAGGAAAGTATGAAGCGTCAAATTTGGAACTTTTTGTTTGGATGCACACTAATCATAAATCAGCAACTGAAGCTTCAGGAGTTTTTTTTAAAAAAAAAGTGTTGCATGTGTACAAGGTACAATGCACATTGCCAACGCCATGCCCTCCTGTTGTGATTTGACGATGCATTAATTCTACAAATTTTGCACTCAGAATCAAAGAGGTGGATCAAGAAACAAACTAATGCAAAACTTTAAAAAATCGTTAATTGCATCGGTGCTTCCATTCAATGTTTCAAAGCTACTGTGCCACATAAAAAACGACCCTTGCTGAAAATTCTAGCCGAATGATCATTAACGATACACTTTTCTTGTTTCAAAAGCACCTGAAGAAAATTTGCCACAGTGAAGAAACCCTAAAACGAGGAGTATTCATCAATTACATGGATATCTCTATCCCCCACCAGCAAACTACCAATACCATTGATGCCTTTCCGTTGAACTGTACTGTTTGTTTTGTTTAGCAACAATGCGTTGGTGAAAACTAGTGGGTTCAATCTTCAATGACGACCACCTCACTTAGCCCGCAGCGTTTTCCTCGTCGTTTCCCCCTTCCTCCTCCGTAATTCATTGTCGCGTTGGCTGTCAGACCCCATTACCTGTGGGTACGCCAACCAGCGACACTCCGTTGCTTAGTCCTTCAATTTCAATAAATTGCTCGGATGGAAATCAAATCCTTACAGTCTTCTGTTTGGTCTGTTTTTCTGCCCCCCGTTATTTAGACTCATATCTTTTTCTTCCTTGTACTGTAGTTCTTAAGTGGGTGGGTATGGTGTGCTCCATGAAACCGTCTGCTCAAAAATGGCCTTATCCCGTCCCCCCTCTTCCTTTTTTGCTTTCGACACTGCGTCCGCCTGTGTATGTCATTAGGGGCTCAGACTTCATTTTCCCCCTGCTTCCTATTTGCAATTTACCTCCCCCCCTCCCCTTCTCTTCCTTCCCTCACACCTATTAACTCCTGCGGTGGCGGGATAGAGAGAGGGGTACTACGGTAGGGTCGGCAAGGAGTGAGGACACTACCGCATGGCGCCTTATTTTCGGCAGGAAAAACAAAAAGTGTCGCTTACCCGTCATGGAGGGCTTGAAAAACGTTATTGAAATATTGAATGTTGCTGTTTGTTTCGTGACAGAATATTTTCTCCTGAGCCAAGTTCCGTTTGGCGACAAGAGACTGGAAAACTGTAAGTGATTCTTAGGAAGTACGGTAAGCATGCAATGAACTGGTGCATTACTCGCAAAAAACCAACACATTTGGCACATTCAAGGATATGAAAACAATACACATTTCCTAGTGAAAAGCTTTTTCCCTGCAAAAGTATGGGCCAGTAAGGAGGTCAAGTACGCAGCTTATGCTGTAAGATTATTCAGGAATACGGTAAGCTATAATACACATGCAATACTTTCTGGGAAGGCCATTTTTCACCCTTCTTTTCCTCACTGGACATGGTTGCTGGCTGGCCTTGCTTCCTCTGACAAACGGTGCCCCTGTAAGGCTGCAGACTTAATTTCCGAGGCGAGCATGGCAGCAGCCCTGCCCCGGCATATCTGTAAAGTGTACCACGGAGAGTGTAGATAGGAACGCTAAACTGACCGAGGGAGGGGAGGAAGTATCTGGCACGGAGGAGGAGGAGACTTCCATGCATCCCTCCCTCCTCCCCAAGCACCGCGGTATGCATGCAGGAGGCTGGAATGGATGATATCAAAAGAGATGATGATGATGGCTCGAACGGAGGGAAGGTAATGATTCTCTCAGGTCAGCAGGCCAAAAAATCCCCTTCCCCCTCTCTTTCTATGTGGGTAGGGAGGTACAGACCAGGATGGTTAGGTCCAGATTGCTTTGTGATTTAATTATGGCCTGCCCCCAGCCTGCTTCTTCTCCATCCCGGGATGCTTCCTGGAATGGTTGGACTTTCGCCAACATTCCATGCAGGCTAGGATAATTTGAAGAAACTGTAAGAGAAAAAAACCCTTTTTGCCTGGCCTTTTCAGAATCGAAAGCGTAAAATTCGTCGAATCCCTTAAAAACAGGATGGGCAGATCGAGTGGCTTGATTGCTGACCCAGCATCTCCCCTTCCCTCCCACGCCAGATTTGGGGATGGCAAGGAGGGGGGATAGGGGATATAGAGAGGGAGAGAAGAGGTTAATAGGCCGCCTACGCCGCCGCCGCACAGAAATCGTTTTCGGGGGAAGGAATGGGTGCATCTATCATTGGCACGGAGGCTGGAGAAACGACGACGATATTGTGTAGAACATGCATTCATAGCTCCAGATTGAAAAATTTCTTGGGAAAAAAATAAGTACTGAAAATACGAACTTCGTTTTTTATGTGCAGTTGGGAGAAGAATACCTTTTCATGCATAATCACAGAAAGGCCATTAAAACACTCGGGGATGGGAATCCGGAATTATTTTTTTTGATTCATTGTACGAGGACAGGAATCGAGAAAAAAATCCTGCTACCGCGTTGAAATCCTTCTCCTTCCGACATTTCTTTTACTATGCCTCGAATCTCCCCCGCGGAATATTCCCGGGCGGAAAAGCAAGTGGGCTAATGGAGAAAAATGTTCTCCCGCGCGTAAAAGGGAATCGGGTCCGCACTCAAAAGACGGCGTCGAATGAAAGGAAACTATCGTAGGAGGAAGGGAGGATCAGCGGGCGACTCATTTGGAAGAGGAAAGGACGCCGATTCGAAGGAAGGAGCTAAGGCAGCGGAGGATGGGAGCGGGATTCGCCAAATATTGAATTATGTACCACCGAGGAAAGCAGGAGATGAAGAAGGTCCCAAGCGGTGAATGCCAAACCGTACTTCAGTAACTGCGCTGGGGAAGGGAGGGGTGGGAGTGAATGCCGAGAACCTCCCTCGCTCATGCTGTGAAATGTCCTCCAGCTGCTGGAGAGAGGCGAAGAAAGGGAGCATGGGGGGAAGTTTGGTTTCCTCCAGTGTGCCATGCCTTTTTTGAAAAGGGAGAATATGACGGAAAAGGTCTTCCATTTCCTCTCCTCCAACCAAGGGAAGAGAGGGGACCTCCTCAGCGGTGGACGGAGGAGGAGGAGGAGGAGGTCTTTTTTTCTGTTGATCTTTATTGATGGCTCCCTTTTCTCGCTCCTAATCCTGCGGCGGTTGCTTTCGAAAGAAGGAGGGAGGGAGGGAGGAAGGAAACCCCCGCTGTCACATGAAGAGAACGGCCTCCAATGGGGATGCTGATGACGAGTGCCGAGCGAATTGAACCATCAATCCTGCCCGCGGGGAATCCTGGAGAAAAAGAAATACGAGTATAAAATATTATAAGTACAAGCATAAGTCAACAAGCAGCTGCACAGCTCGTCACTTGTTAAAATAGACACCTGTTTTTCCCTGTACCCCCCTCCGTAATATTGCACGCTTCCTTCAACTTTCCGCTTTCCCCGCCGCCTTTCCCCCTCGATCCTCCGCGGGGCCTCCCTCTCCCTCCTTCCCTGCCTCCGTGTCCCAGCGATCATTTCCAGGATTATGCAGCAAAGCCGCCTTGAAAGGGACCTCCTCGCCGCCGCCGTCCGCCCCCTTCTGCTTCATAGTAATGCGCATAGCGCAGGCATCGATCAAGACAGGAATTTCTGACAGCGGCAAAAAAGGAAGGAACAAGAAGGGGGGCGGGGAAAGGAAGAGAGGGGCTATGCGACACAAACAAATCACGCTACGGTAATTCGCTTACATCGCGCAGAAGGAGGAGGAGAGCTGCAATATTCGTAATGCGCCTGCTGTCCCGATACATGTAGGGAGAGCGACAGGCGGAGGAGCCCCGACGACCCGCCGGCCCCGACGTTCCCGCATGTGAGGGAGGAGGCCATCCAGAAGATGTAAAAATCACAAAAAGGATTTTCGCCATTTAATAGAAACTACGTACGCACAGTACACTAGTAGTGTGTCCGTGCACTGAACAAATTTGCTTTCGATTTAGGTTCTGTCCTGAAAAATTGAAACAGTTTTTATTGTCTTGTTAATTCTTCGCTATAGAGAGCAATGCACATACAGCCAAGTCGCGCTCATGAAACACGCCAGCCCAAACCGAGCCAGTTAGTAATCAGTCCGCTCGCCGCCCAGAGAAAAAAAAAGACGCGGGGATCTTTTTCCTCCATCCCCCCCCCCTCGGTCCGGAAGGCCGTGTTTTTTTGTTTGATCCTCCTCCCTCTATATATCTTGGCAGCGATTAGTGGCCAAGAATCGCCGCCGAAGAAAAAAAAGGGCGAGGGAAGGGCACCAAAAAAGGGTCTCCTCCTCCTCCGTCGTCGTCGTCTCCGTACAGCGGTTAATTGAGTCGATGTTGGCACGCTCCTCGGAGGATATGGAGGAGGAAGGAGGAGGGGGGATTTTCTTTTTGTCTTCGCCCGCGATTGACGTTGGCTGGAAGCAGTTTGTCATGGATGAGGGATCGGCGCGGGGGGAAAGCAACGGAAGAGGCGGAAATCGCCCATCTTTTTATTCCCCCTTTTGGAGTTCTCCTATGTTCCACCAAAACAGAAAGTGCCTTCATCAGTGCAATTGGACAGGTGGAAAGTCATGAATTGGTCAGTTCCTGTAACAAGGTCGGATGTCCCTCGCTGTCTTTTTTTCCGTCGACGTCCAAGACTCCCTTCGGAATCAGGAGAAACGGGGGGTCTCCCTCATTCCCAAACCTGCCCCGAAAAGTCTAATCGATCTCGACGACGCAGCGGTGGAAAAAAAGTACACCGAGGGGAAGGGGAGAAATCCGCGCGCGCGCTGTTGCCATCCATCCATTTCCCGCAGCGGCGGGCGTATAAAAAAAGGGGGGAAATTTCGAAAGCAGTTGGCGGAAGTTTCGGGCCGAGGGCGAAGGAAGAAGGGATTGGAGGGTGGGGAGGTCGCGGATGAATAATTCATCCGATTTCTTCCTTCCTATACCGGCGAAAAGGAAGGAGGGGAGGGAAGGGGGGGAGGGGAGGGAAATCCCATTGTCGATCTTTCCATCCTCAAGAGGAAGGAAGGGCGGCAAAAAAGCCCTTTTTTACGCGTCACCTGGACCGGAAAAAAAGTTGGCAATCCCCAATCAAGTTTGCATCCTGCGATACGTAGGTACATTTTCAGCGTGGTACACCGTAGTTCGCTTATCTTGTTTTCTCTTTCTCTGTATAATCGGTCATTTTCGTTTCCATGACCGGCGAATGTCGGCAGCTAGGAGGGAGAAAATCAAGAGAACCCTTTCGCCTCATGGATACGACGGCGGAGGCAGAGAATAGCACAGTTGTTGTCGCCACCTGAGAAATCGAGGTCCCATGGGCCAGGGACGTCTGAGGAGCCACAGAGAAAGATAGATAAGCGAAGAGGAAGGACTTGATCGAATTTTCGCCCCTCCTCCTTCGGATCGGCCGCTGTTGCCGCAACAACAGAAGAGGGGGGGGGGAGGGGGGGAGGCGGCGATTTCCATTTTTCCCATCAGGGAGGCAGCGAGGTCAGAAAATGGGGAAATGGTTTTTTGTGGGTTCCTAACGCGCCGCAGGGTGGGGGAGGAGGGGGCAAAGGGGCGCCACCAAAGCCCGTCAATCACCGCCTCACTTAAAGTGGGGGAAATCCCGTTTGCTTCTTCCCGGTCGGAATCGAAAGCTTATCTGTTGAATCTCTGTGTCGCATCGGAGAACTTTTCAGCGCAATCAAGTCAAGTCTGCCTTGCGCTGTAGGTAACAACCTGAAAGAAGAGAGCGACGAAAAATAGATGAAAGGTACGTCTTTTCTCTTGCGTTGTCGACAAAGAAGGGCCTTCGCCTCCTTCCTCCCCTCCTTGACAGAGAAGAAAGGATTAAAAGTTTCCTTTCTCTCTCTCTTTCTCCCCCTACTAAGACTCGATTAGCGGAGGGAAAGAGGGGATGGAAAGAGGGGAGAGAGACTGAGGGGGGTAAAGTGTTTACCGCATCCCCCTTCCCCTCCCTTCTTCCACTGTAAGATCTCACTACGGGATTCCCCTTTCCCTCCCCCCCTCCGCCCTACCAAGAAGCTACCACTCCAGAGAAGAAAACTTCCCTCCATCCCCTTTCTTTCAGTCCGTCATTGTGCACCCCACTGGAAGCATTTCTTAAATCAAGAAAGAAACATAAAAAACGTGCCCTATTAAGTTTCTTTGGCAGTACTATGTTCTCTTTGATAACTCTTTTAACCATAAAAGCTGAATTATGTCTTTTCTGGTGGGGTCTTCCCCGGCTCTCAAGAAGTTACTGAGCGCCGCCACCCGAGAGTGACCTCATTGCCGGCCTCTCCTCTCTCTCTCTCTCTCTCTTTCTCCAACTCTCGGAGTCCCTTACTTCCCCACGATTACTTTTTATCTCTTGTGCAAACTTCTTTCCTTCGAAAGACGAGGGGAGTGGGGGAGGGGGGGAGGAAGGGACTGGACTTGAAATATGTCTCCCGGCTGAAAGGGGGGGCAAGAGGAGAGGGGAGCGCTTAGCTCCTACTTATCATTAGTCAGTTGCCGGAACCCCAATTCAAGGATAGAAATTGAAGAGGATGAGGAGGATTGGAGTTGGGTATGGGTCTTCTCGGGCGTGTAAACAGGACCGAACATCGGCCTTCATGCTTGGAAAAAAAATATCGGGACGCATCTGGTCCAGAAAAGGAAGAAGTAGTACTTTCTGCTGGGTGCAGGGGGGGACTGCGATTTACTAATTACTTGGCCTTTCTCTCTGTTTTTTGGGTCCCTTTTGCGACGTCTTTTTTTGTGCGGAGAGACGACGATGGAGCCAAATAAATCTTCATTGTCCAATTAGCAGAAAAGAGTAAGGGAATCATCGGTAAATTTCACTTATTTTTTTCGTACCTTAGGACGAAGAGAAAGTGCCATTTTTCGATCCATTGGACATAGGCAGAAGCATCCTTTAGGATCTCCCTCCTCAGAGCGAGAAGTGGGGGATTCTTTGTGTTGTCCCCCCTCCTTTGTCGAAAAAAAGAAAGAGGGAGGAAAGGGGTCTGAAGGGTAAAAATGTGTCCCCATCGGGGATCCCCCCCCTGCCGTCTTAATGAGGGGGAATGATGGGAAGGCATTTTTCTCCCACCTTTCCCCTTCCCTCTCCTTCTCTTTTCTCCTTGGACAAGTTTGGGATCCCCCCTTTCCTTCCTTCCAACCTCCCTCTTTTTCTTCTTTGCTTTTTCCCTTCCTCCGATGGACGAAGGGACATTTGGCACCAAAGGAGAGAAAGAGGGAGGTTGGAAGGGAGGAAAGGGGGGATCCCATACTTGTCCAAGGAGAAAAGAGAAGGAGAGGGAAGGGGAAAGGTGGGAGAAAAATGCCTTCCCATCATTCCCCCTCATTAAGACGGCAGGGGGGGGGGAAATCCCCGATGGGGACACATTTTTACCCTTCAGAC
>JAAUYJ010021047.1_pt1 | contig 15424 bp, 18 predicted proteins | sample 7278031 | NCBI WGS metagenome assembly JAAUYJ01 (sample SAMN14350222, study PRJNA611818) | marine sediment metagenome | isolation source: surface marine sediment (1.8m) | place: French Polynesia: Moorea | collected 2018-08 | reverse complement strand
GACTGAGGAGGAGGAGGAAGAAAGGGGGACTCTCTTTCTTTCTCTTTCGTTCCTCATGAACTCCGCGAGACCAGCAGAAAGAGCCGGAAGGGGACGTGTGCCTACGTATTACACATGTCTAGGGATGCTATATCTCCTTACCGCTGTTAAACACTTTTGATGTTGGATATATTAGGTGACATATTATATATTATTCGGTTATAACCAGGTTGCGTAAAGATACATGAAAATATCTTCAATGGTTCTTTGGCATTGTCTTCCAGACCGTCTCATAGCAAGTCAGTTGGGGATACTTTCGAAGGAAGTGCGGATAATGAAGGGGAAGTCTGTCTCCCTTTGGCACCCAGACGGAACTGCCGTCCTATTGGAGGCTATAGGAAGAAGGAGGAGGAGATCCCCTTTGATTAGCAGTTGCCTTTACGACGTCAAATAAGTTTTAAAGAGGAAGGAGGGGCGGAGGAAGATTGAACAGGAAAAAGACAATTCATGATGAGCACTTTGGAAACGAACCATCTCAAACTCTATAACCAAGCTGAAATATTGCTCTCTGCTTACAAGCCATGGCAAATCCCGAACCGTAGGGATTGTAGAGAAAGAGAGCGTAACTCCCCTTCCGAAGCACAATACCCAAGGTGGACTGGACTCAATTCCGCTTAATGCTCCCTTCCCTTTGCCTTTGCCGAAGCACAAATTCGCCCCCGTCCTCAATTCCCTCTTCCTCCCCTCCTTGCCGGTATATACTTACTCCTCCATCCGAAATTCCTCCCCCTTTTCCACAGTTGCCAATGTGATGCAAGGAGGGGAGGGAAGAAGGCGAGTTTCTGTCCTCCTTATGCTTGAGCCCCCCACCCCGCCCCACCCCTTCCAGCCCGAATGCCACCTACCTACCCTACCTACCTACCTCATCCCCCAATCTCTTGGCCACCACACGAATTCTCCGGCGGTGCCCCCTCCTCTTTCTTTCGCCTTTGGAAGAGTTCCCACTTTCGAAACGTAGTACACGTCAGTTACTCTGTACTGTACAGTACTGTACTGTTTTTATTAATTTAAAATTGCAAACACTTTTCAGAATATTCACAACATACTTTATAGTCATGAAAATCCACCTGGAGACTCTTCACCGTCACTGAGTTCCGCTCTTGCCAGCAATGGCAACACTGGGCACTCTCCTCCTCCGCGCCTTATCCCCCAACATGTTGGCTTGGCAAAGTTGAAATTGGCATCCCCCCCCTTTCATTCCTCCTCTCCCCCCTTCGTCTCCCGTTTCTCCTGCCCTTTGCCTGAGGCAGGAACGGGGGGGAGGCCTCCCCAGGTTTTCCCCGCCCCGAGGCGAAGAGGAATGCAAGTGGAGAAATGGAACTCAGTTCGAAGGATGGACGTCAGTTTTCGCTCGAGGGCTTGCTCCGCACAAGGGGCGTTTGACTGAAATTATGGTCAGAACTGTGTGCTACTCCCCCCGGGTTCGCAGTGAGAGCTTTTATCGCAACTTTGGGCTCTGCTGTTCGACAGAAATATCGACAGTGCTTACAAATGTGGGGGGAGGGGATGCGCCGTACGATACCGTGGAGTGGTCAAACTCTATCCTTCGCGTGCGGGCTTTTCTTCTCTGCTTGGCTATGCATAAGAGTCGGGCAGAGTGAAAAGGAAGGGAAGGGGCGTATTTTTGGTCGCTTGGGGATTACGTTAGGAGTGGGCAGGCGGAGGAGGAAGTGAGACTGCAAGCCCGCGATGGCTCTATTGAAAAAAGTCGTAAGGTGGGCAAACTGCACTGGGACGTAACTACAGTCTCCGCCTCTTCGAGCTTGACCGCAAACTCCTTCCCCCTCCTATTTTCACCAGCTATTTCGTACAGCGCAATGATCGATCTGGCCTTAACTTACGCACCGAAAAGGGTAACTAGTCGGTCCGTCCTTGCGTGGAGGGCGGAAAACCGCGTCAAATTGGCTGCTCTCATCTTCCGTTTCTTTTTATTTGAAAGCCCGTACCTTCAGTCGTACATGTTCCTATACTTACATATTGCGCGGGTCAATTTTCCGTTCCGTTTCCCGACGTCACAACCACTCTTCAAATCGGAGGAGAAGGAAACTAAAGTGTAGCTTCCGATCCACCCTCTTTTCGCGGCTGCGACAAGCCAAGGACGTACTCTCCAAAGTCCAGGCCCCGTAATCCACTTTACCCCCCTCCCTGTTGGAAAAGCTAGTCTCCGTATATATTTTTAAGGAATGCAGCCTACTTCCTCCCTCTTCTCGTCTCCCTGGTTTTGGCGGCGGCATTCTCGGTTGCTGGCTAACCCGAACGGCGGCTTGCTTTGCTTCGGCTGTCTAGAACAGCCTGGGTTGTTTCTACTCCTGGTCTCTTTTTTCCGGTTGCGCATTTACAACATAATTGGATTTATGGTTCGGCTGGCGCACAAGAAGAAAAGGGAGAAAGGGGGGGGAGAAGAGAAAGGGGAGGAGCCGAGCGGAGTTTGTGCAAATATTATATCGAGAGAAAGAGGAGAGAGGAGGAGGCTGTAAAACGCAAATGCCGCCAGCGCCGTCTTGTTGTCACCATCGCAGTTGCCGCTGCCTGCTAGCTGTACTGTTTGCGCGTTACTGCTCATTTTCATCCTCGCCTGCCGCCACAGATGCCAGGTGGGTGGGCGAGGAAGTCACCAACCACGGCCCAAATTTGTATTTATCAAAGCTGCATGCAGCAAACGTCCTCCGTTATCGAAGTTTCAATCTTGTTTGTCAAATGTTTAGCATCGGGAACACGAATCCCGATCCAAATTAACTACCATAGCTGCGGCGGCACTGGCTGGATTCGTCTTCCCGTCTGTTCTGTCGTAATTTTCAGGCGTTGAGTTGCTGCATTGACTTCCGTCGGTGACTGTTTTGCTTCAGGGCTGCCTTTCGTTTCACCGCGACTGCTACGGTACGCTATTCCCAACTTGACTTTGCAAAAAAAATATCGCATCTGCGGATGGTCTCAATTTGACGGAAATAGAAGAGCAGTTTGAATTGCTTTTAATTTATAATTAGCCACGTATTGGAAATTGGAATCCTCGAGGGGAGATGTCCATTCTCGAAAGTTAAAAAAGATATAACAAGTCATCGGAGACAAAAACGATACGCTAGTTTGAATTCAGTTAGACGAATAGAGAACAAAGTAAGAAGTTTTTTCTGCATTGTACCATTCTCCCTCCTTTTTCTTTTCATCTCTTTCGGTTCTGAATGAAAGAAAACATATGTAGAAAGAATGTTCTCTTGTCTGGAAAACTTTTAAGCGTTTGCTTATTTTACGTTAGGAACATTGGAATGAAGCATTTTTCACCCGTGAGAAACCAACGACGCCACTGCATGTAGAAAAGAGCAAAACTGAGTTCAAAACGGCGAAATATTTTTTTGTTTTAAAGCAGCAACTATTATGTTTTTATGTTCATTCGGCCCAAGAGAAGTCCATCCCGGTCAGGTTGTTCACCTCCTCCTTCATTGGGCGAAAGAACTCCTTCAGCTTTTCTACAAAGACGTGCCTGAACGTGGGGGCTTTCCTGTTCGGGTTCTTTTTGCCCAGCAGGCACCCGGCGCCTCCGTAGTGCGTGGGCACCTTCCGCAGCGGGGGCTGGCCCTTATTGACAAGGCAGTAGTAGCCAGTCGTCTCGTTGAAAGCAAAGTTGTTCCTCTTCAGGAACCTCCCGAGGCCGAGAAAGTTCTGCGAAAAAATGCTCCCCATCGTCAAACCACTCATTTTCCGGCGACATAATTCTCTCGCACCTGGACCCTTGAGAGCTCCTTCCAGGGCCTCATCCTCAGGTTGTCCCCGTTGACGACGAGCAGGGTGGAGTTGATCTCAAAGTGCCTGAGCCAACCTGGCAGGTGCCGCGAGTACATGCTTGAGACTACTACGTCCGACAGCCCGTCGACCTCCCCCTCCTCGTTCACCACCAGCTCGGCGGACTCCTGCATAGTCAGGTTGCGACGCCCCGCCGCCGTGACAACCTCGGACAAGGTCCGTTTTACTGGGTTGCACAGTGTCAGGATCACCTTGGCACCCATCTGGGGACAAAAAGTACAATAGGATGACTCATCATTTATAGTGTCTAGTTTCTATGGCGTATATGTACCTTGGCTATTCCTTGAGGTGCCTCGGGAGAAAAAATATACGTCGACGACTTCTCGACGAAAAGGTCGTGTTTGCTGACGGACTTTGCACCGTTTTGTTGGGTCTTTGCTCTGCTTGCAAATCGGAATGCGTTCAAGAGTCGTCGCCTTGATTCAACAAAAACACCTCGCTCTCACATTTGCTTCTTGTACCAGCTCCAGCCGTGGTCCACGTTGGCGTCGAAGAAGTGGCACTCTGCCTTGCACGCCCTCGCCGTCCGCGGGTGGTGCAGGATGGCCTGCATCAGGGCCCGAGTGCCGCACTTGTACGCCCCCGCCACCACCACGTCAGGGAGGCGGAAGTCTACACAAGGAATGGCATATCGTCATTTTCAATTTTGCAATGGAAACAGAGAATGCTTTAGTACTTTTCGGGACGTCGGGCAGTCTTTGCCTTCGCAGTATGGATCTGATCAGCGCGTAGTCGTCCGCCACGTCCTCGCCGAGCATCCAGAGGGCAGCGTGGCGGCTCTTGAGCTTGCTGACAACTGTCCCAAAGAGAAAGACATATTTTTTTTAAAAAAAATCATATTTTTATACAGGATATTTGGACACTTACCCAAGACATAGTCGAACACAATCACGGCCACGGAGAGGAGCACGAATGCTTTGAGAATTTTCGTCATGGCGCAAGTGGCGTAGATTGAAAGACAGCATGATTTCGAATGTTATGCCGGTTTGTCTCGCACAAGTGTTCAAGCGTTTTGTAGTTATCTCTATTGTACTTGCAAGCATTTGAATTCATGCAAGACTCTGTTTAGCATGTTCCTTAAAATGCATTAAAAATGCTTGCTGAGGAAATATTGTTTCATGCAGTTTTTCAATTTTTGCAGCATAGGTGCTCAAGTTGGTCTCCGATTTTGAGGGCTAAGGGGGGGGGGTCTACTACATGAAGTTCGTACGTTACTATAATGGGATCCGGAGGCTAGGGGGGGGGGACCCCCTGCTTGAGCACCTATGGTTTGCAGTTGCTTTTTACATACGCCCGCCCCTCCCTGCACCAGACTTTGAAAGAACACTTAAGACACACAAACTCACAGTAAAAATACAGCTGTAGGGAATTTTTTATTTACGACAAATTCGTAGAGGTTTTTAGTTGGCTGTCTCATACGACGGTCGATTCGCCCGAGTGAAACAAAGTTAATCAGCCTTGACTTTCCGCCGTCGTCCATTCCCACCCTCTCTCCTCTGTATTTAGTACCAACATCATCACTCTCGACACATTCTACGTAGTTGTCGCCTCTAATCTTTTCTCGTCGTTTTGGCACTGACACCAGAGTTGAGCGTCGCTTTTGCCGGCGCGTAAGTGAACGAGACGAATTCGGGTGTGAAAAATGACGGGGAGAGGGACAGGAAAGCAAGGGCGGGGAGGAATTTCCGCGCGCACTTTACGCACTTTACTTTACGGGAAAAAACGGGAAAACTCACTGCGGAAAGAAACGGGAAAGCTCATTCCGATTCCGCCCTCTTTTCACGCTTTTTTTGCGAAATCCAAGTCGTCCCCGCAAAAAAAGGGCACCGAAGAAAGAACTTCCGTGCTTCAGCCGCAACGGGTTGAGTAATCGGAAAGTGTTTTTGCCATCCTACCACCACCGCCGCAGCAAAGTAAAGAAAAGCGCCGCCGCATTGCATTTCAGATTTTTCACCCTATTCTCTCCCGTTCCTTTGTTGTGTTTTTTTGCTCGGTTCTCTGTGCACTTTTTTCACGTGCCAACCTACTCTTTTCCGCATTTTCCGATTGAGTGGGAAAGAAGGTAAGGAGAGACAAAAACGCGTTCTTGCAGCCTCTGAGCAGTACATGCAGTAGAGGGGGAGGGACAGATGAAAGGTTCTTCCGAGATTTTTTCCATTTCCGCGATCTAATTCGGGAACTTGTCTTTTCCCCTTGTCCACCTGCCAGTCAAACAAATTCCCTTCTGTGCCCTCACATATCGACGTTTTGTACCTTCACCATACCATTCTTCGCTGGCACTTTCAGCCTGGATCCAAACTCGTAGTAGCTCTTCCTCCTCTCGGCTTCTACGTAGCGCGCGACACAGATTTTCTTAATGGGGCCTAGCTGTCTTCCTCTTTCCCTTCCCCGGATGCCATTGGGAACAGGCGATCCAAGGCATCTTAGAAGAAAGAGGGGGATATGTCGGTGGAGACGGCGCCTCAAAATACATATTACCATAACGGGCAAAATGATCCCCTCTTTTTCTAAGGAGGAAGTGGAACGTGATGAAATAAAACAAAAATGATATTGCTTACCTAGAGAAAGCCCGCCCGCGCCCATGGGCTGAGGGAGCGTGGCCGCCATTCCTCCATTGTTGATCATTTATGAGAGAGCGAGAGAGGGGATCCTAGTCATTCCCGCACCCCCCATACCCGCCCAACGCTCCAAGGCTCCTCGCTGCATCTACCACCAGAGGCCCCGAGGGAGAAAATGATCTCGGGCTCATCGTTGTTCCGACGGCGGATCGGGCGCCCAAAGCGGGCAGGGAATCAAGATAAATAAACGCTGCCTTGGAAAGACGGAAGGGGAAGGAGGGGAGAGGGGGAAAGTGGATATGTTGCTGGGATTGTAGGGGGATCAGCTGATGCATCATTATGATTGGGAAGCATATCAAAAAATAGTACTGGGGAGTAGGAGGACTAGAAAGTATTAATTTGCGCAGTGGTTTCCTGTGGATCTATTGTAATCGGTGCACAAGGAAAAGTTGGCAAAGTCAGCCTAATATATATATTGACCGCCAATATAAAGGTGAAAGAACAGTAAATATTTCATTGATCAAATCGTGCCCGTCATCAGAAAATCACAAACCTCCTTTGTGCACAAACAATCATCCCTGTTTTCTTTTTCATTCGCCGAGCGAAAGAAAGAAACGAGCAGGAAAAAGGTGGGCGGAAGAGGTGAATACGACGCTGTAAGAGTGATCCATCTGCGCTAGCTGAACAGATAGATGCACACACATTCATCTCTCCTTGCTTCCTGTTCATCCTCTTTATTGCCGCATCGCAAGGAGAATTAGCAAAAGAAGAGAAAAGAAGAGAATCCTTGCGTGTACTGCAAGGACGGGAGCGGGGCCAGAACCCAAGGCCGAGAGAAAGAGAAAGCGGCGCCGCGATTATGTGAAAGTTTCAAGTCCGTCTTGAAACAGAAAACGGGAAAGACGGAGAAGAAGAAGAATGAAATATTGGCCCTTAAATCCTTCCACTTCGGCAAATTCGAGGCGGGGGGAGGAGGAGGAGTGTAGTCGAGGGGGCGGTACTGGAGGGGAAGGAAAACACTTCGGCAAAGTGGGCCAGAAAAAGGGGGGATGACAAATGGAAGGAGGCAGTCACTGCTATGCTATGCTACACACGACGACGACGGCGCACTGCAAAGCGCAAACATATTCAAGGAGGAAGGGGACCCTTTTCTTTTTCCCTTTCTCCTGTGCGATCGTCATCAATCAGGGTGATGAATTCGCGCAAGAGGGGAAAGAAAGAAAAGGAGGAGGAGGAGGAGAGAAGGAGAAGAGGGAGACATGTGTGTGTCCCCTTTCCCTTCCCTCTCTCTCTCTTTTTCGCGCACTCTGTCCAAGATTCATTCCGCACTTCAATCCGGAATTCTCCAATATTTGTCAATTTTTGATTTTTTTTCAAACGTAGTAATACTTACTGTAGTTGTCAATAATTAACTTAAAGGAATTCCGTTACTACATTGGGGACTTTTCTGCGCGGGTCCCCACTTTTTCCGCCAAACCTGGTATGCAATGGACGGTCCCTCCCAGCTTTTTGTTTGCTGTACCTACGTTATGCAGCATCCTCCTTTTGTGTAAGACGGAACACGGACTTGGATGGCGCGTGCCGTGTCCCCCCTCCTACCCCCCTGTCCCTCTCAACACTGCATAAATGTAAACCATCCTTCCTTTTTTCCCCTCAACTTTTCCCCCTCCCTCCCTCCTTCCCACGCCCGCATGGTTCTCATCCAACTCCGCAAGACTTTTTCACCCTACTCTTGCACGTTTTGTAGTATAGTAGTGGAGTCCTCTTCTCCGGCGATCCCTAGGGGTCGGGGGCTACCCTGCGGACTCTGAATGGAGTTTTTTTCTAGGTACTACGAAGTTCAAGAACCAACACTGCATTTTCCGACCCTCAAATCAGTTTCTCTTGTACAGCTCAACTTTCATTCTGCGTACAATTCTCTGCTTCCACAAAAAGCAGTCTGGTGGTGGTTGGCTATCTTTCATCAAAGGAAGAGAGCGCTGTGCTGTGCTGCTCTCCGCCCCAGCTATTCCGTCACGGCTATCTAACTTTCCCTTTTTGGCTCTTCTCTCTTCTCTTTCGATCTTCCGTTCCTTCCTCACTTTCTGCATTTGAAAGTGACCAATTGCAAAGCCCAGATTATTGGATTAGAGGGGGTTTCGCTCCGCTGGCGAGGTTCAGTAGCGTCGACGTACACCAGACGAGGTCGGAATTCACCAAATTACGGAAAAAGGCATTGCAATTCACCAACGTTGTTAGCTTTGCAATGCACAACGAGAAAGACATTTACGTAACTCTTTAACCGCGAAAGTGTATGTGGAGGGAAAAGTTGAGCAAGGAAGCGGAAGAGAGGCTCGCGCCGCTGCTGCCGATGTCCGGCCGCGAGATGACTTTTAAAGCCGGAACCAATCGCGCTAATGCAAAAATGTTGGATTGAGGAAGTGAGGGAACGGCGGGTGAGTCACGCCTCCCTTCCTTGGAAGATCTACGCTAACATTCCGTATCCCTCGCCTGGCGCGTATTATGTGCTGTACATGTACGTTCTATTCCCACATTTGTCGCCGCTTTCTGTTTCTCTCTCCCTTTTCGATTTCTGAGATTGGCGTTGAAAGGTGAGACGGAAGGAGGAGAAAGAGGAAAGAGGGATGGATGGTAGGTCGGTTGGTCGGGTGGATTTGACGTCTCTGAGCGCTCGCTATAGATGTGGAGAAAAGGAAGGGGATTTCTTCCTTCCTTCCTCGTTTTCGGTGCAATGTCGACGATTTTTTTTTCTTCACATCTGTGGTTCGGGGGACATCGCAAAAGACATCAAACTTATTGAGCGTTTCTCCTCCGCAAGGGTGTGCTCGCTACAGTTCCAGTTTGTGTTCCATTGCTAGACTTGGTGAAAAAAAATTCTTTCGTTGTCACCCCTTTTGGCAGATAAGCAGAGAACCAATTTGGCGCCTTCTTCCCCCCTTCTTTTTTCTCGTCGAAAAACAAGCCGTAAACAAAGTCGTAATACTAACAGTTTATTTCTTCTTTTCTTCCCGACCAATAAACATCCCTTTAAATGGGGAGAACGAGACGTCATCGTGGAAAAATATTTGCCTATTCCGGCTGAACGAACGAAAGAGAAACAAGAAGAGGGAAGGGAAAGAGAGATAAACAAAGGACTTTCGTTCTCCCGCAACCCAAGGGAGGGAGGGAGGAGGAGGAGGAGGAACCCCAGCCAGAAATTGAGCGCACGTGTCTGTCCCATTAGGGAGGAGCCTCCTTTCCCCAGCAGGGTGTCCCATTATTTGTGACTCTACCCGGAGGTTTCCCCCACGATCAGTTTCACTGATGAGCTATGTATCCACTGCGCTGCTGTTACACTGCCGTATATGTTTGGAACTCCCTGTGGATGGTCTTGAAGATGACTGACTGGGAGGGGGGCAAAACGGCGGGGAAGATATCGCGAGGTGTTTGCGGGAAGATAAAAACTTGGCTGCACGTATAACTCGAGGGAATGGTTGTGGAAAACGCGGAAACGATATTCGCAAGGATGGAGGTACCTAGGAGGCACGTAATGAAAACAATGGCGGAGGGAAAGAGGAAATGAAAATAAGCATGTTCTTGTGCCAAAAGTGGTAAAGATATCTCCATGTGCGTATATATGCACGCTTTGGTAATTGGAATTGTTCCATGGATTGTGGTTGAGGTTGAAAACAGGAAAGTACAGAATTTAGCTTTGGGAATGGTCTCTCTTTTCTGTTCTTTTTGTAGGGGCCTTGCTGCAGTAGCTCAAAAACCAATGTAAGGCGCAAAAAACAAAAAAATCTGCAACGGCTGCAAAAATTGTTGTTTACCGCAGTTTTCCACTGGTCTTATAGGCTCCCCCCGCTCTGCACCTCGGCAAAACAGCGAGGGTTTTTTTCCCACCGCCACCACCGAAGAAACTGAACAAGAACTTTTTGTTCTCGCAGTGCAACGTGACGTCCCACCTGCTCTCAAATTTGGTTCTGATTCAAATACCACGGGGCGGAGAGAAGAAGACGCGGGTTTCAATATGCGGATTTTTTTGGCGGGACTTCGTGGAAGAGGGAAACGGCACTGGCTGACGTCGCACCGGCTAAAGCCTCTACTCTGACGTTTCACAATGTGTCCACCCTTTTTTGGGAGCCGTTATCCCCCCCAAATACCAAAAAGCGACAAGTGAAAGCCGCCGCAAAAATGCACTTTTGTCTTCCTTCCCTCCTCTGTTGTCATTCCCCCTGCACAATGGGGTGCATTGGGAAGGGAGGAAGATAGGAAGAAGAGATGGTTTGGGATAACTAAATTGTGGTCAGCTCTGCTGCAGCGGAGGAGGACCAACTATCTCCGCTTTTCTCCTCACCAGGCTAGGTGGAGTTGAGAAAGAGGAGGGAAGAGAAAAAACTTTTTTGCTTGGAGAGTTTTTGGTCTCGATGGGACAGGGGGCAAAAAAAATGTGTGCTGGGGTCGGTCGGTTCGCTCTAACCCCTGCGTCCTCCTTCTACCACAAACCAGGCAGGCGGGCAATTCCCGCCTCTCTCCGATGGGGGGGAGTTTGAGAAAGATGCAACTGCAGTGGATTGGAGATCCCTAGAAAAGGAAAAAATATTTTGCGCATTTCTCGGCACCTTCCCTTCTTTTGGGAATATTCGAGGAAATGCCGTAGAAATACAAACGTCTGGCGTAGGGAAATAGCGTTGTCCCCCTCCCTCTTGACAAAAGGAATGCTGGCATCTCTTGATTGGCGAGGAGTGTGACAGCTGTGAGGGGGGTGCAGGGGTGAAAGAGGGGGGATGGAGAAAGAGGGAGGGTGTAGGAGAACCCCCAGGGCTTCAAAATTGCCGAAAACTGCTAAGGGCAAGCAAACAACCAAGAAGAGGAAAAAAGAACGAGGGGAGAAAAAGTCCCTTCTAATAAGGGAGAAAGACAGACAGCTGGGGGATTGTTGGGAGGGTAGAACGACAGTGAGAGTGAGTGGTTTTGGCAAAGTTTTTCTGTCTCTTCGCCGCCACCCCGATACCAATCTCTTGCACAGTACTTTTGCGCTGTCTACCTTCGCAGTTATAGGTGACAAGAGGGTCTTCCGTCCCACTTTTGCGGTAGTTTTGTTACACCACACACCGTCCCTCCTCTCTTCTCCGCCGCGCAATTCATTTTCGACGACTCTGGTTTGTTTGTTTGGGGCACCCCATGAGACCTGCGAAATGGGGTTTTTGGTTGGGTGAGAGGGGACGTCCCTTCCCATTCCTGCGAAGGGAGAGGGACTGAAAGTCATGATGGCATGGGAGGGGGAGGAATAAGTTGGCTGACGGGGGAAGCAAAGCAAGGCAAGCAAGGGAGGAAGGGTTGGTTTGTCCCTTCCTCGGCTCTCCCAGAATGCCAGTCACTACCAACGTCGAGACAGACAGTCAAAGAAAAGGGGGTCCTTCTTCCAACCCCTCACAACTTTCCCTCTCCCACACCCCCCCCCCCACTCTCGAAAGGCAAGGAGAAGGGGGAAAGCAAGTACTTAGTTACTGCGCGACACCTCGTCTTCCTCCGAACCCCAACACTCTTTCAGAATCACGCGTTCTTAATTACCACGGTTCCTCCTCCTCCTCCTCTTTTTTCCTTCCCCTCTCTCCCACCCATCCAAGCCTCTCCTGCAACTTACTCTTCGGGGTAGGACAGAGAAAAGTCACCAATGACTCGACATAGGGCATAACTGTTTGACAGGAATCTGTTTGCTAAATGTTATTTTTAATTATTTTAATTTTGTTTCGAAGCTTTTTTATGGCCAATTTTGGACTTGATCCCTTCTCGTTTCTCCACCACCTTTCCTTCTTTGAAGCCTTTCATTCACCCCTCCCCCTTTCTTTCCCCCCCTCACCACCTACCCTCCAACTTTCTCTATAGGAAGCGAGAGTCGGGAGTTGATGAATACTGTGGGAAACACGTTGCCCAAAAAAAAGTGAAGACTTAATCCCCCCTTTTTTCCTCCCAAGATATCCATCTGTGACTGAACTCAGCAAAGGATGGGGCAAAAAAAGTTACTTAAAAACGCGGCAAAGTGAACTCTCTTCCCCCTCCTCCCTCCCCCGGGGGAAGAAGACAGAGGGAGGCGGACGTAGGAGTAGAAATTAATCTTATACTTTCTTTCCCCTCCTCTTCCTTTCCTCTCTCTCCCTCCCTCCCAAAGTGCGGGGGTGAGTGAGTGCGAAGTGGCGAGAGGAGATAAAACTTCCCTTTTTCCTTTCCCCCTCCCTCCGCCCTATCTGTTTCCTACTTTTTGCTCTCTCGCTCTCGCTCTCCTGGGGGCGAAAGAAAAAAAGGAAGAGGGGGAGGAGGAGAGGCAATCCTGCTTTCTTCTTTGGCATCGATCTGTTTTCACTCCCCTCGGAACCCCCCCCCCCCTACCCCGCAAGACATTTTCCAGCCTTTGACTTTGCGTTTTTTTTATCGCGGTAATTTCACTTTGAAAAAAGCTTTCTGACTTTTTCTTTGTCCTTGTTTATTAGCCATAAAAGGAAGAAAAAAGAATGCGTACAAAAGAGGAGCACTCCTCACTTTTCCCCGACGACGAAGCCCCCCAGCTGTTTTTCTTTTCGGGGTAGCTAAACAAGGAAGGAAGGAAGGAGGGTCGGAGGGACTGAAAAATTATTCCACTCACGGATGAAAGTGGAGGAGGGAGGAGGAAGGAGGCGCCTCTCTCGCATTATTAAGAATCTCCTTCCCGTCTCCTTCCCTTTCTCTGTCTTTCTCCCTTGGTTGGCTGCAGAATTTTGGAGTAAACAACACACTTCTTCCCCCTCCTTTCCGGGCTGTCTTAATCTTGGAGAAAGAGTGTGGGCGGCTCTGTAGAGAGATGGGATGACTCTTTGACCCGAAAAAAGCCCCTCTCAGCACTCGGCTCTCTCTCACCCTTTTTCTCCAGCAAAAGAAAAAGGAGGAGAGAGAAGGGGCCAAAAGGTTGTTCCTATTTTCCTCTACTTCCGATTGAGGAAAATGGGTCCCTTTTTCTTCCTCTTCCTCCGTGGCTGTTTCCCTTTTTCATCTTCCCTCTTCGAGTATTGGTGACGTGGTCCTTCCGCCTCCGCCCTCGCCCCCGGCCCCGGCCGGTCGTCGTCGTCGTCGGATGGCTATCAAATAATGTGGTGGCGGGCTGCGGGGGGGAGGAACAAGAGGAAGAATGGCGGCGGCATTTGTTGGCTGTCAAAAGAAAAGGGAGCGGCGGCCAGACCGCCATAGCCGATGCTGCTCTGAGGCGGCGGCGGCGGCGGCGGCGACATCGCCAAACAACAAATTGATCGATTGATACAGATCTCCCCCCCCTCCTCCCCCTCCTTCCGCGTCACTTCTCCTCTCTTTCTTGTTCCCCCCGATAGCCCTTTTCCCGCAGCCTTTTTTTCGCAGAGATTTTCCTTGTGTGATTCTAGCTCCCGCTATCGGATCTGATGTTTTACTCCGACGAAGGAGGCCCTCCAGGAAAGACATTTTTGGGAAATTTCCTCCAATTGATTATTCGCAAAGGGCTCTTTATACACATCCAAAGGAAATCTCTATTCATTCTTGTGGTTCTCCGCGGATGCATCTAAGTCGAAGAAACTGAAGCAGACCACGAAACAGCGAAATCTTCCCTGAAATGCCAGTCAAGAAGGCCTCTTGTTATTTGCGCTGCCGTTTGTGTGCGTGCGCCATATACGGAGAAACTGGAAAGAGGAAAAAGAATACCGATATCGGAGAAGAAATAAGCCGGGGGAGCTAGGAAGGAAGGGACCGCGGTCGTCGGATGAAGAGGGGGGGGGGAGAAAAAGGGACTGTTTGTAGGCAGCAAGAGGCCTCCTCCTTTTTTGGGGGGGTTTGGAGGAGGCCTTCAAGATAGGGCGAAGACCGAACAAAAAAGAATGGCAAGGAGGGAGGAGAAGCGAACAGAAAGTATTTCGTTTCCCACTTTTGGGCACTCTTTCTTTTCCTCCTTGTTTGTTGCCTGCGGTGGCGGTTTTGTATCTTTCCAGAACTTTTTTTGCTGGTTTGCGGTGTTTTTGACGTTAGCTGTTTTGCTCTCTCTCGAAGGTGCACTTGTGGTCGCCGGCCGAGAAGAAATGTTTGGAAAATGTGCGCGACATAGCTTTTACGCAATAGCTACTATTGCGTGTTGAGGAGATTCAACATATTTTCTGCTGGTTTAACGGGCGCGGACGAAATGTACATTAGCATCGGGCGGTCTAGACTAACTTAGCATAATGAAGACAGCCAAATTCGCTGCCGTCACCGCTCTCTCCTGTACGCATTTGTAAGGATTCCTACTTTTTTCCATGGCCATGTCTATAGACATTAACTTCTCCTCCCATGTTTCCTTGTCATGTTTATGTAAGTGAGCAACTTGTTATCACTCCCTTGGGACACGATTCTACGGTATTCGGAAGGGACACCTCCAGAGACGTGTATATACTCCTTACATATCAACAAGGCTTTTTTAGTTGGCTGTACCTTACAACATCTCGGAGACGACGCACACAACTTATTACCTGTGACTAGTTTGTTGTTCCATTATTCAATGGACGTAACATACGTACGCATAGTTAGCAGGCCTGTCAGTTGCGTAGTTGTTTCTTACAGAAGCAAGAGCAATCTTTTGAACAATATAAAACTAAAATCCGAAGTGTGTGAGTGTGCTTGCCAATATTTTAGGAAACCTTTTTCGCCGTTTCGCCAACATTATTACTCTTTCTGCCTCAACGATCCCTCAGACCCCTTCTTCCCTATCCGCTCGATTTCACCCCATCCAACCCCCTTTCCTCTTCCTCGGTCTCCCCCCCTCCACCCCCGCTGTTTTCCCATTCCGCCGAGAGCACTACGTAGGGTGGTCGGCATTCTCGGCAATTATCCCTCACTTCCTCCTTCCTCCGCGGATCCCTTCTGTCTCTCCCCCTTCTTTATCATCCACCCTCTCCTTCCTTCCTCCCCCCCCTAGCTCTTCCCCGCCTGTTCCTTTTGGATTTGATACATTGCCCACCGGAGAGACAGCGACGCGCGACGGGGGCACAAAGAAAAGGGGGGGGGGGGGCGGAAGAGGAAGG
>JAAUYJ010201605.1_pt1 | contig 15436 bp, 20 predicted proteins | sample 7278031 | NCBI WGS metagenome assembly JAAUYJ01 (sample SAMN14350222, study PRJNA611818) | marine sediment metagenome | isolation source: surface marine sediment (1.8m) | place: French Polynesia: Moorea | collected 2018-08 | reverse complement strand
GGCCGACAGGTCATGGAGAGATCCCTGTTGTTGTTGTTGTTGTTGTTGTTGTTGTTGTTGGAGGAAACAACTTTTCAGGGGGGTCCCTCTTCATTCTGAAATCATAGGACCAAATGTTCATAAATTCTTGGGCTGTGTTGAGTGACTTGGGGGGGTTGCCTCTGCTTTATGAAACTGTAATGTGGTCAGTTCACACTGGTGTTCACAATGATTTCAAAATGGGGTGTAACCCCCTCCCAATTCAGAAGGGAAAGCCTTTGATATTTTAATTTTCCATGCTGTTCCACTTGATATTTTAATTTTTCATGCTGTTCCACTTGCAGAATTCCGCCGCAGGTCATTGAACAAAGTTTGTTCTTGTTCTTTTTACTACTTCTGTTTCTTACCTCTGTAATTTTTCACCCCCCCCTTTTTTTAGTGCTTCTTCTTTTACAAACCGTAGTTGTAGATGCTCTTATTGTACACATATATACTGCTGTACTGCTGTTATTTATATATGTTTCAAATTAATTTATCTACCATGTCCATGAGTATACATTTTCCCCCACCTTCAGGCCACGCCGCTATCCCCTCACCACTCTTCTCCTCGCTCCCCCCGCTCCCCACGGCACTCCATAGGCGAACAGGGCACCCCGTCCTCCCCTCCGTCCTCCTCGCACCACGGCGGGCACCACCACCAGTCCAGAGCCAGGGCCAGATCACCCAGGCCAGGGCAGAGGCCCAGGGCGCACCCTAGGGCAGAGAACCTGAAGTACCACAGGGAGGGAGGGGGAGGGGGAGCAGGCGGGGGAGGGACGGCGCAGACGAACCCTTTCCTCTGACGGCAGGGGGGCGGCGGCGGCGGCTGCGGTCCCTCAAGTGGCCGCGGCAACGGCGGCGATGCCGTCAGTGCCGTGCTATCGACGGCGAACAAGTTTTCTTCACGAATCGCCTTTGTGTAAGTGACTTTTCGTACAAGTTTGTGTGCTTAAGGCTGAATACGTAGAAATCTAGAAGACTAGTCATTAATGGACAAAAGAGGCTTTCAGAAGATGTAAGATTACAAAGAAGCTTGTGTTGGGATACCCGTTGTCCCCAACTCCCGTCGAAGTGGGAAAAATATGTTTTTACATATGATATTCCTCTCAGGGGAACTCGACTGAATCAAGAAGTGCTGCTTTGAAAACAAGAAGAATATTTGACTCTTCGCGTAGTCCAATACCATTTGTTGCACGAAATACCAAATACACTATACACGCGTTGAGTTTAAATCCTTTTTGCCGCATTAAATTCTACTATTATACGCCTTGTTTGACCGCCTTAAAGAAGCTGTAAGTGTGATATGCAGAAAAAGATTCTAACGAAGCGACGCGCTGTTTTTTGGCAAAGAAAAGAAGCATGCTCAATGTCATTGTTGCGTAGATGTGAAGAATAAAAAGATCGAAAATGCTACTGTAAGAGAAATTCTCGACCGCCCCTGTTTTCCTCGATTTTCCTCCTGTTTTTGTGCACATCGTTTCTTCGTCATCCAACTAGAGGAATTCAAGTTTTTAACAGGATATTTTTCCTTACTTTTCGCTAATTTGCGCATGTGGTAGGTATTTTCTCTGTAGTTGGTTCACAGACAATAAATGTTACGGAACACTTCTAATTGCACGCTCAAACACAACATTGTAGCATGTTCTTTGCGTTTTTCCTCGTCCGTAGTTCCCTTACCGAGCCAGGCCTATATGTGGTATGAGTTTCTCTTTCCATTTCGCTGCTGCTTCCTCCATTTCGTCCGTTTTCTCCCGTCTTGGCAACAACAGGTCGAATGATGCACGCAGGTAAATCCACACACTGGCTGAGTTGCCGGGGACCGGTGGAGAGGAGAGAAGGCACAGCGGATTGTTCTCAGACGTTGTCTCCCCAAATTCCATTGCAGAAAAACTGTGCGAAACGTGAATTGAAGGCACTTGACTGCTTTTCTGCTTTTCCTGAAGACGTAGCTTCGAAAGCAGCCAAGACGACAAAATGTGACACTCGCCATGGGGTTTCCAAGGATCAAGGTACAGCGTTAACGATTAACTTCAGAAAATTATGTGTTCATCGCATTAAATACTACTGTACTGGTATTTACATGTTCATATTTCAAACAGGTCCGCCACATCCTTCTGAGCCTGGTGACCACCTTGGGATTAATCAACTTGCTCAAAAACTGCAGCAACTACGATCGATGTAAATAATTCACTCATTTATTGCTGTGTATCTATGTGCTTCATGCTTTTAATTTTAGATGCATCACGCGCCATTTCGGGAACTGACTTTCTGCTGGAGGTGACTGGCTCGCAAGACTGCCCGATTTGCTTCGGACAAGACTACTGCGGCATTGTAGTAAGAAAATGGCGAGAAATTCGTCTCTGTCAATTTGAATTAGCTTTTTATGTTTTGTTTTCGCCTTCCGCATCAGAACCCCAACAGCTCTGTGGTGACTGTGACAGGAGAAGATGGCAATTACATTTTCAAGGTAAGCACGCATGTTGTAGTGTACTTTCAGGAGTAGGGACATGTGCACAGTACATGCGAGATATTAATTCAAGGCCGATCAGATGCGACCACATAATCATTCCGCTGTGGCTAGACAGAATACAGCCAATATGCTGTACACCATCAAAAACAGCTCGATGGAGTTACAGACAAGAACGTATTTTATTTACATGAGCAAAAAAACCCAGGTAACATCGGGAGACGGCGACCAACACCTCTTCCAATCACTCAGCAGTTTCCCTGTGGCAAAGGCCGCCCACGACAATTTCGCTGAATTCGTCTGCGCAAACGCCACCTTCGCCTTCGGGGGCAATGACGACGAAGAGGATGAGGACGAATCTTCGAGCTGCGACCTCTCCTCCGCCTCCAAGATGAGCTTCCTCCGCACTGCCAGCGTTAAGGGATCTGTTGAAGACGGATTTTTCGGGGTAATAATGATTTCGACTAGGGCTCGGAATTTGATGGATTTTGAGCCTTTCGGTTAACCGGTTAATTTGAGGGGTCTTAACCGTTAATTAACCGTTAATTTTGGTTAAAATTTAAAAGCTCAAAACCTTTGAAAAGTTACTTTTATTGCATTTTTATTACCAAATATTTTTTGCGGCAAGAAAAATGAAAAACTTTTGTTAAAACAAACTTTGTCTTTAAATAATTTCAGATGAAAAAAATCCTTCCCTTTTAAAAAGTAATAAAGATTTATTGTTGAAATTTAAAAATCGTAAAAACAGATCCAAAAAATACTGATTTTTACATTAGATTTTGGCCATGATGTCCAAAAAAATTAACCGTAAATGAAAATATTAACCGTTTTAACCGATAATTACATTTTAACGGTTAACCATCGTCGATATCAAAATTGGGTGCAAAACAACTTTTCTGTTGTGGGCTACTTTTCAGGAGAGTCCTACCATCGCCAAGTGCTCAAGTGTCAAACTTGTGGAATCGCTCGTCCGAGCGTTTGATAGCGTAATGATAGAAATATTTCGTCACAAAAGTTGTTTTTCAAATAAGGTCTTAAGGCTTATTTTGTAGGACGGAGACGACACCCTGAGCTTCTCTGAAAAGTCGGTATTGCTCACAACTTTGGCCACCTGGTAATTTTCTTTCGAAATAACATTTTGTGAAATGGAAGAAGTTTGAAAATTATATCTCCTCCTTTTATTTAGGCCTCACATGGCTGTACACCGTCTGGCGAGAAGTCAAGGCTCAAGCATCTTTTTTCCTGGTGTGGTCGGAGCCTGCGGGAAGATGGCACTTCTCTCCGAAAAGGTCCCTCCGATATCTTTGGCGCTGGCGGCGCGTTCAAATCTGGACCTGGGGACGAGAGCGAAGCTAGGTACATTAATTTCCAAATAGTCTTTGGACTTATTTCAATAATGTTTTTCCTCCAGCTGCCCTGTCGCTGCAAGCGGCCTTGGACATGGCTTACAGCGACGCAAACTGGGCCTTCCTCACGGACGATTTCTCCCTGGAGAATCTAGTCTTTGTCCCCTTCGAAATGTGCGAAGAATTGTTCCATGGAGACGGCAAGGTAAATTAAATACAAAATAGCCACTGGTTGCGGGTGAATATTTTTTTTGCTTAATTTTAGGTGGGACTGTGGGACTTGTCAAAGGTATTCCAACTTTTGCTGGGATAAAACATGGTAACATTTTGCTGTTTTCCCGTCAGGTCATTGTTCTTGACAAGAATCTCTTTCACGAGGGTGGTAAAGGGACAGAAGGTTTGAGCACTTTAAAAAAACAATAAGCTCGAAACTACAAGACTTTGTTTGTACAGATTGTGATTTCAAGTGTGAGGAGGACTTTTACCAAAAACTTGCCGGGCAAGGAGGAGGAGGCGTGGGGCATGAAAGGTATTGCAATCACAGCTGCTTAGTAATTGGTGAAATGGATTGGGGGAAAACCTTGTATCTCAACAGCGAACTGTGCTCCAGCGCCGGGGACCGCCTAGGATACATGGCTGCTATTGTCTGCAAAAAAGTGATAATGGGAGAAGGTGGGCGCGAAAGTAATTTACTCTGTCCTCGTTTTTTAAAGGTTTTTTTAAAATAGATCTTCTCAGGAAAGGTGATCCGCTGTGGCCTGAGATCGAATCGCTCCTCTGGGAATGCGCGGAGGGCGAAACTGGAAGGAAAGAGGCGGCAGAGAAGCTGGTACAGCAGTGAACAAAGAGAAAGTTTATTTATGAAGCAATTTTGAAATTGACTTCCCCCCCCTCCCTTCTCTCAGGTCGAACAATTGTTGAAGGCACATCGAGACAGTCTGGGGAGACCGTAGCGTGGGGGTGTATGGCGGCAGGAAGAAGGTACAATTTTTTTAATACAGAAGAGGGATTCAGGTAACAAAGGTAGATTTGTGACTCTACCGCGCTCGAAAATTTGATGGAGAAATACAGCACTAGTACAGTATGCTAAGCGCTTATTCATTGGATCCCTGAGACTAGTGCCATTGTGATCCTTACAATAGCTATATGAGAGTGAGTATAAAACAAACTGCAAGTAGGCATTTTCTCTTCGACGCTTGCCATGGCAAGTGTAAAAGCGGCAAAAAATATGCGAAGTTTCGAAGATCAGAAATCAACGTCCTCGTCGTCTTCGTCGAGTATGCGGTGGCCCTCGTCCTTTCCGTGCTGCTGCAGCCCGGTGGTGGTGGGGAATCCCTTTCCGCACTCGGGGCATGAGAACACGTTCTCCACCACGCTGGCCTTGGGCTTGCACGGGGAAGAGTCCTCCTGCTGCTTTATCTTGAGCGGCAGGTCTTCCTCCTCCTCCTCCTCCTCGCTGTCTTCGCCCTCCACCTGCGCAGTGAAGTCCACGGCATTCTGCTGTTGTTGTTGCTGCTGCCGCTGCTGCTTCGCCTTGCTGGCGGGTCCCGGCTGCCGCTTTCTCTGGGCCACTGGGGTCTTCCTGCCCCTAGAGGCCTGGGCGGGGCCCAATTTGACCTTCGCCGGAATCACCGTGGTCGCCACCGACCTGCAACGCATTTTCTAGTCAATTTTAAAACATATATGCACTAGAAACATCTTTTAAATCGTCACCTGTCTTCGTCGTCGCTCTCCTCGCTCTCTGTCGACAGCGCCTCGTCTTCGTCCGCTGCCGCAAAACTCAACGTGGTGATGGTGGTCTGCTTCGGCGGCGGCGGCGGCGGAGGGGAAGCTTCCTTCTCCTCCTCTTGCAAGTCGAGGTCGTCGTCCAGAATGTCGTCATCACTTGACTCACTCGAGAGCTGGAAAAAGTTTATACGTTTACGGGGAAATTCCCAAATAAAGATTGGCATCTTTTGCACCAGGTCGTCTCCTCCGGCATCTCTGGCCCTCTTGCTCGGACTCGGCGCCTCTTCCTCCTCCTCCTCCGAGCTGTCTTCGCCCCCCTTTCCGTCCTTATCCCGCGCCCGCTTGGTTTTGCCCGGTTTGTTGTCCTCGAACTCCACCATTCTCCTATGGATGTCTTCCTCCGTAACCCTGTGGGAGAAAAAAAATGCTTTCTATTACATGCCTCAAAAAAATGTCATCAAGATGCAAAAAAATGCACGTTCGAGGAGGAAACAAGCATGTCAATGGATATATCCAGCTTTTTCCAGGCCCCTTAACGTAGATTTCCCAAGAGCGAATTTAAAAATTCAACGCAGGCGCTCAAGTTTTCCAACGTTCGAGGGAGGGAAAGCGGCGCTTCCACATATTCCCCACCCTCCCTCTCCTTAAGGCATTTGTCGCCCAATTTACGCATCCCCCTTCACGATTCCTTGTACTCTTTTACTCCTCCTACTAGTTGAGAAAAGAGGAGCGGAAGACGCTAAATTGCAGGCCAAGTTCAAGCCCCTCTACTTCCATACACGGGAAAACTCCTTTTCCCTATTCCTATTTCAACCCTATCTTGTAGTAGCAACGGATCAATTGCGATGAGGATGGAGGAGGCGAGGAAGAAGGCGGAGGCGACGCTGGCCTTCCTCCGCGTCAGGAGCTGCTGCTTCGGATGCACGGACGTAGAGAAGGGATCAAAGTAAGAACCAAATGATTTGAACAACAAAAATCCAGGACCTCCTGGGACACAACATCCCAGGCACATCGCCGTCGCCGTCGTGATCCTGCAGTGCCTGGCCCTGATCGTGGCCCTGACTCAGGGAGACGCCGGCGGGTCGGTCCTGGCCGTCCTGCTCCTGGGCCTGGGCGTCCTGCTCTACGTGGCGGTGGTCCGGCGCCGCGTCCTGCTGCTGCTGGCCTGGCTGGCAGCGGCGTTCCTGGCAGTCCAGCTCTGCGCCGTGCACCTGGTGGTGGTGGCGGCGGCCGGAGGAGACCACGCCCTGGCAGCGTCCATGCTGGCCCTGCTAAACATCGGTACGCGATTTCCCCAAAAAATATCATTTACCGTACAAGCTTTCTGTTTCCATAACTTGGAAACAAATCAGCTCTGCAAGTCTACTTCTGGATGGTGGTCTTCTCGTTCTACATGAACCTTCGGGACGAGGAGGCGGCGATCAGTGCAAGGGCGGCCATGGAAGGAGGAGGCGGGAGTGACGGTCCGACGACGCCAAAGACGCCCTGAGGACACAATTTCCCCTGTTTCTACGCTGCCTATATTAATATCCTTTTGCGAGAGCCTATATGTACGCATGTCGATGCATCGACCATGGTACACAAAAGTTTTAATGCCGTAATTACATATCGGTGTTGTCCAAAAGCAGAAGCGCCCGCAAGCCATTTAGGACAAACACACACTTTTTTAAACAAGCTTGTCGATAGTAGGTACGATTTGAAATGTTGGTACTTCCCAGGGCCTATAAGTAATGCAATACTTGTATTGCCAATACTGTAATGCAACACATTTCAAAAAGTAATGTTTTGTCTTAATTTGTCAGGCAATACTCATTACAACTTCTTGAAAGAAAAATACATTTGTTGACAGCAACATTTCGAAAAAATATATATTGCAACAAGGCTAAAAATATATAAGTTGAAGATTACTAAAGAAATTTACATTCATACCTCCATTTTTTAAAGCACTACCTTGTACAAAATTTTAATGGAAATGTACGTATTGCCATTCAAAATTTCTGGAAGTAATGTATTGATATTGGTATTACATTTTTCAATGATTAATGGAAATGATATGAGTCTTGTAATGCAATACTTTTTTAAAGTAATGTTCAAAGTCCTACTACTTCCCGTTGTCAAAGCAACGCCCGCAAGTCACTTCGCACAAGCATGCCCGCGAAGCGAAAGCAAAGATGTGGAGAGCGGAAAAGGGGGAAAGACGAGGAAAGGCCTCTAAACGGGAATCCCCGCTCCAGCCCACCCACATCGCCAAATGGGGGCGTAGTGGTGGTGGTGGTTTACAACACAATAGCTCAAAAGACGTGCTAGAGAGAAAGAGAGAGAGAGATTGGAGAGCCGAGCTTACTTTCCTATCTTTTGTTTTCTCTGGGGCGACGGATCTCAGTCGCTTTCCCTCTTCCTCCCTGCGGAGGTGACGAACGGCCAAATATCCCGGGAGCAAGTTCAGATCGTGGAGGGCCGCAAAATCTTTAGATGAAAATGCTGAAAGTTCAGCGGTGCTGCTGCTGCATTGACCTGGAGCCGGGATGCAAGTAAGAGAAAAATTGCGGGAAAAATCATGAAGCATCCATTCTTTTTCCAATTTTTCCAGGGTCCTCGCCATCCTCGGCATCGTCAAGTGGAGCCTCTACCTCCTGGCCAGCCTAATCCGCAACAAGTTGCTCATCGTCGTCCTGGACGTGCTCTTCCTGGCCTGTCATATCGCCTTCCTCAGGGGAATCATCAAAAAGAATGTGAGGCTGGTCAAGGTAAGTAAATAGGAAGCTAAACCACTCCTGACTTCTCTTGTGCAATGTTTCTAAAACAAACATTCCACACACCCGCGCAGGCCTATGTCATCGCCCAGGCCGTTCTTATCGGCCTCGGTCTGCTGTTGATCCTCCTTGTGGCGACGGGCGCGGTGGAATTGGAGGACGTGGTGGAGTCGGAGAGGGAGAGGGAGGCCATCCTGCAGGCGGAGGAGGAAGGGATCAACCCCGTGCCAATCTTCATCATCGCCTATCTCATCGGCATGGGTGAGAATTGAAGAAATGAAATTCTTCAAGGAGACCTTGAAACCTTTCAAAAATTTCAGGGTTCAACTTCTACTTCTGGGTTGTGGCCTTCTCCTACTACAAGAGCATCGACAGCGGACCAGCCATCGTCTCGTCGGCGTGAAGAGATTCCAGGACCGAAGGATAAAAGTCCCTTTGGCTCATTTATCTCTTTTTTGTGCTAGACTACCAACACAAAAGAAAGAAAATCTTTTGGAATTGTGGCAAAATTGGTCCAATTAACTTGATGGTCTTTTCATGTAGTGTGCTCACTGTACGTACACTTTAGTTGGGCCAGCGCACCACTATTCGCGATTTCTCTCCATAGCAGTCACAACACTAAATAGGCAACCAATGGAATTCTCCCAAGGCATGAAATATATTGTACAAAATCAAGATACTTAACAAAGGAAACCCTTCAAGCCTCCTCCAGAAGGACAACTGGGGGGTGAGGCAACCAAACCCGCGAGCCCGCCTGAAAGTCACAATGAAGGAGTCACAGGTCCTCCCTCCCCTGCTGCAAGGGTTTAAAGAGGGGGGACGGGGAAGCAACCTAACCTAACAGTTAAACCATCGAAAAGATTGTCCTTTTCGTGTAAGCCGTGCAAAAAATACGGCTTTCAGAGCACTCTTCTCGTCGTCATACCTCAGTCTACCGACAGAGCCTTTTTCTTGGTAAAAAAGGCCCGACTTGTTCGGGGGGGATGGGATAAACACTCGCGGGAAAGAGAAATAGAGCCGCTTCTTTCTCCTGCTATAATACTGCCAATCACCTCCACCTTTCTGCGTCTTGGAGAAAAAAGGTGGATGGGGGAGATCCAGGGAGATGCAGTGGCTTTTCGTAGGTGGCAGGGAGAGGGAAGGACGACGGCAAACAATCCCGCGAAAAATATTCTGTTGTTCGAGAGCTATGAGTCGCTTCACCACCTGCCTGGCCACTGAGCCATTTTGCAAGTAAGGAAAAACAGCCAAAGCTCGTAATTGGGCTAGGTCTAATAATATAAAAACTGTTATCAGGTTCATTGCCGTCTTCAACGTGGTGTGCCTATACTTCCTGCGCAGTTTTCTTTTGGGAAGCGCCGTCCTAAGTCTTCGTCACCGCTTAGGGACTAAGCTGCATCCTGATGCTACTCCACGGGGAATTCAAGAGGGGCGTTAAGAGCATCAAGGCCATCAAGGCAAGGTAAAAGCATTGCCAACTTCCTCCTCTAAGGTTCGTATTTCTAGACCTACCTTGTGGCTCAAGGGATCCTCATTCTGCTGATGAGCAACAACACTTAAAAGGTGTAAGTAGGCTTGAGCTCTTTACTCCCCAATCTTTTTCCTAAAGATCCTGTTCGCGGCACGGAGAGGAATTTATGGTAGCATCCTCGCCAGCGGGGACGACGGTCAGAATACTCGCGGTGGCAGGTGCGCAAATCAGCACGGAAAAAAAGGCAAAAAGCCTTGTCTTGTTTTCGGCAAGTGGGCAAACCACCCCCATCGTTTTTTGCGGGACGCTGACTAACGCAAACAGACTACGAAGAAGTGTGTTTGCCCCGCCCTTCTTTCCTTACAGGGGCGTCGGTTTACTTCTGGATGGTGGCCTACGCCTGCTGCAAGGAACTGCTCTCAGCGGACGGAGGAGGACAGCAAACCGCATCGGCCTCAAATGCTTGAGCGAGAAAAAAATGAGGCCAGCAATACTTTCTGGGACGTACTTCGAATGCGAACCATTTGTCTGCAAAAGCATACAAGTAGAGTTGAGAGGTTGGGAATAAAAGTTCCTACAGTCGGAATGACAGATGACACGGCGGTGGAGGGGTGCATGGGCCTCCCCTATTCCTTTAGGCAGCCGGGCGTGGACAAAAAAAAGTTTTTTCTTCCATCTCTCCTTGCGGTCTGCGGCGCGCCTGGCTTTCTTCCTCTTAAACCTAAATGCAAACGTTCGCGATTCGTTTCCAAGATTGTAAGGCTCTCCCAGGCCCAAAAATAATCTTCCCGGAAAGGGCGGAAAGACCCAAGCAGAGCCGGGGATTTTGCGAGGACGAAAAACAAAACATGTTTGCAAAGGCATATGAGGCAAGCTGTTTTTCCCGAGGGAAAAAAACTATACACCCCTCGATTTCCTCCCACCGTGAAGGACAGATAGTCACGACCGGAGATATAAATCTAACACGAGTCTGCGTGAGCTGTGGTAAAAATTCCTCATTCAGAGCCGGTTTTTTGAGGCGGACGAGAGGCGAATGGTGCATCAAAGCCAATCGATCCACTCCACCCCTAAAAGCAAACTCTTGATTTGATTTAGCCTCTTCAGGATGCGACATCTATGCATTGCTGCCTCCAACCGAATGCGTTGCCCGCACGTAGGTAGGGCACTTTTGAAAAAGATTTTCCTCAGCAAGACTTGCAGCAAAATAATGGGACAAGGCAGCGAGTCTCCTCCTCCGCCATTCAACTCAACCCACTTGTACTTTTTTCCCACCCACCACCCCCGCTCTCACTCTCTTTTGTCCTACTGACAACGCCGCCGGCGTGGGTCCGACTCGGATTGCATGCATGTGCTGCATAGGAGAGTCTCCCTCCCTCCCTCCCTCGCCTTGAAAATAAAACATACTGTACAGTAGGGCGCAAGTAGACACACGGTTGCCGCCTTTTTCGCTGGGGTGTTCGTTACAATTTCTGCCGGCGGAGGGAGGGGGTGGAAGCTTCGGCTAACGAGGGAGGGGAAGAGGACCTGAAACGAAGGAGAGAGCTCCAAACTGGCTGGAGAGTCTTCTTCTCCTCCTGCACTGCGAGTGTGGGAAGGAACGCACTCCGAGAGAAACACACACACACCGTACCAAGTACAGAGGTAGCAGCAGCATCAATATGCGACGGAGGAGGACCCGAGAGGGAGAGAGAAAAGGAGGTGGAGAAAAGTGGAGGTGGAGGAGCAACAGGAGGCAGGACGGACGGGAGAGGAACGGGACGCCGCCGCCGGCGACCGCGCTCTCCCGACCGGGTTACCTTAGCCGCCGCCTTTTTTCCCGTGAGGGGTGTGTGACGGTGTGAAGAGTGAAGCTGCTGGAGAGACAGCAAGAGCAAAGCACATCTTGCGTCCTGATCCTCACATACGATTGCACACATACCGCTCCTCACGTCCACCAGCTGCAGTTAAAAAAGCGAGCGACGGCCACGCAGATAATTGGACACAGCAATCTAACACTAGATACCGACGCCAATCAAGCAACGGTGTGAGTTTTAGATTTATACTTCAACACCAAAGCCAAAGAAGACGCCAAGATGGGAGTCAAGCTTCCAATGGTCGACACCTGCTGCGGCTTTGAGCTGCAGAAGGGATGCAGGTGAGTCATCAAGTCATACTAAACCTTTTGGCAAGACCTGCCAAATTTTGAAAAGCCTTACTTTTCATGGATGAAGTCAAAATAGGTACAAGTATCATGCACGAAAGTACTATTTTCCTCATAGCAGAAAACTGAATTGCTGCGTGCAACGGTAACTAACATATCTTAACTATTGCCATCAGGGTCATCTCGATCATGATGATCATCTTGGGCGTCCTCGGCGTCGTGGGCAACATCTTGTCCTTCAGCATCTTCGGCATCATCCTGTCGGGCTTCGTGCTGGCCGTGGCCGTCCTCCTCTACATCGGGGTCACCAAGGAGAACAGCTGGTTCATTAAGCTCTATCTGGTGGTGGAGGCCATCGGCATCCTCCTCACCGTCATCGACCTCATCGTGGAGATCTTCTCTGCTTCCTTCGGCGCAGGACTCATCTGGTCGCTGCTATTCAGTGAGTTCACTGGGAGAAACTTAAAAAATCAAAGCTATGTTTTCCTGTTTTTTTCTAGTTCTCCGGATCTACTTCTGGGTGGTTGTTTTCTCCTTCTACCAGAAGATGATTGGTGGCACCGGCGAGGTAGGCGGCCCCTCCACCGCGCCCCCCACCACCACGCAGAACCCGGCCTAGCTAGCAAGGGTCGGGAGCAAGAAAAGAGGAAGACAAAAATCCGAGAGAGAAAAAAAAACAACGACGAATCTCCAATGCCCGGCAATCACCGCCATATTTTTTGTGTTTTGCTCCCTCCGTCCATCCCCGCACAGCGGGGTGTATTTATAAATCTTTGTATCATTGTCGCTACAGGATAAATGAAGTATTCTACGCGTGACATGCCCTTTTTCCAATCATGAATGCAACGCACGAGCCGTAAGTAAATAAAGATTTTTTTAAAAAGATTTACAATTAACATTTCGATTTCTTTTCACCTCTGAACTTTGTACCAACGAAAATTTGCTGTGGGTTGAAGTGTGTAGGAAGGAGAGAAAATACCAGCTCTTGAGCAATAATTGCTTTTTTCGCCAACGCGCCTAAACGGCATTTTGGAGGGATTATTTTCCCTCCTCCGCCCACCGACGCATCCGCCACTGCCGGCTGGAGGCAACCGGCCATTCAGAAGGGAGGGGGGGAAAAGGAGGAGGAAGAGGAACGCAAAGCACTCAGGTGCAGTAGTCTGGAAAGTCACTCTTACGTAATACCTGGGGAAAGAGGGGAGGGAAGAGGAGTGTGATGAACAGGTACGGGGGCGAGATGAGGGATTTCTAATCGTGTTCACAGTCCCCTACAACAGCAGGAACGAGAGAAGCTACTGCTCTTGAAGAGGTGAAGTGTAATATTTGGACAACAATCAACTACTGTAGACATAAGTGAAAGAAAATGGGCTGCTGCCGACTTCGGAAGTGCTGTTGCTGCCTGGGCCTGGAGACTGGCACCAAGTAAGATACTCCAAAATGTTTTCACTCTACTTTTTGAAGATGACACTCATTTTCTGCCAGGGTCATAGGAGCTGTTCAGATCCTATTCGGCAGCCTGGCGCTGGTGGCGACCATCACCGTACTACATACCACGGTATTCGGGGTCCTGGAAGATGTTTTTGCCATCCTCCTCGGACTCTTTCTCATCGCGGCCGCCGTCCTCAGGAACATTGTCATGCTCAAGGTTAAGCATATCATACATAACCTTACACCAACCTGACAACCTGACAGGCCAGCCTGGCTTGCAACTCCCTTTGCAGATCTACCTGGCTGTCAATGTGCTCCAGATGTTGGCCGCCCTGGTCTCCCTGGTGCTCTCCTCGGTGGAAGCTGACAAGCAAGTCAGGGTAAATGGTGGCGATGACTCGGCAGTTGCAGTCGCTATCGGGACCATGGCGGCCATATGGATTTTTGCCCTGAGTGAGTTCCCCAGCCCAAACCCAAGAAAAGCTATTCCTCACCATTTTACTATTTTTAATATACGCATGTCTTTGACAGGTATCGTCTTCTACTTCTGGCTGGTTGTGTACTCGTTCCACCTGGACCTTAAGGACGAGAAGGACAAAGGAGTCTCTCCCCCGGCGCCCTGAATAAAGCCAACGTGCCGCTAACAAGACTTTCTAGATCTAACTACACAAAAGAGTATTGAAACGAAAATAACCCATGTGCTGCCCCAACAAACTACCAAAATGTCCACCAAAATATATATAGTTAAAACCGAAATAAAAATATATGCATAAATCGAAATAGAACTAAACCGTGTGTAAGTGCGCACGAGGGTTGAACGGTTCAACCCCGTACTATTCCTTATGGGCATCAGATCTATGGTCAGTTCTCCTGTACGTACCATGCGGCCACTAGAAGGGGAATGAAAAGGAAGACCCGAAACACTCAGATCTAGACAGCCACTCTTATGTAATGCCATCTGCAAAAACGGGTTGGGGAAATGTGGTGCTGGTACAGGTAGTGGATGCGAAATATTTAGCTGTTCTGCTAGTGTTCATCGTAGCACACTACGTAGTAACAGAAAAAGTCCTTTAGAAAAGTGGAGTTTTACAGAACAGCTATTCCACGTTAAGAACATTTACTGTAAGTGTGTGTGTGTGTGTGGAGGGGAAGTGGGGGGTTCAACCACAACGGCGTCCTCATATCTCAAGACTTTTTTTCCTTAAGTAAAAATATGGGTTGCTGCCGACTCCGGAAGGGCTTTTGCTGCTTGAGCCTGGAGACAGGAACCAAGTAAGAGACTAGTCTTGTCCTACAGTTATAAAACTAACTTTCATTTTCTCCAGGATCGTAGGAGCTCTTGAGATCTTAACCGTCATCTTGATGCTGGCATTGAACGTCACCGACGCCTCTGTCTTAGGGATCCTGCAGGATATTTTCGCCATCCTCCTTGGACTCTTCCTCATTGCAGCTGCCATACTCAAAAACATTGTCATGCTCAAGGTTAAGCATCTCCAACTACTAAGAAAACAACAAATGTACAAACTTCCGCACAGCTTTAAGTTTTACTAGTGTATGGTCGTACGGAGCGCCCGCTCCTTCCTTTGGAATAGAGTTCTACCTGAGAGTCGAAACCGCGAGCATTATACATGGCGCCCCGGAGCAAAAAACTCATGGCCTTTTAGATCGATGTTTCTGATCGCGTAATTAGCAAACACCTACTGCTGCTCCGGGGAGTCATTCTTGCTTTTGGGGTGCATTTTTTGTGCCTCAAAATGCTGCGATCCTTGCTATTTCGGCTCTCGGGTTTGCGTTCGGGTTCTCACCCCGGTTTTATAGCGGCGGAAAGAGAACGGGAGCCGACGGCGGCCGAACCCGAACGCAAACCCGAGAGCCGAAATAGCAAGGATTGCAGCATTTTGAGGCACAAAAAAGTACCCAAAAAGCAAGAATGACACCCCGGAGCAGCAGTGGTTGCTATTTGCAAATTACGCGATCAGTGACATCGATCTGAAGGCCATGAATTCACTGCAATCTCCGGGGCATCATGTATAATGCTCGCGGTTTCGACTCTCAGGTAGAACTCTATTCCAAAGGAAGGAGCGG
>JAAUYJ010179621.1_pt1 | contig 15448 bp, 12 predicted proteins | sample 7278031 | NCBI WGS metagenome assembly JAAUYJ01 (sample SAMN14350222, study PRJNA611818) | marine sediment metagenome | isolation source: surface marine sediment (1.8m) | place: French Polynesia: Moorea | collected 2018-08 | reverse complement strand
TTGACCTGCTCCATCTCTGTCAGCTGCATCTGGAGGGTCTGGCCGAACTTGATCAGCTTGTCGAAGCGGGCCGGGTTGGCGCTTATCGGCAGCACCCGTTGGCCGTTGCTGGCTCCGGAGTCCGACGGCTGGTCATCTACGTCCATGCTGTTGTCGTCGTCGTCGCCGTGGGGAGAGGAGGAGCAGCCCTTGTCGCCGGAGCCGTCGTCCTCCATGGAAATACTATTGCCGTTGGTGGCCACTTTGCTATTGTTCTCTTCGGGCGAGGTGCCGTCGCCCCCGCCATGAGAATTGCCAGCGGCGGCATTGCTGTTGCCGTTGGTCATCATCTCGTCCGAGTCCCTGGAGTCGTCCATGTCCCCTCTTGGCCCTTCCCCATCTCCGCCGCCGGCCGCTCCGGACTCCCCGTTTCCCTCTTCGAGATCCTCCAGCTTCACGTTCTCTACCGCATCACAGCCACTGACCATCTCGATGAACTGGCGCACCTTGAGCATGAAGTGGAGCTCCGGCTTGCTGGGGAGGAGCTCCGGGTACAGCTTGTCCGTCGTCCTGATGGCCTCCCCCATTCTGCCGGAAAGCACAAGGCGCTGGATGTTCTGCCTGCTCCTGACGCTCTCCAGGTCCTCGTCGGCCTTCTGGCCCGTGGACTGGTTGAAGGCCTCAGCGGTCGAGCTGAAGCAGTGGTGGACGAGGTAGGTAGACACCATCTGGTGCAGGAGGCACTGCCAGTCTCCGTGGCGGCCCGGCTCGGGGAAAGACTCCACCTGGCGGAGGATCTTGGTCCGGTGTTCCACCATCTCCCCCTCGATGTCGAACTTGAAAGGCTCCTGCCCGAAGTTTGCGTCCACGATCTCTCCGGGCGTCTGCAGTCCCACGGTCGGGTAGAGCTGGGCGGGCAGGTCGCTGAAGGCTTCTCCCAGGTGAGTCCCATTCTTGGTGTAGAAGCAGGATCCGGTGACCAGGTTGATGCCGCATCCGATCACGTCTCCCGTGGTGAAGGTGGGGCCGTACGCCTGGCCCGTGCCCGAGCTGCAGAAGCTGTGCCCGTCGTCGCCGTGGTACCCGTACGAGTGCTTGTCCCATCCGGGCAGCCTGTTCATGTTGACGCCCTGTGCGGAGAGCCCCACCCCCATGTACCCGTCGCGGCCCTTGGAGACTATCCTGACCTCGAAGTAATAGACGCCGCAGGAGGCCGGGATGGGGTGGGTGGCCCTGACGGCGCTGGCGTCCTTGTGCGTCTTGCCATGGCCCTTGTACTGCACCCGCAGGTTGTTGAGGGACAGCCCGATGTAGTTGTACTTGTCCTTAGTGGACCAGCATCTGGGCAAGGGCGTCTCGGCCTCGTTGACCATGGGGTACAGGATGCGCAGGCGCTCGTCCAGGCTCAGCTTGGGGTCCTGGCTGCGACTCATCTTGAGGTCACGGGGAGTGCCTGTGGGGAGATGGGAGATCATGGGGTGAGCAAAGTAGCTTAGAGCAGAAAATTTCAGACAGTCCTACCTTTGCAAAGAAGAACGAGTGGCACAGTTTCTGTCACTGTGCCAGTCTCCTGAGAAACCACCTAGTATAGGGCCGGAAGCGACCCCGAATGGGGTCAGTGGGTCCCTCCAGAGGGGGCTCCAAAGTCCCCACTGGGCTGCGAACGCGGAACAAAGGCGAGGATGACAGGAGGGCACCCAAAACCGTCGTGGGAGGCTCTCCAGCTCCAGTAGGTCCAGGGGATACCCTCGTATCTCTTGAGGCACTCCTGGCGAGCAGAGGTGGGTGTGCAGGTTTCCTTCGAGGCGCAGGATGATGGCCAGGTTGACGACGCGAGTGTGTAGTCCGCGAAGATGCTGTCCGTGTCCGCCGCCTTCTCCGTCGTCGTTTTTGCTCTTCTTCTTCTTCCTTTCTTTTCTTCTTCTTTTGGCAGCTTGGCTTCTTTCTTCTCCTTTCTTTCTTTGGCTCTTTCTCAGCTGTCGCAGCTGCAAGAGAGAGAGAAAGAGAGAGAGGTTGGGGGAATACCACAGCACAGTCTCTCTATTACACACTCCACAGACAAAAAATAAACAAACTTTAACAAAGTCCCTCACTTTTTTGCTCCAGGTCCAGGAAGAAGTCCTCCTTGGTGTCCTCCGTCCTCCTGTGGTTGTTCGCCGCCGCCGCCGCCGCCGCCGCCGCCGTCCTCCCTCCCGCTCACAGTTCCTCCTCCTCTTTATCAACATGCTCGACAAGGAGGGCGCGGCCATCTCGGAGGCGGAGGCGGAGCTCTATGACAGACAGGTGAGTCTCCACAGACGACACAATCCCCCGGACTCCGACCGCGGCAGAAACACTCCTCAAACTCTCCCTCGTGTCTTTCCAGATCCGCCTTTGGGGCCTTGACGCCCAGAAGCGTCTGCGCGCCTCCCGCGTGTTGGTGGCGGGCGTCCGCGGGCTGACGGTGGAGGTGGCCAAGAACCTGGTCCTGGCCGGCGTCAGCGCGCTCACCCTGCTGGACCACCAGGCTCTCTCGCAGGAGGACGCAAAGATCAACTACCTGGCTCCCAGGGACATGGTGAGGCTCCAACAGTATTTTATCAGGACTCGAGTAACATCCTCTTTGTAGGTTGGTTCGAACCGCGCGGAGGCCAGCCGCGAGCGCTTGCAGGCCCTAAACCCCATGGTGTCAGTCACCGTGGACACCTCCGACCTGAACTCCAAGGAGGAGTCCTTCTTCAAAGACTTTGACGTGGTGGTGGTGGCCTCCTACCCAAAGGACGTCAAGGTCCGCGTCAACGAGATGTGCAGGAAGACCGGGGCCAACTTTTACTGCGGGGACGTATTCGGATTCTTCGGATACTCATTCATGGACCTCATCGAGCACGAGTACCTGGAGGAGACCACCGTCAAGGTGCGAAGTCTGAGCCTTAAGCTAAAGATATTACCTTGTCTAAAAGACTTTCGTTTGATCATAATTGCAGCCGCCTGCGGAAAAGGAGTCTGACGGGGAGCCCTCCGCCAAGAAAGCCAAGGTGGAAAACGTCGTCGAGACCACCATGGTCAAGAAAAAGATGGACTTTGTCCCTCTGGAGAAGAGCCTGGAGGCAGACTGGTCCGCGGAGCCCCTCTCAAAGAAGGTCAAGCGCATGAACCCGGCCCTCTTCGTGCTACACGTAAGTATTGCTAAATTTCTTAGGAATTCGTCGCGCATATTCAAAGTTTTTTCTTTTTCCCGACAGGTGCTGTTCGAGTTCCAGTCTCGCGAGGGCCGCTCTCCTTCTAGCGCTAGCAAGGATAAGGACCTGGAGCTGCTGTCTGCGCTGCGATCCTCGGTGACGGCCAAGTTCTCGCTGCCCGAGTCCAAGATCCCGGAGCCGGCCCTCGAGCTGCTCTTCGCCGAGGCCAGCCCGGTGGCCGCCATCGTGGGGGGCAAGCTCGCTCAGGAGATCATCAAGACCATCTCCAACCGGGACGCGCCCCACCGCAACTTCTTCCTCTTCAACCCCTTGGACGGGGCGGGGGTCGTCGAGTCGGTGGGAGTGACGGCATGAAATTCCCGACACGTGAGTCGCCTCCGCGCTGCTTCAGTATTTTTCTTCTCGGTGAATATGTATTTTCGAACAAAACTACCGGTACAGTGCAGTGTTAAACAATATCAAGAATAAAACAGGAAAGTTGCTTGTCAATTAATTATTACCGACCATATCTCTTTACTTTTTAGACATATTTTGCTAGTAATGTATACTTCCTAAACATTTTTTCTTCACTTGTTGGCTTCAAGTTTGTCCCTGGAGTGGAAAAAAAATGCAGCTAAAAATGTGGAGGAGAAAAAAAAATAGGATATCACCTGCTGCTGTATATCGAGCTCGTGTGGAATAGTGACTGTGGGCAGTCTTTGAAGTACCTCCAGCATTCGCCGTCCTCCCTGCCGGCAAACTCGGCCTCCACGTATTCCGATAGCCGGCTCGAATAGGGAGATTTGCTTGCCCTGCATAAAAGGTTTAACTTCTTTTGTGGGGGAAAATTTTAGTCTTTTGTGAAACGAACTCACGTTAGGAATAGTTCCAGCACTTCCCCTATGAACCCGTATCCGAGGAGGGGCGATTCGTGCATCTCACAAATTGCCCTGAGCAGACAAGGCTTCCCGTCCAGGCCGAACTTGAACAGGAGGTCCTCAGCCGCCTCGTACAGGACAGCCCTGGAAACACGTCTTGTCAGTACATCTCGGATAAGTGCAGATTCGATTATACATTTACCTTTCACCCCCGGCGATATGGTGAGGCTCAATCTCAGGCTCCGGGAGGGCCTCCCTCCTCTTCCTTCTCCCGCCGATGGGCAAGCCAGGGTTGAGGAAGGGGACGAGGCCGATCGGGTTAGAGTTGTCAGTCAGGCCCATGGCGTCAAAACTGACTGCAGGAAAAGGAAAGCCTAATTGCGGACTGGATTTATCAAAAAGTTACAATTTCGCACCCGTGAAGGGCGTGGAGAGTGTGAGGTTTGCGTCCAGCCCCTTTGGCGGATACCGGATGAAGGGCATGGCCAGCGTGGGCGTCAGCACGAGCTGGGTGCCCGGCGGCAGCACCATCTTCTTCTTCTCCGACATCCAGAGGAATCTCTTGTCGCGGTGGTGCGGGAGGTTGGCGTCGTACCAGGACAGCAGGGAGGAGAGGCTGTCGTTGTCTCCTTCTTTATCCAGGAGAGAGGGGGAGGAGCGCGCCAGGGATGCCGCTGCGACCAGAATGAGTATCCCCGAGCGCATATTTGTGAAAAAGTCTGGAAAAAGGTGGGAAAGGTAAATGTTGCGTAAGGTGTGTGTCATTATCACCCCGTTGTGTCGTTTCACTCTGCTAGTTGAGGAAGTTTTTTCTCGCTTTGTTTTTCTTGGCCATGCAGTATTTGCAAGAATGATTAGCAACTAATGTACCGCAGTCGGTTGCTGCTTGTTCGGTACAGCCACAACTTCTACTGTACTGGAGCACACGGTATAACGGGAGCCTTTCTACTGTTTATGTTTTAACAAAGCAAAGAAAATAGAAAGAAAAATTCTGACGATCTAATTGCATGGCTTCTTCTTTTTTTGTGCCGCGATTTTGATTCGCAGTTTTGAAATCACAGACATTCTAAGTCCAAGTCCAACTCACCTTTGCTGATAGATATAATTGGAGATATAAATAAATTCACACACATTCACGCACTAGGGGTCACCGAGATTCTTCCTGCGTGGGGAAGAAATGCTTACTGGTCTTAGACATGAGCGAAAAGATCGTGCTAAGTGCGTCAGAGAAGAGCAAACGGGGAATGGGCGCGCGCTCCCCCGCCAAGAGGGATACGGCGGACACGAAAATGCACGAATGTCAAAACAACGCCTTTGCCCTTTTGCGTCCGAAAAAGCATATGAACCGACTTTTTCTTGAACGCTAGAACTTAATACTACTGTACTGCAGTATTTAAACGAAATGTATGGAAACACACGCCGTCTTTGCATGACAAAACATTTGAACTGTCAAGACTGTTGCATTTTGCGAATTTCGATCATTTGGAGCGAAGTATGACTTATTTTTAGGTTTTCCGTTTTAAGATCGTGCTATTCAGTAGTTTTCGCATTGACCCTTTTGCACATAACAGCTTTTGGGCAAGTATTGAGTTGGGTGCGGTATTGCAGCGGTGGTTTTCTCCGTTCAGGTCAAGACTAGTAAACAAGAAAGGTTGCGCAACGCTGTTTCTTTATTTGCGCTCCAAGAGAGAGAAAAACGGGCGGTAAAAGGGGATGAAAAGGGAAGAAGGGCATAAATTTTAGATCACCTAGAAAGCTATACTTTAATGATGTATGTAAAAAAGAAGTGGAGTAGACAATACTTTTGCATGTTCCCTTGAAATAATATTATATAAAATTGTCTGAAATATTACTGTTAGAGTCACAGTACCAAATATAAGATTTCTGTACTAGGGTTTTTAGCTGACAAGCTGCCTTGGTAGTAGGGGGAAAATTCAGCTTTTCCTTTTTCCGTTTCCGTTAGAAAGGGCAAAAAACGGGCGGTGCTATTCCCTTCCCTTGGAGACAGCTTCAAGCTGCGTTGTGCCGGGCTGCGTTCAGGTAAACGAGATTCCAATCGCTTCATGGAAAGAAAAGGAAGAGAAGAGGGCAGCAAGAAAGGGGGAAGAGGGGAGTCGCCCGTGATTAGCGGTCAAAGCTAAGTGAAAACTTGTATAAGATTAAGAAGAGGGGAACACGTAGAGATGCTTGGTGGTGTCTCAATGGGCAAGGGCGTGTTTGGGGACATTTGCTGTATACGTAGGTCAGGGACGAGAAAATTAAGGGGTCAGCGAAAACAACTTTGGTCGATCGTGCGGTACTACCAGAAAACAAGAATCCAGTCTCTCATTGTGACTCAAAATGCCTCTTTTATTTGTTTTCTCCTTTCTTTTTGGCGAGACCACAGGTTGTAAATAAACATTCTCTCACTTTTTTGTTGCTTTTGTTCTGGGGAAGGGCCATCTGCGTATAGCTCGCCAAGACATCGGCTGGTGCAGCAGGCGAATCTTTCTCAGGATACATACCGTAGTAGTCATTTCTTTTCCAGGTACAAAGGACATACGGTGCTCTAACCCACACTACTGATTTTGTACATGACGTAAACTCTTTTGCCTCGGAAAATCCCCTCATGGCTTTTAAAAGAGCAGGGAGACCAACTTGGCCTTTTTCATTTGCTGGTGGCACTGGCACACTGCGTGCCCCCCAAACTTGGTCCAAAAATCAGTGGAGCTTCTTGATCTTGGAAGACTGCGGCTTCTTCGGCGGCTGCCACCGTATGCAGCTAGGGTCCACCGTGAGCGTTGGCCGCTTGTACTCAGATGACTTGAGGTGCTCCTCCACCAGCTTAGGGGTCACGCAGATGACGTGCTGGCCCTTCCAGTATTTGACAAGATTCAAGGACTGTAACGTTGCGACCGCATCAGCCTGTTAGAAAACAACACTTGGTCAAAGATATCATTCCAGAAGATGGAAAAAGCAGTCTCGCCTGGGTGATCGATGTCATAGCGCTAAGGTCCTTGATGCTGAGGGTTCCCCGGAAGTCCCTGAGTATCTCAAGCAGCACCCAGGACCAGTAGGACCTGTAGCTGAGCTTGCCCAGGTCGGAGAGGGGTTTCTCCGGGCTTCCGGTGACCCCTTCCATCTTGGAAAGTTCGTAGCTGAATGCTATCAGGAGCTTCCCGTACCCCTTCCGCTGGTAGGGGGGCAGGGTCAAAATGCAGGCAACGTTGTTTCCTATAGATGAAAAATAATAATGTGTCATAAAACGAAAATAACCATTTGATTTCTCCTAAAAATAAATACCGTCAGGGGACTCTTTCTCCTTGGAGAAGTATCCTACGAGGTGCGCGCCGTGCCTGTCAACCTCGCACAGGATGTAGAAGAGGAATGGCTCGACGTCGAAGTAGAGGGTCTTGTGGTCGAGGAAGAGCTTGGCAAGGAGGCAAAGATTCTGGCAGTACAGCTTGTGGTCCCTCCCGTCCACCTCGAAGACGGACATAGTCCCCTTACGGTAGATCTCCTTCCCGGGCGGCTGTCGGCACACGCACTGGCCCATGTGGTACTTGTAGGTCTTCTCCAGCCTCATGTACTTCAGGCAGTACTGGCAGATGTACAGCCTGGGCTCCTTTCCGTACTCCTCCGGGTAAGGGCTGAAGTACCACGTGTCGATTTCGAAGTTGCCGTAACGGATCTTGTCGATGAACTTGACCTTTGTGAGCGCCTCGTGCTCCTTTTCCAGGGCCGCCGTGGCGGGGTCCATCTCGGCGAAGGTTTTCTGCACGTGGTTGATCTCGTCGTGCTTCCTCTTCTGGTTGCGGGTGATCTTCCTCTCGTCGCCCAGCATGTCAGAGTCTCCTCCCTGCGAGCCAGAGCCCTGCGAGCCAGACTCCCTGCCTCCGGCCCCGCGGGCGCCCCCCGGTCCCCCTGGCCCACCCGTTCCACTCTCGTCCTCATCGGCCGGGTTCCGCATGCGATCCCTGGTCACCCACTCGTCCAGTCGGCGGTTGAATCCCTCGTAGTGCACGTAGTACTCGAAACGGCCGGCGGGGTCGTTGAATCTCCGGTGGATGACCTCCGCCGTGTGCCAGGCGGACTCCCCGCGCCGCACAGACATGACCGCGCCCAAGTCGATCTCTGCGCCATTGGTGCCGCCGTTGTTCTCCTTGTTGCCCTCCCCGCTGGCGTCGGCGGGGCCGGGCAGGGAGGGCGCCTTGTTGCTCTGGGAGGCGCTGCCATTGGCGTTGGCGGCGTTGGCGTCGCTGTTGTCGTTGGTGCTGCTGGCGGCGGAGGAGATGGAGCTGTTGCGGGTGGCGCGCTGCTCGGCGTTGGTGCCCTTGTGGCTGGAGGACGCCCCCGCCGGAGGGTGGTCGGCGCGAACCATGGCACGGGGCAAGCAGCCGCAGCGGGAGGACACGCCACGGTCACTAATAAGTTTTGCGTTGTGTCCTGGCCTTTTCCCAAGCAAGCAAAAAGTATTCCTGGACTTGGATCAAGCACCGGGTGTTTTAAAAAATGTTTCTATATATTTTCTGCGTCGCTATTTGCTTTATTCGATATTATCGCGTGAGCGAACAGCAAAGTACGCGGGCGCGGGGGTGAGGGCGAGGCATCAGACGCCAGCATAAAGAAAGTCAGCTGCTTGTCGCCACTCTTCTCTCTCTTTCCTCTCTTCTCTTCGCCATCTTGGATAACGTTTGTCAACGCTGATTCAAAAGAGGCAAAATCCAAAACGAAAAGAAAAGAGGCGGAAAAAAATACAATACAATAAAAAAATTGCTAACTGCTAAGGCCATTTGAAACTGACGAGGGTGCCGCTTTGAGCCCTTGACCTCGTCCAGCGGCCAGTCTGCCACCGTCCTCTTTTCCCCCGTGACCTCCCGCAGGATCCCTCCCTGCCCCCAGGAGATTGGCTCCTCCCTGTCCACTTCCCTGGGCTGGTGAAGGGACCAGTGTTCACTGTCAAGGATGGAGACTCATCAGCAGGAGCAAGGTACACTACACAGAATTAAATTTACGGGTGCTACATTTTTGCATGATTTTTAGTTGTACAAATTTATGCACACTTTGGACTATCGATGTTGTACGTACGTAGTACTGCATTGGGGCTGGGGAAATACTCATAGGCCCGTGTTTCCGAGGCCTTCATATTTATTTCAAGGAAAGTACTTGTAGATTTGTAGATCTGTGATTTTACCCTTGTCGACGTGGTGAATAAAAGCAGAGTTCCTGTGGGTCGTTCAGGGCTAGATTCTGTAGTTCTTGCGCAAGAAGAGCGGAACAATGCCACCTTTGGGACAGGTGGAGAAAACTTTAAATTTCTGCAAACACTAGAGAGTAGAGAGAGTTACCCGGCTTTGAACGGCCTATGACTTGCATTTACCATACCCCACCTCACCTAATCAATCCCACTGGTCTCGCTTCGCTCGGCAACTGGCTGAAGTCTTTAAATTCCAGTCCTAGCACCTCTACTGACCTCGCTTCCCTCGGCCATCCCATAGCATTTCCAGCTCCCAGTAAGAAAAGTACCTTAGTATGTTATAAAAATTCGCGACCTCGATTTTACCCTCCAGCGACCTCCAAGTTAACTTTTAAGGTCCCCCGCATGGGTTTTTTGGGTGTACTTTGGGGGATCACTTTTATGACTCTTTGCCCTATGGGGCCTCCCTCACCCCGAAACGGCCAAAGGGCCCTTTTGGGCCATACTGGGGCCTCCTTTAAAGGGCCCGTTGGGCTCCACCACTTTTGTCTTGACCTCTTCCAGGCCAAAAGTTGTTCGCATTTATGAGTATACTAGATGTTGACTGCCTATTTTTATGTCTAAAATATTTTTTTGCAATGAGACATGACGGCTATAAAAAGGACCTTTTGAGGAAGTTAATTACTTTTTTCTTCCTTTTCTTTTTAGATGTCGAAGGCCTGTCTCCCCTCCTGGGCATCCCTGTTAGCCCTGGGGTGGCCACCCCTCGGGCCACCCCTCCCTCGCCCTGGGCCGCGTCTACACAGGCCAGGACGGAGAACCTGGGCGTCCTGGCCCGCGCCCGCGAAGCCGCAGCCGCCTCGGGGCAGGGAGACACCGTCCTCCTGCTGGAGTCTCGGAGGGTCCAGTTCAGCGGCTCAGACTCTGGCGACGGTGTGGACGAGGCTGGTCACCCGAGCGAGCCCATCGTGCCTGGGTTCTCCTCGGCTCGCGAGGACGAGTCCATCGGCATCCTGGACCCGGAGATGATGGAGGCGGCATCCACTCTGACCGTCTTGGAGTCCTTCGCGTTCCCGGACCTTCCCGCCAAGGGAGGGATAAAGTCATCTCCCCCCGTCGACCAGGATGACGTATTCAAGATCCCCGCACTTCCTCCCCTCAGGCAGAAGGAGCTGAGCGGCATCCCCGCCCACCTTATGACGCCTGGCTCCCTCCTGATGCACTCTTCCAGCGCCCTCTTCGACAGCGCCCTCTCCACCGACCTCTCGGCCGCCAACCAGAGCAGCTTCACCTGGGACAAGGTGGCGTCGGACAAGGACGCCAGCAGTCGTGGCGCCGATGTGCTCAATAACGGGGACCAGGAGCAGGTGGGCGCTGCCGCACGACCTGCGGTGGGTGTCTCCCTCGACCCTGGCCTCCCTGTGGGGGACGAAAAGTTCCAGGAGCTCAACAAGACTGAGAACGACTCCTTCGCCACCGGGCAGTTCTCGGCCCGGTCCACCTCCATCGGCGGGGATTCCAGCGACGGCGACGGCAGCAGGGGCACCAGGACAAGGGACGATAGGTTCTCAGACTTCAGCAAGGTCTTTGGACCGGCGGGGGCCGAGAGCAGGGCAGAAAACTCCAACCCGTTCGCCGTCGCAGCTCCGTCGCTGGAGGAGGCTGCGCGGGTGGGGCCGGAGGGCTGCGACGACGACGACGGTGGAGAGTTCCCCGATGACTTCGGCGGGCTGAGCCAGAGCCTGGGAGAAGAGTTTAACGCAGGGGATTTCCGGAGCAGCAACGACGCCCATTGCCTGATGGACGAGGCCGAGAAGAAGTTCGAGGACGAGAACAAGCTCGTGCTGTACGACAACTCTGGCGCCGTCCCGGAAGAGACCAAGTCGGACGGCTTCTCCAACAGCAGCAACAGCCTCATGTCTTCCATCAGCAGGAGCGATCTGCTGTCCCAATCGGGGTATTTCATGCAGAATACTTCCACCCTTGGCTCCTTGGAGACGGAGGCACTTTTGCGTCCAAACCTGGGATTCAGCAAGCTCGTCAGCCCAGGGAAGAAGAAGGAGTCAGGTCTGGACCTCATTCCGGAGGCAGACTCGAAAAACTCCACCTACACTTTATCCAAGGAAGACGATCCCTCGGACTCGACCAAAAGCGTCCAGCTTCAGGCTTCGAAATTCACAGATTTGGACCCCGACTCGCTGGTCCGACTTATCTCCAAGGCGTCGCCGAACGAGGACCTGACGCACTACGCTCAATTAATCATGAAGATGAAGGATACCAAGAAAAGCGCCGCCAGCCCGTCCACCTCGCAGTTCCTCCCCTCTTTCCTGGAGACGAGTTTTGCAGATGTGACCCTGACGGATGACACCAAGACCGAAGATGACGAAGACATGGGCTCGCATTTGCACACCAAGGAAAGTGTCGCATTGAAAGCCGACGCCAAGCAAGTCAGTGTTGCAGAAAACGAGCTCAAGATTCCGCCCAAATCCAAGATACCAGTCTACTCTCCCAAGTCCCGACGGGATGCGAGCCCGAATTCATCAAAAAGCTCCCAGGAAGGAAAGAGCAACGCCTCTTGCTCCAACGATGATACGGTAACTAAAGCCAAAAGGGCATTCAGAGGCCAAAGGTTTTCATCTCCAATCAAGGTTCCTCCTCCTCAAGACATCCAACGGGAGAAGAGCACCGTCAAGAAGAAAATCCTTAGCGAAAGCGAAAAAGAAAACGCCTGCTTAAAACAGCATGGCGTTTCCAGCGCCCCTGTTCGCAGGCCGGCACTCAAGTCTGTCGACAGCAACACCCAGAAGCAGAGAGGCACAACCGTCAAGGTGTCTCAGGCTGGGCCGTCGGGAAAGCCAGAGCAACAGAAGCAGCCGGAGAAGCCCCGCCGCTTCCCCCTGGACACTGACAGATTCGTTATGACCTGGATCGGGGTGGACATCGGCAGGTCGGAGGAGCAGGTGGTGACGCTCAGGAACACCACCGCGGAGCCCGTCGTCGCCAACCTCATGGTGCGGCACAGCGACGTCTTCAAGCTTGGCTCTTCCGCCGCCTCCCGCGTCACTCTGGAGCCCTACGGCACCGCCAGCGTGGCCGTGACCTTCTCCCCGGCTAGCACCGCCCTCTGCCAGGGCAAGCTGGTCCTCAAGCCCCAGGGCTTCTCCACTGAAGCCGGTGGGAAGGCCATCAAGGCCAGCATCTCGTTGCAGGGGCAGGGCGGGAGCCCAGACATCAGGCTCGTCAATTGTGGGCACCTAGTCAACGGCAAACGCTCCCTCCACTTCGGCGTCATCGGGCCAGAAAGGCCCATACTGACGTGGGAGATGGAGGTCCAGAACAGAGGCTCTGCTCCAGGGTTCTTCGTTCTCCAGGTACAGCGAAAAATTTCTTGGGTTTTTGACCTTTTTTACTCTTATTCAAGTTTCAGCCAAAATGTATTCATTGTCCAACTCTTCCTTCGATCGGCTGCTCAATTTATTTTTTTTAAAAAAAATAGCGATTCGCTTTTATTTTTCCGTTATTGGTCTTTTCCAGGGGTTCAGAGACAGCGACTGCCGGCTGGCTGACGACTACATCACCGTTCGCCCGAGGAACGGGGTACTGCGCGAGGGGACCAGCCAGCTGGTCAAGCTGGAGGTGGACACCACTGCCCTGGATCAAAGCGAAAGGAGGGGCCTGTTCGTGGGCTCCCTGGCCGCCTTCTACGGCCCGGAGATCTGCCGCCAGGTGATGCGCAAGGCCCGCCTTCTGCCGCGTGCGCCCAAGATCAGCTCGGAGCCGGCGCTGCTCGGGGTAGACTTTAGCAAGGACTTCGAGGGAGAGGTGGAGGACCTCTTTAAGGGCCACGTGGACCGCCACGACGTTGGGCAGTTCTGTGAGAAGACGAAGAAGGAACTGGTGGAACTCACCGCCCAGAGGAAGGAGGAAGGAGCGGGCGTCTTCAGGCCGCTGGCGGCGGAGGAGACACTCAGCGAGACGAGGATAAACTGCACCGTGGCTCAGTCGCCCATGAAGGCCAAGTTCGATACCATCCCGGAGGAGGCTGTCGCGGGAGACGGCAACGTCCCCCCATCAACCAAGAGCGGCGGTAAGTGTGGAAGAGTACCTAGCCCGAGGACCAAGACGGTGTATCTGGAGACAGACAAGGTATTCTTCCCTTCCACCAAGGCCGGCAGTAGCTCGTTCTGCAAGATAAAGATCAAGAATCGGACGACCTCTCGGCAGACGGTGCAGGTGGGGAAGCTCTCTCCTCCCTTTTTCACGAAGCACAGAGAAGTCGTCATACAGGCAATGTCATTCCTCAGTCTTCCGGTGGCCTACAGGCCTCCCAAGACGGGGAACCACGAAGCCGTGTTGACGCTGGTGTCTTCAGACGGATCCCTTTGCACTCGCCTGTACGGCAAAAGCTTATGAGGTACATATTAATGCACTGACTAACAAGTTCTGTTTTCTAAAGATTTTATTGTCGATAATATACTCATTAGACCCTTTTAGTTCGCGTTTCTCATTCTACAACTGGTTGCAGAGCAAAGATCTCCAGGGTGTAATTGCCAGACCAAGGCTCAGGATAAAGGCCAAGTTCCACGGCCACCTCTGCAGAAGTTCGTCCACGCTTACTTGTAGTCTGTGTTTGGCATAGAGGTACGACAATTTCAAAATCGCGCTTAGAACAATAACACCGCCGTACCATGCAATGTTCTGTCGCTGTCCGGATAATTCCTTTACGATTACTCTAGGACTGCAGCATCCTTCAGTTGATGCTCCTTCGTCTAGTAACATCATAGGTTTGGCCTGTGGTACAGACTTTGCTCCCCAAGGGATCTTTTTTCTAGGCGTTCTGCGGGGCCCCACGCAAGTAAGGTGCGTTTGTCCGCGATTTGAACAACTATGCAGGTCTTGGCTGCGTGAGGAATATTCATCTGAGGCGTTGAAGGACGTCCGACTAGGTAGCAAAATGTTTTCTTCTGGGATCGATCGAGGAGGGACGGGCATTGTTGGACCTATGGGACGAAGGACTGCGGTCGGTTCATCAAAACCTATGTGTCTGGCAACAGAGGGAGGACGGTAAATCGTTTGAAAGGCATTCCCGTCGTCCCCCAGCGCGGTGTGCAGATCGAAGTCCGTTTCGATAGTGTCGTGGGAGGCGGTGCGGTAAGAGAAAGTGTCAGTCTGGGGAGGGCTGTTGGGGTAGCTTCCACCACCGTCCAAAACCACATTGACGCCAGTGTCTCTAGCCTCAGCCCTTGAAGCGACGTAGCCTTTCAAGGGGCGATTGACGTTCTTGGCGTCTTCGGGCCTGGCCTCCTTCGCCTTCCTTTGCCCCTCAACAAATTTCTGGAAGGCGTTTGTGAGGTCGCGCATGACTTCAAATTCCTTGTCGGGAATTTTTGGAGATTCACCGTCGTCTTCAGCCTTCTTTTTTGCTGGTTCCTGATCGGGAGCATCTTTTTCCTTTCCGTCAAGGTGAGGATGATTCCTCTTGCGGTGGTGGTGGTGGTGCCTGCGTTTCTTATGGGCGCCATCCCGCTGATGCTTTTGCTGGGCATGAAGCGCCTGAGATCGGGCTGCAGTTGGCCGCGGGACAGGTTCGCTGCTTTCATCTTCTGTGGATTGGGATAGGGAAGCAGGAGGGTGTCCGAAAGCCTGCTTCGAGAGGGCTAAAGCGGCTTTCGTTTCGGGCGTGTTCACTGATTGGAAAATAATGTAGAGCCAGGGACAAAGGTTCATCACCAGCATGAGCCACCGGCCGGGAAACTCGGAATGTACGACGTCGGTCGAGCCGAAAATGGAGAATAGGATAGTGCATGCAAACATGAAAACAGCGCCGAGGGACAATAGCATCTTGGGAGGGGTGAATCCGCGCGGACCTTGGCGCCTGGCGTATTTTTCCACTAGAAGAAATAAAATCACGCCCCAAAAAGCGACGATAGCGTATTCAGCCAACATTGGATAATTTCGTTCAAACAAACCAGTTTGCGCAATTTTTTTAAATACTAGAGTTACACAATTTATTTTTAGAAAAAAGAAAAAATGGAACAATACTAAATTTATTTATGAGATTGTGGGAAAATGTAAGCTTTTCAAGTTGTTTTCTAATTCCCCACTGTAAAATACTGAGTTGAGTTGAATTTAATTCAAGCTCATGTGAGAACAAATGTTTAAAAATACAAATGCACACAGTGTGTCCAGATGTTGTGATTTTGCGCGAAAGTGGCGCATTTTGACCCTCTCTCGCGCATCGATTTTTGAATCTCGCG
>JAAUYJ010130831.1_pt1 | contig 15476 bp, 22 predicted proteins | sample 7278031 | NCBI WGS metagenome assembly JAAUYJ01 (sample SAMN14350222, study PRJNA611818) | marine sediment metagenome | isolation source: surface marine sediment (1.8m) | place: French Polynesia: Moorea | collected 2018-08 | reverse complement strand
TGCTCTGGAATGTGAAACTGCACGTCCAGCTCCTTTCTTGCTCCTCCCTTTTGCTCCTCCTCCTCCCTCTTCTTCATGTTGGCCAGGGCGATCCTCCTCCTCCTCCTGTCTTCCTCCTCCCTTGCGGCCTCCTCTGACATCATCTGCGCCCACAGCTCTGGAACTCGCTGCCCGAGGCCGGACATTCTCTTCCCCAATGTCCTATTAAAATAAATCGAAAAGAAAACAGATTGGTTTTGCAGTCTTTTTTTCACAAATTACAACTTACTTGGCTTTTGCTGCCTCCAGTTCCGCCGCCCTCTCCTTCTCCTCCACCGTGCCCAGCAGGGTTGCCGCCAGGTCCCTCAGGTACCTTGCAGACTCGGAGTCGCCCTCGCCGCAGTCCCCTCCTGTCGACGCGGCTGGTGCTGCTGCGGCCTCCGCCCTTCCCGCCCTTACCAGGGCCCTTTGTGCGTCGGCGCAGGTCAGGATCCTGTTCGCTCCTGCGCTCCCCTCCTCCGCCTGAGACCTGCTCCTGGTTAGCCTGAGCTTCGCCCTGGCGGAGGCCTCCCTCTCCCTGTCCCTCTCGGCCGAGAGCCGATCCAGCCTCTCCCTGATCTCCGCCGACGAGGAGAGGACGGAATCAACGTCGACGTCTTCCTTTGCAGCACAAGACGACGTCTCAGAGTCTCTCGTTCCCAGCAGGAGCAGGAAGAGGCCGTTGGCGGCCCTGGCACGGGACTTCTCCTCTTCCATCTTTTCCCTAGAAGTAGGCATAGCTCAGTATTAAATAACACTGCAGAAAGTATCGTTTCGTAGTTATTGCTGGCATTGAGTTTTTTTGTGCTGATGCTGCTCATTACACTTGCATGTTACTACTGCTCTTGTTGCTGTTACTGCTGCTATTGTTTTTGCTGTACGTTGCTCCTGCTCCTATTATTTAAGTTGTTGCTGTTAATATTGAAATTGCTGCTACTGCTGTTGTTATTGATGATATTTGCTGCCATATTTTCTGCTGTTATTGCTGCTGGTACTGTTGCTGCTACTGTTGAAATATGAGTTCACCTGGCCTCCTCGACCTCCCTGGCCGCCACCTCCATCTCTCTTTCCAACGAGGCCATCTTCCTCTCCAGCGCCCTCAGCATGTCCCCCGTCTCCTCCTCCTTTCCGTCCTCCTCTCCCTCCCCCGCCGCCGCCGTCACTTCGATCGAGTCTCCCCTCCTCCTCTCCTTCTCTGCCAAGTCGTGGTCGCTGCGGGCCTCAGACAGGCGAGAGCGAAGGCAGTCCAGCTCCTAAATGCAATTTTTTTCTCACTTTTTTGTTTTGTTTCCGCCGTTGAATCCCGTACCAGCCTCAGCATTCGGTTTTCCCGCCTGATCATTTCCGCCGCCACCTCGTCCTCTTCCTCCCCCTCGAGTCCCGCCATCCTCTCCACCGCCCTCTCCGCCTCCGGCCTCAGGAACCTCCCCCTTCTCTGCAGCTGCATCACCAGCTGCTGCGCAGCCTCAGACCTCTCCGCCTCGGCCTCGATGGAGGCTCGCAGGGCCTCGTGCGCCAGCTGCTGAGTCTGAAGAAAAAATCCTTTAATTTCTACCGCATTTCATATTTTTTTGTGCGTGCCTGGATCTGCTCGATGAGGTCCTCGCGGTCTGAGTCTTCGCAGGCGGTCGACGAGGACGACATGGCCAACGTGTTGCTGATGCTGTTGTTTTACTATCTGCCGCTGCTGCAAGTCACTGTACGCTTCCAGGAGTCTCGCTCGTACAAAGAGTGACTCTTTCCTTCCCCCGTGAAAGCACCTGTGCACTTTTCCCTTCTTGCTTCCTACCCTACAGCGAGCCCTCCCCTTCGGATTTACGTAGGAAGATTCTCCGCAGGTGTTTTAGTGAGAATGCCGTTCAGCATAGAGAGGAGGAGGGGATGTATCGTGAACGGTGCTAGAGTGTGGAATAGCAGTAGTAGATGTATCTGAGTCATCCCCCCCTCCCTGTGCAAGTCGCCCGCAGCCATTGGGCGAGGCTCCCTTTTCCCCCTTGGTTAGAGGACGTACCGACCGACGACACAGATGCGAATGTTTGATTTCTTCCTCCCCCTCCCCTGCCTTTTTTCGGCTTTAGAGGCCGTCGTCACTTGGAAAAAAGGGAAGGAGGGGGGAAAAGGACTACGGCAAACATCTGCCAGTGTGCACAAGGTCTTTTTAGAGCTGTCCTTTCCCCTTTTTTTCAAAGAAAGAGTCTGTAGAAAAAGTGTTCCCTTCAGAGCAAGGTTAGACCTTTGATCAAGATGGCCTCCTCCTCCTCCGCGTATCCCCGCCGCCCCCCTCCCCCTAGCATGGCCCGCCGCACCGCCTACGAGCTCGCCCGCCACTCAACCCCTTCCTCCCCCTCCGCAGTGAACAGCGAGGCCAACGCCCGCCGCATCGCCCTGGTGGAGAGCTGCTTCGGCTCGGCCGGGCAGCCGCTCTCAGTCCCCGGACGCGTGCTTGTCGGGGAGGGCGTCCTCACCAAGGCCTGCAGGAAGAAGCTCAAGCCCAGGCAGTTCTACCTATTCAACGACCTCCTCGTCTACGGCAACATCATCATCAACAAGAAGAAGTACAACAAGCAGCACATCATCCCCCTCGAAGAGGTGAGATTTCATTTTTCATTTTTGGAATTAACTTTTTGGCAATTGATTTTGCTTGATTTCTTTTGCAGGTGAAGCTTCAGTCGCTGGAGGACGACGGCCAGTTCCGCAACGGCTGGCTGATCTGCACCCGCGGCAAGTCCTTCGCTGTGTACGCGGCGACGGCGACGGAGAAGCAGGAGTGGATGGCGCACATCGACAAGTGCGTGAGGGAGCTCATCGCCAAGGGAGGGAAGAAGCCCGCCTCGGACCACGCCGCAGTGTGGGTGCCGGACGCGGAGGCTGCGCACTGCATGGTCTGCAAGAAGACGCAATTCAGCCTAGTGCACAGGAGGGTGAGTGCTGGGGAAAGGAAAATTAGTATCATAATAAAGAATGAAACTACTGCTAGCAGAAGTTTAGTGTTTCTTTTGTAATGTAGTTGTTGTCTTTTGTAATGTAGTTGTTTTCTTTTGCTGCTGTTGTTATTGTCTCTGTTGCTGCTTGTGCTGTTGATATATACATTATATAGATACACCATATACTTGTGCTGTTGCTGTTGCTGCTTGTACTGTTGCTGTTGCTGCTTGTGCTGATGTTGTTGCTATCGTGTTATTTTTATTGTCATTGTTTTTTTTACATTATCATTGGTTTTATTGATGCTGCTGCTGCTGCTTCATTCTGTAAAACTTTTTTTGCTCCATGCTTTCTGCCGATGTTTCTGTCCAGTAATTTAAATTATTCCTTCAGCATCACTGCCGCAAGTGCGGTGCCGTGGTCTGCGGCGCCTGCTCCACCCACCGCTTCGTCCTTCCCAGCCAGTCCAACAAGCCCCTCAGGGTGTGCACCATCTGCTACGAGGAGCTGAATAGGACCGAGGAGAACAGGCCGCCGCGCCCGCCCCTGCCAGGTAGGAAAAGAAATCACAAATATTTGTCAAGTAGCTTTTCATCGAAAACGGGGAAATAACGTACATCACTGTTCAGCGCGTCCTTCGAGGAAGAAGGTGCTGCTGAGAGAATTGAAGGAGCGTCCTGATGCTGAGGTAAAAGAAGAAGAAGCAATAGAAGAAGAGGCGAGAGCAATTAAGAAGCTGCAGCAACAAAAGCAGCAGGAGCAACAACAACAACACCAGAAGCAAGCCGTCATTGAGCAAGCGCAGGACGCCCTTATAGAATTCGGCGACAGCACAGACGATTCCAGCGACAACTCGGAGGCGTTCCCGAACCCTCCGAGCGCTCCAGCTCCGCCTCCGCCAAGCACGACAGGAGCAGAAAACAAAGATGAACCCGCCAAGAAGAAAGATGACGCCGTTGTGACCAGCGACGAGGTCCGGGAGTTCGTCCGTCGCCAGGAATCGCGGGAGAGGAAGCCGTACCCTGAGTGCCAGGCGGAGGAGAGGCCCACTCCTCCCGAGCGTCCCCGGCCTCCGCGCCTCTCCAGGAGCGAATCCGTCGACGAAGGAGATCCGGAAACAGCGGAGGAGAGAGAGGAGGAAATACCAGAGGCGAAGGTTGGCAAGAGGAACCCGAAGCTGTACCAGCTGGTGGCATTGAGCCAGGAGGGCGGAGGGTCCTTCTGGTGGGACAGCGTGGACGCGACCGCCTACAAGGAGGAGGAGGACTTGGACGAGGGGTACTTCCTGGACGACGAGTTTGACGACGCAGTCAGCGTCAGGGTTGTCAGGGACGAAGAGGACGAGGAAGACCAAGGTGTCTCTATTTTGATGTTTTGAAGATCGAGGGAGACGGGAAAAGTGCAGTGCCGTGAAAAAGGAGGAGAAGGTTTTTTTTTTTCTCAAAAAGTGGTCTCGTCCTCGGGTTTCGGCCAATACCATTGCACCATCGCACTTCGTATTTTGATATATTTTTTCTTTCACTGATTTCGCTTTTAGATGTGGTTCGCATTTATAATGGGCTGGGATATTTACTTCAAAGTTTTAAATGCTGCTCTTGGATCAACATATTTTTTATTATTTTTCAGCTTCCAAGTCCACCGATTCGTCGGGCGACGACGACGACTCGGACGACGACGACGACGACGAGAAGAACGGCAACAGCAGCGAGGTGAGTCCCGGAAAACACGCAATTCCTCGTAAATGATCTTGAAAGTATGAATACGACATTCATCAGGATAGCGATACTGACGATACGGTATCTCTGTCTCCTCTGTCTCAACTGGGACCCCTTCCGCGTCGCTCTAGCGATGCCGAAGAGAAATGAAGCGAGAACATTTTTTGACGGAAATTCTCATTGAAATTGAAAAGTTGAAACGGTAAGGAAAATTCAGGGCCAAGATATGTGGCACTACTTTTTTTACTCGGGGATTTTTTTCCCTTGCGATCCCCGATATGCCGTCTCTATTCGTCTGGTTTTGAGGCTTCTGCATGATCCCACATTTTTCCACCTGGGCTCCTTCTGTACCTGGCAGTGATGGCACCAGACTTTTGTTAATAAAAATATTTTTCATTTGACAGAGAGCCGCTTCCGCCCCCAACTTCTACGACGAGGTGGGCGGCGGCGGAAGCGCGAGGAACAGCGGGGAGAGGGGGAAAGAGGACCAGGAACAAGACCAAAAGTGAAGGAAGAAAACGAGAACAACAAACTAGAACTGGAGAAGAAAATATGTCATGTCAACTGAACGATTCAACTGCTTACAAATTTGCTGCAGACAAAGAAACACTTTGATAACATATGCAAGGAGGGAGCCAAACACATTTTACGCATTCTTAAAACGCAAGAACAGCAGAGAGAGGACCAAGAGAATGAAAAACGTGCGGGACATCTTAATCCATATTTTTTTGACCAAAAGCAGCCTCCTACACTTTTATATTGAGTGGAAGCTGCAATGAATTATTTTTATGCCACAGCCCATTTGATCACCGAAGAAAAAGTCAAAATTTTAAAGTCTTAATCATCCCCCCTCATGCTTGTGATACACCGATCTACTGCTATACGCTATTTATACCGAAAGAAATAAAGCACTCACGTCAGATTTTCACTTTCCTAGCGCAATGTATTCCTATATAAAAGTAATTTCTTGCGTTGTGGACCGTTTTGACAGAGAAAAATACTCTCCCGCATTTCTTTGTTTCGTTTAGACTTTGGGAGGGAGGCCGGCAATATGGTGATGAAGAGAAAAAAACAGCCACTTTTTTCTTATGTATTTCTCAACAGATTTGACCCGTTGTCGTCTTCCCGGATAAGACTCTCCCCATCCCCTACTCTTCGTCCTTGATAGGCTTGCACTTCACCCGATAGAACCTGCACGAGAAAAAAACAATTACCTCTTGGAAATTGGTTGTCAAATCATGTTTTTACTAACTTTGTCCCCTGCGGCACCCTGAACCTGTTCTCCGCCTTCTTCGCCTGGCAGTACTCCTTCTCCGTGACCTCGGCGGTGGCGTAGCGCCTGGCGGACGGAGGCAGGGAGAGCTTCAAGGCGCCAAGGCTGTCGGAGTGGAGGAAGTTGAGCGGCGCGTGCGGGCCCTCGCTGTAGAGGGCGAAGTTCCTGTGCTCCTCGCTCCAGACGATCATGACCCTGTCTCCCGTCTCGGCTGCGCCGTCCACCACCACGGCGGAGGGAGACCCGCGGAGGTGCTCGTGCATGCTGGAGGTCAGCTTGGCGCGGAGGCGGTCGTTCTCCTGCTGCAGCCTGCAGGAGGGAAAAAGAGATTTTTATCGCTGGAATTCGTTTGGCAAAGAGGTTGATGCCGCATGTCTCACTTTGCAGCCTGGCTGGAGGCCGAGTCCGTGGACTTTGGCGGCGGAGTCGCCGGGCAAACGCTGGAGTTCATGGAGGAGGTGGAGGCCTTGGAGGTCAGGCGGCCGCGTCGGAGCTCCTCCAGCTCGGCCTCCAGCCTCCGGTTGGCCTCCTGCAGGCGAGAAGTCTCCTCCGCCCGACGCTTATCTTCCTCCTCGGACTTTCTCTTTGCCTCCACCGCCCTGTCCCTCTCGTCGACTGAGTCGTAGAAGAGAAATTCAGTTGCCGATCCCCAACTAGCAACAAACAAACAAAATTCTTGCCTGCTTTCTTGAGTGCCTCGTTGAAGGCGACCTGCTGTCCCGCCGTCTCCCTGTTCCTCTCTCTGTTTTTCACCCTCTCCAGCTCCGCCCTGTGCTCCTCCCGCGCCGCCTCCATCCGCTCCTCGAAGCGGGCGCGCTCCGAGCGGAGGATGCTGTCGTGCTCAGCCGCCACCGTAGAGCGGAGGCTCTCCAGGAGGTCCGTCTTGGGGCTCTGTACGATTAGGATTAAGGAAATAGTTTTTTTCCGGGAAATAGATTTTAAGGCAAAACTGACGTCACGGGGTCCTTTTGGGGACAGTAAACCATTGTTTGTCGTCAGTGGTAAAATAGGGTCAAAACGAATCGCTGTTAATTTTGTTCTTCACGTTAGTATTGTTTCAACAAAGGTACCTTTCCCTTGAAACTAACAAAGGGTCCCTGAGAAAAACGTCATCTTTGAAATGTATATGGAACTTTCATGTCCAAAATTGTTTTTAAATCTCACCCCGATGGGAAGCTCTGACTCTGAGGAGGACGGGCTCCTGGCCAGCGATCCAGCAGTGTGCATCATCTTGAATCGCGACCGAAGGGTCTCCAGCTCCTTCTTCGCCTTGATCGTCAGCTCGACCTCCTAAGAACGGTCATGGGTATTTTGAAACAATTTTGCTCCTGAGAAAACCTTTTCTGGGCAAATTTACCTGCTGTTTGAGCACCTTAGCCTTCTCTTCCTCCCACCCTTTCCTGGCCTCCTCCACGGCCTCTGCCGCCCTCTCCTCCCTCCGCCTCCCCTCCTCCTCCTCCCTCGCTTTGCTCTCCTCCTCCGCCTCCCTCTTTGCCTCCGCCCGCTCCTCCTCCCTGGCCTTGGCCACCGCCAGCCGCTCCCGCTCGGAGAACCCCGCCTCCAGGATGCGCACGATCTTGTCCTTCTCCGCGTGGAACTTCTCCTCCTGCGCGTTCTCCAGCAGGCGGGTCTTCTTCTTGAGCGCGGCCACGGTATCGTCCCTCTCCTCGCACTGCGCGCGCAGGCGGGAGACCTCCTCCTCCAGCGGGCGGACCGCCTCGGGGTTGCGCAGGGACTCCTTCAGGGCGTCGACTTCAAACTCGTGCTCGAGGAGCATCTTGCGTCTGTCGCGAGGAAAGGGAAATAAGTACCGGTGTATAGTCATACCAAGACACAAAACAATTGGTAAACAAAGGCAGATAAATGCAACTAAAGTACGCAAATACTGTACTGTAGCAAAAAAATCTTCGCAAGCTGAGAAACGCAGTTTTTCCGCCAATCCCTTGTCCCTCACCTGGTCTCCTCCGCATCCTGCTCCAGCTCCGCGTACCTCCGCTCCCACTCCTTCTTCGCCGCCTCCCTCTCCTCCTGCATCTCTGCCCTGGCGCGCTCCCCCTCCACCGCAGAGCTGTGCAGCTGACCGCGGTACATCTCGATCTCGGCATGGCAGTCCTCCAGCTTGTGAGACTCCAGCTCCAACCGGGACTCCAGGCTGGCCACCAGGGCGGAGCTCTCCGCGCACTGCTCGGACAGCTCTCGTGCGCTCGCCTCCTACAAAAAAAACCGAAAAAATAGTTTACTATTTTTACTGATCCTTTTTTTGGTCGAGTCTAACCTTCAATTTTTCGACGAGCTGTACCACGGCCTTGATATCCCCGAGGAACTTCTCTCTTTCCTCCAGCACCGCACCTCGGAGCTCCTGCAGCTCCCTCCTGGTATCCCCCAGTCCTCCTCCGTCGCTGCCGCCCTCCACCGCGCTCTTGAGGTCCAGCCTAAGCCTGGCCATCCCCGCCTCGGCCTCCGCCAGTTTCGCAGCCAGCGCCGTGGAGGAGGTGTCCATGATGGTGCTGCCGTGCTGTTGCTGGTGTTTGAGGACGCTCCCGCTGCCGCTGGCGTCGCTGGAGGGGACGACGCTGGAGGCGCTGTTCCCGGTGTGGGCTGTGCTGGAGCTTGTGGTGGCGGGCTCGCCGGCAGAGGAGGAGGACACTGCATTGGCGGAGGTGGCGTTGACGGCCCCGCCGGACAAGTCGGCCTTGTACCCGCTGCCGTCGTTGACGGCGGAGGACTCCTTGTCCGCCGCGGACTCTCCCAGCAGGACCTCCCTCGGCTCCAGCACCAGACAGGAGTCGTCAAGGGGTAGCGACTGCGTCAGCTTTTTCTTTGGGTCCTTCCTCCTCCCGTTTCTGCTTGTCCTGGCTCCTCCGGTGGCCTCCTCCTCCACGCTGTCACTATCACTGTCGGCCGTGGCCGCCGCTCTCTCCCTTGAAGCCGAACCGGCCTTGTCGCCCCTCCTCTGCTTCCTCCTGCCTCCCCCAATTCCCACGTCTTCTCCCACCACCCTTCCGATCATGCTGACGCTGTTGACCTCCCCGCCCTCGTTCAGCCTGATCCTGGCGTTGATGTTTTTGAGCGACAAAAGGTTTCGGTCGTCGTCGTCCGCCTGCACCGCCGCCAGCTCCTGGTTGATTGACCTGGCGAGGAGGGCGGCCATGGCATCGCCCTCGGGAATGCGCAGTGAGCGAGCTAGGTCCGGGAACGCCCGGCGGAGGCGCTCCACGTCAGAGAGGGTGATGTGCGGGAGGCGGTCGTCAAACTCCTCCGGCCTTTGCGTGGCGAACTCGGGAGGGAGGTCCTCCATACCGGGGAACATCTTGGACAGGAAGTGCTTCTTCAGCTTGGCCTACGAAATCGGAGAATAATAGATAAGTGGTACTATTGTAAGCGGGACTTCAAAAATATGTCCTCACCTGGAAGGTATTTCTGGCGTGTAGCTCTCCGTCGTGAAGCTCGGTGAACTTCTCCGACAGGTCCCCTGCCTTGTCCAGGTATCGGCTGGAGAAGGACCTTCGCCTGACAACCTCCACAGCCGTCGCGATGTACATGCTCGGGGCGGTGTGGAGTTGCTCAATCACCTCCATCTTGCGTCGGAAGCGCCTGAAAACAATGGGAAATTAATAGGATATTACGTATTTTTGTGAAAACAATGCTTTCCGAATTCTGGACTCACTTGAGCTCCTCTGCGTACATGACGATGCACTGTCCTGCCTCCGCCATTCTATTCTGCACCCCGACCACCCACTTCATCCTCCCGTGCAGCAGCGCGCACATCTCAAGCTTAGAGGAGGCGCACCGCTTGCGGATGCTCGACACGTCCTGGTAGTTCTTGGACATGACCCTCAGCTGCGTCTTGTGGCTGTCGCACAGGTCCGGCAAGATGGTGGCCGCCGACTCCCTGGGCAGACCCACGGCCCGCTGCTGCGTCTGCAGGAGCGACTGCGCCAGCTCGCGCTGCTCATGCGCCAGGCGGCGGGCCTCGTTCAGGAGCTTCTCCAGAGTCTGGAGGCGCTCGCTCACGCCGCGGATCTCCTTCTTTCCGTCGACGGCGGCCAACGCGGCCGCTTCCTTGGCCACCCTGTCCATCTCGGCCGCCGTCTTCTCGTCCATGCCCTCGATGGTGCGGTAGCATCCGTCGGCGATCTGGTCCAGCGACTGGCTGCTGCCGCGGGTGCTGATCCACTCTAGAAGGGACATCTCCTCCTTCTCTACGGTGGGCGCGGTGCGGTGCTCCGACTGCGGCTTAGCCCCATTCGTCCCCTTGTTGCGGCTGCGGCGCCCTCCCTCCCCGGGCGGGTCCAGTATGACGCTCCCTGCCATGCTCTGCTGCAGGCCGGCCTCCAGCAGCGAGGGGAAGACTGGGATCTGGTGCAGGAGCGCAACGTCGTCGTCGAACGTCTCCACCATTTCGCGGTACTCCTCCCGTCGTTCAAGGTAGTCTCGGAAGTTGGACACCATCTTCCCGTTCTTCTTGAGCAGCTCCGAGGCGGTGTCCTCCACGTTGGCCACTACTGCCAGCCAGCCTTGATGCTGTAGGTGCTGGTCGTGGATGACCCGCTCGCAGTAGGCGATCTGCTCCTGTGAGGCCTTGACGAACTCCTGCGCCAGAGCGGTGCGACGGGTCACGCTCGCTTGGGAGACTGAACAAGATGGAATAAATAAAAAAATATATAGTCAAACGCGCGTAATGTGGGAAAACCGGGTTGAATCTTACCTGGCAGCCTGGCCGAGGCCTCCACTCTGCCCAGAAGGTCCCCGCTGTCCCCTGTGGTTGCGCCCTCGCTGTCTCCGGGCGGCAGGTCCGGCGGGTGGGCGCTCTCGATGCTCGTCATGGAGAACAGGAAGATGGGGTTGGTGTCCGTCCCGGCGTTGTAGTTGCACACGCGACGGTCGCCCTCCAAGCTCTCGCCGCCGGAGATGAGCAGAACCTGAGGAAGATAATTTCATTTCGACATGGACAAGCAATGCGTATTACATAGGGGAAAATGCAAGTTGTGCTATTAAGTCCTTGTCCTGACTCCTGACCTGCTTCGTCTCCTGGATCCCGAAGGCGGAGGCGATGACTGATCTGAGGTATGCCACCGACTTGAGCGCCAGGTCCACGTCCAGGTTGAGCATGGAGCCATTGTCCACCAGGAAGATGTACAGCATCTTGGAGGAGAGGGCAGCCAGCAAGAGAGGGACGAAGGGGGACGTGGCAAGATCACGTTGCAAGAAGATGGCAGAGATTTTTTTTCAAGGCCGTTTGAGGACCTCAGGGTTGGCGACAAGATTCCCCAGAGATCCCCCTGGGGAGGGTGAGTCTGTTCGGCGCAATCCTGTGGCGCAATGGCGCAAAGCCAGCGCCAATTCTTTGTGTGAACGGGTGGCGCAGTTTGTCACTCACACTCACTCAGTTGTTTGACATTGAAGCTGCGCACAAGCACCCAGCTAGAGAGGAGGCTTCTGTTAGGGCCAAAAACAGCTGTTGGAGCAGCTGAAAAGCACAAAGAAAAAAGGAGAACAGCTCCAAACAAGGCAGAAAACAGCTGAAAAAAGCTGAACAAGAAAAACAACTCTGCCCTCTCCCTCTGCCTGGCCTGCCTGTTTTAGAAACACCTGCTCCAGGCGCACCTGCTTGTAATTTTATTTTCTCCTTTTTGAGAACCCCTGCTCACTCCAGCTTATTTCTTGTGCGAGTGTTTTCCTTGTGACCATGTCCGAGTTCTCCTCGTCCGTCCCGCCCTTGGAGGAGTCTTCCATCCCCGAGCACCTGATCCCCAAGGAGGAGTGGTACGAGGCCTACGTCAGGTACGGCCTCTACGTGGGGGCCGCCTTCCAGCTGGCCTGCATCCTGGCAGTGCTGGTCCTGCCCGGGGACAAGGGGGCGGCGGCCGGAGACGGAGGAGACGAAGGGGTGAGGGCCAGAGGTTTGAATTGTGCCGCCGGCCAAGGCTTAGGTGACGAAATGGAGAAAGCTACCAGATCTGCTGCTGTCACATGTGTATGTGGCCTCCCTAGCATCCTTCCCCTCTTTTCTGTAGACCGTTTCGGGCAAGTTTAGAATTTGGGTCGTGCGCAATGGGCTTGCCCAAAACAGCGAGGGGAACCGGTTTATAGATAAGAAAGTTGAGCTGACCTGACATAATCCCTCCTCTACCCTGAGTGCGTCAGTCAGCATCATACGCGGAGATTCATCACATCTTTTCTCTTGCAGGACTACTCCAGCTCTGAGGAGGAGGAGGACGCGCCTCGCCAGGCCTCTCCGCATCCCCCCTCGGTTGGAGGCGGGGGCGGGGGCGGGGCCAGGCACCACCAGGCCAACAAGAGGAAGGCAGACAAGAAGAAAAAGAGGCTGTGAGACCCCCGACACATCAATAAGAAAAAAACATCATGATGGCCTCGGCTTCTTTCCTATCGCGGTGCTGCAGCCGCCTCAGTCCAGTCTCAGTGTCCAGCACTTCTTTATTCGGACTCCACCAGAGGCGATTCCAGTCCGACCTTGTGCGCCGGGCCAGACTTCAGGAGAAGATCATGAACGACGAGGATGTGTGCCGGAGGAGTCTCAGGTCCGGTAGGTTCATGCTGATGCACAAGGGCCAGCCCCTGATGAGCAAGAGGAGTCGGGACCTGGCCTGGGCAGACTTCGGGCGGGCCTCGGCTCTCACCCCGGAGCTGGAACAGGAGTTCGCCTTCCTCGGGCTGGACCCGGGCGAATATCCCCTCTTTGCCGTACCAATAGACGACGGCGAGGCCGCACTCTCACAGGATGAGGAAGACCTACGCTTCCTGCCCCTCCGCATGGTCATCTTCACTCTGAACAACGACGCCTCCCTCCCGCTGGTCACCCGAGCTTGGTCGCTACTCCAATGGCACAGGAAGTCCTCTTTCTGCCCCAACTGCGGCGGGAGGAGCAAGAGGAACTTTTCCGGCTCGCACCGCTTCTGCGTGGGCAAGGGCGAGGAGGAGGCGGACGGCTGCGGGGAGACGCGCTACCCGCACACCAGCCCGGTGGGGATCGCCCTCCCTGCGGCGGCGGACGGATCGGGCGTCGTCCTCATCCGACAGTCTGCCTACCCTCCCGGCATGTACTCGTGCGTGGCCGGCTTCGTGGACGTGGGGGAGTCGCTGGAGGAGTGCGTGCGGAGGGAGGTGGCGGAGGAGGCCGGGCTGGAGGTGGGACAAATCCTCTTCCGCCGCTCGCAGCATTGGCCCTTCCCCTCCGGCAGCCTCATGATGGGATGCGAGGCGGTGGTGGCGCCAGACAGTAGCGGGAACCCGAGGCCCGATCCGCTGGTGGACGGGAACGAGATCGAGGAGGCCCGATGGTTCAACCCGGAGGAGCTTCGAAAGGCCTTTGACAACTCTGTCAAGAACCCCCGGCTGCGCTTCGACGGCGACAACAGCCCTGAGAATCGCTTCGTCCCTCCCAGGCAGGCGGTGGCTCACCACCTCGTCAAGGCCTGGCTGCAGGACAACGGCCACCTAGAGCGGGACTGAAAAAGGAAGTGAACCAGGGTGTGCCATAATTTGTTCAAAGACTCGTTCCGAGCCACCTTCTTTTGCTCAGTGCCCAGACCTCAAAAGACGTGCCAGAAGCATAATCTCGATTCTCATCAAATGAAAGCTTTTCTTTTTCTGTTCAATAAATCCTGCCGCAAGCGCTGAGACAATTCGCACACGCCATGATGTTGACGGACGATTTCAACTTTATTGACATCAATTTTTGACGGGTGTTGTCGAGACGAAAATTCGCAAAAGGCTTCCCACAAGGAGGAAAAACACGCAGATGAAGGGACGTATTGCGTTCAAAAGGTTTGTCTGTTGTGTAACGATGAGCCTCATTCGTATTTTCAATTATGGATCTGTCGGGCGAGTAGCAGCAGCACCTGGATGAATGATTGTTTTATCTCCCTGCTCCCTCGTTTTTCACCAATGTCGATTCTCGAGTTCGCTCCAGCCACCCTCAGAAGCCCCGCTTGAACCTGCTCCTGCCGTCGCCGCGACCCATTTTCCGGTCAAGCATGCCGAGCTCGATCTCCTTCATGTCGGGTAGGTTGGTCTGCAAAATTTAAAATGTTTTTTTACATACAATTTGAAGGGCAATCGAAGTGAGCATCAAAAATTCAAAATTTACCAGATCGCCGATGGCAGCGACAGAGGGCCGCGAGGAGAGCATCCTATCTGCGATCCTGTTAATGTCTTTGGCCTCCACAGCTGCGATGCGGTCGATGTACTCCTCCGGGCGCTTCCTCTCGTCCTGGGCAAGGACCTGGAACAAGCAATTTTCATTTGAGGGAATGGAGGGACTTTCTTTGACTTCAAAAAGCCTCACCTGTCTGGCAACATCCTCGAAAATGACGGGCCTTGACTCCAGGTTCATGAGCAGCATGGAGGTCAACTGTTTCTTGGCTCGAGCGAATTCCTCCTCCCCGAGAGGCCAAGCAAGGCGGGAGATCTCGGAAGCGATTATTCCTACGGGGCGGACAAAAACATAGTTTTGCTTAGTCCACAATCTCCGATCCTGCCTGATTGTGCAAAGGAACTAGAATTTAGGGGGATGGGTCACATCGCCAAAATCGTACCCTTGTCATATTGCCAAATAGACACATCGCCAAAAATATTGGGAGTTGTCACATCACCAAAAATAATTTTTCCTACACCTGACACATCGCCAAATAATTTGGGGGATGACACATTGCCAAAAAGGTGAATTTTCCACTGTAACTACACACAAGTAGAAATAAGAACTAAAAAGTACAAAAGGTAAATATTATTCCTTCTGCAACTTAGGGCAAGTAAAAATGAAGGCTCAAACTTTGACTAAGCGAGAGCAAGACCAAATTTTGAACCCAAGCCTTTACCACAGCCTTAGGTCCAGGAGGGCCTTTTTGAGCCTTCATTTTCATTGCCAACACCTGACTAACTAACATATAAAGTCAAGGACACTTTTCAAGCTAGGTTAGGTTAGATAAAGTAAGATATTGCCTTTTCTTTTGGCAATGTGTCATGTCCCTCATTTGGCAATGTGACATCTCCATTCAATTTTGGCAATGTGACATCTCCATTCAATTTTGCCAATATGACATCTCCAGTTTTTTGGTGATGTGACTACACTTCAAATTATTTTTGACAAAATGACATCGGCCTGAAAAATTAGGTATGGTTTAAGGGTGTTCGTGATGCCAAATTGTTTATATTGTTTAACCAAACATTTTTACCATCCACCTATTTTTTATAATTTTTTTTTTAATTTTTTTGCAAGATGGTAAAAAAGGCATGATGGTACCTAAACCGTGTAGAGCAAAATCGAAGCACTCTATGAGGGTTGAATCTTTACATGCTAGCCGATGTCAATTTGTCGAATCAAAAATTGAGATCAATTTGACGACGCTAACCCCACTCAATATGGCGATTTTTTGTGTGAATCGCCACAATTGCGTCTGTGTGGTGGGGTAAGGGGCAAGCACAAAAGTTGGAATGCTGATTATATTTGTGGAGCAAGCTCTATATTTCTCGGCTAAATCTTACTTCTTTCTATTCTATGCTAAAAGAAGAACAAACTTTGTTCAAAG
>JAAUYJ010069550.1_pt1 | contig 15504 bp, 23 predicted proteins | sample 7278031 | NCBI WGS metagenome assembly JAAUYJ01 (sample SAMN14350222, study PRJNA611818) | marine sediment metagenome | isolation source: surface marine sediment (1.8m) | place: French Polynesia: Moorea | collected 2018-08 | reverse complement strand
GTCCATAAATTTATCGGCGTAGGCGGAGAGGGGGGAAGAAAGGGGAAGCGCCTCCGATGATGCTTTGCAAGATGCGAGACTTCGCATCGTCTAATATTTTGAGAGCCCCTCTTCCCCTCTTTCGCCTCCTCCGCTCGCTTCTGTTGCTCTTTTATCCCCTTTCCTCCTTCTTCCCTCGCTGCCGAAACAGCAGAAGAGGCTCCTATCGACGTTTAAGCCCGCCTCCTCCTCCTCCTCCTCCTCCCCCCCTCTTCCCAAATGAAAGGCTCCTCGCAGCATCGTCGTCTCTTCCTCCTCCTTCGCCTCCGCTATCGGATCGTAGGAAGCGAGGCCGCCTCATACATAAACAAAGGAGGAGGAGGAGGGAGCATCGCCTTCGGATATATGGAAGACATAATCTCGACCGGAGGGAAAGGGAGGAAGAAGACAGTATCGGAAGAGGAGGGACAAGGGGGAAGGGGAATCTTTCGCGAATCCCATCTCACGGTTTCCCAATTATAAGAAAATGGAGAAACTAGAAGAAATAACGAAATTGTGAATATTTTTTACGCTTTTGTCTATGGACCTCTCGTCCTATTCCTATATCCATGTTTCTCTGCAGTAGAGGGGTAGGGAGGAAGGAAAAAAAGTGGATCATAATTTCGAGAGACAGTATCGACTCCACTTGCATAATTTTCCCCGGAAAATAAAAGAAGGGGAGGGAGGAGGAAGTCTCCGTTATCAGCTGTAGCCTGGAGGAGAGAGGGGGAAATATTGTCCCACATAAAACATGTCCTCTTCTCTTTTGCTCTCTCGGCTTGGGGTCTTTGATTCCGAATCCACGCAGCGGAGTCTTTAATGTTCTTGGGAAAAATAGTGGGGGACTTTTTATCCCGTCCGTGTGAGGCAGCTAGAGCGGATCCGTTCGCACATGTGCTGAAGCATGTGTGAGAACCCTCCTCCCTCCCTCCCTCCCTCCTTCTCCTTCGCATTTTTGGTGGCTTGGGTGTGGGCGACGAAAAGGAAGGGGGAAGAGAGAGAGAGAGAGGAAGGGATTATTGGCGGTGGGTAAAATTTCCCCCTCAGTCTGAACAGCGACGCCCACGCCCGACGGGGGAAAAAGAGAAAAGGAAGAAAGATTATAACGGATTTCCCCAAACGGAGAAGGCGAGGAAAGGATTTTTTTTCTTTTCGGAAAAGGTCCGTACTTAGCGCACATATGGGCGTAGCCGCTGGCTTCGGAAACTGCCAAATATTTGGGCAGGCGCGACGCCGTAGCAATATGTGTGGGAATTAAAAGTGACAATACACATCAATTTGTGACTTACGTGAGCAATGAGCCCCATTATTTGTTATTGTCGTCTAGTCTGGGGCGAACGATTTTCTGGGCGTCTCCCATCTAACGTGCCCCCAAAAAACGAAGCACATTGGGCGCTTGTTAGGAGAAGCAGGATCTTCGAAAGAAGGGAGGAGGGAGGGCGTCGCCGCCTTTCTTGTCCGTCAGAAGCGAAGGAAGGAGGCTGATTGGACTTAATCCGATATATCGGAGTTTTCTTCTTGTTTCCCTCCTTCCTCTGTTCGTACGTGGGCGAAATAAGGAATTTGCCAAGGGAGGAGAAAGGGAAGGTGATGGATATTGGGGAGGAGGGGGAAATTGACCAGGAGCCAAGAAGAAAGGGCAAACGAAGAGCGACGCCCAGGAAAAATTGGGAAAATTATTGGGGCGAGCGGACGGACGCCTTGTTACCTGCGGAAAAGAAAGAAGGCGAATTCGCCAAAAAAGAAACTTCCGCCTTTCATGAAGCACGAGAAATGCCTGGCAAAATGTGCAGTACAATGGGTACGGTCTTTTTCGGGAAGTGAACAAAAGAGCAGACAGGGCAAATGGGCGAATTGTTTGCCTTCGTCGTCGGCGGGAGTTGAGCGGGAAGGAGCTGGAATTATTGATAGCGGAGGGCAAATAACTTTTAATCGGGAGCGGCTTTTGGGTCCCGGGAGGGAAGGAATTGGAGTCACGCCCAAGTATCAAGGATATTGGGCATTCATCATCACCGTTCTGGTAAATTCCAATGACGGGTAAAAAGACCTTTTACTTTTTGGCTTTATTACACCTCATATGCGATATCGCCCGGTGAGAAAGAAAGAATAAATTGCATCTCTTCGCTGGTAAGAAGGATTCTTTCGGGGAGTGATGGAAAAGGAAAGAAGAAAGAGAAACTTCTCCCACATCAGGTCGATGGAAAAAGAAAGAGGAGGAGGAGGGATGAGGAGACATGCATCATGGCCGCCCAAGGCAGAGCAGAAGGACCGACCGGCTTGGCCCTCCCGCGGAGAGAGAAGGAAAGAGAAAAGAAACGAAACTAAGAATGGGGAGGGAGATGATAGGGGATTTGCCCATCTTTTGAAAAAGCAAAGAGTTATTTAATATTAAGTGTTTGTTCTACGTATATTTCTGTGTTTTTCATAGAAGAGGCTTTCTTGGCGATTGTTCCTCCCCAAGCCAAGCTATCTTTTCCCTCCTCTCTTTTCGAGATCTAATTGCTTTTTTGTCCGTAACTAGATCGCTCTCTCCTCTACCCAACCTTTCTTCTTCTGCCCTCTCTTCCTTCCCCTTCCTTTTTCCTGCCATAAGTCATGATTGTCTTGTTTGGTGGTCCTCCCCTCTCTTCCTCTTTTCTTGCTAGAGTTTAGTTTGGAGCAGCTAGGAAGGAAGGGTTTTTGAACCTCCCTTTCTCTTCCCCCCTCTTCTCATGTCAGGACTGTCATTGACTTCAATCAAAGGAGAACGCAGCTCGACCCACCCAGTGAGGAGGAAGGAAGCGAGCTCATTCGTCGACAACAATGGGTGCTTAAAAAAGAAAGAGGAAAGAGGCGAACGGGGTGCGTTTCCAACAGACACAAAGGAAAAATCAGGTTCCTCATATGAATCACTCCTACACCTAGCAATGCAGTATGTATTGAGTGGGAAGAATAAGTTTAGTTTTTGCTTCACATTTGGCATTCGAAATTCTATGGCTGATACGAGAAGCAGAAAAAAGGCTTATAACGAGCCCCAGCTCACGAAAAACAAGCCTTTCCCCTTCCTTCCCCAACCTAGGTGGGCGCCCCGACTCAACTCCAGCTCCAAGTCAAGCAAGCAAGCAAGCTCTTAGGCTTCACGTGCAAGAGAAGACGAGGGAAGGAAGAGGTGGGTCTCAAGCCCATTTCTTTTTGCTGCCTCGCTTGCCTTGCATGTGTGTGGTGCGGAGGAGGAGGAGGAGAAATCGTGATGGAAATCAAATAATGCTGAAGAGGAAGGAGGAGGAGGAGGAAAGGGGGAGGGCGAACTCTCTCTTTCTCCTTTTCGCAGAGGAGTGATGATTCAAAAGGGAAAGAGAAAGAGGAGGAGGAGGAAAAAAGGTTTTTGCAGGTAGTGGTTTTCTACTTGACGGGAGAGGAAAGAAAGAAAAAGAAAGAAAAGGCATTGGGCTTCTCCCTCTTCTCTTTGGGAAACTCCTCCTCCTCCAAATTCGAATATTTTGCGTCGCTGCTGCTGCGGCGGGACAAAAACTTCGGACGGAGAGAAGGGGGAAAAACTTCGATTTGTGAGCCGAGCCTTTTCGGCTTTGGCTTTTGCAGATACACATTGGCAGAAGGAAAAGAGGAGGAGGAAGAAAACTTTTCTGTTCCAATGTTGCTGCTGCGGTCTTGGCGGCCCCCCTTCCACCACCAACAGAGGCCGGGAAGATGGCGATAACCGCATTGGAACATCCCCCCTTTCCCGCCGAACGAAGGAAACTTCCGCCGAGAGAACGAGCGGGGTTTGCCGGTGGTCGGTTGCGGAAGAGGCGACGGCATTGCCGTATCCTACTTACAGTGGTTGCCGACACCATTGCGAAGAGGGGGGATTGAGGTTTTTCTTCTTTTCCGTAGCAAAGAAGACGAAACAAGTAAATGCCCTATTATTACTTTCACAGGCACTTACTCCATTTTCGCGAAGGAAATAAAATAATTTGGGTTGCACTTTTCTCTCCTGTAACTGGTGGGAGATGTGAAAGGGTGTTTCTCTCACTCCTCCGCCCTCCTCCCTTTTTATTGGAGTTTTCTTTTCTTGGGCAATTCTGGAGGGGCCTCCTTCCTCTCCGTTCAATTTTCGGGAAGTGTCTGCGGGGGCAAAGGGAGGGGGGCTGGAGGAAGAGGATGGGTAGCCATGGCGACGGGAATTGGCAAAAATTGGCCGTAAAATTTTTGCAAAGTCGTTTCGTTAAGGGGGGGGAGGCTCCTCCAAGAGGCATCGTATTGCAAAAAAGCAAGTGAGAGAAGTCGTTCTTCTTCGGATGTGGCTTTTTTTGTCGTCGTCTCCAACTGGGAAAAGAAGCCATTAAGCCTCTCCCTGTATTTCTCCCCCGAGGAGGGTGGAATACATATGTATATCGTACAAGGCGTATTACACGAACGGGCGAACGGATGATCCATTTCCATCCATATGCAACAAACACATAACGAGGAGGAGGGATCGGAGGAGGGGAGGAAGACATTATTTTCCCATCATTGCCGTATTGAAGGAGAGAGAGAGAGGAATAAAGACCGGATGTCGTTATCGATTCTTGCCGTGAATACGAAGAGGAGGAAGAGGGAGAGGAGCGAGGACCCCCTCGATCTCTTTTCCCCTATCATCTTCTTCTTCTAGTGCTGCTGCCTGTCACATTATGCCTCCAAGTCTCTTCTCCTCTCCACTCATGCATGCAGCGACGGCGGTGGAGGCAACGGAAAAGGAGGGAGGATAAGAAAGGGCCGGCATAAACGTGCCATAGAACCAATCGGAAAGAGTGAGCCTTTTTCCATACAACTTAAAGCTACAATAGAGTTTCTTCATTATTTTATAGTTAGGGTTTTTTCCTTGAAGGTGGGTGAGCTACGGTGTCACTTTTCTCTATTTAGATCTGGCTGTATAATATTGACGAGCTAGTTGCTGCATGTGTATCACGCCTGACTGATCTCTTCTTTTCCTTCCCAGCCACTCCTCATATGCCACCCTCCCTTTTCCCTCTCCCCCCCACGCAGCCACAGCGTTTTCACTAATAATGCCCTCTTTTTCTCACCACACCGCATTGTTCCGCCATCCCATTTCGATATACACGCCGCGGATTGACACACATGAAGCGAAAAGATATAGATGGAAAAAATCCCCCCCCCTTTCTCCTTAAGTATTTTTCTTTTCCTCTGTCATCTGGACAGGAAAAATCGGCGAGCCGGCGAAGGCAGAAAGAAAGGAGAAATTCCCCTTTCTTTCTTTTGCCAGTGATCAGACACGTTTTCTCCATCCCCTCCCTCCTCCCCTGGGGGCCGTTTTCTTTTCTTTCTTTTCTTTTTCTCTTTTGCTGTCCACTGTGTCCAGACTTCTTTTCCTTCGTACGTGTACCTACGGTAGCAATAGATGACTGTTAGCACTCCATATGGGAAGGGGGGAATGGCCAAGCAAGTCACCTTCCCTCACAAACCTGCCTTGAGCCCCCCTCCCTCCCCCCCTCCCCTCCCCTGTGACAATCTTTCTCTTCTCCCCCCCCCCTCGCGGTAGCTTCGTCGGCACAACCCAAGCACCCAGCACCACATGACAATGCCCCCTCCCATCTCTTTAGGCGGGGGTATCAAAGAGGGGGAGGGGGGGAGGTGCCGCCGTGCGACTTAGCAGAGTCTGGCACCCAACAACGCAAAGGTGGGCTGTTGCTGCTGCCGCCACCGTCGGTCGGTCCTCCCTCCTCCATTGCCACCTCCTCATGCCAATGCTTCGTTCGACGGGGGGAGGAGGAGAGTTCACACTGTGTCTCCCCCTCGCTGTTTAACGATCCCCCCTCCCCACAACTACCGTATTCGATGGTATACGTAGGGGAGAGAGAGAGAGAGAAGGAAGAAGAAATACAGTTGAACACGCAAGAGGGCTTTTTGCGCCGGATATTCTGATTCCGGCGAAGGCAACGCAAATCGAATTTATTTGCGAAATACACGCCTTGGTGAGGGAAAGAGGAGGAACATACCAACTGCCGTAGTACAAAAACCGCGGAGGGGAATCGGTCCGAAAAATCTGTCTTCAATCCCCTCCCCTCCTCTTTCTTCTTCTTTTCCCAATTCTGGCTTTGCGTGCGAAGGAAGCAGCGAGGGAAAGAGAGGAGGAGGGAGAAAAGAGCGATTCGAATCCGAAATCCGGTTTCCCAGACACTCACTCTCTCCGATCAGAAAAAAGAATTACTGGCCATCAAGAGAGTTGGTCCGTCCGTCGGTCTAAGAAAGAGGAGGAGGGGCCTTGATCATGCATGACAGACACCTTCCTCCTCCTCCTCCTCCTTCTCTTTCGTTCTCTTTTCTTCTTCTTCCACCTGCTGCTTCGGTTTTTTCGTTTCGATTCGCACGCGAAGCCAAAGGAGGAGGAGGGCTGAGTCAGTCTCTGAGGCAGTGATTGCCTTTTCGCTTCCCCTCCTCCTTCGAGCCAAGCAGAACAACCGAACCTGCTTCGTCCGAACGACCGACGGAGCGTGATACACCTCCTCCCCCTCCTCCTTTTTCCGAGTGATCGGCTGCCTGCACGAAACGAAAGGAGCCGTGGGCCAATGGGCGCCTTCGCCTTCCTACTTCGACTTCGAAACGATTGGGAAAAGGGAGGAGGAGAACCGAACGAACGACGACCGCCTTCTTCTCTCTCCTCCTCTTTTCTTCTTAGGCTGCCAACTACGAGATTCACCGACACCCTTTGAAACCTCTCCTGCCCTGTTGCTTCCGCCTCACATCATGGTCGAATTTCCCCTCCATCTCTCCCTTTCTCCGTATAAGGGCAGCCTCCGCCTCTTCCTTTCTCCCCTCCCTTTGAAAAGACGTCAATGCCTCTCTCCCTCCTCTTCTTCCTTCCAAAGCCGATCCCCCCTCCTCCTTCTTGCCAGGCCGCCTCCTCCTTTCAGCCGACGACGATGGAGGCAGGTTGGATGGAACGAATTCAATACCCTCCTCCTCCCTCCTTTCTCCTTCTACAGCAGAAGACGGAGGAGAGGTCCGTGATAGGTTATTGGTTCCTGCCTGAGAAAGAGAGGAGGAGGAGGAGGTAGAAGAGAGAAGGCTGATCACGAAACGAGAGGAGGGGGAGGGGCTGAGAAAGAGGAGGAGGAGGAGGAGGCAGGTTTTGAAAGGTTGGAGGAGGAGGGCGAAAGGTCGCCGCCGCTCTTTCTCTCTTCACGAAATCGAAGTTAGGGAGATTTCCCCGCCTCGCTCGTCCAACCATCTTTCTTTCTTCCTCTTCACGTATGAGGGGAGAGGGGGGATCGAAGTAAATCTCTTTCGCGTCGGTTTTTATGGCCTCACGAATAAGAGGGGGGAAGACATGATGTAGTGAGATGATGGTGCCCCTCCCCTTCCTCCCTCACTCCTCCTATCTACACGTCTGATACATGCGCGAAACACATTCTTCCACTTTCTGGACAAAGACTTCCTTTTCCTCCGCCGCGGGATCAAAGCACTTGATCATGGAGGAAAAAGGAAACTCCGTCGTCGTTCGTGAAACATTCTCCCTCTCGCTTTTAATGGCCCCTGGCGAAAAGAGGAGGGGAAGGGAAATAATCGCTATCAATGCAACTGACAGCCAAAGCCCTTCTCTCCCCCCTCCCCCCCTCTGCTGTCTGCCTGCCTATCCATCCAGTCAGGCGAGGTTTTTGCCCCCACTTCGGCGTTCTCGCTGAGTAACAGCCGCCAACGTTGCAAAAGCTCCCTCCCCTCACTCTCCCCTCCCAAAAAACAACCATCAATACTTAATTGTTCGGAGTCATTAGCGGCTGCGTTCGCTCGAGGAGGAGAAGGAGAAGAGGGCGGTTGGTTTTTGGCTGCAATCAAGCAAGATTGGCCTTTAGGGAGGGTTCGTTCGTTCGGGCGACGGGTGAGGGAGGGAGGGATTCGCCAATTGTTCTGCACTGACGCGCTGCCATCGAAGCGGATTTTGTGTTCGGGTGAATCTTGAGCTCAGACCGATGAGGTAAGGGAGGAGGAGAGTGGTGCATGAGGAGGAGAGGGAAAGGGAGGAAGTTGCCGGCACTTCGCCCTCTACTTTCGACGTTTTCCGGTGCAAAAAAGGGCGGGAGGAGAAGAGGGGTGTGGAAGAAGGAGGAGGAGGAAACTTTTTACGCGATTTCCGATGTTTGATGATGGTGATGGCCACCGGCCACCGCTCTCCTCCTCCGTCTGCTTCTCCTACGGTCGGCCTCACCCTCTAACACTCTTCTCTTTTCTAATGGCTGTAAACAACCGTTTTCCCGTACGGAAAAAGAGAGGATGGAAGATCAATTGCAGGGGAGGGAGAAGGAGATGGATTCCCTGCTTCCTCTCAGAGGCACCACTCACTCCAGTTTCCCTCCCAAAAACGGGGAGAGAGGATCTTTTTCCTTTTTTTTTCTTCGCCCGGCCGAAAAAGGGAAAAAGTGGGGAAGGGAAAGCGATGTGAGCGCGATACAGATAAGGGAAAGAGAGAAGGGTCCCGAAAGTGGCGCAATTGGGAGTTGGGGAGAAGAGGAAGAAGAAGGGCGCGATAAAAAAGGGAGAGGAAAGAGGTACAAATCACTCAAGTCTTGGAAGAAGATGGCGCATCTTTCGTTTCTCCTCTGGCTCCCCCCCGCTGATTCTGCCACCAAAGGAGAAGGAGGAGGATCCCTTTGAATTCCACTTAGGTGCTCACTCACTCTACCTTTTCCTCCCTCCATCTTCTCCTTTTTTCCCTTGGTGGTCAAAATCAGATGCAGCAGAGAAGGAAGAAGGGGCCGGAAACCTTTTAGATCAGCCCTCCTCCTCCTTTCTTTCTGCTTTTCAGACACCCCCGACGAGAAAAAGAAAGATAGAGACTCTGCCGAAAGATAAAACCCCTCCTCGCCCTTTTCCTCCTTCTCTTTGCAATCAGCATCTTTTCCTCCTCCTCTGAATCGAGGCCAAAGCACAGACGCCGCAAAAAAAGATATGGGGAAGGAGGTGTTTTGACATCGGCCCGAGGCAGGAAATGTGGGAGTCGATATGTTGGCCGTTTTCCCGTAGCCTCTCGAAAAGTAAGTGTATGGCAGCAGCTATATACAGGGGATTATTTAATGCAGGTTTGGGATGAAATATCTGGGGATCTGCTGCTCTGACTCTGCTGCCCAGAACGGCGGCAACAGAAGCCGATATCCCCCCTCCCCCTATTTCCCTCCTCCCCTCGAGCTAATGCCAAAGTGTCTCTTTCGCTGTAAGGCATTTGCCAAACTTGAGACACCGCTCTAGCAAGTCCCTTCATTTAGCATACGAAACCGCAAGAAAGACTTCTTCCGCGGGCAAACATACGGCGAATGTCCTTCCTCCGGCCCTTTTCGCGCGTCTTTTTCTCGATCGGTCCAAATTCTCCTCCTTTGCTGTCGTCGCCTGAGGCGGCTTAAAAAGATCAGCGCGAAGAAAGGAAAGGAAAGGGTTGAGAGAAAGAGTAGGAAGGGGAGGGAGGCGATTTTTTCTCTGATGAGGCATCTTTTACAGTTCTGGCCTGCTTCTGCAGAAGAAAGGGGGAAAAGGGAAGGGATTTGGCAACTGATGCTCCTCCCTCCTCGCATTCCTTTGTGGCCGACGACGACGACGCGGATTTCCCACACCGAAATACACATCAGCGTGAGAAATGGAAATTTCCGATACATAACAGGTGTGTCGTCGCTGTGTAGGAGGGAGGAGAGAGGCTGTTCAATAATCCGTGAGAGAAGGGGAGGAGGAAAAAAAGATGTGCATCACATGAATTCGAACGTTCCTATTCCGTGTGTGTGTGTGGGAAAAGCAGGTGTTTTCTGCCTCTCTTTTTTTGATGCGGAGTGTGATCCGAATTCCCAAATACCCACTATTTCTGCCTTCCCCCCCTTCCGCCCTCCGCCTTCTCTGCAGCAGTCGTGTGTATTTCGGAAAATCCTCGGATTCGGATTTTCATGCATGCTCACTTTTTTCCTCCCGGGGAAAGAAGGGGAAGAGAGGAGGTGAAAGGATTGACTGAAAGATGGGGGAGAAAGGGGGAAATGCTGCGTTTTTTGCCTCTTGTTTTGATACCTTTCGCTCGCCTTTTCCTTCGAACGAAATGGAGCCCAAATAGATCAGCAAAACGCTCGTAAATCCCTTCGCACTCCAGACGAAAACGAAAATTAACATAAAAGGTCACAAGCCGAAAAACGCGAGATTTTCCCGGTAAAAAGAGGAGGCGAAGGAGAAATTTCTCTTTCTCCGCATGTCAATCCTCGAAATGTTTTTATCCCCTCATTCTTCTTCTCCTCCAACTCTTTTCGCTCCGCATCTAGTAAAGCGCGTCGGAGAAATGAATATCCAGTATTATTGTTTTTGCGCCTCCCTTCTTCCCCCCCTTTCCCTCCTGCCGAAAAATTCAAAATACGGGAAACAGAGCGTTCGTTCGGGGTAAAAAAAACGGGGGTGAAAATTTTATGCAAAATCTGTCTTTCCGCCTCCGTTTCCCGAATCTTCTTTCCGTCTTTTTCTAATCCGTAGGTGTGTGACACCTTCCTCTTCCTTTGCTTTTTTCCCTTTCCCCTCTCCTCTCTGTCACTTTGATTTTTCGCCTCTCTTTTTAGGGCGGGAAATGAATTTATGCGGCTTCCCTCCAATGTGGCAAAAAATCAGGGAGATGGAGGAAGCCGTTCGCGTTTCGGGTTTCAATCCTGTAAATCGAGAAAAAGCCGATGGCGGAGGAGGGAGCAGCGGAGATTTTCCCCTCATATATGCAAAAAGAAATAAATATTCCCTCCCCGGTGAAAATGGCTTCCCTATTGCGCAAAAGGAAAAGGGGAGAAAATATGAGACATTTCTTTTTTTCTTGCAATGTTCCGATATCCCCCCTCTACTCTTTTTTGCCTCATATCCCAGCTGGGTTTGCTCCTGCAGTAGCACGATCAATCTTTATTGGGCAAATCGAATTGTATACTGTCGATGAGGGCTGCCACCGACCACGATACCTCCCTCTCCCCTTCTCCGCCGTCCGTTCCCCCCCCCAGGGGAGGATGCACCAACGGAGAGGGCAAACTGGCGGAGCTCTTGATGCAAGATAGAAACTCACCTGCAAAAAGAAAGTAGATAGAACATAAGAAAAGAACTCAAACATATAGCATGCCAGCAAGCGCTCCATTGCCCTATTGAGCACCATAGTCCAGATCACTCTTTCTTTCGGGCAAAGAAAAAGGGGTGGAGAGAGGGAGGGAGAGAGTGAGAGGCGATATTGAAAGAGCCAATATTCCCCCCTTTCTCCATCCTGCTATAGCAGCATTCCTCCCTAGAGAGCGAACGAAAGGTGTGTGGTGTGGTGTGGTGTGATGGCGACCGACCGAGAGAGAGAGCGACCGGCGCCCAAACATTGGAAGTGGCCGCCATCCATACACCACCCTTTCACCATCCCCCCTCCCTTCCATTATTGCCTCCATTCCCCCTCCCCCTTTTCTATTGAAAGGCAAACGCCTTTTTCCCATATTATTCCTTTCAGCACGTGGTCAGAAGAGATTTTTTTTTGGGGGGAGAGGTGGGAGGTGCAGGGGCCGGCGCCGCCGCGGTATCAATATATGGCTTCGCCACCTTTTTTATGTCCGACAACAAAAAAGCCTTGCCACCACGATATATAAGACTAATGAACAGAAAAGGTCACTTTTTTCCCATATTTTCCCCGCGCGCGAAAGGAGGGAAAATATGGCTGAGGCGGCGGCGCGTCCTCTCGAGCGTGGAAAAAAGGGTTATCGGAGCGGGGAAAGGGAGGAGGAGGGGGAGAGGGAGAGGGAGAGGAGGGGGGCAACAAGTAGTGATAGCCGATGGGAGGGAAGGGGGAAGGGGGAAGGGGGACGAAAGATTGGCCTCATTCTCGGCTCACTTGCTCTTCCCCTTCATCCCGCCCCAAAAGAGGGCTAAGGAAAAAAGGGGGATAGATGGCCACTTTTTCTTCATTTTCTGCCCCTGAGGACAAGAAAAGAGAAGAGGGAAGAGTATCGATCGATTGGTCACTTTGTCAACAACAACACACATGTGTGTGCGAGAGAGAGAGAGAGAGCATCACACACATGAACACAATGCTTTCCCCCACTCTCCATTTTCCGTTATTACTCGCGGCTGATCTGACGATAATGATTCATCCTTTAGCCTAGCTCCGCCGTCTTCTCTATCCTAATCCCCCGTCCCTCCCTCCAAGGCAGTCAATGATCCGTGGAATATGTTTCGTCGAACGGAAGAAAGGATCGTTTTTCCCAATAAACACGTCATATGGTCACCCCAAAAAAAGTCCATTAAGATGCATTTTTTCCTCCTACGGATATGGGGGATTTCGTGGTGGGATACACCTAAATGTGGTATCGCAAATGAAGTCCGCTCCATATCCGAGCATATACGATCGAAACAGCCACCCAGCCGACTGAAAAGGGGGTTTGGCATTGGCATACAAAGTAGCAACGTTGCCTGCTGTGAGGGGGTGTCTTTCCTCTTCTCTTTCTGCGCAGTGTCATGGCCACCAAAGACGGAAGGAAAGAAGGAAGGGTTGCTGGTCTCTTGCCCTCCTTGCTTCAATACGGATTGTCAATAAAGTAAGATTAATGATGGCGGCCACTCCTCTTCTCCACCGACAGAGGAGGAGGAGGAGGAGGGAAGCCACTATCCCTCTTACTCCTTGCTTCCTTCTTCTATACACACATCCGATCTTGACAGATTTCCTTCTTGCAGCACAGCCTCACTCCATTTCCCCGAGTGTATATCGAGAGACCAAAAATTTAAAGTCCTCGCCTGATACAGGTGCGCTCGAATTTAGAGGTGCATCACGCTCCAGGTGAAGGGTGGAATCTCCAATGGAATAATGAAAAGGAAGACTGCCTCTGGTGGTAGTGGTGTATCGAAAGGGGAAGGGGGGGTTCCCCTCCTCCTTTAATGAAGCAAGTGGAATTGAAACCACGGAATGGGAACAGGAGGGGAGGGGAGAGAGGAAGCCATTGAACAAAACTGACATTAATTGGAGCCTTTCGAACGGGGGGAAGAGGAGGAGGAGTGTTCGATTTGACTGCGGCTGCTGCTTCTGTTCTGGCTGCTGTTTTTGTGCACCACTGGCGCTTCCACCGTTAAAACCCTCTCTTCTTTCTCCTATTGATTTATTCAACTCCAACGGCGAGAGCCACACTACCACGAATTTCCCTTGGAGCTGTCTTCCTTTTTGCATGTGTACGTTTATACTTACTTGCTGCTGTGGTTTCTCCCGTTTTTTGTAGGAATTATTATTTCTCTCATTCCGGGAAAACGTGGAGGGGGGAAAGAGAAAGATTTTTGAGGGAGGGAAAAAAACCCAGCGTGACTGATCGATGCCGTGTTCCTCCGACCGAAGCCGCGGGCTGGATTTCGTACTAATACAGCAGGATTTGTCGTAGCAAAAGGAACGACAAATCACAATTAACGGAATGCCACAAAAATAATAATGAATCGAAGAAACTTACTTTTTGTCGGTTTTTTTTTGTTTTTTCGCATTCCGCTCCGCTTGCCGCGAGGATGAGGGGAAGCCGAGGGTTGCGAAAAATAGATTAATATCTACAAAGAGGGAGCAATCTAATCACGACAAAAAAGGGAAGAAAGAGGAACGGCGGAGGCAATCGGCTTAATGAGTTATTGGTAGTAGGCAAGATCACCAAGGTTTGACAGAAAATATTAATTAACTTATAGGAATAGAACAACAACGTTGTTATGATCATACTCTCTCAAAAACGAAACAAAATAAGCCCATGGAGTATCGACTGTATAAACAAAAGTTGTTCAATGTCGCACCCTCCAGTGCAGTGCAGATATTAGTAGTAATTGATCATTGGCGTCGACCTCCTTTCTCTCTTCCCTCCAGCTTGTATTTTTTTTCATGTCAGAAAGGCATTAGCTCCATTGGGGGAAAAGGGGATCGGAGGAGAAGGAAAAAAGAGCCATTGTGGAATTGACTGCAGACAGAACGGAGCGGATAGAGGGGGGAGGGACGGAAAAAAGCTTTTTGCGGTCGACTACTACGACTCCTTTCCCAAACGGAAGAAAAAATATGGAGCAAAAAAAGCTGCCATTAACGTATTAATTTCCCCCGCTCTCCTAAGCGAGAGAGAGAGCAGAAAGCACAAAGACAGGTCTGTCCTATCCTGCTGCGGCAGAAGTCAGTTAGGCACACGATACAGAATGGCGTGACCGACCGGCGACGCATTGACGTGTTCGATTTCCCGGAAAGTACTGTAATAGAAAACGGGGAGGGAAATTAATTATTCTGCCTTTATTTGAATTCGAAAGGTGCCTTAGTTTCTTTTTCCTCATATTTTGCGCGAAAGAGGTGCACGGACGACACAAAATATTGATGCTCCTGTATCGAGCTAGCACCTCCTGAGCCCACTGATCAATTATTAACACGTCCTCCTCCTCCTACTTGCACTTAAAACACCCTCCTCGGATGTCTCTTCCCCCTCCAGAATTAATGGACCAAACGCGCTTTCCCCAATATCTTCCTCTACGTTTCACCCCAAACTTGGGATATGGGAAAGTGACAACAGCAGCGATGTTGCTGAGCAAGAAATTGTGATGAGAAAACATCGCACTCTTGGCCCATTCATTCATTTCATTCATTGTTTCCAGTGCAACACTTTTCTTGCCCTATTCCCCATATAAAACGACGGGACGATCGGGCGGACAAAAAAAATTGGGCGTGCGATCGAAATGCGGGGAAAGGGGCGAAAGGAGGACACGGCGAGGCTGTCAATTTGCTCTTGACAAATGGTACTTTTTCTGCACTATCCCCATCAAGGTTTTTTTGCCGCCTCTGTTGGGCAAAAACGCGGGAAGCGCGAAAGAATTTATATTTCAGTAGTGTTCACACCACCCTTTCGAATATTCTCTTTCCGCAAAGCAACAATTTAGATAAGCCACCATCACCAGAGAAAAGAGCACTCGAATCGTACAGGAAGGAGGGCGGTGATATAAAAAGTGAAGTGGAGAGAAATCCCCCTCTGTATTGGAATGTGGAGAGGAGGGGAGAGAAAGTGAAATCGAAAAATTACGATTCATCATCATCATTCCTCTTCTTCCCCCCCTCTTCTCCTCCCGCCATACGTACGTAGGAGTGGTGGAACAGGCTTCCCCTTTCTGTCTGTTTCCAATACGGGAAATGTGAGTGTGTGTTCACGCAGACGGAGAAAAGAACTTTTTTCTTCCCTTTTCGCCAAAACAGAAGGGGGGAAATGTTCACCGTCATCGGAATTCAAGCCTCTCGCCCTTCGTCAGTGAAAGAGTCACAAGATGTTTTCCCGTTTCAAGAACGAAGCTGTTTTTCCCATATTCCGCTTCTTGCTTGTTCAAATAACGGAAGAGGAAAATAAATTCTCTAGAAAAAGAAGAATATGGGGAAACTGCATTAAGAAAAGCAAAGCCAGATCGGAATTCCAAAAGAGCATCAACGCACCGCCTCACGCAGCAACAACAAAAGCCTCAATCCTATCCCCCGTTTTCTTTAAAGATGGAAGGGAGGAAACGTCAGGG
>JAAUYJ010187606.1_pt1 | contig 15511 bp, 11 predicted proteins | sample 7278031 | NCBI WGS metagenome assembly JAAUYJ01 (sample SAMN14350222, study PRJNA611818) | marine sediment metagenome | isolation source: surface marine sediment (1.8m) | place: French Polynesia: Moorea | collected 2018-08 | reverse complement strand
GAAACAAAAGTTTCGAGTTGTACTCCTGAATAAATCAAGTAAATTACTTTTTTACTTGTCTATCGAGCGAGATATATTTCTGAGTTTTGATAGCTGATGCAAATTTCAAACAAAAGTTTCGAGTTTTACTCCTGAAAAATTAAGTAAATTATTTTTTTACTTGTCTATCGAGATATATTTGTGAGTTTTGATAGCTGATGCAAATTTGAAACAAAAGCTCTAGTTTATTTGGGGTAAAGTAGTTAACAAACTGGTTTATACAACTGGATAATTAGGGGTATTGTTCATAATTTATGCTACAAAAAAGACTTTTAGTATTCCGGATGTACAAATATGGGAGGTTAGGGGAGAAGTATAGGTTAAGTCAGAAGTCAGTAGGGGCGAATGGCCATATTTGACGGGGTGAGGATGTCCGCTCTAGTCATAGCAACTACTATAAACGTGGGAAAAATCTAAACGCTCCTAGACTAATAAATGTCAAAAACAGACTTTGAATATTGTTAATTACTTGAGGTGTTCAAATCTCGCCGCAGGATTGCATTAATGGAAACTAATTCGTATAATTCTGGTCTCAAAAAAGAGTAATTATGTAAATGTAGTGATATTTACAGCAGATTTCCGGCTTACAATGTAAAAGACTTGAATTGAATGTCTTACAGTGCGGCCATCTTGCCCGTAATCAGAGGCATCTTGCCCGCGATACTTGTACCTCATAACATCGGGAAGCGCTGTATAAGTCAATCTCTTTTGCCCAGATCAGGTAATTGTTAATTATTAATTATTAATTATTAATTATTAATTATTAATTATTGAACGCCCTTAACCTTCAGAATAATTATTAATTTTATTAGCAATTTCTAAAGCTTGTTGATGATAATTATCCGCGTGCTGCTGTTGACCTAAATATTGATAGACTTTTTCCATTGAATTAATAGTTTTCAACAAGTCCGTACCATATTGTGCCACAATACTTTTATGAAATCCATCATTATCTTGATGTTGATAAGTTGGCATTTTTCCAGGAACAGGAAATATATTTCTATTATGTTGATTTTGAGACGAGTCATTACTGGAATCAAAAGTTAAATTTAATCGTTCTAGAGAATCTTCCCAAAGTTTTTTACGAATATCTAAAGCCATTTCTAAAAATGCTTGAGCTTGGCGAGGTCGAATCAGTAAAAAATAAGCTTCCCCCATATTATGAAGAGCAGTTGACTCGTGAATTTGAGAAACAATTTTATCAATTTTTGCAGATTGACGGAGCTTCTGAAAAATGTTTAAAGACTTACGAGAGAAGTTTAATGATTCTGGAGGTAATCCCAGTAGATTATCAATTGTACTAATATGATTAAGAGTTTTGCCAAGCCCTAATTTATCTTTCGATTTTATAAATATTTTTAAGGCTTTTGAATAACATTTCAAAGCATCAGAATATTCACCTAATAAACGATAGGCTTCACCTTTTTCATTATATATAGTAGCAATTTTTGTATGATTTTTAATCTTTTTTGCCAGTTCTAAGGATAGCTCTAAATATTTAAGAGCATTGGCGTATTCTCCAATTCGACAGTGAACTAATCCGATGCGATAGATAATATCAAGTCTCAGTTCGGTACTATTGATTAACTTAGTAATTTCTAAAGCTTTTTGGAATGCTTTTAAGGCTGTTTCTAACTGACCTATACTGTAGAGGCGATCGCCTTTTTGGTAGAGATTTTTTAATTCCTGTTGATGACTGGAAATAGGTTTCATGATAGTTATCCTTGACTATACTGAAAATTCATCATCGCTAAAAAGTTTGGTTATCTAATGTAATATACCAAATCTTACTGATAATTTATACAGCGTCTATTACTTTGTTAATCAAGGACTTTATATTTTAGATTATTCTCCATAATTTAACTCCACATAAATTATTATCTGGGAATGTCTAATATGATTTTTGATTAATTAATTATATTAAAAGGTGGATATGGTTTGAGGCTGTAAGTAAACTCATAAATTTGTTATAGTTTTACCGAAAAATTATTTCATATTAGATGAAATTAATGTGATAGTAAGCAGTCAGCTTTCAGCTATTAGCTTCGGACTACTACTATTGGAATTTTTAGATAATTGAAGATTTTTTGAGGCTGAATTTTATGGGATTTTGATATAAAATAGTTTTTTTCAATTATCTTAAATACATACTATAGTATCTTCCTAATTTTAGTATATAGTTTTTCTCAAGGTCGTGAGGTACAGTTATCTTTATTATCTTTTTATTCCCTGTTCTCTGTTCCCTAAAATCAACGAATGACTGTACTTAGAAAATATGGGAATTGCTATATATTTTCATGTTTAGTTAGCAGCGAACCTCAAATAAAATGGTAAAGCTGAAGTATTATAAATTTTGTTTTGATAGCTAAAATTTTCGTTGAACTTAGGATATTGCTCGTGAAATTTGTTTGCTTTTTGCTCTTGACCTAAATTTCGATAAACTTGCTCTATCAAATTTATGATTTTACCTAAATCTGCTCCATACTGTGCAATGATACTGTGGCTAAAAATATCTGTTTTCTCTGGAGTTAATTTAAGTTTTTTAGTGAAAACATGATTATGATATTCACTATTTGAGACTAAATTACCCCAAAGATTATCCTGATTTTTTTGAAATTGCTTAATAAACTTTTTCCATATTTTCTGACGAATAACTAAAGCTAGTTCTAACATTTCTTTAGCTTGAGTAAAGCGACCTAGCCAAAAATAAGCTTCACCTATATTTTGAAGCGCTTTAGCTATATTAACTTGGGCAATTAACTTATCAAATTTCGATTTTCTTTCAATTCTATGAAAAATATCTAGAGATTTTTGGCAGCAAGTAAGACATTGATCAAATAATTCGGTTAAATTGTAAATTTCGCCTAAATTATTAAGGGTTATACCAATACCAATAGGACAATCAATATTTTGGAAAATTTCTAAAGCTTGAGCATAATATCTGAGTGTAGAATCATATTCTATCGACACAGAATAGGTTTCGCCAATATCATTAAAAATCATCGCAACTTGGTATTGCTGATCAAATTTTTTAGCTAGTTGTAAAGCTAGAGTTAAAAATTTCAAAGCACTCTGGTATTTTTCCAAACGACGATAAACTAAACCAAGACGATTTAAAATATTTATTTGTTGCTCAAATTTATTAGATACTAAGGCTATTTATAAGGCTTTCTGAAATATTTGTAAAGCTGGTTCTAACTGACCTCGATCAAATAAGCGATCGCCTATTTGAAACAACTGTTTTAAGTCGGTGATATGAGAAGCTATAGATACCATACTAGTTGACTCTTTCTGATAATTTATCGGTTGTAAGTAGGTAGGCAAAAAAAGTTATAAAATGCCATATACTCGCATCTGAGGAAAACTTAAATTTTATAACACAGAGCGTTTTATATTTAATTATGCCTAGCTACTTAAATACTAATATTTCTGTTGGTAGGGAGGTTATGCAGCTTTTTCTGAGTTCCCTAACTATTGCCGATTATTTTCTTGATTGGGGCGATCGCTCATACTCTGGCCTAATTTACAACTGAATAATTGTTAAAAAAATTATATTTAATTTGACAAATCACTTAATTGTTGAAGTTCCTCTGAAGTCTAGGATTATTTTTGATAAATAGTAGCAGTAGGGAAACATAAATTTTTGACTATTTGTTGAAAATTTCTCAAACCTTGATAGCGTTTCTCAAGCTCAGAGGTACATTTATCTTTTTATCTTTTATTCCCTTTTCCCTGTTTCCTCAAAAAAACGAATGAGTGTTTCACCAATATGGGAATTGCTATACTCTTTCCCATCACTTTATTTCGGCTTAACTTTAATTTTGTCCGACTACTTACCAGTAGAAAGTTTAGAAATCAAAAAATCTGCCTAGCTAATCTAGATCATGTTGCTTTCTTAGCTGACAGCTATATTTATCTGATAATTTACGACTCCGGATTAAATTCAAAAGGTGGCAAAGTTTCCTGAATTTCTGAACTTAAATAAACTGTGACAATAAACTTTTCATCCCAATTTCCGATCACTTGATAAAATAAATAAGAGTCATCATTATCAGAATCTAAACTCTGTTCAATTAAAATTCCAGTTGCATCACTAACCCGCAATTTTACACCTTCTGGTAAACTCATACTTGGAGGAGGACTTAATATTAATAATAACGTCCATTCAGGTGTAGAATCTAACACTAAAGACCAACTTAAAGCATACAATCTTAAAGGAATTCCAGCTAATATTAAATCTTGATAAGCACCTTGAGCATGGGGTGGTAAATCTATACCATTTTCTGGCAATTCATTGATAATTGCTTTAATTTCTTCTGTGGCGGAACGCATTCCTCTCATGGCAGATAATTCGTATAATTCTGGTAAAAATACCCAAGATAATTCACTTGCTAAATTATCTAGTTCGTTTGTTAGCCAGTGCCCTACATTAATTGTTTTCTCTGTCAAAAGATTTAGTAAATCTGGCAAATATTTTTTTAGATAACCAAGAGATTTTTCTGGATTTTCTCCTATTTTTTCTTGGTGATTAATTGTTGTTTCTAGAGGCTGATTAGTATTAGTTACTTTTTGGCATTGCCAATCATATATCCATTGTAATAATTCATAGTGACGGAGGATAGTTGCTCCCTGTTGCCAGTTAAAAATTTCCCATAAATTTTGTTCTGATAACTGAGGCAATAATTTGCCTAATTCGACTTTTGCTGTGGCTAAATTATTAGTATTAGCTGGTATTTCTGGCAAGGGAATTCCGGCTAAATCTAAACAGCGAAAATAGAGTAATAGATTATTAGTTTCTCTGTCAAACCAATTTAAAGGTACTGAATAGTTCCAATCGGTATCTGGAACTAAATTAGCTGCTGTTTGATTTTGGATTAAATCTTGATGGGAAATAAAACCATAAATTTCAACTATTTCTAGTTCTTCTTGAACTTCTACAACTACATATATATGATGGTAAAATTCTGGCAAATCTAAAACTGCTCTGGGTATGCTTATCTCCTCATCTATAATATTACCTATCGTAATTAAACAAACTTCAAATTGATTAATATTCAGATGGCAAACTGCTGGAATTGAATTAGAAAGAACAGGATTAAAAATAGAACATTTTTTTGAGTTAATAGTGAAATCTGTTCCTCTTTGTTGTAGCCATTCTTCCAATCCAAATAAAGCCAAACTATTCAAATATGTTTGCCATTGTCTTGACTCTTCCGGAATTTTACTACTGAGTTTAACTGCTTGCTCAATTTTATCTAATGGCACAATAATAGATTCTGTAGAAATAGGGTTAAAATCAAGCAGATATTCTGAAATATTGGTTAAAGTTTTGTTCATTTTCTTTGACTCCGTTATCGTAAGTTAAATTCTAAATTAGACTGAATTAATAATTAAATCTAGATAGTGACAGACTCTTTTGGAAAAAAGGCTTTCTGTAGGACGACTGTGGGAAATATAACCTTCCGCTTCAGCTTCTTGAATTAATTTGGTAACTTGTTCATCTAGAGCTATTTCTATTTTTTGGTCTAGATTTTTGAGGTTTTGGGGATTAGTATATTCTTCAGCTAGTTCTGAAATTCTCTCCCGCAAAGTAATTAACAAGTGCTGCCGAATATCAGCCCGAAAAGATTTTAATTGTAGTAGTCTAGTTACTTGATATTGAGCTTTTAATCCCAGACTTGTAGCAATTTCTCCCATAGATTTTCCCTGACAATGATATTCATGTAATGCTTGAACAAATTGTTCCTGTTTTTGAGCTTTTTTACGTTTTAATAGCTCTATCCAAATATCTGTAACTTTAGCTATAGCACTATCTAAACTAATAATAAATTGCTGTCGATAATTATTTAAAAACTGATTCTGTTCATCTATAGTATCTATTCGCTGTTCTACAGCAATTTGAGGTGCTAGAGATTTATCATCAAAAGTATCTAATGATATGGTAGGAAGAGAACCAGTTTTTACATATATTCTATATTTTCTGAGGAGAGAAGCCAGATTTTTTAGTTTAGTCATTACCACTTTTTGCGAAAACTTTCGACCTATTTTACTTTCTATAAGTTGAGCAATTTGTTGTAATTGTTCTGCCGTTGGTGGTAAGCATTTTTTGCCTACTCCTGATAGACGTTGTTGGCGACGTTGCCCTCGATAAATAATATGATAACTTGACAAAAGATGGAAATTTTCTTGAATTTCAAAAGCACTAAAATTGTAGAAACGTGAGAAAATTTTTTCTATTTGTTTCGGATTAATATCATTCAAAAGCGCCCAATCACTAATTAAATAAACTCCAGATTCTAGTAAGAAATTATTAAGTTCAGAATTCTGTTTAACTTTTCTAGCTGTCCAGGTAGCTAAACTGCCTTGATTCGGGTTAAAACTTTGGAGAATTTCTTGGGCAACAGAGAAAGTATTAGTTTGTTTTTCCTGACTATAAATTCGACTATCATCTGTAAGAACATAAGGGTACAAATCTCGACTATTAAAGCCATGATTTTCACCAAAATTAGCAGCTAAATGTTGACATACTTGGGCAATTTGCCAAGATATAAAACACAGAAGGCAACGTTCTGCTAATAGAGAATTTCGACCTTGGTTACTATTTTGAGATTCATCTCTTACCCATTCTAAAAGTTGATTTTGAATTTTAATATCTGGCAGTTGAGTACCTGTGATGTGTTCTGGAAAATTTGAGGCAAAAAAATGTTTTGCTTCGGCATTTTCCAGAATTTGACGAGAACCAGAACTGTTAATTTTAATCTGTCTCCAATATTTAGAAGCAGTACTCATTTAGTTCAAAAATTGAGCTTAATTACAAATTGATAACTATCGAAATATCTTAGCTTGAAATAGAAATGAATTAGGAAAAATGAGTTGAGTAATCATTGGTAATTATCTGATTGTTGTTGTTTAAAGGTTAAGTCTAAGAGCTAATTTATCAGATAAATCTTAAAGCTCTACAGTTTTTGCCCTACTAGGGTTTTGTGAATTCTAATTCAGTAGAGCTTAAATTTCTGAAAGTTAGGTGAGATAAGAGTTTAAAATATGTTTAGAAATTAGCTCTAATACTAGAGTAGTTATAGTAAGTAAAACCAAGGTATTTAACAGTAAAACATTAGTAAAGCAAAGCCAAGATAGATTATGCTTTTCTTTTGACTGATAGGTTACTCCTATATCCCTCTGATTGAAACATATTTCTACATTTCTGGAGCCTATGCAATATTTTGTTCTAGACTATTGGACAGTTCACTAAAGTCATAAGTCATAAGTCATAAGTCAGAACTCAGAAGTGAGATTTTAATAACTTGAAACCTAAGTTTGACAGTAATTTCAGCTTCTTCTTTCACTTCATAAGTTACCAACTATAGCAATCCTATTTTATTCGTGGCAAAAATCTTACTGCTTTTTAGGGAACACTTAACTGGGAACAAGGAACAGGTGCGAGTTTCAACTTTTTTATTTACTTTTTAATTACCCGCAACCTATTTAGGATGACTATAATTTGTGACATTTTTTAAGTGAAATGGTATTACAAGGGTAAGTTTTTTACTTTTTGGTTGTGACAAGACTTGGAAGACAAGAAGGACGTAGAGGATAAGGGAGAAAAAAGCCTCGAAATTATCTCTTTGAATGTTCCTTGTTTCTGCTTCCTTGTTCACTTCCCCCCAAGTCTACTTTGTCTGACCCATGTTATCCCAAATTGAGCAATGTTTGCTACAAATATTATCAATCTTGGGTCTAGGGTGTAGGGTTTAGGGTGTGGTTAAATAATAGGAAAAAGAAAGAAAAAGGCTGGTTATCAAAGGGATAAAGTGGAAAAACTCTCTTAGTTAGTTAATAGTTCAAGTTTTCTCAAGCATCACATTCTTTTTTTTAAATTGGTATTATCCCTTTATTGTTAAAAACATACCCTGATGAGATGGGGCAAGAAAAGCCTCTAATTAAATAGGTTGACTGTCCCGAAATATCCATTGAATGGCAAATACATAACTTCTCTCTTTTGTCAATTTTTATCTTCAGAAATTATCTTTATAATACCTAATACCAATTTCAAAAAATCTTCTTACAGTAAAATTATCTGCCCTTCGGATCGGAATATTTACACTTATTCTATTAAGACTTACCGAATTATTAATTATTAATAATTAATAATTAAATAATTATGGTTGAAAGCCGACCCTTTTCAGGGGAAAAAGCGGTCGAGGGATGGCGAGGAAACCTCGCCATATCCAATCGACCAAGAAAAGAAATAATATTTCCTGATATTCAATTCCGTAACGGTTTTAACCAGAGGTATAGTCGTTTAACTTAAGGATGAGACAAAAATGGAGTAAAATTCTAAATATAGAATTGAGGGTAGTTTAAAGAATGACTTATAGCTTAGACTTAAGACAAAAGGTAATAGATTAGATAGAAAGTGGTGGGAAGATAACCAAAGCAGCAAAAGTATTTGGAATAGGAAGAGCTTCCATATACAGATGCTTAGAGAGGAAAAACCTTGAAGCCACAAAGGTCAAGTATCGTTACAGAAAACTAGACTCGAAAGAATTAGAAAAATATATAAAGGCAAATCTGGAAGTAAAATTAAAACTCATAGCAGAAAAATTTGAAGTTAGTACAACGGCAATCTGGACTGCCTTGAAAAAAATCAAAATAACTAGAAAAAAAAAGAACTTCGTTATCAAGAAATAAATAGAGAAGAAAGAATAAAGTCTTATAGAACCATTCGATAATTAATAAAAATATCTGGAAGTAAGTAGGTAGGCAAAAAAAGTTATAAAATGCCATTATTTATGCTCGGTCAAAAAGAGAGAAGAAAATTTATGGAGACCAACTCTGGAATTCGAGGAAAAAGAGAAAACCTAGTAGCAGGGAGAAGAAAAAGAAAAAAGGACGCGGGTAGCCCCAATGATATTCACAGGAAGTTTGAATGCAGAAGGGTTTGAAGGATGGTTATCAAAATATTTGTTACCATCATTAGAAATTATCTCAGTCTTAATTATGGATAATGCCCCAATCCACCGCAAAAATGTAATTAGAGAAATGGTAGAATATTTGGGCATAAGGTAATATTTCTGCCCAAATATTCCCCTGATTTAAATGATATTGAACATGATTTCAGTGCATTAAAGAGAGCCAGGATGTATGGTCCTGCGCATAAATCTTTAGATGAAATTATCCGTGATTATTGTGTAGCTTAATGTCTCATTCTTAAGTTAAATAACTATAATTATCAATTATCCCTGCTCAATTATTAATTAATGAACACATACCAATACCACCTAACACCTATAATCAAGCAGGGAATGTTACTAATAATAAGGGCTATAAAAATACTTTTCTGATTAATTTTTAATTATTAATTCTTGAAAGGATATGTTCCTTTAACTAATTATAGTAATCCTATAGTAATCCTAAATAGGTTTTAATTTCAGTTAACAGTTATCAGTACCTGCTTCTGAAGCAAAAGGCTTGAAATTTGGAATATTCTCTTTATTTTATCCCCTTAAAATGGGAGGCGCATACCCAGAATTTTCCGGTAATATTGTACCGTAGTCGATTGTTTCATCTTAAATGTTGCACTCTTATTTTAAATTCTGGGTTTATTAATCCCCCTCTTCCCCCTCTTCCCCCTCTTCCCACACCTCCCACCCACACTTTTTTAATGCACTACTTTAGCTGAAACAGTCCAGTAGGTTGGGTTACCAAATCCCATTTTGCTATGGTTTGGAGACCAAACCCCTACAGTTTTTTCTCACAAATCATTTAGGATTGCTATATATGGTATAGAAGCTATTGATTCTGACTTGTAACTCCTCAAAAATTTCCTAGCTACAAAAGCTACTACCTAAAACCTATCACCTACGACAAATCTACCAATCTAAATCTACAGATAGATTAACAGTCATCTTCTGTCTTCCTGGAGGAACTGCTGTAATACAAGCACAAATAGTTTGACCATTATCTAATTCTACCTCACAAGCGTGACAAGAACCCATTAAACAACCAGTGGGAATACTCACTCCTGCACGTTCAGCTACTTCTAAAAGAGGTTCTCCCACCTCGGCATCTACAATAATATTATCTGGTAAAAAACGTATTTTCATCAGCTTTTTGAAATCAATTATTTAGGAATTAACTATTAATTATAATGAACAAAATTTAACTCAAAATCTGCCTTAAATCTAAATGATGATTAACTTGATCTGTAATAGAATCTAAAATCACTTCTCGTTGTTCTCGATAATTAGGAACACCTGTCGGTAAACCATCTAGACCCCGTTTTTGACGCAACATATTTAACCAAGCACGACGCCAAGGACCATTATCAAAAATTCCATGTAAATAATTACCCCAAATAGACTGATACTTATTAACAAAACCCAAATCATAATCATCAAATAAAGGTTTAACTATATCTGCTTTTGTGACTATTGTTCTGCCTTGATGAATTTCATAACCTAATATTGGCAAACCATCTAGAGGATAATGAGCAATAACTTGTCGTTGACGGGCAATTTTCTGAGGAGCAATTAAAGTTTTTAATGGTAATAGTCCTAATCCTTCATATTCCCCTCTTTTCCCTTCTAAACCTTGAGTATCTATTAATATTTCCCCCAACATTTGAAAACCACCACAAATTCCCATTACCGTACCACCAGCAGCTTGATAATTTTTAATCGCCTCTGCCATGCCAGTATTTTGTAATACTAATAAATCACTAATAGTAGTTTTAGAACCAGGAATAATTACAGCATCAGGATAACCCAAATTATCATCAGGATTGAGATATTTTACTTTGACAGTAGGCTCTGCATCTAAGGGGTCGAAATCTGTAAAATTAGAAATTCTAGTGAGGCGAATAATCACAATTGTAATCTCTGTTTGAGATTTAATAGAACGTTGTTCTAAAAGACTCATAGAGTCTTCTGCCGGAAAAGCCTCATTAATCCACGGAATCACGCCAATTACCGGGATTTTTGTCCTTTCTTCTAACCATTGAATCCCAGAATCTAATAGCGATCGCTGTCCTCTAAATTTATTAATTACTATTCCTTGAATTAAATCTTTTTCTTCAGGTTCTAGTAATTCCAAAGTCCCAATTATATGAGCAAAAGCACCACCTCTATCAATATCAACCACTAAAATTGTAGCAGCATTCAAATATTTAGCTACCCGCATATTAGTTAAGTCTCGGTGCTTAAGATTTATTTCTGCCGGACTACCAGCTCCTTCGCAAATTATCACATCAAATTCTTGGGATAAAAGTTCTAAAGACTCCGTAATAGCTTGCCAACCAATATCAAAATATTGTTCATAATAATCTGCAGCTCCAACTTTACCCACTACTTTTCCCTTCATTATCACCTGGGAAGTCATATCCCCTTGAGGCTTAAGTAAAATAGGATTCATTTCTACTGCGGGTGTGACTCCTGCTGCCCATGCTTGTACTGCTTGAGCATAACCTATTTCTCCACCAGTGGATGTGACATAGGAATTCAAAGCCATATTTTGTCCTTTGAAGGGAGTCACTCTCCAACCCCGCCGCGATAAAATTCTACAGATAGATGCAGCGAGTAGAGATTTTCCTGCATGGGAGGTAGTTCCTACTACCATAATTGCTTTCATAGCTTTTTTTTAATACCTTTGATTTTTAATGGACTCAACCAGGTCTACTCAAATCAAATATTTTTTCCTCTGCACCCAAACAAATAGCCGATTATATTTATCAATATATTATATTCAGGATTTAGTGTGACAATTTATAACTTGACTAATAGCTCAAAAAGTATTTGACTTCTAATTTGCACCTAAATACTAAGAGTCAGCCATAGCAAAATTGTAGTGGACCGACACGCCTTAAACTGTGCAATAGATTTTTGTTTTTAGGTATACCCATTCTTCCCCATCTTCCCCCTCCTCCCACACTTACTTTTAACGCACCATTTTAGCTGTGTCGGTCTAGTAGTCTAGTAGGGTGCGTTAGACTGCTTCAAGTCAGACTATGAAAAGGATTCAGAAATCCGTCGTAACGCACCATTTTAGATGTGTCAGTCCAGTCGTCAGCCATAGAAGTTATAAATTAGGAATTATCATAGGTGGTTAAATTCTCATATCTTCAAGTATTTTCTGAAAGGCAACTGTCAAAATTATCGTGGTGGACTACTAGCTATTTTAATCTAAAAAGGAAGAAAAAATCCCAACCAGCGATTAATTAAATTATAAAAGCGATCGCCCACTGACGCTTCAGACCAACCTCCTTGAGCAATATATCTCTCAACTAACCGATGACCTAAAGGTGTCAGACGAAACCCATCGGTAATTCCTTGTCCATCTACTTCCCGTCGCAGTATCCCAACTTGGATCAACCATAAAAGATAATTTTCAGCAGCTAATTCAGATAGAGACGAACGGGTATATCTATTAGTTAACCCAGCCTCGAAAACTATTGATTTTAATCTAACGCTTTCAGAACGCATCCTAGTAAACAGGTCTAGACTAAAAGGACTACAACGTATTGCTCTATCTGCCCTTTCCACAGTGCGAACAGAATATTGAAGTGCTGTTAAGTCTGGAGATTCAACAGAGGCCATATGAAATTGATATCTTTGATATTTTTTAATATTCTAATTTTAGCATAAACTTAATATCATATAATCAACATTTTTGATGTAAAATAAAACACATATCAATATTACATTAAAGTAAGCAACCATTAGTAAACTTTAAATTTTCCAATTAATTTTCTCAAACATTAAAGCCAGAAAGCTAGTGGTAGAAAGTCTATTTAAGATTGTGCAACAGATTATCAGAAAAAAGACAGTTTTCAAAAGCACAAAATATCTTAAAATAACAAAAAGAATACAAAACCACGCTCTTAACGTAAACGTATAAGGAGGAAACCAAATCTATGCCATTATCTGTTGGCACCAAAGCGCCGGAATTCACTGTCAAAGACACTAACGGCAACACCGTTTCCTTATCTGATTTCGCTGGTAAAACTGTAGTGCTATATTTTTACCCCAAAGACGATACCCCAGGGTGTACAAAAGAAGCTCAAAGCTTCCGAGACAACTATGCTGAATATCAAGGTAAAGATATGGTTGTCCTCGGTGTAAGCATGGATGATGAAGCTTCTCACAAAGCTTTCACTGAGAAATATGGTCTGCCTTTCCAATTATTGGCAGATGTTGATGGTGCTATCACTAAAGCTTACGATGTGGAAGGTGGTGGTTATTCCAAACGAGTTACTTATATCATTGACGCCGAAGGCACAATTTCTCACGTCGATGAAAAAGTAAATACTGGCAGCCATGCTCAAGATATTTTAGCAGTAGTCGGCACAAAATAATTAAATTTTTCTCATCATCAGCACCTAAGATGTTTTAGTGAGAATTACCCTATTTTAGGCATCACCTGTAGAGCCATCTACAGGTGTCTTTGTTGTGATCAATTTTGACTTAATAACTATAGCATTTTTCACGCCAAGTAGACTCAAGAATATTAAGAGTGAAAATGTCGCCTAATTCCTACTACTGACTACTGACTACTGACTACTGACTACTGACTACTCATTCCATGGTCGGATGTTGTTATCTACTATTCGAGAAAAGCACTATAATTAAATCCAGAATAGATAAAAACTATAAGTACAGATATCCTCACCTATCTCGGCCCCACAGAATTTCTGGTCAATCAACCAACCGTAATTACAGGTCAATTTAACCCCCAATAAATTAACAGAGTCTCCCTAGTAGCTGACAGAATTGTGTCATATCCCAGACATTTTGTATATATTTTTCTAGGATAGTCTATATTTTTGACCTTTAGCAAACTACAGTAGTTTTCATTTCAGTAGACCACAGACAGTAGGGACGTTATATGCAACCTCCCTACAAGGTTTTGGTTATAGCAATCTGGTTCATTAAGAGCGAAAAGCGCTGTAATTAGGGCTTGCTGATTAATGCTAAAAGCATTGACAGATAAAGGCTTTAGCCTGATTTCGGTCGAGAAAAGTACCAAGTTTTCAGATCTTGATGCTCAAAAGCGTCCCCGCGTCACCGCGTCTCCGTGTCACATCTTACACCCTTCCCACACTCTGCATTTTTTGTCAGCAAACCCTAATTATGTGGGGGTTTGCTCTCCAAACCCCTACTCCCTCAAAAATAGTTAAATTAATTTTGCACAGGTACTTAAGTTATGTATTCTCATCCGGAAAACGAGTAATATCATCCTCTCCAAGATATTCCCCATTCTGAATTTCAATCATTACTAAAGGAATTACTCCTGGATTTTCTACACGATGGGCCATATTTGCCGGAACATAAGTTGATTGTTTTTGCATCAGTAATTTTTCTTGGCCGTCACACAGGACTTTAGCAGTACCAGACACCACTATCCAATGTTCACTACGATGATAGTGCATCTGGGTACTCATATGATGTTTAGGTTTGACTTCGATGCGATTAATTCTGTAACGGGAACCTTCTTCGAGGATAGTTACAGTACCCCACGGCGGTGTTCTTGTGGCATTCTCTGTATTTGATTCTTGAGTTTCCGAATCTAAGACTGGCGTTGAGGGTTGTTGATTATTGTCTTTTTCAGTCATAATTTTGTCTAGATGAAATGAAAGAAAAGAATAATTCTCTTTCTCAGATTTTAGCTAATTTAGATCCCGTTTGGTATCGCTCTTCATCTGGAAATAAATAAATTTACTGATGCCATATTAAAACTAAATGGGATATACTACAAATGGCTAATAAAAGTTAAAAAAATAAACTGTGAAAAGTATATATTAGATATCTCCGGAAAAGAGGGATCAGGGAGAAATAATAGATGTTTTCTATATGATAATTAACTTGATTTTTTATTCTTGGAGATGTCTATTGTAGATAGTAAAAATTTTTTTATTACTCAAAGAAAATCAGGGTGCCTACCCAAATTTATTGTTATGGATAAAAACGTAAAATGTTGGATAGGCAAAAAACAACTACAGATGTTGATTCCGTATTTTGGCAGGAGTGGCAAAAATATCAAGACTATCTCTACCATTGCTGCCTCAAATGGATGGAAGGCAACTCCACGGAGGCCGAAGATGCCCTAAGTATTGCTATGCTTAAGGCTAGAGAGAAAATGGGAAAGAATGTTCAACCCATTGATAATTTCAAAGCATGGTTAACTACCATAACTCACAATCTTTGCATGGACATCCTTAAACATAACAATCACTGTATTGTAGGATTTGAGGATGCTGATGCTATGTGCTGCTGTGCCAATAATACACTATCGTTAGAAGGGGTCAGTCAAGGTGAAAATCCAGTTCTTGCTGCTACGCAGCAAGAACTAGAAAATTTTTTAGACCTGGCCATCGATGATTTGCCAGGGAGACTACAGGAAACTTTTAAGCTCTATTTTCAGGAAGAGCATTCTTATCAACAGATAGCTACAGAACTTCATATTTCTTGTCCTAATG